>Ga0194052_1000023_pt1 | contig 118876 bp, 119 predicted proteins | sample SepL226m_MetaG_FD_160117 | JGI IMG/M metagenome (GOLD analysis project Ga0194052, IMG submission 160117) | Anoxic zone freshwater microbial communities from boreal shield lake in IISD Experimental Lakes Area, Ontario, Canada - Sep2016-L227-6m | ecosystem: Environmental > Aquatic > Freshwater >...
AACCAACAAACGACTGATCTCCTCCCTTTCCCAATCACTCAATCTTTTATAATTTGACATAGAATCCAACCCTAGCATCTTTAGCCAAAATGGCAAAAGTGTTGCGTTAGATTCTAGTCGCTAACTAATTTTTAATTTTTGAAATCAATAATATTTTTACCATTACACTTTTATTACAGTAAAATTAAGATCTTTCTTATAAAACAGATAAAAATAAAACAACTAAGTCAATAATGGTAAAAAAAATACCCAAATTAACATTTGGATATTTTTAATAACAATTTTTAATCTATACACATCTTAGTTGTAGTGTATTAAAAATTAAAAATTATTTATAAAATTAAAAATTAAAAATTAAAAATTCATACCCCATCCTCATCTCTTAATCGGCATAATAATATACACATAATTATCATTATCGGCCGGCTTCAAAAGACAAGGAGTATTACAGTCGATCATCTGCCATTTAACAGAAGATGATTTGATATTAGACAAGCCATCCAGTAAATAGCGATAGTTGATAGTCACACTATTATCAGACCCCTCTAATTTGCCATTTAAACCCGCCTCATTCTGTCCTGTCTGGCCCGAAGCTGAACTTATGACCATTTGACCGGCATCGGCCTTAAAATCCAATATGACGTCATTCACGCCACTCTTAGAAAAGATAGCTGATGTCTTGACCGCTCGAGCGAACTCTTCGCGATCCAAAATCATCTCAGTTTTGCACCCGGTGGGGATAATCTGTTTATAGTCTGGATATTTTTCATCAATCAAACGCGAGACAATTTCAATATTATCAAAAGTGAATAAGACTTGGTTTTCGTTCAAGACTATCTTTAATAAATTATTTTCATGTTCGTCGGAATAATCGCCGGAAATAATCCTATTTAACTCTTGTAAAGTCTTGAGCGGTAAAATTACGCGCTTCAATTCGTCACTAGCGCCTTCTGCCAGTTCCAATTTACGTTCGGCTAGGCGATAGCTGTCAGTGCCAACCATCGTTACTACACGGCCTTCTATGGTCAGTAGAACACCCGTGAAAGCCGGTCGACTATCATCAGCCGAGACCGCGAACAAGACGCTAGCCACCGCTTCTTTAAAATCATTAATATTCACCTTATAAACCTGATCACAACTAACCTCTGGGATAAGCGGATAATCATCAGCTAGATCGCCATTAATTTTGGTTTTATAATTATCGCATTCCAACGATAAATTTTGGCCGTCTTGGGCGATGTCGATTTTTTTATTAGGCAATAGATTAATATAATTTGCCAAAACCTTGGCATTGACTGTCAGAGAGCCGTCTTCTTCTATTTTACCGCGTACTGTCGAAGTGATACCCATTTCCAGGTCAGTAGAAATAAGCTTGATTACTCCAGCCTTGGCTTGAATTAATAAATTATTTAAAATCGGTAGGTTATTATTCTTACCGGTAATATAGCTAGTGGCAAAAACCCCCTGTTTGAAATTTTTTTGCAATAAGATAACTTTCATAATTTTATAATTTATACCCGTAATCGTAATACCTTGTATAGACTTTAACGGGTCTGCCTCCCGCCAGGGAGGGATCTTTGTTTCACTAGTTAATTTTTCTTTAAATCTATCTAATTGTTTTTTGCTTTGGTAGTTTTTATTTTTCTTATTCTTTGTTCTCTGTTGCTTAGCTCTGCTTTATCTAATAAATATATAATATTTAATAATAGTAATAATAAGGGCTGTGGGGGAACTGGATAAGCCTTTTTTTGTATTTGCGTTAGCTGTTTTTTGGAAAATTTTCTGTGCATTAACCTGTGTCTCAAAGGTAGACGCAACTGTGGATGAAAAAAGGCTATCAAGTTATAAACCAACGACGCACAAGCTACTGACAGTCAACGCACAGGCTAATACACAACTTATTAACAGATACTCTTGATAAGTTGTTTAATGGAATTTATTTCTTGGGCAATCCTTTCGTTGGCTGCTATTTCTCGTTTAATCTTATTACAGGCATGAATAGCGGTGGTATGATCACGGCCGCCTAACTCGGAGCCGATGGCAGGGAAAGACAAGGCTATTTCTTCACGCAATAAATACATAACCACCTGGCGCGGCTTAACCAATTCTTTTTTGCGTGACTTACCTAACAGATCTTTGGAGCTGATATTGTAATATTTGCTGGCGGTATCGATGATGTGCTGGGGGCCAAGGCTATTTTGTTTGATGCTGGCTAGGGTATCAAAAAGGATTGATTTGGTGGTTTCCAAATCGGGGCTTAGATTATTGAATTCGAAATAAGTGATTAATTTAGTTAGTGCGCCTTCTAGTTCCCGTACATTAGACTCAATCTTTTCGGCCATAAAATGAACGATACGGTCGGGGATTAGGTAGTTTTTTTCGGCGCATTTGTTTTGCAGGATTGCGATGCGAGTTTCGTAGTCAGGCATAGTGATGTCAGCCACCATACCCCATTCTAAGCGGGTTAGAAGCCTGGTTTCCATGTCTTTAATGGTCTTGAGCGGCCGATCGCAAGTTACGACAATCTGCTTGTTGGATTGGTGCAATTCGTTGAAGGTGTGGAAAAACTCTTCTTGAGTGCCATCTTTACCGCCTAAGAATTGGATATCATCTATTAATAACAGGTCGACATTGCGATATTTTTCCTTAAGAAATTTGGCGCGGCCGCTTAATACCTCGTTAATGTAATCATTGGAAAATTTTTCTGAGGTAACATAGAGGATTTTTTCGGTTTTTTTAGCCAGTTCATTGCCGATAGCTTGCAGTAAATGGGTTTTGCCAAGACCTGATCCGCCGTAAATAACCAATGGGTTATAGGCAACGCCCGGGTTAGAGGAAACGGCGAGAGCGGCGGCGTGCGCCAGTTCGTTGTTTTTGCCGACGATAAAATTGTCAAAGCGATATTTGGTATTAAGTCCGAATTTATTCAATGAGCTGGTTTTAAAGGTCAGATTGTTTAGGCTGTTGATCGGCAAGCCGTCTTCTTTGGCTTCTTTTTCTTTGATCGGCGTAGTTGCTTGAGCCGGTTCCTTTTTGGTTTCAATCTTGTAGATTATCTTAATATTCTTTTCCTTGGTGACATTTTGGAATGCGGTAACAATCTCCTTGTAATATTTTTTCTCTAACCAAGCCTTGGTAAAAACGTTTGGAACAGAAATAACCACCGTGCCGTTGTCAAAAGCACTAATGAAAGTTTTTTTAAACCAAGTGGTAAAACTAGCCTTGGAAACGCTAACTTCTATCTCGCCAAGGACGGCTTGCCAGAGTTGATCGTTATTCATAATTTTGATGGTTATCGCAATAAAAGATTATACCAGGCTTTGTAAAATAAATAAATACGCTTAGCAGTAGATAAACTGTTGATAAGTCTATTTATTGAATTGTGGCAATCTTAATACCTAACAGCTAAAATGTAAACATAGCCAAACTTCTTTTATCTTAAATTAAATTATGCTATAATATGAATACTTAAAAATAATATATGTCAATCTACAAAAAAGTCTTTACAGATTCCTTGAAAAATGTTTGGTATAATCCTAAATATTGGTTATTCGGCTTATTTGCCATTTTCTTCGGCGGCAGCATTGAGCTGGAATTGTTTGATAATTTTTTTAATCAATCAAAAAATGTTTATGTTGATTTGACAAGCTCATCTTTTGGCGGATTTTTTAATCCTGCTGTATTAAGCAAGATACCGGCAGCCGCCATGAATGACTTTGGTATGTTTGCTAAGATGAGTTTCTTGTTTATCGCTTTTTGCATCTTCTTGGCGATTATTGTCGTGCTGGCGATTCTGGCGCAATTAGTGATTATTAACAAAGTTTATCAATCCAGAAAAAACAAACAGCTGGTGGATGGTTTATCAGAGACTTATACACAATTAATCAAGGCTAATGTTGATAAGTTGTGGCCGGTTATCTCTATTAATATCGTTTACAAAGCTTTTGTTTTCTTGTTGTTTATTGTAGTCGGGCTGCCTGTTATCTTGACTGCCAATAACCCTGTCTTTTGGTCTGATGTAATCTATATACTGCTATTTGTCTTAATCTTGCCGGTGGCTATTGTAGGAGCGATGATCCTGCGCTATGCCACTGTGTATATCAAGGTTAAAAGCATGACGATTAAAACGGCAATTGTTGCCGCTTGGGATTTATTCAAGAAGAATTGGCTTTTGACTATCGAAATGTCCTTATTACTCTTCTTTTTGACTATATTAGCTAGCTTGGCGGTGGTTATGTTGATTCTGGCCCTCTCGATCCCTTATTATTTCCTCTCTTTAGTTATCGGTTTAATCTTACCTCAGCAATTTGCCCTCCTTTTGGTAGGCTTGTTTATAGTCATTGCTTTTGTAGTATTTATGATTGGCGCATCCATGATTTCGACCTTTAATATCGCAGTTTGGACCAATTTATTCAGTGAAATAGAGAATAAGCCAAAAGATGGTAAAATCGCTCAAATAGTCAATAAATTCCGTAACCGCTAACTGTTGACAATTATTAGCTATTTTGTTATATTCATTTGGTATTAATTTAAATTTATGCCAAAAAGAACTTATCAACCGAGCGGCAGACGCGCCAAAAGAAAGCACGGATTCCTCAAGAGAATGCTGACCAAAGCCGGCCGCAACGTACTTAAAGCCAGACGAGCCAAGGGAAGAAAAGTATTATCAAAATAAAGCACTCTTATAGGGACTTTCGTTAGTCCCTTTATTTTTATGCTCAAACGTATTAATCGTCTGGCAAAAAGGAAAGAGTTTGAACAGCTTTTCGCTTCCGGTAGGGCTATTTATGGCCGTTTTTTGGGTCTGCGTTTTACTGCTAATGATAGCGGCCTGCCAAAAGTGGTAGTGATAGCCGGTAAAAAGGTTAGTAAAAAAGCGGTTACCAGAAATAGGCTCAAAAGACAAATAAGAGAGGTAATCCGTTTGCGGTTAACCTCTTTTAATGGTTTAAATGCCGCTATTATTGTTTTGCCAGCGGCAACCAAAGCAACTTTTGTCGATTTTAAAGGGGATTTGGACCTGCTTTTAAAAAAAGCCAAAATAAGCTAATATGTGGTATCAGATAGATTGTTATTTGGTAATGTTTTGTGTCGGCGTGATTAAGGTTTACCAGAAGACATTATCGCTTGATCATGGGCCTCTACGTTTTCTGAAGCCCTATGGCCAATGCCGCTTTCGTCCCACCTGTTCCGACTATGCTATTGCCTCTTTTAATAAATACGGCTTTTTTAAGGGATCATTTAAGACAATGTGGCGGCTGTTGCGCTGCAATCCTTTTAATAAAGGCGGTTACGACCCCGCTTAATTAATAAATATGACAAATTTTTTCAATATCATTTTCTATCAGCCGATTCTGAATATAGTTATTTATATCTATAATATCATCCCTGGCCATGAAATCGGCCTGGTTATTATTGTCTTGGCGGTGCTGGTAAAACTGGCAACCTGGCCACTGAATGCTAAAATCCTCAAATCGCAGAAGATGATGAATGATCTGCAGCCGAAATTGGAGGAATTGAAGAAAAAGTATGTCGATGACAAAGAAGGACTGTCCAAGGCAATGATGGAATTGTACAAGGCAGAAAAAGTAAATCCTTTTGCCAGCTGTCTGCCGATGTTAATCCAATTACCGATCTTTATGGCTGTCTACCGCGTTTTCCGCGATGAGTTGAGCGGTAAGGCGATTACCATGTTATACCCTTTTGTGAGCCATCCTGGCGTCATTAATGCTACCGCCTTTGGCTTCTTGTCTTTTGATAAACCTAATCTTTATTTGGCTGTTATTACCGCCGTCGCCCAGTTCTTCCAGGCCAAACTAATGCCGATGAAGCCACCGGCTACGCAGGGCGAAGGCAGCAAGGACGAATCGATGGCTGTAATGATGAATAAGCAAATGTTGTTTATCAGCCCTATCCTGACCTTTATGTTCTGCGCCACCGTACCGAGCGGCCTCGCTTTCTATTGGCTGTTGATTACCGTGCTGTCGATAGTCCAGCAGAAGATGATCTTTCATAGCATAAATAAGTAACAACAATTTATCCCGTCCGCCAGCTGGCGGATCGTCCGGGATCTGAAATACTTACAACTACAAGTATAATAAGAAAAAGTTAGACCGCTAAGGTGTAACTTTTTTGTTATCTAATCAATGGCTACGTTTTCACAATTGGTGCATTTTACAGATCCTTGCCTTCGCAGGGATAAATTGTAGGAAAATAAAAAGAGGGCTCACTGAGTACCCCTAATATTTGTTGTTTTATGAGTATCAAGTTGAGCCCCTTCCTTAGAAGAGAATTTTTTATTTTTTCCTAAGGAAATTGTAATTGTGTGCTACCGATTCACGGTAATATTTAGTTTAGTAAAATTACCAGTAGTTTTTTTATTTTTGTTTTGTTGTTTGAGTCAGTAGCCCAATTAATATTGTAGAAAGAACTTTATGAATTCATTATAGCAAATTTTAGAGAAGCGGTCAAGGGTGTGGATGTGTATAACTATTGTGTACAGCTATTGTGCTAATATTAAATAAATATTTTGGTAAATATTTTTGTCAAAAGTATTTACCACCAACTTATACCTTGATTGTGCACAGGGCTGTGAATAAAATATCCTGAGTTGTTCACAAGTTATCCACAGAATGCATTTTATCCCTGCGAAGGCAGGGATCTTGAACCCGTTTTATTTTTGCATTCATAAATAAAAAAAATAGCTAAAATACATTGATTTAGCTATTTTTTATTGCAGGCGTTTTGAATGGAAAGATCCCTGCCTTCGCCAGCCTCGCCAGCTCGTCTAGGCGGGCAGGGATAAATGAAATGGAGGTCACGGTGGGAGTTTCCACCCTAGCGGGTGGCAGGCGCGCTCGGCTAGGCCTGCGGCCTGACGCCTCACTTGTCCAGGGTCAGCGGGGACGTGCCACCGGCACCTCCTCGGACGTTCGCTGCAAGGCATTTGCTCAGACGCAAATGACTTTAGCTCACTCCTGACCAGTTCGACTCCCCTTTGCCAAATATTAATATAAAAACACACCCCCAAAAGGGTGTATTTTTATTTTAACAGAGGTCACGGTGGGAGTCGAACCCACGAATATCAGTTTTGCAAACTGAGGCCTTAGACCACTTGGCGACGTGACCGCGAGAAAAATCTGTCTGAACTATATCAAATCGTCTATTAATTGGCAAGGTTTGGCGGAATACAAAATATTCTGTTAAATGATTTAGGTTTCAATAAATATGCTCCTACAAATACAAATTATTACAAATCTACAAATAAAACGTAATGTTTAGATGCGGATTTGTAGATTTGTAATAATTTGTATTTGTAGGAACATGTCTGTTTTTTTAATTATTAAAATCATGGAAGTAGTCAATGTTTATGCACAAAACAAAAGCCGCCCCGATTATACATCGGGACGGCTTTTGAATAGGCTTATTGAGTGGGTATAGTAGAATTGGCAACTGTTTCTTGGTATTTAATGATTTCTACGGTAACGGTGCGTCTACCCCACTGCATTGCCTTGGCTTTATCTTCCTTTTTCATAGCGATATCAACGCTAGTAGGATAGCGGGTGTTCATACGGTCAGTGACCATACATTCACCATAGCCTTCTATATTCAAGATGGTACCAAAGGGCACAAAGTTGGCTGCACAACGGCTGTAGCCCAATTCAAGGGCTAGACAAGCATTTTCGCCATTGGCGGTCGTACAAGCATCTGCGTCAGTCTGGTAAGGGTCGCCTACATTATAAGCGGAAACCGATCTTTTTGCGCTGGACACCTTAATTCTTTTGATTTCAGGCTGTTGTTCTGTAGCGACTGGTTCGGTATTGGATTCTAATGCAATTTGTAATTCTTTAGCATGGGCAACCATGGTAGCAATGTTCATAGTAGAGCTTGATATCAGGGTTGATGTAGCATCTGACTCCTCGGCGGCTTGCGCCTGGTGTAGAGCCGGAGCTACAGAAAAATTATAAATGGTAGTGGCCAAGAGAATAGCCACCAAGCGTTTCTTCTTTAGATTCGTGAGCATGTGTTTACTGCTACTTGAGTCCATATAGTTTTGGGTAAATAAAAACCCCCCTGTTTAGGGAGATTTAAAGTTGACGCCAGTATAGCATGGATCAAAATATCTGTCAAGCTTTTCTAACCTAAAATGTCTCTATAATACTTAATATTAGCCAAATTATCGATGTAGTCAATAGCGATAAAACCGAGGGTAATCCGTTCTAAGCTGACTTTTTCTTGGCTTGAGTATAAGACTGCAGCCTTTTTCATATTCTTGATTTTCTGTTGGTTGAGAGCATCGCTAGCTGTGCCATAGAGGCTTGAGGCGCGAGTTTTGACTTCTATGATATGTATTTGCTTGTTAAATCGGCTGATTATATCAATCTCAAGGCTGCTAAAGCGAATATTTCTAGCAATAATCTCGTGTCCTTGTTTAGACAAAAAAAGACAAGCGGCATCTTCACCTCTTTGTCCAAGTGCGTCTTTTCTTAGCATATTACGGAAGGTATTTGTCTTTTATCTGAAGATTAGGATCAATACCGGCGATTCTTTTCTTGATTTTTAGGCGGTTTTTGAGCAATAAAATAATCCAAATAATTATTTCTAATAACCACATTAATAACCAAAAACGGGCTGCCAAATAAGGAATTAATTGGTAGCTAACAAAAGATAGGATCAACGCGATAATGCCATTGACCGCTAAAAAGTATTCTAATTTTTTCCACCAACGACCGTAACCGCCTTCTCCCGGTTTGTTTTTTAGTTTTTTGACGCCGAAATAGCTAGCGGCTAATAAGGCAATGCCAAGTCCAAACAGGCCAATTAGCCCATAAGCAGGCAGACTAGCTGGCCGTGGATTAAGCCAGTAGTTTAGTTTCCATGGATTGTAGAGCATAATACTTGTCCCACAGATCATTTATAAAACACCAGACCGAAATGGTACTTTCCGGCCATAAATTCATCATGTTTGGCGATTCCTAATAGTTTTGCTGCCTGAATTACCTCTATTTTATTTAAGCGGTGCTCAGGAGCCAAAGGACTAGATATTTTTAGCCAATCGATAACGGCAATCTTTCCGCCTTTTTTGGCTATGCGGTAAGCTTGCTTAAGGATATTATCGTATTTTTGACTTTGATGCAAGGTGTTGATTATCAACACGATATCAACAGATTCATTAGGAATATTATTGGGTCCTTCCAGATCGGTCCAGATGGTGCGTATGTTGCTAAAATTGTGTAACGCGGCCTCATGTTCGATGGATTGCAGGTGTGCCTTAATGATGTCTAATGCGTATATTAACCCCTTTTTTCCTACCTTTTCTGCCATCAGGAAGCTAAAGACGCCGGAGCGGCCGCAGCCGAAATCAGCAATAGTCATGCCGCTGGCAACGTCCAATTTTTCCAGGATCAATTCGAGGTTAAGCAGTTTGGTGTTGAAATTTGGGATATACATTTATCTATTTTAGCACTTTTTGGAAAGCGAGTAAATATCTAAAAATATTTAATTGTATGATGATTAGGCGAACTAATTATAAGTTTTAATAGTTTTAGATTTATGAATTAGTATTTGCGGATTGTTTTATCCACCAACAATTTACTTTATTGCAGCAATTATTCCACAGTCTGTCTGCCGCCATATTAAATAGCAGGTCAAACACTATAATTGTTCCACGTGGAACAATTGACATATTATAAATATATTTATTAATAATATTTAATATTAGCCAAATTTGCAACAAAATTAGTGTAATTTTTCTACAGCATGGCCGGCAACAAACCTAAAATTTTCTCTATACACAGCAAAATGTTCCACGTGGAACATTTGTCGTGTGCTGAGATTATTAACGCTTATGGGTGGACAGGCTGTGGAACATTTGTCATGTACAGAGAACATGAAACGCTATTAGTGGACAGGCAGTGGAATATATAGACAAATATACCTAACAAGAGAGAGATGCATTGACTTTTTCATTAATTAGTGCTATTATAAAGGAAAATTGTTAATTAAATTGGAGTTATCTTGGTTGATTGTACTTTAAGAATCGGACCCAATAGTGTTGCTATATATAGAGCGCCTGATGAAAAGGTGATGGCGGAGATGGCTTGGAGCAAAAACCATTTTGATGAATTGACGGCTTTAGAATACTTAATGCCTAATATGCGCGAAAAATTAGCCTTTTGGCTGACTTCTCGAGCGGTAGCCAAAGTGTTTTATCGGGCTATAGGCAAAAAGCTGTATGTAGGCAGAAGCTATATCAAGCTAAGCACTGCGGTGATTATTCATAAATTGAGTAAAAATGGGACCACGATTGGATTTCATCATGGTGAAACTGTTTATATTGCACGAGTAAAGGACTTTGATAGCCTGATAAAGGTTGTAGCTCATGAATTAAGCCATATTTATGGGCGTAAAACATATCTTCATCAAGCTATTTGGAATGAAGCCGATCAAGATTATCGGGATCATATATCAACGGTCCAATCCGGATTAACGTATTGTGCAAATGATGACTGGTGCTATGATGGCCTTAATGAGGCGATGACTGAGTTTGTGGCTCAAACGGCAATGAAGCCGCTGCGTAATGGTAGGTTATTCCCCTTTTTGTTCGGTTTGCACCAGAAGATGGATACAGTTTCATATCCCTTGCACTTCGCGATACTAATGTCTTTTGTTGAGAAAGCTAATAAACGGCACAAAAGAAATATTGGACTTGAGTTGATTAGAGAATATTTGTTAGGTGATATCAAAAGTTTTCTTAAATTACTTGATATTAGTCCAGAGGACGCCGAATTGTTGAAAACAATGGACACTAGCTTTAAATCTGCCAAACAAGTCGCAGAAAAAATAGGCATGAGTTATAGTTTTGTTGAATAATATAAGAAGGGTACTCCCCTTCTTTTTTAATTATTCCATCCGCCAAGTATTATTGACACATACTACAAATGTTCCACTGCCTGTCAGCCTTCACAGTAAATAATAGGCAAAATCTGTAGATTGTTCCACGTGGAACAATTATAGTAAACATAAAAATTGTTGGCGGATGGAACGTTTTATTATATCTGGTGCATTATTCATTAATAGTGGCGGACAGGCTGTGGAACGTTTGTAATGATTAGGTAAAATATTTAGCTAATATTAAATAATTATTTTGACAATGAATTAATTTCAATTTTTACTTAAGCTTTATAGCATTGACTTATAGATAATAATGTGTTATAAAAGAGATAATATTTTTTGTTCTATTATAAGGAGTAATAATGAGCACTTTTGCTGAATACAGGATTTGGGCCGGAGTACCGGACGATCTATTAAGTGTTGAAGACGATGAGCTGCTGGAAGAGTTGCGCTTGGGTAGTCATAGCGTGTTTTCATATGGTAAAAACACTTATGAGTACGGTGAGCAATATATGCACGGCGAAAAGATTGGTTTTGGTGTAACTATTAAAGAATTGAGTTGGGATAGTGAATTGACAGAAGAGAATGACTATGATCCGGCGCAAGTAAAAGTAACGTCGGTTATACTAAGAATCGTCAAAGCTAAGTTCAAGGAGCTGGGCATTGAGGCTATTCCCCGCCTTTATCATCACCTGGATTTGGGTGGCTAAAAGTAACATAAAAAGACAGAATAATCTGTCTTTTTTCTTTTATCTTGGTGTTTTATAGATCTTTTTTTGTTAATCCCCTCTTACATATTTGAAAGTAGTTTGATTATGATGTTTGAATATAATAGACGTTATGGAGGTTCTATTACACCCTCTAAATGAAAAGATCCCTGCCTTCGCAGGGATAAATTCGGGGTGGACCGTAAGGGATTCGAACCCTTGGCCTTTTGCATGCCATGCAAACGCTCTAACCAGGCTGAGCTAACGGCCCTTAGTAAATTAACAATTATCAATTTTCAATTATCAATTAATGAAGGCAGAAAAAATTATAACTTTTGATGGAGATAAAGTCAATAGATTGGCTTTATTGATAAAAAAGCGCCTTCCTCTAATTTTTAATTATTAATTCCTAATTCTGTACTCAGTTCTTGTGCTCCCGCGTGGAATCGAACCACGATCTAGGGCTTAGGAGTCCCTTGTTTTATCCATTAAACTACGGGGGCAGTTTGATTTGACTAATATATACTATGTTGCCGGCTTTGACAAATCGTCAATATTTGCTATAATATTAGTAAATTTATAATTAAGTATAAGCTATGTTTACCAAAAATTCCAGTCTTGAAGCGGTGGACAAGGACATTGACACTGTCATCGGGGCTTCGGTCAAAGTGGAAGGCAATTTTGTTTGCGATGGCAACATCGTGATTGAAGGGGAGGTCAGGGGGATTATCGAAACAGGCGGATACTTGCAGATTGGAACCAACGCAGTGATTGTGGCGGACGTCCAAGCCGGCAATGCCAAGATTTCGGGCAAAGTGCAAGGCAAATTGATTGTGAAGGGGCATCTTGAATTGACTGAGACAGCGCAGATAACAGGCGATATCAAAGTTGGTTCGTTGGAGATTGCTTCTGGAGCGGTATTAAACGGACATTGTGCAATAAGTAAGGCTCACGCCGAGGTAATCGAAGAAGAAGGCCCAGGCGCCCAGTAAGCATGTACACATATATCTACGACAATGAGTTGGCAGACAAGAAGTATTTCGCGCCCTTAACCAAAATAGAAAGCAGGATTACCGAGCTGGGGTTAGGCGGCAGGGTGGTGCGCATGAATAATTTGCGCAACTCGCGCGATGCGCTGCTGGAAGAGATCCGCCGCGTACCGGAAACACTAGTGGTGATCGGTGGAGATCAACTGATGAGCCAGACGATCAGCCTCATCGGCGGCTCCGGCATACCTCTTGGTTTGATTCCTTTGGGCACCGGCAATAAGCTGGCTGCCTCTTTGGGTATCAATGAAGAAAACGCGGTAAACGTTCTATCTGCCAGGCGCCTAGTCCAAATGGATCTGGGCATAGTTGACGACCGGACTTTTCTAAAAAAGGCTGAGCTTTTTGGCAGCCAACTGGCGTTGGAAGTAGACGAACTTTTTGTTTTGCACGCTTTATCTGATTTAAGCATTAACATTTACAATTATCTGGCCGAAGACGAGGCGAACTATCTGCCGAAGCGGCCGGTGCCGACCAGCGGCGACCTGACCTTGGCGATGTTCAAGGAAATGCCGCAAGGGTTTTTTAAGAAAGAGATTAGCCGCGAGGTTAGTTCGATAAATTTTAAACATCTGGCGATAACAGGGGAGGATGTGCGCGCGATTTTGGATGATTATGTCGAGGTTAAGAGTCCGCGCGAGGTTAGAATTCTGGAGAAAGCGCTGGATGTGATTGTAGGGAAGGAGCGGGATTTTTAATCCTGCATTTATCCGCGCGAATGCGTGGATCTCCCCACAAGGGCTATTGCGCCTAATTCAATAAAGCTTGACTAGAGTCGCGGGAAAGGAAATATCGTATGAATTTATCCCAGGTACTCCCTGGGATCTCCCCACGAGGGCCGATGAGAGTAATCTAATAATTTGGAAATAGAGTCGCGATAGAAGAAATGTCGATATTTTTGGTTCGAAAATTCCTTACAAAACTCTTCTAAAGATTAAATCTTATTACGGACCTGAGAGATCCACGCGTTTGCGCGGATAAACTCGGAGGGGACGAATGTTACGCACCGGCAGTTTTGATTTTCTAAAGTTTAGTAATTAATCATCGTCCTTTGTGGGGAGATCCACGCGTTCGCGCGGATAAACTCATCAAGGCAAATACAAAAAAATGCCATTAATACCAACAGTCATAGAAAAAACTTCAGGCGGGGAGCGCGCTTATGATATTTATTCACGCTTGCTCAAAGATCGCATCATCTTCTTGGGCGATCCGATCGATGATCGCGTGGCTAATTTGATTATCGCGCAACTTTTGTTTTTGGACGCGGAGGCGCCTAATAAGGATATTAAATTTTATATCAATACCCCCGGGGGGTCTGTGACGGCCGGCATGGCTATCTATGACACCATGCAATATGTCAAATCGGATGTCAGTACGATTTGCGTCGGTATGGCTGCTTCGATGGGCGCCTTTTTGTTGGCGGCCGGCGCTCCCGGTAAGCGCTTTACCTTGCCGAACAGCGAGATTATGATCCATCAAGTGATGGGCGGCGCCGAGGGGCAGGCTTCGGATATCAAGATTCGCGCCGAACGCATTCTCAAGATGCGCGATAGCATGAATAAGATATTAGCCAAGCATACCGGCCAGACCATCAAGGATATAGAAAAATATACCGACCGTGATTACTTCCTGACAGCCGAAGAGGCTAAGAAATTCGGCCTGATCGACAAGATTATTTCCAAATAATGCCACTATCAAAAATAGGCCTCGCTGGCCTATTTTTTGTTTGGTTGATATGTTATAATTACAACAATTAAATAGCCTTTGATATGAAAAAAAAGATTTTTTTCTATGTTTTAATTATCCTGGTAGCTATATTGGCTCCGACGGCTGTTTTTTGGATCAAGGCGCAGTCTGCTGCTACAATTACAATCAACAATAAACCATCTTCTATTGCCAGCGCCCAAACCTTTGAAGCCGGCACTAATTTTGAAATCACTTCTTCGAGCACTATTAGGGCATTGGCAATCAATCAGAATAATTATCCGACTTCGCTGTCAGTATCTTATAACACTGCCAACAGCCGGGTTTTTTATTTTTCGGTAAACCCCGCAAGCTTCGCCGCAGGTAACTATCAGATTAAGGTAACGGCTTATGCTGGCGGCACTCAAATCTACGATTCATTCTCAACGCACATCGGATCAACCACCGCCACCAATACATCGGCTGCGGGCACTAGCGGCACCACAGCAGCAACAACACCAACTTTGTATATCTACCCCAAGGCAACCAATATCGTATCAAGTACGGTTTTGCGTATTTATACTAATTTTGACGTAGCTTCTGCTGCGGATATCCATACCGAATTATACCAGGCCGGCACCAAGGTATCGGCAGACGGCGTTGTGGCGGTTGCTTCTTATCCAAGCGGTTCTCTGAGGAATTTTATCTTAAGTTTCCCCGGCCAGATTGCTAATGGTACATATCAATTGAAGGTGGCAACAGACCTTAATGGCGCGACTATTGCCGACTCATTGTCTGCCTCATTTGAGCTTGTTAAAACGCAAGCCGCTAAGCGTTATTGCGGCGCCGCAGATTATAGTTGTGATTGGGGTGAATGTGTTAGCGGGATACAGACGCAGGCTTGTAAATTAATCAGCACCTATTGCCAAGAAGACCCGACGCGAACACCGGGCGGCAAAACGCAAGCTTGTCGGATGTCCTGCCAAGAAGCTGATTATGCGTGTACTTGGAGCCAATGCTATAATGGCCAACAAACAAAAAGATGCACAGCGCCTAGCAGCTGCACTCCAAATTTTACCGGAGCTTTCGGGCCGGAAACAAGGACTTGCCAACCGAATTGCACAAGCGCCGACTACCAATGCAAGTGGAGCGATTGTATTGATGGAAAGAAGAAATATGAGTGCGTTCTGACAAGCGCCAGTTGCCATGAGGTGACAGCCGGGCCGCCGGCTGTTAGCCAGGATTGCAAGTTGTCTTGCACTACCGCCGATTATGAGTGCGGTTGGAGTGAGTGCAAAGACAGTACTCAATTTACACGCTGCGTTTTAAAAAATACCGATTGTATTCCTCTTAACCTTGTCCCCGAGAAGCGCGAGTGCCAAATGCCTATAGAATGCAGTAAGGAATATTATACTTGTTCCGACTGGGATTTGTGCCATCCGGATGGAAGGCAGAGCAGGACCTGTGAAAAATCCAAACCATGCGATCGGCCTGTTAGCGGAGTACCGCAAATATTCCAAAAATGCGATTATGTTCAGCCGGAAGCGGCGCCCGAACTTGTGGTGCAAGCTCCGGCTGTAGCGGCGCCAGTTGTTTCTCAGCCAGTAGCAGCGCCGGAAGCGGCACCCGTAAACATCCAGGCCCCGGCCGCTACCGCTAATTTAAATCAAGCTGACGCGCCTATTTGTATCGAGGCTGGTTTTACAGTGCCGGCGGATTGCGATTGGTATCTCAAGAGCCGTTTGGGCGCCGAGCAGTGCTATGCCAACAATATCCAAACCAAAAATGATTGCAAAAAGTTCTTGATTGATAAATATGGTTTGCCTATAAAATGCAGCGCCTTGAATCAGGTGGAATGCGATCGTCTGTTGACTAATGTTATCTTGGCTAATTTTATCGAAACAGCGCAAAAGACCCAGGCTCAAGATCAATTGAAGCCCTTGATGAATCAAGAGGTTGTGTTGGACGCATCCAAGGGTACGGTGACTCTGGTGAATAACAATAAAGAAGCGGCTAGCAGTACGCCGGTGCTGTTATTAGATAAAACTTTGATTCCGTTTGCGCCCAGCGAACAGCAGGTGACTGCCACTCTAGTGCCAACGCGCGAAGCGGCCGGAACAATCGCCGCGGCTTTTGTGCTTGATTCTGATTACGATGGCTTGCCGGATGATGTGGAGAAGCGCATCGGCACCGACCCCTTTAAGGCTGATACCGATGGCGATGGCTATCCGGATAGCGTGGAAGTGGCTACCGGTTTTAATCCTTTGGGCCCCGGCCGCCTGGGGAAGATTAGCGGTTTGGATTTGGCCATTGCCCATCAAATAAAATTAGAACAACCAAAAGGCAGCGCCGCTTCTACTTCGCTGCAGATTTCCATTGATAAGATAGAAACAGTCGGCCTTGATACGGCAAACAAAAAAAGCCAATTGTTATTAACTGGCAAGGCTGTTGCCGGTACAGTTGTAACAATCTTTATTTATAGCGATATCCCACTGGTTGTAACCGCGCTTGCTGATACCGATGGCAATTGGACTTATCAGTTGGACAAGACATTGATTGACGGCAAGCACGAGGTTTATGTCGCTATCAATGATAAAGCGGGCAGTATTGCCGAACAGTCAGTTCCTAAATCATTTTTTATCAAAGAAGCGAAGGCTGTAAGCGTCGATGATTATGTGCAGGCTCAAGAATTTGCGCCGATTGCCGATTCTTCTAATTTAAATGTATATTATTTCATAGCAGGCGGAATATTGCTGATTGTGATTGCGTTAATCAGCTTCATTATACTGCGCCGACGCATAGCAGGAAGTTATGGAGAATAAAGGCGGACATTTTTTGCGAGATAACAAGCAGATTATCTATTCGATAATTCTGTTGTTTGTTATTCCTTCCGCCATTGTCTTTAATTCGGCTCTTTTTAGCATGTCCTATAAAAAAACCATTGATCAGACCCTGTATACGACGGCAGTAACGGCCGGCAAGCTGGTTAATGTCGCTTTGTTAAACGAGTTTTCTGATTGGACGGCGGTGCAGCAAAAGATCGAAACAATTGCCAGTTATGAGCCGAATATAAAAAGCCTGGATGTTTTGGTGTTTGACCAAGAAAAGTTTGTAGTCAAAGCCAGCCTAACCAAGAGCTTGATAAACAAAACAACTGTCTCGGGAGCTTATTTAATCGCTTGGAGCCGCGATTATCCGACAGCTCAGCAAGTCAGCGAGGATGGCGGCGTAGGCCGGCAACGGGCGTGGTTGGTAACGATGCCTCTTAAGGATGTAATGGGCCAGAAAAAGGCCTTACTGGCCCTAAAGATAACTACCGAAGCAGTTGATAAATTTTCTAATGATACCCTAGTGCGTTCGTATTGGATATTGTTGGCTACGCTATTGGTAATTATCTTATTATTGTTTGCAAATTCCCGCTTATTTGAATACGCCGGCTTATATAAGAAGCTGAAGGAAGTGGACGACATGAAAGACGAGTTTGTCTCGATGGCTAGCCATGAATTGCGCACGCCCATCACGGTTATTCAGGGTTATGCCGATATTATTATGAAGGACAAAACCGGGCAATTGGTGGTAAATGACAAGGTTAAGGAATTTTTAACTATGATGAGTGCTTCAGCGGAGAGATTGCGGCTGTTGGTAGAGGATTTGTTAAACGTTAGCCGTATCCAGCAGGGACGCTTAGAGGTCAAATTGACGCCAGTCAAACTGGGTGAGGTGATAGCCCAGACTGTTAAGGAGTTGACCTTGTCTGCTCAGCAGAAAAACTTAGCCTTAACTTATACAGACAAGGCTGAGCCTGGGATGTTGGTATTGGTTGATAAGGATCGTTTTAAGCAGGTCATTATAAACATCATCGGCAACGCCATAAAATACACCGAAAAAGGCTCAGTTGAGGTGGGGCTGGAGCTTGACGGAAAAAATGCTATAATGAGAGTTAAGGATACGGGCATCGGAATTTCGACCAAAGACCGAGAGAAGCTTTTCCAAAAGTTTTACCGCGTTCAAAGCAGCCAAACCGCCAAGATATCCGGTACAGGCCTGGGGCTTTGGATTACGAAGCAGATCGTAGAGATGATGCAGGGTCAAATTGAACTGGAATCAATGTCCGGAGTCGGTACCGAGGTGATATTGCAGTTTCCAATCGCAAATAAATAAACAGGAGGTGCTTGAGCTCTTGGCCTAAGGCGAGGGGTGGGGCCCGGAAGCTTATTATAAATATGTCAATTTTTAAAAAAGAACCAGAAGAAACCAGCCAGCTGGAAGAGCACTTGGCTAATTTCGAGTCTGATGAAGGTCAATTATCCATAGACGTTTATCAGCAGGATAACGATTTAATCATCAAATCGACAATCGCCGGCGCTAAGCCGGAGGATATTGATATTACTCTGGCCGGCGATATATTAACGATCAAAGGCAAGCGTGAAATGGACGAATACATCGACTATAACGACTACCTTTATCGAGAGTGTTATTGGGGCAAGTTCTCTCGCACCATCATCTTGCCTTTTGAGATTGATGAGAGTAAAGTGGACGTAAATCTGGACAAAGGCGTTTTGACTATTGTCCTACCCAAGCTGCAAAAGAAGCTGGGACATAAGATAGTGGTAACCGGCAATGACTGAGATTATTAACCCGGGCAGCAGCCATAACTTTCAAAAGTTATTGGCGGAATTAGAACAAAACAAAGAAGCCGAGGGCGGTCCGCAAGAGTTAGCCGAACAATTTTTAAAAAGACTGATGAAAGACCGGTATGAAGAAAGAGGAAATAAAGGAGCCGATATTGGAGCATGATTTTGTGAAATCAAAGTTATTAATCAAGTGGTCTATAATAGCCGCTTCTTTTTTGGTAATTTGCGCCGTGCCTGTAGCGGCCTATAATTACCATTATGGCAATTATTTTTTCCCTGGTTTGCGCGTTGGCAATCTAATGATAGGAGGGAAGAAGTTTAGCGAGGGCGAATTTTTGTTTAAGGAGAGAAGCGCCAGTTTAGCGGCCGGATTGCAGGTAAGCTGCGGAGCATACCAATTCAAGCTAGAGCCGGAGATGTCGCTTAATGATTCATTGATAACTGTTTATAGCGTTAATAGCCAAAGCACTTGGAAAAAGGTTATGGCTTATGGCCACAATGGTCCGATCGGCCAGCGGCTTGAGGAGCAATTAGCCCCTTGGCTTAGCCCTTCTTCTATCGGCCTAGCTAGGATTGATTGGGATGTTTCCGTTGATCGCGATAATTTATTGGCGATTATTAAGCGTGAATGCGCCGACCTGGAAAAACCGGCAAAAAATGCTGAATTAGAGCTGGTTAATGATGTTTGGCAACTGACGCCGGAAGTCCAAGGCGTGCGTTTTGATTATGATCTGGTCGGCAATCGTCTCGAGCAGCAATTAAAAAATGGCAGCGCAGAAAATATAACATTAGCCTTGGATACGGATTTGCCGCAAATAAATTTGCAAGAATTAAATAACGGCTTATTGACGCAGGCGGGCGCCTTTGCTTTGCCTACTTCTACTGTTTGGCTGGCTGTCAATCACGACAAGCAACAAGTCAGCCCGGACCAGCTTAAGAGTTGGCTGGGATTAATGAAAGAAAGCGGAGTAATTAAGGTTGATTATAGCAGCGCCAAGATTTCTAGCTACTTGAATGGATTGGCCTTGACGATAGATAAGGCTGCACGACGTCCGAGGTTTAATGTAACCAATGGAAAGGTGATTATCGAAGAAGCCGCTCAACAAGGCCAAGCTTTAAATATTGGCGAAAGCGCTAGCAATATTATCAATGGTCTTAAAACCGGCAGTTCCACCATTCCTTTGGTAATCGACTCTGTGGGTGTGGAGTTTAGCAATAGCTCTACCACTCTATCCGGCATCAAGGATTTGCTGGGTGTCGGCACTTCAAATTATACCGGTTCACCTGTCAATCGCCGCCATAATATCCAAGTAGGTGCGGCTTCTTTGGGCGGTATTATCGTTAAGGCCGGTGAAGAATTTTCGACCATCAAGGCGTTGGGCGAGATTGGAGCCAAGACCGGTTATCTGCAAGAATTGGTTATCAAAGAAAACAAAACTATCCCTGAATATGGCGGCGGACTGTGCCAAGTGGGCACAACCATTTTTCGCGCTGCCTTTAATTCCGGTTTGCCGATTACCGAACGCCGCAATCATTCATACCGCGTGGCTTATTACGAGCCAGCCGGCACGGATGCCACTATTTATGACCCGCAACCGGATTTTAAATTCTTAAATGATACCGGCAATGACATTTTGATTTTGACCGCTGTCGATGGCGTCAATGCCCGTTTTGAAATCTGGGGCACCAAAGACGGCCGCAAAGTCGAGTATACTTACCCAACCATCTTTAATATTGTGAAGCCTGGACCGACCAAATATATGGCCAAAGAAGGTATGGCAGCCGGTACCAAAAAATGTATCGAGAAGGCGCACAATGGCGCTGATGCCTATTTTGATTATAAGGTGACTTATCCAAATGGCGAGATAAAAGAAAAGCGTTTCAGTTCTCATTATGTCCCATGGCGGGCGGTTTGTCTGGTACCGCCGGGAGATCCGCTGTTAGGCGGAGATACGGCCACTTCAACGCCAAGCCAATAGCATTATTAATACAAAAGAACCCTCAATTTGAGGGTTCTTTTTGAAATCTTTTACAGATTGGTTCTAGCGGGTAGGCAAGAAAATTCTCGCTAGAAACCGTCTAGTCGTAACCGGACAATATCTAGCAATAAACTCCCCATGCTTGTCGTGCCTAGCCCGCTACAAACAACCTGTTTTCGTAACGAGTCGTCAATATAGCATAGAAAGAGAGTCTTGTCAAGGATTTTGGCTATAATAAAGGATGCCTCTAAAATGCCTAAAGTTAGGTAAATATGAGCTGTTAAAAACTGCTAAATTTTCTCTTGTGCGCTTATGCAAAGAGGTTATCCAGAGGTATGCGCTTTGAGAGTTAACTTTACGGCCGAATGTAAAAAGATTATACTTGAATATAGATTAAAATATATGGACAAAGATAAACAAAAACAGTTAGCCGGGCATATAGATGAATTAAACCGTCTGCAAGAATCTCAACGTTTGGATTTCCAGCGCGAGACAGCGGCGATTTTGGACGAACTCAAGCTTTCGCTCAAGGACAATCAAACAACTGAATAACTATATGAACGAAAGATTTGGAGCCAACAAGGGACATACTCAAGAGTTTGAACGGCCAAGAACACAGGATTACGGCCAGGGAAATATCGAGGCGTCTATACTAAAAAATGCCGAAATGATAGAAGCGCTGGACCGGGAATTGGAGTTTATCGCCAGTCGGACTAGAGCCAAAGAGCAGTTGTATAAAGTGGAAAAGGCCCGGACCAAAATCAACAAGCTGACTAAGAGGTTTCTTAAGGTTAGCGGTTGTATTTCGGCTGCTTTAATCTTGGGCGTAAGCGCGCTTAAGATTAATTCTGACGAACATCACAAGGACCTAATCAAGACAAAAGATAGCCAAGGCAAAGAGCATTTCCAGCACCCAGATCAAGAAACCAATCATATTTTGAACGTATTGGCCGGACAGGAAAAGATTAGCTATGAGGAAGCTTTTAGTAATTACAAAGAGTTTGAAAAAGATGTTTATAAAAAAGTAGGCATTACCGACCTTCCTGATTTTGAGGGGTTGAGCCTTAAGCAGCTTGATAGCCTGAATAATGCCAAGAAAGGAGTGCCGATCGGAATGACCGAGGATACATTTAATGAATTTTATAGCATGGAAACGATGGATGTGCCGGAAGATAAAAAGGAACAGGTCTATAAGCTGGTCTGGCAGATCGAAGAAGAATGCGGCAATCCGAATATCCGCTGGAAGACGGAAATTCCGAGCTTGATGGGCGTTTCGGCTCCAGCTAACAATAGGATTAGGGCGCACTATGATGAGTTGAGTAATACCATGTATATTCCCTTGTCCAGCTTTGGCTTGAATGGTAGAAATTTTCAGCCGGTAATGGCCGAGTTGTCACATGGCAAACAATTTAAGGATATCAGCCTGAAAAACCTGGCTGGCAATGCCGCAATAATCGGACGTGTGGGCGGCAAGATGCTGACGGGCAAAAGTATGGATGATGCCTATGAGGAGGAGTACAATATTCCCGGTACAATTGAATACGAGGCCCATAAGGAAATCCAGCCGCAATTAATGGAAAAATATAAGCCATTGATGGATTTGAAAAGCAAGGCAAGGCCTGATAAAAAATAACCAAAAACAATCCCGAGACAGCTCGGGATTGTTTTTGGTTAAATGATTTCTCTTAAGTATTGAGCGGTGTAACTGGTCTTGTGTTTGGCCACATCCTTGGGCGTACCTTGGGCGATGATTTGGCCGCCGCCGGAACCGCCTTCCGGGCCGAGGTCGATAATCCAGTCGACTGACTTGATGACATCCAGGTTGTGCTCGATGATCAGGATGGAGTTTCCCTTGTCGACCAGCTTGTTGAGGACGGATAAAAGGCGCTTGATATCGTCGAAATGCAGGCCGGTGGTCGGTTCATCCAGAATATAGAGGGTCTTGCCGGTGGCGCGGCGCGAGAGTTCGGTAGCTAGTTTGATGCGTTGGGCTTCGCCGCCCGAGAGGGTGGTGGCGCTCTGGCCCAGTTTGATGTAGTTGAGGCCGACTTCGGTGAGAGTGGTTAGCTTGTTGCTGATAGCCGGTATATTGCGGAAAAACTCGCGGGCTTCTTCGACGGTCATATCCAAGACGTCTGCAATATTCTTTCCTTTGTAGTGGATTTCCAGTGTTTCCTTGTTGTAACGGCGGCCATGGCAGACATCGCACTCGACATAGACATTGGGCAAAAATTGCATCTCGATAGTATTGATGCCGTCGCCGGAGCAAGCCTCGCAGCGTCCGCCTTGGACATTAAAGGAAAAACGGCCGGCGGAGAAGCCGCGCATTTTGGCTTCGGGTAGGCTGGTAAATAATTCGCGGATAGGAGTAAAGGCACCAGTGTAAGTTGCCGGGTTTGAGCGTGGAGTGCGGCCGATGGGGGATTGGTCGATTTCGATAACCTTGTCCAGGTTTTTGAGGCCTTCGATGCGGTCATGTTTGCCGGGAGCGTCTTTGGATCGATAGAAGAACTGAGATAAGGCTTTGGCTAGGATGTCGGTCATGAGGGTAGATTTGCCTGAGCCGGAGACGCCGGTGATGGCGACGAACTTGCCTAGGGGAATCTCCACATCGACGTTGCGCAAATTGTGTTCGGTGGCGCCGAAGATCTTGATTGATTTGTCGTTGCCTTCACGATATTTTTTGGGCGCGTCGATTTTCTTTTTGCCGGATAAATATAGTCCGGTCAGGGAGGCCGGATTGGCTTTTATTTCTGTCGGAGTGCCGACAGCCACGATGTGGCCGCCATGTTCGCCGGCGCCCGGGCCGACATCGATGATATAGTCGGACTCCTGCATAGTGATCTCGTCGTGTTCGACGACGATGACGGTATTGCCGATATCGCGCAGGTTCTTGAGCGAGGCGATCAGCTTGTTGTTGTCGCGTTGGTGTAAGCCGATAGATGGTTCGTCTAAAATATAGACAACACCCATTAGGCTGGAGCCGATCTGAGTGGCCAGGCGGATGCGCTGGGCCTCGCCGCCGGACAGCGAATTGGATTGGCGGTCTAATGTGAGGTAATCCAGGCCGACGTCGGACAGGAAATTGAGACGGGCTTTGATTTCTTTGAGGATAGAACTGGCGATTTTTGTTTGCTTGGTATTAAAAGCCTTGCTTTTGTCTAAGGCGATAAAAAATTCTTTGAGATCAACAATCGGTTGCGCTGTGACATCGGCAATAGACTGGTCGGCGATCTTGACCGACAGCATTTCCGGCTTAAGGCGCTTGCCTTGGCAGACGGTGCAAAGCAGCGGCCGCATATAACCTTCGATTTCGCGGCGGGCGTAATCGGAATCGGTTTCGCGATAACGGCGTTCCAGATTGGCAATGACGCCTTCGTATACCATGGTGCGTTCGCCGCTAAAGCTGGCTGATTCCCAGTCGACAGTCACTTCTTTGTCGCCGCTGCCGTAAAGGACGATATCAAGTTGTTTGGGGGTTAGGTCTTTGAGCGGGGTATTGAGGTCAAAACCGGATTTCTCGGCTATAGCGCCCAATGATTTGAGCCGCCAAAGCTGGCTGTTCATATTATTGTGCACCCAGGGCTTGATGGCGCCTTGAGCGATAGTCAGTTTGCGGTTAAGGATCAGGTCGGGGTCGACTATCAGCTTGGTGCCCAGGCCGGAGCACTCTGGACAAGCACCGTGCGGGCTATTGAAGGAAAAATTACGCGGTTCTAGGTCAGGGAGGCTGAGACCGCATTTGGGGCAGGAGAGTAGCTTGGAAAACATTTTGCTTTTGCCTTTAGCGTCCAGGAAAGTGACAAGGCCGTTGGCTAGATCCAGCGCTTTGTCGGTGCTTTCGGTTAGGCGGGAGACGTCATCTTTGTTTTTGCTGACGGGAATGCGGTCGACGACGATTTCCAAAGAATGCTTCTTTTGCTTGTCGACAGCCAAATCTTCGAATTCTTCCAAGGGCATAATTTGCCCGTCAAAACGTATGCGGGAGAATCCGGCGCGGATAACTCCGGCAATGACGCTTTTGTGTTCGCCTTTTTTGTCTTGGATAACAGGGGCAAGAATGGTAATTTCTTGGCCATCGTAGTCTTTTTTGGCCTGGGTGATGATTTCGTCCAAAGAGTATGGCCTGATGGCATCGCCGCAGTTAGGACAATGAGGCGTGCCGACGCGCGCAAACAATAGGCGCAGATAGTCATATATTTCAGTGACAGTGCCGACGGTGGAGCGGGGGTTATGGGAAGTGGATTTTTGGTCGATAGAAATAGCGGGAGATAGGCCTTCGATTGAATCGACATCCGGCTTATCAATCAGCCCGATAAACTGTCTGGCATAGGCGGATAGTGATTCGACATAACGGCGTTGGCCTTCGGCATAAATAGTATCAAAAGCCAGGCTCGATTTGCCTGAGCCGGACAGACCGGTAATAACTACCAGTTGGTCGCGAGGAATATCAATGTCGACATTTTTTAAGTTATGCACGCGCGCGCCGCGCACCTTGATGAATGAGTGGCTCTGACTTGGTTTTGGCGAGGCGGTTTTGTTTTCTTTTGGCATATATTTGTAGTGCTAAATTTTCGAAATTCAATGCATTATACAATCAAATCGCCATAATTGCAAGTGCTTGATGAAATATTCGATTTTTGGCGGTTAAAAAAGATTAACCGTAAAAAATAAAAACCTTTCAACGAAAGGTCTTTAACGCAAATGCAAGTTATAACAAAAAGATTAAGCCGCCAAAGATGGTGGCAGATAAGAAGAAGATAAGCTTAAAGATCTTGCCAGCGCCTTTTTTGTCATGGGAAAAATAGATGTTTATAAAGGTATAAACGGCCATTAATCCTAATAGCAGATAAAAATAGACAAAGGCGAGGGGTCGGTTTAACAACCCGGCCATTAGTCCGACGGAATTAAGCAACAAGCAATTCCCTATCGAACTGATTAGCCAGCCAAAGGTGTCCCAGGCCTTGGAGTCGTGCCAGTATGAGATTTTGCTGTATGCCAAGGTGGCTACGAATAATAGGGGAATCGATAGGATTAGTTCGGCCAAAATGACTGGCGATACTTTGTCTGGCCCCAAGGTGAAGATAATGGTGATAATAAAGAAAACTAAGCCGATCATGGTCGAATTAATGGCAATTCTGGATTGGGCTTTTTCGTGGCTGGTTGCGAATACGAATTGTTTATCCGCGTTATTCTTTTTCTTTGGCATGGTGATATATTATCATTTTTGGCAGCTTTCGGCAAATCAACAAAAAAATATTTATAAATATTTTTTATTATATTACAACATATTTTGGCTGTTAGTGTGAATTGACGAGATTGCGAAAAAGGATTATAAACTAATTGGAGCTAGGGATTTATTCCCCAGTTTTCTTTTGTGCCATGAATTCACCTCCGGTTCTCTCGGAGGTCTCCCCACGAAGACCTTGGTGTGTAATTAAACAAATCAAAAACAGAGTCGCGAGAAATGAAATGTCGTATGAGTTTATCTCCGGTACTCCCGGAGGTCTCCCGACAAAGACCAAAACGCATATTAACACAAAGCATAGCCAGAGTCGCGGGAATGGAAATGTCGGAATTTAAAAGGGATTTAATGAATTCGAGGACGAATTTTTAGTTACTGGAAAGTTATTAGATAGATAGTTTATATTCCTTGGTGTTACGTACCTAGGAGATCCACGGGAGTACCGTGGATAAATACTGAGGCAGTTTTGATTTTCTGAAATCTAATTAATTAGCCTTATTCTTTGTGGAGAGATCCACGTCCGCCAGCTGGCGGACGCGGATAAATGCTTTTATGAAGGAATTAATCAGCACTTATCGTGAAGAGCTAGTCTTGTTTGCCAAGTTGAGTGCCTGGATAGGCGCGCCAATTATTCCGGCAATCTTCTTAGGCAAGTGGCTGGACGGACATTTTCATACCGCTCCGTGGCTCTTTTTGGCCACTATGCTGCTTACTTTTATCGGCTCTATGTTGATGCTAGTAAAAGAAACGGTAGCCGTAATCGGTAAATTTGCACCTGATAAAAAATATGAGCGAGAATCAGATAAATAATAATCCAAAGACTTCGGCCGAGACAGGCAGTGCTGAGCAACCAACAGCGCATGAGGGTGCGGTTGAGCCAAAAGCCGAAATCAAGACTCAGCATACGTTGTATGCCGAACCGATAGCTAATATCGGCGGTTTTACTGTCACGAATTCTTTGCTAAGCTCTTGGATTGTCCTGATTATTATTTTATGCGCCTCGCTAGCGCTACGTAAGCGCATCAAGATGATTCCGGGCCGCGCCCAGTCGATCTTTGAGATGTTGATTGACCAGGTGATGCAGATGTTTGATACTGTGACCGGCAGCCGCGAAAAAACCAAGCAAATCGCCCCATTAATTTTTACTTTTTTCTTTTTTATCCTGATAAACAATTGGTTTGGCTTGCTGCCGGGCGTCGGTTCCTTCGGCCAGGTGATCAAAGTGCATAATGAATTGGAGTTTGTGCCATATTTGAGAGGCGCTACGGCTGATTTGAACACCACTTTGGCATTAGCGGCTATCGGCCTGGTGGTTAGCAATATTTTCGGCATAATGGCCGTAGGCGCCAGCAAACACTTCAATAAATTTATTAATATCAAGACGCTTTTGGAAATACCGAAGAAAATCAAGAACGATTGGACCGTCATTCTGGTTAACCCGATTAATGTCTTTATCGGCCTGGTTGAAACTATCAGCGAGGTCGCTAAAGGAGCTTCGCTATCCCTGCGTTTGTATGGCAATATCTTTGCCGGCGAAGTGTTGCTAGCCTCTATTTCCGGCATGCTGGCCTTTGGTTTGCCGCTGCCGTTTATGGCGCTGGAAATCTTTGTCGGCTTGGTCCAGGCTTTTATTTTTTCAATCCTTGTGTTGGTATATATAACTTTGCATACCAGTCACGAAGAACATTAATATAATAATTAATAAACAACATTATGGAAAATGTCATGTTAGCCAAAGCTCTTGCTATTGGCATCGGCTCTATCGGTCCTGCATTGGGTATTAGTTTTATCGGCGCTAAGGCGATGGAAGCTATTGGTCGCAATCCGGAAGCAGCCAACAAATTGTTCGTCCCTATGATCATTGCTTGCGCCTTCGCTGAAGCTGTCGCTATCTATGCCTTGATCATCGCCTTGACCATCACCAAATAAATTGATTATTTGCATTCCGTTCCTGAAACTTCGGGAACGGCAGCAAGTTTTAATCAATTACACATATGGGACCAATCGTAGAATTATTTCATTTGAATGTCGGCCTTTTTCTCGGCCAAGTGGTCAATTTTGGCATTATTTTTTGCGTGCTTTATTTTTTTGTTTTCAAGCCATTATTTAAGGCTGGGGATGACCGCACCAAGGTAATCGAAAAAGGCTTGGCTGATTCAGAAGAGTCCGCTAAGAAACTGGAAGCAGCCGTTGCCGAACAAGGCAAGATTTTGGATGCCGCCAAGGTTGAGGCTGCGGCGATTATGAAAGAAGCGAAAAAACAAGCCGATGAACGCAAAGATACTCTGATTATGGAAGCAAAACAGGAAATCGGCAAAGTGATTAACCAAGAAAAACAAAATTTACAGCAAGAAAAGGCGGCGGTTCTGGCGGAAATCAGGGCGGAAGCAGCAGATTTGGTGGTAGAGGCGGCTCGCAAATTATTGGCCGGTTCTTCGGAGATAGACAAAGCAGCCGCAACCAAGGCCTTAAAAGAGAAAGCTGAAAAGAAATAGCTCTACACGATTTATGACAAAAACCAGCGCTCAACAATACGCCCAGGCCGTGCTCGATGAATGCCTAGACAGCCTGCCTAAAGACTATCCTAAGATTTTGGATTCTTTTTGCGCCGTACTGGAAAAAAATGGCGATTTGAGCAAGTGGCACGAGATAGAAAAAGCTTTGTTAGTGTTGGATGATGAGCGCAACAGTGTTTCCAGGGCCGAGCTTTGGTCTAGTCGGCCTCTAAGCGACAATGAATTGGAAGGATTAACAGCGCAAGTCATGGCTGATAGCGGCCGCCAGCAGGTAGTTTGGAAGCAGCGGATAGACAAGAAGCTGTTAGGCGGGGTTATTGTTAAATACGGCGACCGAGTGTTGGATATGAGTTATGATGGCAACTTGCGACGCCTCAAAACATTCTTGAGTAATTAATACATATTATATGTCTGAAACTAAAGATTATATCGTAGAGCAAATCCGAGAGCGCATCAGCCGCTTTCAGAACTTGGCTGAGACTAAATCGGTCGGCCGCGTTTTAAAGGTGTCTGACGGCATTGCCTTAGTCTCCGGTTTGTCACAGGCCATGATGTCCGAAATTTTGGAGTTCAAAGCTGCCAGCGGATCGGTCATGGGTGTGGCTTTGAATCTGGAAGAAAATCAGATCGGCGCCATCATTTTGGGCGACTATACGGCCGTCAAAGAAGGCGACGAAGTTGTGGCAACCCAGCGCATTCTGGAAGTGCCGGTCGGCGAAGCGATGGTTGGGCGCGTGGTTAATGCCTTGGGCGAACCGGTAGACGGCAAAGGGCAGATCAAGGCCGCCGCTTTTTATCCGGTAGAAAAAATCGCTCCCGGCGTTATTACCCGCCAATCTGTTACGCAGCCGGTGCAGACCGGCATCAAGGCTATTGATGCTATGATTCCGATCGGCCGCGGCCAGCGCGAGTTGATTATCGGCGATCGCCAGATCGGCAAAACCGCTATCGCCATCGATGCTATTATTAATCAGAAAGGCCAGAACATGAAATGTATTTATGTTGCTATCGGCCAGAAAGAATCCAAAGTTGCTAATATTGTCGCCAGGCTGGAAGAAGCCGGCGCAATGGAATATACCACTATCGTCTTGGCCGGCGCCAGCCACCCGGCCGCCTTGTTGTATATCGCGCCTTATGCCGGTTGCGCTATGGCCGAATATTTCTTGGATAAGGGTGAGGATGTGTTGGTGGTCTATGATGACTTATCAAAACACGCCAACAGCTATCGTGAAATTTCTTTGCTCTTGCGCCGTCCGCCAGGGCGTGAAGCCTATCCCGGCGATGTCTTTTATCTGCATTCCCGCCTGCTGGAAAGAGCTTGCAAGCTAAACGCCGAACACGGCGGCGGCTCGATTACCGCTTTGCCTATCATTGAAACTCAGTCCGGCGACGTATCCGCCTATATCCCGACTAATGTTATTTCTATTACTGACGGCCAGATTTATCTGGAACCAGATGCTTTCTACCAGGGTAATCGTCCAGCCGTGAACGCTGGCTTGTCTGTTTCACGCGTCGGAAGCGCCGCTCAGATCAAGGCGATGAAAAAGGTAGCCGGCAAATTGCGCATCGATGCGGCTCAATTCCGCGAACTGGCCGCCTTTGCCCAATTTGGTTCGGATTTGGATGACGAAACCAAAAAGAAGCTGGAACGGGGACGATTGCTGACCGAAATCTTTAAGCAAGATCAATATAATCCTATTTCGGTGGCTAAGCAGGTTTTGATTTTCTTTGCCTTGACCAATGGCCTGATCGATAATCTGCCTTTGGACAAAGTGAAAGAATTTGAAGCCGGCTTGTATGAATATGCTGACATCAGCGGCGCCAAATTGTTGGACAAAGTTGCTACCAGCGGAGAATGGAACGAAGAGATCGAGAAAGAACTGAGGGCTTTAGTTTCTGATTACAAGAAAACTTTGCAATATCTGCAATAAGTAGTCTGAAAAATATTTAAGTAATTGTTATCCCAAATATATTATATGGCTAAGACCAGGGACATTCAACGCCGCATCAAATCGATTGGCAATATCAAAAAGATAACCCGCGCCATGGAAATGGTGGCGGCAGCCAAGATGAGAAAAACGGTAGAAGCGGTACTTAAGACCCGTACCTATGCTAATCTTAGCTGGGAGACGGTTATTAATATTGCGCGCATGTCCGCAGAAAAACACGAGCCATTGCATCCTTTGTTAGCCGACCGAAAAGAAATAAAGAAAGTGGCTATAATCATAATGACTTCCAACCGCGGTTTGTGCGGCGGTTTTAATTCATCGTTGGTGGCTAAGGTGCGGGAATCTATCCGCAAGCATCAGCAGGTAGGCACCGATATGGCGATTGATACCGAGTTTATCCTGTTGGGCAAGAAGGGCGAAGTGCTGGAGCGCTTAGGCTATCAAGTGGCTGCTGTTTTTCCAAAAATGGAGGTGGCCTTGTCTTTTGATGAGATTAAGCCGATTGCCAGCCTGGCGCGCCAGGAGTTTTTGAACGGTTATTATGACAAGGTATTGGTGGCCTATACTGATTATGTTTCGGCGTCCAAGCAAGTGCCTCGAGTCAAGCAATTGTTGCCGGTGGAAGTTGACGGGCATGACCATCATTTGGGCGTCATGGGCAAGTCGGCTAAACTGGATACCAGCTTGGAATATATTGCCGATAAGAGTAAGAAGCACCTAACCGATCATGGCTTTACGCATGACTATACCTTTGAACCGAATCGAGCTGAAGTATTGGACAAGATGTTGCCGAAATTAATCGAGGTCCAACTCTACCAGGCATTATTGGAAACCAACGCCAGTGAACACAGCGCCCGCATGGCGGCTATGCATCAAGCCAACGACGCGGCCGGCGGCATGGTAGATGATTTGGTTTTGTTTTATAACAAAGCGCGCCAAGCAGGCATTACGGCGGAGATCGCAGAAATATCTGCGGGTGCTAATGCTTTGCAATAAAAACTGCTCCTACAAATACAAATTATTACAAATCTACAAATCCATACCGAGACGTTTAATTCTAATTTGTATATTTGTAAAAATTTGTATTTGTAGGAACCTGTAATTTTATTAATTTACAACACAACAAATGTAAATTGTTATAAGTAAGCAAGTCAGCAGTTCAAAAGATGAAGCCAGGATTTGTAGATTTGTAATAATTTGTATTTGTAGGAGTGTGCAATCTTTTTAATTTACAAAACAACAAATGTAAATTGTTATAAGTAAGCAAGTCAGCAGTTCAAAAGATGAATCCAGGATTTGTAGATTTGTAATAATTTGTATTTGTAGGATTATAAGAATATGGAAAATGAAAAAAAGGGTGTTGTTAAAACTATTATCGGCGTAGTCGTCGATGTTTATTTCGAAAATAATCTGCCGGCTATCTATAATGCTTTGGAAACGAGCATTAACGGCCGTAAGCTGGTCTTGGAAATCGAACAGCATATCGGTTCCAATATTGCGCGCACTGTGGCTATGGGTTCTACCGATGGCTTGAAGCGCGGTGACTTGGTGTCCGATAGCGGCGCGCCGATTTCGGTCGGCGTTGGGTCTCAAACCTTGGGACGTATTTTTGATTGTCTGGGTAACGCGGTCGATGGCGTTGAGGCGCCTAAGTTTGATAAGGTATATCCTATTCATCGCAAAGCCCCGTTATTTACAGAGCAGTCTAACAAGGTGGAAATCTTGGAAACCGGCATCAAGGTTATCGATTTGATCTGTCCGATTGTAAAAGGCGGCAAGGTCGGTCTGTTCGGAGGCGCCGGCGTCGGTAAGACTGTCGTTATCCAGGAGTTTATCAATAATATCGCCAGCCAGCATGGCGGCTTTTCTGTCTTTGCCGGCGTCGGTGAACGCACTCGCGAAGGCAATGATTTGTATCATGAAATGAAGGGCGCCGGCGTTATCGACAAGGTGGCAATGGTCTTCGGCCAGATGAATGAACCGCCTGGGGCCCGTTTGCGCGTCGCCTTGACCGGTTTGTCCATCGCCGAATATTTCCGCGATGAGCAGAATCAGGATGTTCTGTTTTTCGTCGATAATATTTTCCGTTTCACCCAAGCCGGCAGCGAAGTATCCGCCTTGTTGGGCCGTATGCCTAGCGCGGTCGGCTATCAGCCGACTTTGGCTAGCGAAATGGGACAATTGCAAGAACGCATCACTTCGACTAACAAAGGTTCCATCACTTCCATCCAAGCTGTTTATGTGCCGGCTGACGATTTGACCGATCCGGCTCCGGCCACCACTTTCGGCCATTTGGATTCGACAGTCGTTTTGTCCCGCGGTTTGTCCGAACTGGGCATCTATCCGGCGGTTGATCCTTTGGACTCTTCTTCTATCATTCTTGATCCCAATATCGTCGGCGAAGAGCACTATCGCGTTGCTCGCGGCGTGCAGAAAATTTTGCAACGCTATAAGGAATTGCAGGACACCATCGCTATCTTGGGTATGGAAGAATTATCAGCCGAGGATCGCTTGATCGTCTCTCGCGCCCGCAAGGTGCAAAAGTTTTTGTCTCAGCCTTTTACGGTTGCCGAAGCTTTTACCGGACGCACCGGCAAGTATGTCAAAGTGGCTGATACTATCAGAAGCTTTGCCGAAATCTTGGATGGTAAGCACGATCACTTGAGTGAAGATGCCTTCTTTATGGTTGGCTCTATTGATGAAGTAAAATAATATGAGCGCTCCTTTGATGCAATTCGAAATTATTACTCCCGAAAGGATTGTTTTGCGCGAGGAAATCAATGGTTTGACTGTGCCGACCGAAATGGGAGAAATTACCGTTTTGCCGGGGCATATTCCGCTGGTTTCCATCGTGAAGCCCGGTGTTATTATTGTCCATCGCGAGGCTGGCGACCAGGGAGTCTTGGCGACAAGCGGCGGATTTTTGGAAGTACTGGAGGGCAAGGTAGTCATCTTGGCTGATACAGCCGAAATGGCCAGCCAACTTGATGAAGAACGTATCAAAGAGGCTCGAGCTAAGGCTGAGGCTCTCAAACAGCAGGCCAGCAATACTGATGATGTCTCGTTTACCGAGGCGTCCGCCATGTTGGAAAAAGAATTGGCGCGCTACAAGGCGGTCAAACATTGGCGTAAACTAAAATCATAACCATTTTATAGAAAATAATAATATATTTATGGTACCTTTTAATATACATGGGGGAAAAATGAGTGGATTTGCTCTTTCGAATATCGACGAACGCATTGCTTGGCTCAAGGAAAAAAATGAAGCCTTTTCCAAGTTTTACAGCTCCGCCGATGAATCAGGCAGAAGAAGATTGTATCGTGCCCAGCACCCAACGGCCATTATGGCCTTTAAATGCATGGACGGTCGTATACATATTCCGGTTATGACTGGCATGCCTTCGGGCATTATCCAGCCGCAACGTCAACTGGGCGGGATTTTTGATCTTGGCTGGCCTTTTTTGAGTGAAGTGGTGCATGAATGGGTTGATTATAACATCGATCATAATGCGGCGCGTTGCTTGATGCTGATTACTTATCATTATTCAAAAAGCAACGAGCATCGCGGCTGCGCCGGTTTTGAATATAAGACTCAGGATGCGCATGATTATACCTGGAAGTTTCGAGCTCAGGTCGAGCGTGTGTATGGCAAAGAACATTCGGTGGTTTATCCGCTGATTATCGGCATAGAAACTGACGAGGACGCCTTTACTTTCTTGGGTGATAAGGGAGAGATAAAGATTGTGGATCACTTGGACAAGACCGAAGATGAGTTGAAGTGCTTAATGGAGGAACACTATCCTGATATGCATCGGGATGTGCTGCGCGACTTAATGCCCTTGGTGTTAGGCAACGCTAAGCATGTCAAAGAAATCAGAGACAGCGACAGGCCGGTTGTCGAAATCGAACACGGTGAATGGATGTTGGGCTTGGGTAGAGGCTTTGATTGGTTGCACGAGCCTAACTTGGCTTTGATCGTCGGCCCTTATAGCCCAAATCTAGCCGAGCCGATTATTAAGGCTTTGGGTCTTATCGAAGATAACATGAAGCGTGGCAGAATTGGTTCGGACGGGTTTGTCTTAATGACTTCGGCGCCTTTTAGGCATACTACGGGCTTTGATCGCTTTAAGGCGATTGAAAAAGCCAGGTCGCTAAACAAGTTCGCCGTCGGAATCGCTATTAAGCACTATCCCGATTTGGCTCAACAAATGCGGCAACTGACTGTTATTATCAATGAGAATAACAAACTGATAACTGAAATATAATCGAAAAAATAATCCCTTAGCTGTGCGCTAAGGGATTTTATTTATATAACGAGTTCTGCGTCTGTCGATTTAGTGAGACCCGCGGCATTGGCTTCGTCGGTGTCTATGTGTATGGCCGGATGATGGTTTTCTTTAAGGCGCACAATGATATTGTCAAAAGTTAAGCCTCGTTCACCTTCTAGGCGGGCTGAGACCGATTGGCCTTCGCTAAGCCCCCAGGCGGCGGCGGTGGCAGGGTCGAGGTGTAGGTGGCGCTTGGCTATGATTAAACCTTCTTTAAGCTTGATTTTGCCAAGAGGCCCTTCTAGTGTAACGGAGCCGGATCCAGCTAACTGCCCAGACAAGCATAAATGAGGGGCTAAGCCTAGAATTTTTGCGTCCGAAATGCTGATTTCTACTTGCGTTTGAGGCCGATAAGGGCCGATGATGCGAGCTTCCAGAAAACGGCCATTGGCACCCAGAATTTTGAGCCTTTGATTTGAGGCGAATTCACCGGATTGGCCTAGGTCAAATTCCTTGGCCAGTTGGGCCTCTGCGCCAAAACAGGCCTTAAAATCGGCTTCTTTTAGGTGTATGTGGCGAGCGCTGGTTTCAATTTTTACTATCATATTGATTTATAGTAGCAAAAACGGACTTTTGTGTCTATTGACAAATTCTCAAAAAGCGTTATAATATAAGCTGATACAGTTCTTTTATTTTAGGAGTAAAATGCAGCATACTTTGAACACTAATGGACACACAAACGGCAAAACCACTAATGGTATAGTTGTTTCCAATCAATGGGTATATCAGAAAGACGATTTGCATAATATTTACCGCAAGGTAAAGGCAGAATCGGCAGAGCTTTTGGCAGTAGTCAATCTCAGTCTTGATAGCTTGATAGACAAAGAAGACGGCTCTAACGGCTTGGAAGACTCGGGTATTTCGCGGGGAGGCAGCGGAACCGAGAGAGCCAACACGGCCGTGTATATACGCAGCACCCAGCGTATCGCAGCTTTAAGAAGAGTAATAGAAGCCATTCAAGATGGCCAATATACAGGCATTTGTCGTAAATGTGGCGAAACCATCGCTTTGGCCAGGCTCTATATTGTGCCGGAAAGCAATTGTTGCCAGCACTGCGCTCGAAAATAAGTTATAGCTCTCTAACGTTATGTTAGGGAGCTATTTTTGTTGGACAAAGATTGTTTATTTGATAAGATATAAGAAAATAAAATATCAAAGATCAAAAATCACATTATGAAATACATCGCTGACTTACATTTGCATTCAAAGTTTGCTCGGGCTTGTTCCAAGGAATTGGAACTGCCGCAGATTCAGACCGTTTGCTTGGAAAAAGGGGTGGATATTATCGGGACCGGGGATTTTACCCATCCCGGCTGGTTTAAGCATCTGAAAGACAATTTGATCGAAGATGATAATTCCGGCTTGTATATTATGAAAGATAATCCGAGCAGAGTGCATTGGATTTTTTCTGCCGAAGTCGCGTTAATCTACAAAGACAAGGGCAAGACTCGGCGCATCCATTTGGTATTGCACGCGCCCAGTCTGGAGGCGGCGGCAGAGCTTAATAGCCGCTTGGGCGATAAGTTTAATCTCAAATCCGACGGTCGGCCCATCTTGGGTATCCGGGCGCCGGAATTTGTAAGGTTGTGTCTGGAAGTGCATCCGCAATTCTTGGTCTATCCGGCGCATATCTGGACGCCGTGGTTCTCGGTCTTTGGTTCTAAGTCCGGCTTTGATAGGCTGGAAGATTGTTTTGAAGACCAGACCGAAAATATTTTTGCTTATGAGACAGGATTGTCGAGCGACCCGGAAATGAATTGGCGCGTGTCGCAGTTGGATAGCCTGGTAATGTTGTCCAATTCCGATGCCCATTCGCCTCATAATATTGCCCGTGAAGCTAATATCTTGGAATTGGATGAGTTGAGCTATAATCGATTTTATAATTTATTAAAAAACAAGGAAAAGCATTTGATAAAAACTATCGAATTTTATCCTGAGGAGGGGATGTATCATTGGGATGGGCATAGCGCCTGCGCCTTTTCTTGTCCGCCGGCCGAATCGAAAAGATTGAATGGGCTTTGTCCGAAATGCGGCCGGCCTTTGGTAATTGGCGTGGAGTATCGAGTAGAAGAATTGGCGGACAGGACTGCGGGCGCCAGGCCGGAAGGTATGAGCGATTTTGCAAAACTGGTAGAATTGGATAAGATTATCGCCCAGAGCTTGGGCATCAAGTCGCGGTCGTCAAAGGCGGTAATGGCCGAATACCATAAAATAATTAGTGTGTTCGGGCCTGAATTATATATTTTGATGGATTTACCTTTGGATAAATTAAATGGCGTAAATCCTAAGATCATCGAGGGTATAGGGCGAGTGCGGGCAGGGGAAGTGATGACTGTGCCTGGTTATGATGGACAGTATGGAACAGTGCAAATCTTTAAATAAAAAATAGCCTCGAAATTCGAGGCTATTTTTTATTTATTATTTTCTTTTGCTATTTGCGCAGCGAGGTGTAGGGCGCCAAGCGCGTGTTGCGTATAGTCGCAACGCTGTTGGTTGTCATTTGGCAGGTGGCAGAAACCACCCAGAGCTAATCCTGGGCTAGAAAATAGCTCGGATTTGTCGCGCAGGCATTGCAGTTTGAGTATCTTGCGCAGGGCTTTGTTGCCATAGTGCAGGTATCGTTCCCTGCGCTCGGTTTGATTATACAGTTCGGCTAATTGCGCGGCTGCCAGCATGCTCTCTGCAAAAGAAGCCAGTGAACTGCGGGGGATTTTCTTGAGTGTATATTTTTTCTGTTTAATATACCAATCATTTAGGGTAAAGATGAATTCGGATAGCTCGGGATCGTGCTTTGTTTTGGTATATTCGCAAAAACTATGGGTTAGCCAGGGGATCATGGGCGTATTCTGGTTTTCCGGCCAGGTCAGGCGATAGTAACGGAAAATATTAAGCGCAGCTTGCCAAAACAACGGATTATTGGATTGTGAAAAATATTTTAACATCGCTAGAGCGGCTTCGAAAGGAAAGAAATTTTTGCCGCCCAGAGCAGGCTTTAGGAAATCGCCAGAAATACTGCCATCCGGCTTTACTAATGAGAGTAGGCCATTGGCCAGATTGTTTAGCAAGTCTTCTTGCTCTTTGTCTCTATCAAGTTCCAACAGTAATAAGATGGCAAAAGCGTTGTAGGCAGCTTTTGCCCGGTCATCTATGCGGTAATAAGCTGAATCATTTTCGGCAACCAGGAACTGATTTAAATAAGAGAGTAAAGATGGCCCTTGCTTGAAATTTTTCTTGTCCAAATACGCGGCTATCTCGGCTTGCTTCCAAGTTGTGGCGATAATTCTGACATAATTGATTTCGGCAGAGAATCTGTTGGTGTCGGGATAATAAAGATATTCGGTAAAGTTGTTAGTTTTGTTGGTTTGCGCTTCCAGCCAATTGTAGGCTAAGCCGATCCTTTTGTCGATTTTTTTTAGTGTAAGAGGCATGTTGGAAAGTTAATTATTTTACTGCGCTGAAGTATAGCAAGCCAAGGGTTTATAAGCAAGAAAAGAGCCGGTAAGACTCTTTGTTTTGCATGATGTATTTTGCGGTTTTATAGCAGCTCGTCTAGTAAGATAAGCTGCATGCCTTCGGTAGTAGTGTCGTAAACAGTGAACGTAGTCGGGCAGTGTCTCGCCGAAGTATAAGTAAGCTTCAAGATAGCTCATCAATTAAAACGAGACGTAAGTCTTCTGTTGCGGTGTCGTAAATAGCGAACGTAGGCGGGCCGCGTCTCGCCGAAGTATAAGTAAGCTTCAAGGCAGCTCATCAATTAAAACGAGACGTAAGTTTTCTGTTGTAGTGTCGTAAATAGCGAACGTAGGCGGGCTGCGTCTCGCCGAAGTTTATGTTGGTCTATGGCAGTTCGTCTATCAAAATAAGCCGTATATCTTCGGTGGCAGTATCGTAAATAGCGAACGTAGGCGGAAAGTCAAAATTTGATACATTACCCGGATTGACTAGACGCGTGCCATTGGGCGCTTTGTCTTCGTAGGGTTTGTGAGTATGGCCGTAGAAGATAATATCGGGGTTTTGTTCCAATAGTGTGGTGGCTAGTTTTGGTTCGTGGCAAAGGCCGATTTTTTGGCCGGCTAGATTGATAACGCCTCCACGGCGGCCTAGATTGTGGATGTTTTTGTATAGCGCGCAATCGGCCGCGGTGTAGGAGCAGGCATTGCCCTGTACCAGGTAAATATCGCCGGTAAAGCCAGCGGCCAGATGTTCTAGAGCTTCGCTGTTGGCAAGATCGCCGGGACAGAGGATGGTTTCGATTTGTTCTTTATTTATTTCGCATAAAGCCTTGTCGAGATTTGGCAGATTGTCGTGGATATCAGAGATGATGGCTATTTTCATGCAGATTTTACCCCCTGTACTCCAGGGGGTCTCCCCACAAGGGTCAAGGCAGGTAATTATTCAAAAGGTTAATTAGAGTCGCGGGCAAGGAAATTGCGGAATTGAATTTGTATTTTTAAAGACGAAGACGAATTTTACGCAGCGTCAGTTTTGATTTTCTGATGCAAGAACAATTAATCCTTGTTCTTCTTGGGGAGATCCCCGTGTTCACGGGGATAAATTCCTAGGGCCAATTTTATCTCATAGGCCATCTGTTCTATTTTGCGCAGGTTTGATCTGGCCTGGTCGTATTTGGTGCGCAGGTAGCCGGTCAGGTCCATATCGACCATTTCGGCCATAATTTGATTAATCATCTGGTGGCACTCTTTGACCTTATCCCACTTGCCATCGGCCGCCGAATTGGTAGCCAGCCGGGCTAGCTCGCCCGTGACATCGGATAGTCCGCCCAGGTAGCTCTCGGCCGAAATCTTGATCTTGGCAATCTTGGTTATAGGTTTGCCGGTAGCAGCCAGGAAAAATAATTTAGCCTCGACATATTCTTCGACTGCGGCGATGTAAGCGCCTTCTTCGATAAGGCGGGCATAGCCGTAGTTGGCTTGCATTTTGATTAGTCGATCGTCCAATTCCTTGAGGCTGGCGGCGGCTGTTTTGAGGTCGGTGCGATGCGTGGCAAAAATAGCGCGCTTGGCATCGTGGAGCAGGTCATTGGAAGCCGAAATAATACGACGGCGTTCGACGGTTGAGCTGGCGTAGGCTTTCTTGAGCGAGTTGATGAAGGGTTTATTTAGCATATAATGGTTTGGAGAGTGTTATAAATTTAAATTATATGCTCCTACAAAATACAAGGGCCTACAAATACAAATAATTACAAATCTACAAATCCGGGCCTAGACGTGAAATTCTTATTTGTAGATTTGTAATAATTTGTATTTGTAGGAGCAAGTTTTCGTAGAAGTAATTTTTTTGTAGCAGTTACTTAGCCACACGAAAGACTTCTTCCAACGTGGTTTCGCCGCTCAAGGCTTTGAGCACGCCGTCTAGGGCCATCGGGATAAAGCCTTGGTCGAGCGCCAATGCTTCCATTTCGTCGTCGGTGGTATTGATGTCTAAGACCAGCTTTTTGAGTTCCGGGCTCATGGTAATAGCTTCGTAGAGGCCGATGCGTCCTTTGTAACCCAGGCCGCCGCAGAATTCACAGCCTAGGCCGTGATAGAATTCCAGTTTAGCCGGTGCGGTTAGGCCGGAGACTGGTTTGATGAGTGCAAGGGTCTTGGTCACTTCGGTCAGTTCTTCGGCGGTCGGCGTGTATTCGGCTTTGCAGTGCGTGCAGATGCGGCGGACCAAACGTTGGCCGATAGAGATCTCGACTGAGCTGGCCAAGAATGATCGCTCGACGCCCAACTCACGGAAGCGGCCGATAGCGGAAGCGGCCGAATTGGCGTGCACGGTCGACAGGACTAAGTGGCCGGACAAAGAAGCTTCGATGGCTGCTTTGGCGGTTTCTTCGTCGCGTACTTCGCCGATCATCAGGATATTCGGATTCTGGCGCATCAATGAGCGCAAGGCGTTGGCAAAAGTATAGCCGCCTTTTTCGTCAATCTGAGTCTGCATGATACCGGATAAATTGTATTCGATCGGATCTTCGATAGTGATGATTTTGAGGTCGGGACGGTTCAAGCGGTTAAGCAAAGAGTAGAGGGTAGTGGTTTTGCCCGATCCGGTGGGGCCGGTATTAATAATAATACCTTTTGTCTTGGTTGTAGCCTCTAGAATCTGGTCTAGAGTGCGGTTGCGGATGCCAAGATCTTCAACGGCTAGAGCTGAGGCTTGCTTGGAGAGGATACGCATAACGGCAGTTTCGCCGTAACCGCCGGTGATGATAGAAACGCGGCAGTCCATGCGGGATTCATCGGGCAAGTAGATGGAAAAGCGTCCTTCGTAGGTGGATAATTTTTCGTTTAATTCAAAGCCGATCAGGTTTTTGATTTCGCCGATTAATGGAATGTAATAAGACGAGGGCAGAGTTGCTACATCATGCAGAATGCCGTCAACGCGGAAACGGATGCGGACTCCTTTGTCTTGCGGGTCGACGTGGATATCGCCGGCCTCAGCCTTGATGGCGGCCGCGACGATGACATTGATCAGTTCGGAGGTAGGCGTGTTGACGATCAGGTCCTCGGCGCCGGTAATTTTGGCGGCAATTTTTTCGGCTGTAGTTAAGTGCTCGGCTTTTATCTTGATGCCGCGGCCGATGGTCTTGGACATGACAATATCATAAAGAGCATCGACATAATCCATTTTGCCGATTACGTCATAGACTTCTTCCAGGCTGGTAATGCCGTCCAAAGCTTTGAGTACGCCGTCTTGCAGCATGGTCAGCATGCCTGCTTCGATTGCTTTTTCCAAAATTTTGAAGGCCGGAGCGCTGGCGGCTGTCAATTCTTTGATTTCGTCAGTCATGCTGAAGATTTCGTAGATGCCGAGGCGTCCTTTGTAGCCGATGCCGTGGCAGAAAGTGCATTTTTTGTTGTCGCCTTCTTTGTAGATTGTAGGCAGAACGGAAGGAATGTTAATATTGGTCTTAGGCGAAATAACGGCTAAGATTTTGCGCAGTTGCTCTACTTCCGGTTCTTCTAATTGGTGGACGACTTTGCAGGCTGGGCAAAGCTTGCGGACCAGGCGTTGCGCCATGACCGCGTTTAATGAAGGCGTCAGCAGGAATGGCTTGACTCCAAGGTCTAACAAGCGGGGGATAACGCCGGAAGCATCGTTGGTATGTAATGTTGATAGAACCAAGTGGCCGGTCAAAGAGGCTTGGATGGCAATCTCAGCGGTTTCGATATCACGGATTTCGCCGACCATCAGAATGTCGGGGTCTTGGCGTAATATGGAACGCAGGCCTTTGGCAAAAGTGTAGCCCTTTGATTCATCGACTTGGCTCTGGTTAATGCCTTTGAGGTGGTATTCAATCGGGTCTTCGAGTGTAATTATTTTGATACCCGGCTTGTTAAGGCGGTTTAAAACGGCATAGAGGGTGGTGGTTTTGCCTGAGCCAGTCGGGCCGGTTGTGAGAATCATGCCGTTGGGCTTGCTGATTTCGGTCATGAGACGCTCTTTGGCTTGCGACTGCATGCCCAGCGCTTCGACCACCAGCCCCTCGACATTTGCTTCGAGGATTCTAATGACGACGCTTTCGCCATAGGCAGTAGGCAAGAAGGAGACGCGGACGTCAATTTTATTTTCGGTTAGAAAGATGGTAAAGCGGCCGTCTTGCGGTTTGTCTGAAATATTAATTTTGACTTTGGCCAGCACTTTAAGGCGGGAGATGACTTCGCGCCAGCGCTTGATTTCGATATTGGCAGCTGATTGCAAGACTCCGTCTACGCGATAGCGCACCTCGATGCTGGCCTCACCGGCTTCGATGTGGATGTCCGAAGACTCCATGCGCAGGGCACCGGCAATGACCAAAGTGATGACATCGGAAATATTGACTTTGTTGATTTTTTCCCGCAGTTCAACGATATTATTAATTTCTGCTTGGAAGCGTAATAAATCCTTTTCGGTAATATCTACGCCCCATTTTATAACACGAAGTTTTGGCAAAGTGGCATACATCTTAAAGCCGTAATTCAGGCTATTGGTGGATATCTGGTAGACTTGTCCCGATTTAAAGAAATAGCGCTCCAATAGGTCCTTGGCTTTGGCTTGGACTTCGGGATTAGACGGATCTAGGGCGGCTATGCGCAGATGCTCGGAGTCGGCAAAAAAGACCACTGCCTTGAGTGTTCGAGCTTCTTCTTCAGATAGCATGGACAAGGCTTCGGCCATAATAGGATAGCCCACTAGATTGATATAGGAAAAACCGTTAGCAGCCGCATGGGCGCTGGTAGTGTCTTCCAATTCTTTGAGTTGGATATCCTGGATTCCTTTTGTCAGCTTGCCTTGAGAAGTATCTTCTTTGGCTGCTGCCTCCTCTCCGTATAAATCTTCGATTGATGATAAATCTGATGCCATAGTATTTTTTTGTATAGTAATTCTAGCACAGATCATTAGTTTTATTAAATATTGACTTATTTAGAAAATAATGCTTTATTAATAGCAAATTTGTTCATTAAATATATGGAGGTTAAATGACATTAGCAAATATTATTAATAGTGAAGAAGCGACGCTGCGGACTATCAGTAAGTTAATTATTGCCAAGTTGCAGATGATTAAGCCGGATTATGTTATTACGCCAGACAATGTTGGCTTTGAGTCAAATCTAATGAAAGATTGGGGTTTTGATAGCCTGGATGTGATTGACTTAAGCATGGACATTGAACATCGTTTAGGGGTAAATATTGAAGATATGAGCGAATTGGGCGAAAAACAGTTTGCTGTGACGGTCGGCCAAATTGTCGAATGCGTTCAAAATGAAACCTCTAGGTAATTATTAAGGGCCCATTATTGGGTCTTTTTTTTGTACAATTAGCCTTGTTATCAAGCGCTTGAACGTGCTACAATGAAAACAGTTTACGCGCTGGCGCGCCTGATTTAAGGCGAACCGGTTATCGTATGAATATTATTTAGTAATTTCGTATATGTCTAGAAAAAAGAAGGAAGATCCTTTGGATTATTTAACGCTGCCGGCGCTGAATATTGACCCGGAAATCAAAAAAAATATTTTTGCTTTGTTTTTATTGTTAACGGCTCTGGTTTGCGCCTTGGGCTTGTTTGATTCTGCCGGCGCAGCCGGTGTATATTTGCGCGAAGGCTTGACTTGGCTGCTGGGCTGGGGCCGCTGGTTGGCCCCCTTAGTGTTGTTAGCTTGGTCAATGTTTATCTTTTTTAAAGAAAAACTGGCGATTAGCCTGATGAATTATGTCGGTTTGTTTTTATTATCTTTATCTTTGCAATCCTTTTTGCAGTTAATAATCAGCCAAGACCAGTGGAGCAGCGCCTTGCTCAGCGGGGCTGGCGGCGGCCACATCGGCTGGTTGGCAGGACTAGGGCTAGTTAAGGCTATCGGCACGATCGCCGCCTTTTTGGCTACCTTATTCTTTTTCTTAATTGGCTTGATGTTCACTTTTAACACCACTTTGGCCCATATTATGGCTAAAGGATCGGCGCCGGCTAAATTCTTTTTGCATCCTTTTAAATTCCTCTTAGCTAAAATTTGGCCCAAGAAAGCTGGCGAAGAAGCCTCTGCCGATGAAGTCACGGCGGACGAGGAAGAAGAAGAGCCGGAAGAAGCCGAGGAAGAAGAGATAGAAGAAGAGGCCGAAGAGGCGGAAGAGGAAGAGGATGAAGAGCATCAAGATGAACCGGAACATGAAGAAAGACATGCTCCTGTGGCTATGGCGGCTAAACCGGCAAAGGCCGAAGTCTTGAATATTTGGCAGCCGACTAATGTCCAAATTGATTTGCCGTTAGAATTATTATCCAAGAAAATCGGTAAGCCGCTAGCCGGAGATGTCAAAAATAACCGTGAAATAATCCGCATGACGCTTAGTAAGTTCGGCATCGAGGCTGAGATGGGCGATATTTGCGTCGGTCCGACAGTGGCTCAATATACTTTGCGTCCGGCCGAGGGCATCAAGCTGTCTCGCATTACCGATCTGAGCAATAATCTGGCCATGGCCTTGGCCGCGCACCCAATCCGTATCGAGGCGCCTATACCAGGCAAAGCTTTGGTCGGCATCGAAGTTCCAAATCGGACGATTGCTACTGTCGGCCTGCGTGAAATCTTGGGCTCGCCGGATTTTGCCGGCCGTAATGCCGATACGATGATTTCTTTGGGCAAGGATGTGACCGGCAAGGTGTGGCTGGCCAATCTGACCAAGATGCCGCATTTATTGGTGGCCGGTACCACCGGTTCCGGTAAGTCCGTCATGTTAAATACCATTATTGTCAGCTTGTTGTATCAGAATAATCCGGATAATCTGCGCTTTATCATGGTTGACCCGAAGCGTGTGGAACTGACCATGTATAACGGCATACCGCATTTGTTGACCCCGGTTATTACCGAGGTGTCAAAGACGGTTAACGCGCTTAAGTGGTGCTTGAACGAACTAGATCGCCGTTTGCGCATCCTGGAACAGGCCAAAAAGCGTGATATCGCCAGCTTTAACCAGGTCAGCAAGCAAAAAATGCCATATATTGTTTTTATTATCGATGAATTAGCTGATTTGATGTTGGTAGCCGGCAAGGATGTTGAAACGGCGATTGTGCGTTTAGCCCAATTATCGCGCGCCGTTGGTATCCACTTAATCTTGGCCACTCAGCGTCCGAGCGTTAATATTATTACCGGCACGATCAAAGCGAACATGCCGGCGCGTATCGCCTTTGCGGTCGCTTCGAGCATTGATTCACGCACTATCCTAGACTGCCCGGGAGCCGAGAAGCTGCTGGGCAAGGGTGATATGTTATTCAGCGATCAAAATACCTCCAAGCCAAAACGCATCCAAGGCGCCTATATCAGCGACCAGGAAATCAAACGGATTGTTAACCAGATCAAAGCGCAGTCGGATGGCGTGGAATATTTAGACGGCGTAATCGAGCGCCAACGCGTCCAGGGAGCTGCGGGCGTTGGCATGGATGGCGGATCGGACGATGATGATGAAGTGATTAATCAAGCGGCCGAAATAATCTTAACTACCGGCAAATGCTCTGTTACATTCTTGCAGCGCAAGCTGTCTATCGGTTACCCGCGCGCTGCCAAGCTGGTTGATCAGTTGGAAGAAATGGGCATAGTCGGCCCCGGCAACGGAGCCAAACCTCGAGAATTATTAATGACTTTGGACGAATGGCAATCGCAACGAAATCAAGGGCCGGCCTCCGCCCCTTTGCACAATCGCGAAACGGCTAAGGCTCCGGCGCAATACCTAGAAAGCGAAGAAGCACCGGAAGCCGAAGCGGAAGAAGAGGATGGAGAAAACTTCTTTAATCGTGAAGAATTGGCTGATGAAGAGGAGTTTATCGGCGAAGAAGCTGAGGCCGAAGACGAAGCTCTGGCTGAAGAACCAGAAGAAGAAATTGATAATGAAGATAGCACCGAAGACGAAGAATCGGCGGAAGATGAAGAAGGCGAAAGCGAGGACACGGACGAAGAAGAAATTATCGAAGACGAATCAGATGAATCCTCCGTCGCTGAAGCTATGGAGGACGAGGAAGAGGATGAAGAGATTAAGGAAGAAGAAAATCCTCCGAAGAAAAAAACGAGCCGAGATTTTGATCGATATTTTTCTCGTTGAACCTTTTTGCTTTTATTAATACTAGCTAATAATCCTACAAATACAAATTATTACAAATGTACAAATATGAGCTTAATGTTTAGATACGGATTTGTAGATTTGTAATAATTTGTATTTGTAGGAGCATTAAATAGATAATATATAATAAATAAGCGAATATGAATGAAATCATTGCAAAGGTGGACGAAAAATTGTCCCACTTGATGTGGGCCTTGGCTATCAATGGCTTAGTGCTGTTATTTTTGGCGGTGCTGGTCTTTGTTAGCGACTTTATGACCAGGCTGCTGATAGCGCTGGGAGTGCTGGTAATCGCCTATAGCTTTATTTACGGAGCATATAAGGTGTATAGCATTAGGAAAATCTTTAAACTCTAAAGAAAAACGGCTCATCATGAGCCGTTTTTGCTATTGAAAAATATGCTATTTTGTATTATAGTTGTTGGGTTAATAAGTAATTAAAGACTATATGAAGATAATCCTAAAGAATGTATTGATTTTCGCGGCGGTTTTTTTGTTGGTGGCGGCTTTGTTCAGCCTGGCCGAGAAGCCGGGAGCTGCCAACGATAAGACGAGTTTGAATCAAATTGCCGCTGATATCAATGTTGATAAAGTCGAGTCTATTACCATCAATAAAAATAATCTGGAAGTTAAGTATAAGGACGGCAAGATGTTGAAAGCGGTCAAGCAAGCCGAGCAGTCTTTGACCGGTTCTTTGAGCGATTTCGGCGTTGATAAGAATAAATTATCGGCAGTTAAGGTGGAGGTCAAGGGTGAATCGCAGTCAGAGTGGTGGCTGACCATGATCGTGCCGTTTGTGCTGCCGTTATTATTAGTCGGTTTGCTGCTTTGGTTTATGTTGCGCGGAGTGCAAGGCGCCAATAATAAGGCAATGATGTTCGGACAGTCTACCGCCAAGGAAGTGAATACCGAAGACAAGGTCAAGACAGCTTTTGCCGATGTAGCCGGAGCGAAGGAAGCCAAAGAAGAGTTGTCCGAAGTAGTAGAGTTCCTAAAAAGCCCCAAGAAATTTACCGAGCTGGGCGCGCGCATTCCGCGCGGCGTTCTGCTATTGGGCGGACCGGGTTTGGGCAAGACCTTGCTGGCGCGCGCGGTGGCAGGCGAGGCAGGCGTCCCGTTTTTCTCTATTTCCGGTTCGGAATTCGTGGAGATGTTCGTCGGCGTCGGCGCTAGCCGCGTGCGTGATTTGTTTGCCCGCGCCAAGAAGCGAGCGCCTTGCATAGTCTTTATCGACGAGATTGATGCGGTAGGACGACGCCGCGGCGCCGGACTGGGCGGTTCACATGATGAACGCGAGCAGACCTTGAACCAGATTCTGGTTGAGATGGACGGCTTCGAACCGAACGCCGGCATTATCGTGATTGCCGCCACAAATCGCCCCGATGTGTTGGACCCAGCCCTGTTGCGTCCGGGACGCTTTGACCGCCAAGTGGTTTTGGATGCTCCCGATATCGCCGATCGCGAGGCTATTTTGGCGATACATGCTAAGGATAAGCCTTTGGAAGCAGAAGTGAACTTGCGTTTGATCGCCGAGCGGACTCCCGGCTTTTCCGGGGCCGATCTGGCCAATGTCTTAAATGAAGGCGCTATACTGGCTGCCCGCGAGAACAAGAAAAAAATTGAAATGAAAGACTTGTATGACGCCATCGAAAAAGTAATGATGGGTCCGGAACGCAAGTCCAGAATTATTACCGATAACGAAAAGAAAATTACAGCCTATCATGAGGGCGGACATGCTTTGATCGCATACTTTCTGCCTAACACCGACAAAGTGCACAAAGTCAGCATTATCGCCCGCGGACAGGCGGGAGGCTATACTTTGAAGCTGCCGAGCGAAGACCGCCATTTGCATTCCAGGACTCAGTTTATGGAAGAAATCGCTGTGCTATTAGGCGGACATCTGGTGGAACAAGAAATTTTCCATGATGTGACGACGGGAGCTTCCAGTGATTTGCGCCGCGCTACCAACCTGGCCCGTCGGATGATTACCGATTATGGCATGAGCGATGAGCTGGGACAACGCACCTTTGGCGCCCATGATGAGATGATTTTCTTAGGCCGTGAAATCCATGAAGAGCGCGACTATTCCGACAAGACAGCCGAAAGGATTGATACGGAAATCAGCGCCATCCTAAAGAAAGCATCCCAAATCTCCGAAAAGATCATTAAGGAGAGGCGTCCTGCCTTGGAAAAGATTGTTAAACTGTTATTGGAGAAAGAAACGATCGAGAAGGATGAGTTTGAGGCAATCATGAAAGAGTACGAAACAAGCTAAAGTATTATAGTCAAAATAAAGACTCTCCGCTATTAGGCGGAGAGTCTTTATTTTGTATTCAGGTTCTTTATTTCTTTTCCGGTTGATAGGTGAGGGTAAGCTGGCTGGTCTGGAGCTTGGTGCCGGTCCAACCTTCGGCTTCGGCGTAGATGGTAATCGGGCCTGCTTGGTTTTGGCTATCAAAGCCCCAGAAAGTCGATTCGATGTCGCTGCGCACAATCTTTTTGGCCGCAATCAGCAAGGGCTTGCCGTCTATCAATTGATAGAAACGGATAGTGGCGATGTTCTCCGGCGATAAAAGGCTGACCTTTAGTTCCAACGGTAAATTCTTTTCGCTAAAAGTGCTGCCGTTAGCCGGAGCAGACCACGAAATATTGAATTTTGTCTCTTTGGCTTGGCTGGAAAAGATATTTAGCGTTATCTTGTAATCCGCGCTTGAACAGTTGTAAATATCGTCGCAGACTTTGATCGTCAGCTTGTAGTCGCCGTTAGGCAAGACATCCAGTTGGCGGTTTAGGTTGAACGGTTCATTGGCATTGGCGGTAAAGAGATTGTCGTTAAAATAGTATTCTACCAGCTTAACGCCTCGGGGCGCCGAAGCATTGATGCGAATCTCCGGGTTGGGCGTGGTGATTGTTTGGCCGTCAGTCAAGCCGGAAATCGAGAAAGTAGGCTTATTAGCCGCAACGTGGATATTGTCGCTCTCTTTGGGCGGTTCTTGTATCAAGAAGGTCGGGTCCTTTTTCTTCTTGGCCTCTATCCAAGTCGCAACGCCCTTTTCCCAGCCGACATATTGCGGGTCTTGCGCCGGGTTGGTGGGTTGCGGGCCATTGGGATTGTTCTTGTCCACAAAATAGAGCAAATCGTGGGTTTGGGCGTAGGTGCGTTCTTCGGTCATTTCGGGTGGCGTTAAGTCGGTTGCCAGAAGTCCGCTGGTTTTGTCTACTTTAATCTTGGTATTGGCAAAACCGATGCCTAGTAATATCGGACGGGTGTTGGGTGGAATAGCGTAGGTCTTAAATTGTTCAATCGGGCCGTTGCCTAACGCTTCTTTCATAAAGCGGTTCCAGATGGGAGCGGCAACGACCGAACCGTCAGATCCCGCTTTCATTTTGCTGTTGTCATTGTTGCCGACCCAGACACCGGCTACCAGGCTAGGTGTAAAGCCCATGGTCCAGGCATCGCGGTAGTCATTAGTCGTACCTGTTTTGGCGGCAACCGGACGCGCTCCAAGATTAAGATAGTTTTGAGCGCCAAAGACATAAGCTCGGGCATTGTTGTCGCTCATGATGCTGACGGTCATTCGAGCGATGTTCGGGTCAATCACTTCTTTGATAACCGGGTCTTTGAATTCTTCGATGGTGTTGCCTTTGGCGTCGGTGATCTTGCGGATAAAGACAGTTTCTGGCAGTTGGCCTTCGCGGGCCAAGGCGGCATAGGCGCGGACATGTTCGATTAGTTTGACTTCGCCGCCGCCTAAGACCAGGGTTAGGCCATATTGGTCTTTGTTGCCCAGGGTGGTGTAGCCTAGGTTGTTAGCCAGCCCTAGTACATTATCAATGCCGGCCAGATACATCGTCTTGACTGCCGGGATATTTAGCGAGCCGGCTAAGGCTTGGCGCAAAGAGACTGGGCCGTAGTTCTGGCCATTATAATTCTGCGGTTCGTATGATTTGCTGGGATCGGTGGAGAAATTGGTAGGCGCGTCATAGACCATGGTTTCCGGGAAGAAGCCTTTGATAAAGGCCTCGGTGTAGGCTATCGGCTTAAAGGATGATCCGGGCTGACGCGGCTTGAGGGCGACGTTTACTTGGCCATCGATAGAATCGTCAAAGTAGTCGCGTGAGCCGACCATGGCCAACACTTCGCCCGTTTTTGGATCCATGGCCACCAGGGCGGCGTTAGATGCGTTGTTAGAAGCTTGATTCTTGAGCGCTTGTTCTTTGAGCACCCGTTCGGCTATGCGTTGTTTGTCGATATCCAGGGTGGTGCAGATGGTATAGCCTCCTTGTTCCGCTTCCTTTTCGCCGAATTTGTCGGCAATCAGTTCTTTAATATACATGACAAAGTGCGGCGCTTGGATATTCTCGATGCGCTGTTGGAACTTGATCTGTTCGTTTTTGGCTTGTTGCGCTTGATCCTTATTAATATAGCCTTGCTCGACCATTAGATCCAAGACAGTGTGCTGGCGGGTGATTAATAAGTCTTTGTTCGGGCCATAAGGCGAATAGCGGCTTGGCTGTTGGACTAGGGCGGCCAAGACGGCGGCTTCGGCCAGATCGGTGTCCTTGATCTTCTTGCCGAAATAGAATTGGCTGGCCGATTCAACGCCGTAAGCATTGGAGCCGTAAGGTATTTCGTTCAGATACATCTGCAGCACCTGGTCTTTGGTAAATTTCTTTTCCAGCCGATACGCTAAGATAATTTCCTTTAATTTGCGGATGTAGCTTTTTTCGTTGGTTAAGACGGCGTTTTTGACAAACTGTTGAGTTAGAGTAGAGCCGCCTGCCTTGCGGTTAAAGAGGATGTTGGTGACGGCGGTGCGAAAAATAGCCCAGAAAGAAAAGCCGGCATGTTTGTAGAAATTTTTGTCCTCGATGGCGATAGTGGCATGTTTGACGTTGTCCGGAATCTGATCAAGAGTTACCATGGTTCTTTTTTGGTCGCCGGAAACTTCATAGAGCAATGTTTCGCAGGTGCGATCGTATATCTTGGTGGATTGGGCAACTTGCCGTTCCAGCAGTTTGTCCGGATTAGGCAGATTCCAAGAGACAATCGCGACAAAGACAACGATTAGCGCAATTAACCCCAGCAAGCCAAAAATAATCAGTTTTTTCCAGCCAAAGCGGTGGACCAAGGCTTGTTTTTTGTTCTTGACTTCGTCCCGCCAGTTGTGGCGGGCTGGTCTGGATGGGCGATGATCCTGTTGCCAGGATTTTTGGGACCTTAGTTGTGGGATGGGCATACTATTGAGTTCGTAAAGTTTATAAAGTTTGTAAAGTTTTTAAAGTTAGTAGAGTTTAAGAATAATATTTTTCCAACTACTGCCTACGTAATGATTGAGAGTTAAAAATATTGAGTTAGCTATTGCCAACATTTAATTTTTGTAAAAAAGATATATTTATTCGCTTATTTTAGCAATTTTAGGGAATAATTGCAAATTAGCGCCGTTGCCAGATTAGGCTGGTGTCATCTTCGAAGATTAGCTGCCATTTCGGGCTGTTGCTTATGAGCTTGGTAAAACTTTTTTGTTCGGGCGCTTCCAGAGAGGCGTAGACGATTAGTTTGTCTAAAAACATGTTTGATTTTTTGTTTTTTGGCTTCTGCCAGAAGATCAAATCAATTTTTTCGGCATCAAGCTTGGCAAGGATTTCCGGGCTATTATATAGCGCCATATAGTGTTCGAGTAGGGTGCTGCCTTGATAGGGCGTTTGGGGCATCCGGCCGTCTATATATAGTTTTGCCTCCGGCAGGGTCCAGATCAGGTATCCGCCGATATTATAGTTGTTAAGCCATTTTAGTCCTAATAATCTGGGATGTTCGTGGATGTAGCTGACGGCTGTGCAAGGGTAGTTCTGGCAAAAATAAGAAAAAGGATCTCGAATCAATTCTATGCGAGTACATATAATTATGGTAATCATTAAAAAGAAGCTTACAGGCAACAAGGTAAACCAGTAAAAAATCACCCGGCGCCCGGCAACTATTTGAGTTTTCAAGAATAAAGGCAGTACGATAAAGGAAGCCGCAATGTAAAAAAGCGGAAAATGCCGTACGGAACGTATAGTCATAAAGAGAAACAGAAGCAATATGGCCGCGTCGCTCTTTTTTAATTTGTGGCGTTCTTCCGGTATTAGAAACGAGGCGATCAGTAAGCCGCAGACAAGGCCCAAGAATAGTACCTGCCAATATTGGATAGGCGGAATAAATAAAGAGCGCCATTCGGAAATAATGTTCAAATACGCCGAGTTTGAGTAGGTGGTTAAGAAGCTATATAATTTATAACCGTTTGGGGTTAGCCAGGTCGCAAAGAAAGAGGCGAACCCGATAATTATCGGCATTCGTATCGACTGCCATGATTGCTTGCCAGCAAAGGGCCAAAGCGCGTCAAAAAATAGATAGATCGCTAAAACGGCCAGTCCGATCAGAAAGCCGGCATGCAGGCAGGCCCAAAGCCAAAAGAAAGGCGGCAGGATATATAAGAGCGATGCTTGTCTTGTTTTTTGCCATTTTTTTAACCAGAGCATCAGGAAGGCAAACAAAAAGAAACTAATCATTTGAGGGCGCGGACCAACGTGTCCCAGGATGCCCAATAGGCCCAAGAACGCCCACAAAAACAGCATGGCATCAGCTCGGCCTTGGTGTAGCTTGATTCCGTCCGCTATTGATAGCCAAAGAGCGGCGATTATGATTATTAGATAAGCCAAAATCAGGCCGAGGTAATTGAATTGCTTAAATAGCAAATACATCGAAAGGTTGGTCAGCCATTCGTGGTCTACCCAGGTAGTACCGGGCAGAGTGTGCATATATATCTGATCGCTTGGCATGCGGCCGGTGGCCAAGATATCTTGGCCCACCTTGAGATGCCAGCCTAGGTCAGGGTCAAGCAGCGCCAGCGAGTTGTTGGCAACAATAGACGCAAAAAAAAGCAGCGCGCTAAACCAGAAAATAAAACGTATTAGTTTGGATCCCATAGTTGAGGCTATTTAAGTATTGTGCTATTATTTAATTGCATTGATTTGTTCAAAAGAAAAGCGTGTGATAAAATGATCTCAGGTGCCGGCGTCTTGTTTGGCCATCTGCCAATTTTATCATTCAAGCGTTGCGCCAATTTCTATGCCGCTTTTAATAGTAGCAAAGAAAAACATCAATCGCAAAAATTGCCAAAGGCGGCCTTCCGCCGGCGTTGAAAGGAGGTGAATTATGAAAAAAAAGCTTCTATGTACTTTAGCTTTGCTAATCATGTTGGCACCGGCTTTTATTGTGGCGCCAGTAGCGCATGCACAGTTAATCGACGTTTGGGGTGATCCATATTCGGCGAATCAGATCGGCTTTGATGCTTTTAACCTTGTCGGTTTCGGCAAAAAAGACCCTCGTGTTATCGCTGCTGGTATTATCCAGGTTATGATGGGTTTTCTGGGCGTAATCGCGATTATTTTAATCTTGATCGGCGGTTTCAAATGGATGACTGCCGCAGGCAATGATACTAAAGTTGGCGAAGCCAAGAAATTAATGATTGCCGGTGTGGTCGGTCTATTGATCGTATTAGCCGCTTTCGCTGTTTCTATCTTTGTTATTCGTTCTCTGTTGGGAGTTACAGGCGGTCAACCGCAACAATCATACGAGAATCAATAAAAGTATTTTGGGATCCAGAAATATTTTTATCAGTGCTTTTCGCTTCGGCGGAAAGCACTTCCTCGGCCCTCTGCTTGATAATAGCGGGCCGGAGAAGTGCTTATGAAGAAACTCTATCCTTATCTCATCAGCTTGATGCTGGCTGCCAGTCTGGCTGCCCCGGCTGTTTTGGCCCAGAATTTTGGCGCCGATACGGCCAAGGGCAGTGATATGATCAATCTCACCGGTACCGCTTCCGAGACTATCGCCAGCGTGGCCGGCCAACTGATCGGTACTTTGCTTTCCTTTTTGGGTATCATTTTCTTGATATTAGTGATAGTCGGCGGCTTTATGTGGATGACTTCACAAGGCAATGATGCCAAGGTTAAGTCTGCCCAGAAATTAATCACCACGGCTATTATCGGCCTTATCATTATCGTTTCCGCTTACGCCATCACTACTTTCATTGCAGACAATTTGCCCAAATAACATGTTTAATTTTTTATTAATGCCTGTTTATGCGGTCTTAGGAGGACTGCAGACAACACGCAGTCGCATAGGCTATAATCAAGGCGATATCTTTGTCATAGGAGGATCGGTAGGCGCCGTTGCCTTATCTTTTTTGGGAATAGTATTCTTGATTCTGATATTTATCGGCGGCTATATGTGGATGACCGCTGCCGGCAATAAGACCAGGGCTTCGGGCGCTAGGAAACTGATTGTAGCCGCGTTGCTCGGACTGATTATTGTAGCTTCCGCCTATGCTATTTCCGGTTGGCTGGCTGACACTTTTGCCAAACCGTTAATTAACTAAGTTCAGGAGTTGGATAATATTTTGTATTTATGAAAAAATTATTAAGCATAATGATAATATCAGCCGCCCTGTTGGCGGGAGGCCGAGCGCAGGCGGCAAATCTGGGAGATGCTTTTTCGAACATGATGAACCGTTTTGCCGCGCCAACCGGCTATAATACCAGCCAGCGCAACGTTGAACCGATTGTCAATAATATTATTTCTATCGCCTTGTCATTTTTGGGCGTCATTTTTGTAGTATTGGCGATATATGGCGGGTATATGTGGATGACTTCGCAGGGCAATACCACCAAGCTGACTACCGCTCGCGAACTGCTTACCGCCGCTGTTATCGGCTTGATTATCGTCGTAGCGGCCTATGCCATAACCTTCTTTGTAATCGCGCGCGTGACGCCGACGCTATTGACCCAATAGTATGATTAACAAAAAACAAATTATCAGTTTTGCGCTTGGCTTGTTGCTGCTGTCATCGGCGGCCCTGGCTCAGCAGGATGCCCCGACTGCCGTAAAGGGGGCAGGCGGCAGCATTGGCCAGCGCCTGCTTAATGTCATCGGTACTAATACATATAATCCAGGAACGAGTGAGACTTCCATGACCGAATTCTTGGGTTTGGTTATTAATGTTATCTTGAGCTTGTTCGGTGTTATATTTATCTTTTTATTCATCTTAGCCGGTTATAATTACATGACCGCTTATGGCAAGAAAGAAAAAACCGAAAGAGCCACCTCGACCATGTTGGCGGCTATCATAGGCTTGATTATAACGATTGCTGTTTATGCCATCTGGCAATTCGTCTTTTTCCGTATCGTCGTTCCGCGTTAGGTTAATATAAAATATTTATGAAAGGCAAAAAAATATTATTAAGCTTGTTGTTTTTCTCGATATTGTCTTTGAACGCTAGAGCTGCTTCGGCCGCTTGGTTTAATCCATTCAGCACCGATCTTACTACCGGTATGCAGAGACTGACGAATGATGTCACAAACCAAGCCTACAGTCCGGCTACCAACGAAACATCTATTTTTGAAATCGTCGGCGGCATCATCCGCGTATTTCTCGGTTTGTTGGGGACGATCTTTGTAATATTATTGATTTTGGCCGGCTATAATTGGCTGACGGCCGCGGGCAAGAAAGAAAAAGTCGAAAAGGCGCAGTCGACTATCCGCACGGCCATCATCGGCTTAGTGATTATTGCCGCCGCCTATGCGATTACGTATTGGGTTTTTGCCCGTATGCCTGATTCGAATACGCAGAGCGCTTCGCCAACGTCGGCCGACTTTGTCGGGCCGCCTGCACCGTAAGCTATAAAATAAAATCCCCTCCAAATAGTTGGAGGGGATGTTTTTAATAAAAACCGATTGGTTCGGTACGTTCGGCCGGGATTCTGACATTTATCCGGCGCTTGAAGCTGTAAGATTGGCCGATGGGGAAAATCTCGTATTCCAGCAAGAAGATCCCTTCGGGCCAAGGCATGGCTTTGGCTGTTTTTTTTCCGGACATCAGTGTCGTGCCGGCAAAGGGGCCGTTAAGAACTAAGACATCGTCTTTGGAAGTGTTAACCATCTCCAGCTTGACTACTTTGCCGGTGACCGGAGTGGTGCGAGCGGGAGGAACAGCATTAACCGTATGGATGATGCCTGCTGCCGGAATAGCGCTAAAGCCGCCGCCGCGATATTTTTTGCGGTCAATCAAATCCTGCAGACTGTCGGCAAGACTTAGCTTGCCACTCTTGACTGCCAGGCGTTGCTGCTTTTCCATTTCTGCCAGAGTCATGGTTTCTTCTTGCATGCGGTTGATTCCTAAGAATCGTTCGGGGCTAGTGTTTCCGCTCGCCTCGTCCATTTCTATTTTTTGGCCGTTGCTGGTTATCGAGACCTTGGCTTCGCGACAAGAAACTAGGCATAGCAGCAAGGCAAGCGCCAAAATGAGATAAAGCCTCTTCATGTAAAACTCCTGTATATTGTTAAATTAATGAACATTTTGAGGCTATTGTAGCATGTTATTATAGATTTGTCAATAATATTAGCTAAAATAGCTTATAATTAGCCAAAAATATGGTATAAAAATGCTCCTACAAAATACAAGGGCCTACAAATACAAATTATTACAAATGTACAAATCCGTACCAAAACGTAAAGTTAATATTTGTATATTTGTAATAATTTGTATTTGTAGGAGCATATTTGCTAGACTCGAATTTTTCGACGCAGGCCAAATATATTGACTTTTCCCCTGCGAAGCTGTATTATGTGGATAAGCTAGTATTATAAAGATACTAGCTCTTTTTTTCAAAAATTATTAATTTATCTCCTTAGGGGGATTATACAACTATGAGCGATATTATTAGCGCTATCAAGCAAATCTGCGAGGAAAAGGGCCTCAGCTACGAATCGGTGATTGCGACCATCGAGTCGGCTTTGGCCGCGGCCTATCGCAAGGATTATGGCGAAAAGAACCAAAACATCAGGGTGGAATATGACCCGGCCACTAATCAGAGCCGTGTCTATGACATCAAGACTGTGGTGGAAGATCTGCCGCCTGAAGAAGAAAGGCCCGAGGGTGAAGAAGGCGATGAAGTTGTTGCCGAAGAGGTCCCGTTGGCCGAAGGTGAAGAAGAAGGCCATCGTTTTAATCCTAAGAATGACATTGAGATTAAAGATGCCCTATTGATTGATCCTAAGCTGCAGATCGGCGACGAACTGAAGCAGGAATTGCCAACCAAGGATGAGTATGGCCGTATGGCTGCGCAGACCGCTAAGCAGGTGATTATCCAGCGTTTGCGCGAGGCTGAACGTGATATGGTCTTTGGTGAATTCAAGGACAAAGAAGGTGAAGTGGTAAGCGGTATAATCCAGCGACGTGAAGGACGCATTGTCTTGGTTGATTTGGGCAAAGCCACTGGTGTTATTTTGCCTGAGGATCAGATTCGCGGTGAGCGCTATAATCACAATGACCGCATCAAGGTCTATGTGCGTGAAGTACGTTCGACACCCAAGGGTCCGGAAATACTATTGTCTCGCACCTCTGATGAAATTTTGAAAAAGGTGTTTTATTTAGAGATTCCTGAAGTGGCTAATGGTTTGATTGAAATCAAGGCGGTAGCTCGTGAGGCTGGCAGTCGTTCCAAGGTGGCGGTAGAGGCCTATTCGGAGAATATCGATCCAATCGGATCGTGCGTCGGCCAGCGCGGCAGCCGCATTCAGACTATAATCCGTGAACTGGGTGGGGAAAAGATTGATATTATTGAATATAGCGAAAATGCCTCCGAATTTATCGCTTTTGCTTTGTCTCCGGCTAAGATTTCCAGCGTTGTGCTTAACGAAGAACAGAAGCGCGCCTTGGTTAAAGTGGCTGAAGATCAATTAAGTCTAGCTATCGGCAAGAGCGGGCAGAATGTTCGTCTAGCGGCCTATCTGACCGGTTGGAAGATTGATATCGTCGAGGCTGCTACCGGCCAGGTTAAGGAGTCTAGCGAAGCGGCCATTGCGGCTGCAGCCCAAGACGAGGCAGCGGTGGCGGAAACAGAGCTGGAAGAAAAGGCAGTTATGGAAGCCAATAGTGAAACTGATGAGCCTGTTGTTGCCGAAGCTGAAGCTGAAATCATGCCGGAAATCGAGGGCGAAGTTGAGGCCGCGGCAGAAAAGAAGCCGAAAGCCAAAAGAAAATCCAAGAAAAGTGAATAAGTAATTATTTAAGTATTGTCGCCTTAAGAGGGAGGCGGCTTAAAAAAGTATGGACAATATGAATCTATTGATTCTGGGCAGCTCGGTGGTAGCGCTCCTCTATGGGGCTTATTACATCAAGCACATTTTGAGTTTGCCTGCCGGTAATGAAAAAATGCAGAACATTGCCAAGGCAATCCAAGAAGGCGCCAGCGCTTTCTTGAACAAGCAGTATCAGACAATTTTTTGGGTAGCTATTGTATTGTATGCTTTAATCGGCTTTACTCCGATGTTGGGCTGGAAGATTGCCACCGGCTTTTTGCTGGGCGCTGTCTTGTCGGCTGTGGCTGGTTATATCGGTATGAATATCTCGGTGCGCGCCAATGTGCGTACAGCCGAAGCCGCCAAGGGCGGCATGGCCAAGGCTTTGGATGTTGCTGTTAAGGGCGGTTCGGTTACCGGCATGCTGGTAGTCGGCTTGGCTCTGTTGGGCACTGCCGGTTTTTATTTCTGGATGGGCGATATCAATGCCATGATCGGCCTGGCCTTTGGCGCTTCTTTGATCTCTGTCTTTGCCCGTTTGGGCGGCGGCATCTTTACCAAGGCGGCCGATGTGGGCGCTGATTTGGTGGGTAAGGTGGAAGCCGGTATTCCGGAAGATGATCCACGCAACCCGGCTGTCATCGCTGATAATGTCGGTGATAACGTCGGCGATTGCGCCGGTATGGCCGCTGACCTCTTTGAGACTTATGTAGTGACAACGGTGGCTGCCATGATTTTGGCCAGCCTCTTGTCTGATTCTTTGCCAACCAGCGCTATGATTTATCCTTTGGCTCTGGGCGCTGCTTCGATCATTGCCTCGATCATCGGCATCTTCTTTATCCGTTTGGGCAAGAAGCAGAATATCATGGCCGCTTTGTATAAGGGCTTGGCTATGGCCGCTATCTTGTCGGCTGCCGCCTTCTATCCGATCACCAAGATGATGATGGGCGATGATTATATCAAATATTTTTATGCCGCTTTGGTCGGTTTGATTGTGACCGGCTTGATCGTGGTTATTACCGAATATTACACCAGCACCAAGTTTGCCCCGGTCAAGGATATTGCCAAAGCCTCTACTACCGGCCATGGTACTAATGTCATTACCGGTTTGGCTGTTTCGATGAAGTCGACTGCTTTGCCTGTCTTGGTGATTGTGGCGGCTATCGGCGCGGCTTATAGCTTTGCCGGATTATATGGCATTGCTATTGCGGCTGTCGCCATGTTGAGCATGGCCGGCATTATTGTTACGATTGACGCTTACGGTCCGATTACTGATAACGCCGGCGGCATTGCCGAGATGGCGGAAATGGACGCTTCGGTCCGTGATATTACCGATCCGTTGGATGCCGTTGGCAATACTACCAAAGCCGTCACTAAGGGCTATGCTATCGCTTCGGCTGCCTTGGCTACTTTGGTTTTGTTCGGCGATTTTACCCACAAGGTTGGTATTGGTTATGACTTTAGCTTGTCCAGTCCTTATGTCTTGATGGGCTTGTTTATCGGCGGCATGTTGCCATATTACTTTGGCGCGATGTCGATGGAAGCGGTGTCCCGCACTGCCGGCGCGGTGGTGGAGAGCGTGCGCGCTCAATTCAAGGCTAAGCCTGGCATCATGGACGGCAGCGAAAAGCCGGACTACGGCCAGACCGTCTCGATTGTGACCGCAGCTGCCATCAAAGAAATGGTCGCCCCGGCCTTGATTCCGGTGCTTGCTCCTATTATTATTGTGATTATCGGCCTGGCTACTATCAAGGCTAACGCCGTGTTGGTTTTGGGCGGCATGCTAATCGGTTCGATTGTCACCGGTATCTTTGTGGCTATCTCGATGACTTCCGGCGGAGGCGCTTGGGACAATGCCAAGAAGTATATCGAATTGGGCAATTACGGCGGCAAAGGTTCCGATGCCCATAAGGCAGCGGTCACCGGCGACACCGTCGGCGATCCTTATAAGGATACCGCCGGCCCGGCCATCAACCCGATGATCAAGATCATTAATATCATAGCGCTGCTGATTGTTGGGCTTCTGCTGGTGTAATCCATGTAATTGCAAAAGCTCCTACAAATACAAATCATTACAAATCTACAAATTCCTATTTTTAGGTTTTGTAGATTTGTAAGAATTTGCCTTGGTAGAAACGTATATCTTATGAAGGAGGAAAAATATCTTTATAAGGAATTAAGTTTTAGCATTGTTGGAGCTGCTTATGACGCCTATAATCAGCTAGGCGTCGGTTTTAAGGAAAAGCACTATCAAAAAGCAATGGCGGAGTTACTAAAGACGAGAAATATTAATTTCCGCGAGCAAGTTCCTTGGGAAATTAAAATAAATGATAAGATTATAGGCAGATATTTTTTTGATTTATTGATTGAAAACTCTATCGTAGTAGAGTTGAAGAAAGGAGACTATTACGTGAGAGGCAATATAGACCAAGTAAAAAGTTATTTATCGGCAACGGGGTTAAAATTGGCAATCCTAATAAATTTCACATCAAAAGGAGTAAAATTTTTAAGAATAATTAATATAATTGCACCTGCAAAATAATTAAATTCCTTCAAAACCTTTTATAAATAGCCAAGAGTTATTAGGTACGGATTTGTACATTTGTAACAATTTGTATTTGTAGGAGCATACATTTGCAGGAGTAAACACCAAAATATGAATATTTCCAAAACAAATAACGATCAAGGCCAAGCAGTCATGACTGTCACGGTCGACCGTGAAGAGTTCGCTAAATATTGGGAGCGGGCCGCGGCCAAGATTTCCGAGGAAGTCAAAGTGCAGGGTTTCCGTCCTGGCAAAGTTTCTTTTGAAGTGATGAAGAAGCATGTCGATGTCATGGTTATTATGGAAGAAGCTGCCCGCCTTTATATCTACAAAGAAGGCGACAAGATTATCGGCACTCATGCCGGTGCTGTGGTGGTCGGCCAGCCTCAGATCAATATCACTAAACTGTCCGTAGACGGTGAATTGGAGTTTGCGATTATCGCTGATTTGTTGCCAGAAGTGAAATTAGCCGAATATAAAGGACATAATATCAGCTTGGAAAATACGGCTATTGCCGAAGAAGAAGTAGCCAAGGTCTTGCAAGAATTAATCGAGTCGCGCGCCAGCGAGGCATTGGCCGACCGTCCATCGAAGATCGGTGATAAGGTTGTGGCCGATATCAAGATGTTCTTGGATAATGTGCCGGTAGACGGCGGGCAGTCCAACGGCGTCGCCTTGATGTTGGGCAAAGATTATTTTGTGCCCGGTTTCGATCAGAAAGTTGAGGGCATTGCCAAGGACGAGACCAAAGAGTTTGACTTGATCTTCCCGGCTGACTTCCATCAGAAGAACCTGGCCGGCCGCAAAGTGGAGTTTGCCGTGACCGCCAAAGATGTCTTTGAGCGTAAATTGCCAGAGTTGAACGAAGAATTGGCTGCCAGCTTCGGCATGTCCAGCATCGAAGAATTGAACAAGAATATCCGCGAAAATATGGAGCACGAGAAGTTCCACCGCGCCGAAGAAAAAGCGGAAATCGGCCTGATTGAAAAGCTGGTAGCCGAATCAACCTTCGGCCCTATCCCTCAGGCTCTGGTGGAGAACGAAAAGGATTTGATGCTTAAGGAAATGAAGCGCAATGTGGAGCAATACGGCAGCAAGTTTGAGGACTATCTGTTGAATATCAAAAAGAAAGTTGATGAATTGCGCAACGAGTTTGAGCCTGAGGCGATCAAGCGCGTCAAAAGCGCTATCATCATCCGCCGCATTATCGAATTGGAAAAGATCGAAGCGACCGACGAGGAAGTGCACGACGAAGTAGCTCATCTATTGGCTCACTACGGCACCGATCCCAAGGCAGCCGAACGCATCAAGAGCGCCGATTATGCCCAGGATGTAGCCGGACAGCTAGCCCTGCGCAAAGCGGTGGATATGCTGAAGGAATGGAACTTTGTTGATTATATTCCGCACAATCATCATTAATAATTTATCCCTGCGAAGGCAGGGATCTTTCCATTCAATTATTTTACCAAAATTTATATTTTTACCTTTAATATGATACAGGCCGTGTAGTAAATAAACAGGATCCAGGATCCCTGCCTCCGCAGGGATAAATCTCATAAAAAAATAAACGGTTGCTATGGCGGCAACCGTTTTGCTTTGAGCTTATGCTCGGTTATTTGGTCTCTTTGATAATGTAGCTTTCATAGAATTTATCCCGGAGTACTCTTCCGGGATCTTTCCATTCATTTATTGAACAAGACTCGTATTATTACTAAAAATGAAGTGCAGTGTGAAATCTGAAAGCAAGATCCCTGCCTTCGCAGGGATAAAGCGTGTATTTGTTTTGAGCTTGTGCTCGGTTATTTGGTTTCTTTGATGATATAACTGCCCTGGATAATGCCCCAGGAGCTCTTCTGCGAGAACTCATAAGTCTCGATATCTTCCTGGGCTTTGCGGTCTCTGGTCAGATACCAGACTTCATCTTCTTTCCAGGTGATATTGACCAGTTTTTTGCCCGCAGGCAGAGAGATTTTGCCGGTGGCGCCCCAATGCTTGACGCGTTGGTTTTCGGTGCAGCCGGTGAGAGTGAATGTGGTGATGATGGCGATAAGGACGATAAGCTGTTTCATTAAGTAACTCCGAATAGTGAAAAAATTTATTTTATTAAAATACTGATAATCATTAGTGCAAAAGCCAGGCTGGTGGCGGACAAAATCGGTACGGACCAACGCTTGTTGTGATAGAACGTTTTGGAGAAGTCGAAAGTCTGCTGTAAATAGCACTTTTCTACTGTTTCATTGGCTGACCAATAGACCTGGACATCATCGCGGCCATATTTATAATAGCCGTTATCTTTTAGATGTGGGAGTAGTTGGTAAGTGACTTCAAAGTTCTCTGGTAGCACTTTGACGCGTTGCCAGATTTCTACGGTGTCTAGATTGTAGAATAGAAAGTCTTCTCTCTCTGACGTTTTGACAAGCTGTTCTAGGTTGCCTTCTTTGCGACTGAGAACACGATTGGGCAGAATTCTATTGCTTTCCGATGGCAGGGCAGTTCCTTTGAACCCGTGACATTTGATTGATATTCGCGGCGGCATAGGCACGCTGCCGCTTCTGCTGGAATGGTAAATGGTATGGAATATTAATAGCGCAATGCCGGCTCCCGCGAGGCAGATAAGCTCAATGATGATTAGTATGGTACTCACGATAACTCCTAAATTGATTGATTGTTAATTTACAAAGGCCTGTATTGTATCAGATATTGAGTAAAATGTCAATATCGGGTAAGAAGGGGGCAAATAGGGGTGTATATTATAATTTTTATTTAAAATTAGCCATTTATTTTGGTACAAGTTTGACAAAAGTAAAATTTATGTTAATATGAAGTTTCTTTATGCGTATACATGCTCCTACAAATACAAAACTCCTACAAATACAAATTATTACAAATCTACAAATCTGTATTTAAACGCCAAGTCCATATTTGTATATTTGTAATAATTTGTATTTGTAGGAACAAGTATTAGTTAAGCCACTATGAAAGACCTTGCCGTCAACAAAAAAGCCGGTTTCGACTTTGAGCTGCTGGAAGCCTTCAGCGCTGGCTTGGTATTGACCGGCAGCGAGGTTAAGAGTATCAAAATGGGCCAAGCCAGCCTCAAGGGCGCCTTTGTGGTGCTTAAACAGACTACCAAGGGCCTGCCCGAGGCCTGGCTGCTGAATTGCCTGGTGACGCCCTACAAGTTCGCTCGCCGCGAGGATCAGGACCCGACCAGGAGCCGTAAATTGCTGCTCAACCGCCGAGAATTGCTGCGCATTGTGAACAAGACCGAAGAAAAAGGCTTGACTTTGGTCCCGACCAAACTCTATACTGTCAAGGGTAAGGTCAAGCTGGACTTCAGTATCGGCCGCGGCAAAAAGAAATACGACAAGCGCGCGGACACCAAGAAGAAGGATGTAGAGAGGGAGCTGAGAAGGCGGATGAAAGGCTAAAGGCAGTCAAAAAGCACTTTAACAACCAAGTTAGATCAATGGGGGATTATCATTGATAATTGATAATTGTCCATTGAAAATTGAATAAGGGGATGCCTGGTTTTGACAGCAAGATATCAGGCGGTTTACTTGCCAAACGGCAGAGCGTGCCTGCCATAAAGAAACGCAAACTATAATTGCCACAAACGGCAAGCCGGCGTTCGCTTGGAACGTCCCGGCTTTTGTCACCGCTTAAACAGCCGTGACCATCGTCCCTAGGGAGCTCCGCCCCAGGACCAACGGTGTCATATAGGAGCTGCAATCCGCGTCGCGCCTCAGTGCGCGGGTTAAAGATCGATTGGGGCTGGCCGGGACTTATTTTGGTCCAGTTTATAGAGCCCTGGCAAGACTAAAAAACGGAACTATGTTTGGTAGACGGTGAGCTGCTTGCTTGTTGGACAGGGGTTCGATTCCCCTCATCTCCACCTTCGCCTCGCAGTAGCTCGGCTACGGTGGACGCAGTCCACCTGGCAGAGCGTAGGCGGGTTGTACCTCGCCGAAGCTTTATGCGTAGGCGGGTTGTACCTCGCTATTATTGCGAGTAAGAGAGTAGTATTTTTAGTGTACGCAAAATAATTTTATTATATGAATTTTTATGTTTATATACTAAGATGTAATAATGGAGGCTTGTATGTCGGCTGTACAAATGATCTAAAAGAGAGAGTTGAAAGGCATAAAAATGGATATAATAAATACACAAGCGGACATTTGCCGGTTGTCTTGATTTTTTATTCATGCTTTAATAATAAATATACAGCATTCAATTTTGAAAAGTATTTAAAATCAGGTTCTGGCCGAGCATTTATTAGCAAACACTTAGTTAACAATTGAAAGATTTTGGCCCGATGGTGAAATGGTATACACGCAACACTTAAAATGTTGTGCCTTATGGGCGTGTGGGTTCGAGTCCCACTCGGGCTACTGTAAAAATTGACATTTTGTGCTGATTTTGGTTTAACTAATGCCGTATCAGCACTGTTGACAGAAAGCAAATAAGTGTTTATATTAGTTAGGTTGTTAATTGACTCGCGGGTATCGTATAGTGGCTATTACATTGCCTTGCCAAGGCAGAGATACGGGTCCGATTCCCGTTACCCGCTCAGAAGAAACAAACGAAAAGATGATGCTTAGGCATCGTCTTTTTGTTTTATATTAGCGGTGTATTTGTCCAGTGACTGGTTACTAAAGGCTAGCTCCTCGAGTGGCATATTAAAGCCCTTGCCCGCCGGATGCCCAAATATTTTTGGATCATCTAGCACATTGACAGCATACTCTAAGTTTTCAGTATTAATGTGTGCGTAGCGTATAGTAGTCTTGATGTCGCTGTGGCCAAGTAATATCTGAACAGTTCTTAGTGACACATTTTTCTGAACCATTCTAGAGGCAAAGGTATGCCTAAAGATATGCCAGCCTACTCGTCTAATACCAGCTCGCTTACAGGCGCGCTTGAGAGCTCTGAGACTATTGAACTGTGCGACTCTATTGCCCCAGCCATTCTTGAAAACATAACCAATTTTATTGTCCATATGCAACAGCATATTGTAGAGATCATGGGACATTGGTATATATCTAGGCTTATTGCTCTTAGTGCTGCCTTCAATTTTTCTCGAGACCGCTCTACTTATCGTTAACCGCCTATTTGTTAGGTCGACATTCTGCCAATCTAGCGCAATGAGTTCGCCAAACCTTAATCCAGTCCTTAGGGCAAAGAATATCATGTCATGCAGTACCCCTGTGGTATTGGCCAGTAGAGCAGTGCATTCCGAGTCAGTCAGACAAGTCATCTCTTTCTCGGTAACTGATATCATTCTAATTATGGGCATTTTCTCTAATAAGTTATCTTCTTGTGCAATACTAAGGCACTTGCGTAGCACAGACAAATGATTATTAATGGTTTTGTTACTCATTTTTTGTTTCACTTTAGATTGTTTGTACTCTTCAATGCTTAGGTTGCTTATCTGTGAGAATTCAAATTTCCCAAAGTAGGGGACAAGATCCGTTCTAAGAATAGACTCTTTCGAACTAATTTCCGATGGCTTATTGTTATTATGAACATGTGTTTTATGCCAATGCCAAGCAAAGTCAGCAAAGTATTTAAATTTTGCCTCTTTTGTTACTATGGGTCGATTAGCCATTAGGTCTGAAATCAGACTGGCCTCAAACTTTTTGGCGTTCTCTCTGGTGTTGGAAGGGCTTTTGATGCGGTACCTCTTGTGCTTATAGCGGAAGTCAGCATACCAAGTGCCGTTTATTTTTCTTGTAGCCATATTATTACCCTGTCGAACCAATACGATTGTCCTTTAGGTAGCTCAAAACATCTTCTTCGGTAAAGCGGATACTACTACCAATTCTAAAAAAAGGTATTTTTCTGGACTCTACCAGTCGATAAAGCGTTACCAGTGATATACTAAACAACTTTGCTATCTGATTGGCAGTATAAAGCTGAGGAATTGTATTGGGCTCGACATTCATTTAATTGTTAAAGGGCAATATTGAGATAGCTATTTATATAGCTATATGGGCCTCATTATTGTACCCTTTTTTAGATTAGGCAACAAATAAGATAACTGGCATCATTTTTATGTTTTTTATTCGTCAGACGGGCGAATTGCCCTCATTTTTTGTCGCCGTCAGCTTCTTTTCTGACAAGCTGTCTATGTACTTAAGTGTAGATTTTTTGTCTTTGCCATAATCGTCCTTATCCACTAGCTTATTAAACCAGCGGTGGATATGTTGCTGACTAAAGCCTTGGCCTTCAATAGCCATAATAAAAATACCGTGGGTGCTCCACTCAGGGTGTTGTTGGGCTATCTTGTTAAATCTTCGTTCAATTGACTTCATGGTTTTAGTTTTAATTTTTTAGATCGTGGAACATGCTTTGGTAGGGCACGTTTGCAGGCTATGCATTTGTGAGGTTTGTCGATAATGAGTTTGTATGGCGACGATTGACAAAGGCCTTTACTCAAGTAGTCAAAGCACTCAGGGCATAACAGGCTCTTGCCGTCGCTATCGATATATGCGAGGACTACAACTTCTTCTTTGGTCATAATTTTACAGCGGTGATAACTATTGGTCTGGTCCTAATATAGTTATTCCTATGCTGGTTAATGGTATTAATAAGCAACTGGTAGCTGTGCTAGAGTGAAACATTACCGTGCCTATAAAAAGGCAATACTTATCAGTGAAATTTTTTACAAATTTATAAAAATATCACTAGCGAGAAAAGGCAATTATTATGAAGGTCGTCATGGACGTTGCCCTCTAGTCTTTCTCGCCAATGACACGCCAGTAAATTTATAAATGTTCGGTCTGAGTTGGCACAAGTAGTATCCTCTCTTATCAGCTCTTATAAAATAACTTCTAAGATTGTCTGCTATCTTGAAGCCATCGATTACTAAGTCCATGTGATTTAAAAGCCAATTGCCAAATTGATCAGGATGGCTGATATGGACTCTTATTCTTGGAACTAGTGTAGCTTCGTTGCGATATCCTATGGCATCAGAGAGGTCAATTAGGTTTATGACTGATCGTCTCGTCATTAAGAAATAGTCAGCAACACTGCCATAACTAATTCTGCCTTTAGTGTATATTCTTGATTTACCTTTTCTAAAGTCCTGCTCTAGGTAGCACTTGATGATATAAGCCTTAAACAATCTTAGACTGGTGAATAGATTGGCAAATTTAGAATTTCTTCGCTCGCTTCTGATTAATTCATATCGTAGCTTGTGCTTGAATAACTGCTTGGATAGAGATGAATAAAATGCTTTATTGCCTGCGAGTCCACGAAACAAACTTGAATGATTGATAACTCTTTTGGTGTAGGCAAGGCTTCTCTTGGTACGCTTACATAATCTTCCGATATCCACCCACCCTCGACCTTCTTGGTCTATTAGATGTCTACTGATAAACCACAGCCAGAACCCTGGCATCATCTCTTTGTGCTTCTTCACTATGTGATATAGAAGTCGCAGACAGACTTTTACTATCTTGTCGTCTCTTTTGGTTTGAAGTTTTTTTAATTCCGCCATGATTAAAAGGTACACAAAAAACAGCAAAAAAATAATTGGTTTTCGCTTAACAAAGACAATAAAAAAACAGCTAGAGATAGCTGTTTATTAAGTGTTAAGTAAATTGTTAAGTAAATTATTACTGCTTCAGGAATTTTATATTAAATTTATCTCGATTCAGCATATATCCTGATGTTCTGATTATTAGTTCGTCGGTTATTCCGAAGTAGGCGCTAAATTTATGGTTTAAGTCTTTTTTTAGCCTACTTAGTCCTGACATAACAGGGTTTGAATTATTACCGTAGATATTTTCTGCCTTCACTGGTTGATCACCATTTAATTTTAAAAGCAGGTCTGTTTCCTTTGGTGTTATCGAAAGAGTCTGATTGTTTGCCCTCTTGCCCATGTAGACAAGCTTTTCAGAGATAGATATATAAAGGTTTGATTTGCCGGTGTCAGTGCCATCCTGGTTCTCAAGATTCTTTAAATGAACTTTTAGTTGGGGAGTATAACATCCATGTATTGTGTAGACGTCGTCTTTGACGGTGTACCTTTTGATTACTGGTCTTTCTTTTTCGTCAAAATAAATTACACGTTCCTTAAGTTTATCGAGAAACTCTTTTAACACTTCTTTGTTTCTTAATTCACCATCAACTTCACCGATGGCAAACTGAAAACTGCCAACATGATTGTTAAGAGTCAATCTCTTGTTAATAAGAAATTGAGCGAATACTTTTCTTAATCTTGGTTTATCCATATTTGGTATAGTATCAAATTATTAATATTTTGTCATATCAATTATTCAGCCACAGGCCACAAGTAAAAATTTAGTAAAAAATTTTTGGCCAGGCACGTTTTGAATTTACTAATCATTTTGGAAACACTCCCACCGTCCCGGCTCCAGCCAGGGGCCTCTTGTACACTACTTTCTTATTGGCAGTCTGGTAAACAAAGCACACTGCCCTCCAACAAAGCTACTATTTCTCTTTAGCTGTAGATTGTTTCACAACTCGCTCGCGCTCGCGACTATTTCTGTGGTGGTTGGGGTTGCTAATATACACTTAGCTGTCTTAGCAACCTTCGACTACCGCTAACTAACCAAGTTGTCCTTAGAGACAGCTTTAATTTTGGCAAAATTAATCCACGAAGCTTCTTAAGTGGTTTAGTGATTAGCCAACAAATTTATGAGTAAATTAGAACCATCCGCGTGGAAGGGATCTATGCTGACGTATCGCATGGTGCATGCGGAGATAGTCAAAAAATATGGTGAAAAAATGGGCAAAAGGTACAGACCGTCCAACTGTCGGACGCTAAATTCTTGGCGGGAGAATGGATTTTTCGTAAAGAAAGGGAGCCGAGCCATTCGCTCAATCACATTCATCCCTAAGACAGATGCCAACGGTCAAACCACGGTATATCGCAAGAACGTTAATCTATTCTTTTACCCAGACCTAGAAAGGATCATAAAGTAAACTATATGACAAGCAAAACAGCTGAGTTAGATTACAACGAATTTCAGCAAAACAATATCGCCTTAATGAGTGCTGGAACTCTTACCAAATTAAAATCTGGTGATTGGTCTAGGACTCCAGCACCGCTCATGCAGTGTGTAGTCTGCGGAGGGAAGCTAACGACATTCGTCATGAAGTACTTCAACTGGGATTCAGTTAAGTTCAAGTGTTACAAGTGCCAAGACAAGGCTAATAAATAACTAACAAGAGCTGTGGTGGCAATGCTATCACAGCTCTAATCAAATTTATGGACGATAACAAACTAACCACGACCACGATGGTCGTGGACAAGCCCACGTTTTCAGTCTTGCTGAAACCTGTGGCGACGAATGACCAGATACTTGATGCTTGGCACAACTACCAAGATCTAAAGACCAGATTGCTAGACCAAGATGACTTTTGTAATGTGTCTGGCAAAACTTACCCTAAGAAAAGTGCTTTTAGGAAGTTGGCACTAGCCTTTGGAATCTCGATTGAGATTATCAACGAGAGACGAATTGAGCTGGGGCAAAACTTCGCCTATGAAGTGACTGCCAAGGCCACGAGTCCAAACGGCAGATATGTAACTGCCTTTGGTAGTTGTCACTCTGATGAAAAGCGAGGTGGTAAAGCTAGCGATATACGAAGCATCGCTTCAACCAGATCGATAAATCGAAGTGTTTCGGATCTCCTTGGCGGAGTAATTGGTATATCTGCAGAAGAAATGATTGGCGATACCAACGAACCGCAATATGAACCATTCAAGCCAGAAGTAACTAAGCCTAACAATTCCAAAGAAGTGTTTGCTAACTTATTCAAAGCTCATGGCCCAGAGTCTGAGCCAGAGGATTTGGCCAGCGAGAAGCAAGTATTTCTAATCAGGAAGCTTGTAGACCAGAAAATCAGTGACGAATCAGAGCAGGAGTTCTATTTGAATGGCCTAGAGAATAAGTCTAAGTTTGAGGCATCTGGCCTTATCAAGCGATTATTGGGTGTCTCAGTATGATAGAAATACTGACATCGCTAAGTGCCGTCATTTATGTAGTGGTCTTTGGCGTGGTAATTGCGTTGATTGATATTGAGTATATTAAAAGGCGTGATAAGAAAGAGGCTGAATTCAGGCAGGCTGAGGCTGACAGGCTAAAGAGGCTTATTGATAGCGTGAATAGAAATCTTAGAAAAAGGCATTAAATTAAATAACAGGTGGAGTCAAATCCACCTGTTATTTTTTGGCTAATGTTAGTTGCGATAGTAATATAATTACAGTATTGATTAGGTGTGCTTGACAAGTTTGTAATACACGTGTATAGTGGAATTATAACAATATTCAAATGGTATGCAGAAATATAATATCAAATGTATTAAGGACATTGCCAATGTTATTCTAGGTTACACTTTCAGGTCAACACTGGAAAAGGAGAAAAACGGCGATATTCTAGTGCTTCAGGCCAGGAATATAACTGAAAGCCTCATTATCAAAGAAAGTGATCTGTTAAGAGCTTATCTTGGTAATAATAGAACTAATGCCCTAGTAAATAACAATGACGTGGTTTTGTCTTCACGTGGTAGCTTCAAGTCAGCAGTTGCTCAAGTATCATCTCAGAGGGTGGTAGCCTCGTCATCAGTTTATCTGATAAGATTAAAGGGCAATGAACTGTTGCCTGAATATCTGGCTATATATCTTAACTCTAGTCTAGCTCAAAAGCAAATCAAGGATTTATCTACAGGTGTAGTCATTAATTCGTTATTAAGAAGGTCAGTTGAAGGAATAGGCGTCTGGATTCCAAGCCTAGAAAACCAGCAGAAGGTAATAGAGGTCTACAATAACAATCTTAGACACCAAACTCTGTTACAACGAAAACAATTACTAACTAAAAAAATAAATGAGGGACTAATTGATAAATTAATAAAATCCTAACCATATGTCATCAACCAAAATTACTCAAGAAGACTTAAACAAAATACTCTGGTCGGCTGCTGATTCTTCTCGCACCTCTGTCGATGGCGGTGTCTACAAGGATTATGTCTTGGTCATGCTTTTTTATAAATACCTCAGCGACTTGTCCAAGAAACAGCACAATGTCTATCGCGAACGCTTTGGTGATGATGAAGCTAGAATCGCTGAGAAGATGAAGGCTGATCGTTTTTATCTACCACCCCAGACATCCTTTGACCACATCTTCGCTCTCAGAGAAAAGGACAATATCGGTGAAGAGCTGAACAAAGCCCTGCACACTATCGAAGAAACTAACCGCGCTAAATTAGAAGGCGTCTTTAGTGTTGATTTTAATTCTGAATCTATCCTCGGTAAACTCGAATCACGCAACCGCATGTTAAGACATCTAATCGATGACTTCGCCAAGATTGACTTGAGCGAAATTGACGACGACATCATCGGCAATTCTTACATGTATATGATTGAGCGCTTTGGAGCTGATGCTGGTAAAAAAGCTGGCGAGTTCTTCACGACCAAAACAGTGGCTCAGCTCTTGGCTATGCTATCGCAACCAAAGGACGGTAATCGCATCGCAGATCCTGCCTGCGGTAGCGGTGGCTTGCTTTTGCTCGCTGGTAAAGAAGTCGAGAAGCAGGGCTCAAAGAATTACGCCCTGTATGGGCAAGAAAGTACTGGTTCCACCTATCAGCTCGCCAGAATGAACATGTTCCTCCATGGCAAAGACTCAGCCAGACTGGAATGGGGCGATACTTTAAATAATCCCATGCTGGTCGAGAATGATCAATTAATGAAGTTCGATATAGTAATAGCCAATCCTCCGTTTTCTTTGAAGAAGTGGGGAGCTGAGAACGCTGAAGCTGACAAGCATAAACGATTCTGGCGTGGCGTCCCACCAAAGGACAAGGGCGACTTTGCTTTCATTACGCACATGGTCGAGACAGCTAAACCAAAGACTGGTCGCGTGGCAGTCATCGTCCCTCACGGCGTGCTCTTTCGCTCTGGGGCAGAGGGCAAGATCCGCGAGGCGATGCTCAGAGAAAATATCATCGACGCTGTCATCGGTCTACCAGCTGGCTTATTTCAAACCACCGGCATCCCTGTTGCTATCTTGATCATTGATCGCTCACGTGAACAAGGCGGAGCTAACGAAAATAAAAAAGACGTCCTCTTCATCGAAGCTTCCAAGGAATTTAAACCAGGCAAGGCCCAGAATACTTTGACTGAAGAAAACATCGACAAGATTTATAATACCTATACCAAGCGCCAAGAGTTAGATAAATTCTCTCGCAAGGTCGACTTCAAAGAGATCGAAGAAAACGACTTTAACCTAAACATCACTCGCTACGTCGACACCTTCGTTGAAGAAGAAGAGATTGACATCAGCGCCAACCTTAAGGAGCTTGCTGAGTTAGAGCCAGAGATAAAGAAGTTAGAAGGAGAGATGGCTAAATATTTAAACCTGTTGGGCATCAAATAATATGAAATTAAAATCTGTTAAAATTAAGAATTATAGGAGTATTGAGGAAATTAAATTTGATATTAATCCAGTTAGCGACAACACATACACCTACGGACTCATTGGTATTAATGAAGCTGGAAAAAGTAGCATTTTACAAGCACTAGCAATTCTTGATGAACACATAATTCCAACTGCGCTTGATTTTCAAGACAAGGAAATGCCAATAGAGGTGGAATATGATTATGAACAAGACAAAGATGACATTAAAAAGTGCAAAGAGATTTTAACAAATAACCATCCAGAAATTAAGATTCACGACAAGGACATAAAAAATGTAAATATAAAAGTTAGCTATAGTTTACCTGACCTACAATCTATAAAGACTATTAAATTTATTGATTTGGTTGATGAAAGCATTAAGGTTCAAACAGAAAGCCTTCTTCTTGATACTGTCTATCAGTCGTCACATTTTACAATTTATTGGGAGTATGCCGAGAAGTATCTAATCACTAATCAAATATCTTTGTCGCAATTTGCAACTGACCCAGACAACATATCAATACCATTAAAAAGATGTTTTGAATTGTGTGGCTATGATACCAACGAAAAAATACAAAGAATAATACAAACTATAACCACTGACTCTACCGAAAGGGAATATTTAAAGGACAATCTTGGAAAAAAGGTAACTGAATTGCTAAGAAAAGTATGGTCAAATCATATGATAACCATTACTTTTGATATTTCTGGAGACGGTATTAACTTTCATGTCAAAGATTCGGAAAGGAAAGCAAAGACGGCAGGCCAAAGAAGTGACGGGTTCAAGCAGTTCGTATCATTTCTATTGAACATTTCGTCTCAGAAAGAAGTAGACTCTCTTGCTGACTCTCTTATTCTTCTGGACGAACCAGAGACTCACTTACACCCACAGGCACAAGAGTACTTCTTAAATGAATTGATCAAGCTCACTTCGTCTGACAATAACATTTGTTTTTTTGCTACCCACTCAAACTACATGGTAGATAAAAAATGCTTATCTAGAAATTATAAAGTCACAAAGAGAGCGTCAGATGAGAAATCTGAGATAGTTCCATTTGATGATAGGTCATCATCATACGCTAGTGTTAATTTTGAAGTTTTTGGAATACTTGATGATAGCTATCACAATGAACTTTATGATTCGTTACGCCAAAAATTTGCTGACGATCAACAGGTTGAAACTATTGGGATTAGACCCTTTGATCAACAGTTTTTTGTCGATAAATTAAAGCTTAAGAAGACATTTCCAGAAAAAGGAAAGGATAAGCAGGTTACGTTGCCAACTTATGTAAGGAATTGTATTCATTACCCTAGTAATAAAAATAAAGAATTCCTAACTAAACTTAAAGAGTCAATAACTTTAATGAGAAATTATGACAATGATTAATACAATGAGTACGGGAGAAAAATGGCGAGAAGTTAAAGCTGGTGATATATTTGGCTTTGTTAGATCTCACGCCTTTTCTCGTGACAACTTAGTTAATGGTTTAATAGACAGTGGTCATGTCGGTAATATTCACTATGGTGACATACATTCAACCTATAACTCACCTAGTATTAATCTAGAAAAAATATCAATTCCGCTGATTAAAGATCTTGACTTTGATCCAGCCAAGGATGATTTGTTGATTGACGGTGACTTGGCAATGGCTGATGCATCTGAAGACTATGAGGGAGTTGGTGTCACAGTGCTAGTAGACGGCATAGGTAATAATAAAGTTGTTGGTGGTCTGCATACCTTCGTGCTAAGAGATAAAGAAGGGCTAACTAATAAATACTATAGGCAGTATATATTTCGCAATCCATTGGTTAGGAATAAGTTACAAAAAATAGCCAATGGTGTCTCGGTGTATGGAATTTCAAAGACGGCGGTTTCAAAAATAGTTTTACCAATCCCACCAATTCAAGAACAAAATAGAATCGTGGCGGTGTTGGAGGCTTGGGATGGGGCGATTGAGAGGTTGGCTAAGAAGATTGAGATTAAGAAGAATATTAAAAAGGGGTTGATGCAGAGATTGCTGACCGGCAAGCTTCGTTTGTCTGGGTTTAGTGAGGCTTGGCAAGTGGTTAAATTGAAAAATGTTTGTACTATTCAAAAGGGTGTGCAGTTAAATAAAAATAACATGGTCGCTGACGGTAGTTACCCTGCTTTAAATGGTGGAGTTTTAGCGTCTGGTTATACAAATAAATATAATACAGAAGCTAGTACTATAACTATCAGTGAAGGAGGAAATTCTTGTGGGTTTGTGAACTTCAGTAAAAATAAATTTTGGTGTGGCGGTCATTGCTATGCGGTTAAGCCAAGAAATGGTATTGATAATTTATTTTTGTACCAAATCTTAAAATCAAAGCAAGATGTAATTATGGCACTAAGAGTTGGATCAGGGTTACCAAATATACAAAAAAAGAGTCTAGATGACCTAAAAATTAAAATGCCAGAATCTATTAAGGAACAAAATGCAATTGCGAATATTTTGGTTGTTGCTGACTATGAAGTTGAGGCACTTGAATCACAATTGAGAATTATTAAAGACCAGAAAAAATATTTATTAAACAATCTTATCACCGGCACTATTCGAACGCCGGAGACTTTGACTATAAACGTATGACTGACGCTTTGATTCAAGCTCACTTTGACGAAGCCAAGCAATCGCAACTGCCTTTTGTGGAATTGCTTTTGGCTATGGGTTATCAATATCTACCAACCGCGCAGGTTTACCAAGAGCGTCGTGGAGAGCTGTCCAAGTTTATCTTGCGTGACATTGCTTTTGCTAATCTACAAAGGATTAATAGCGACATCTTTGGTGATAAGGACATTTGGGACGCTATTGATGAACTGGAGAATATCCAGCTTGAGGGATTAATCGACACATCTAAGCAAATCTATAACACTATCATGCCAACTTCTGGTGGCAAGACTATTAAGGTCATGCGTGGTGGTAAGGCGGTATCTCATAACTTTCGCTTTATTGATTTTGAGAAGCCAGAGAATAATGCCTTTCATGTGGCCGTAGAGTTTGAAGCTAGTGGCAAGGGCAATATTCGCCCTGACATTGTCTGCTTTATCAACGGCATACCATTTGTCGTCATTGAGAATAAAAAGTCTGGCGTGGATATCAAAGAGGCCTTGTCTCAGCTCAATCGTAATCAAGGCGCGGAGTATTGCCCTAAACTCTTTGTCTATCCACAATTACTGATTGGCACCAATGGCAAAGATATCCGCTATGGTGTGACTGGAACGCCTAATAAGTTCTACGCTACTTGGAAAGAGAAAGATGCTGACGAATCAGAATTCAAGCAGAGGATTAAAGACTTGATCGCTAAACCAATCGCCAAGGATATTTATAGCCTGCTACTCTCTGATTTAAACGGAGCGACTTTTAATCATGAGCAAAAGACTGATCGCTTGGTAACTGACCAAGATTTGGGGGTTATGTCATTGATGGAGCCAGCAAGACTCTTAGACTTAACCAAGAATCATATTATCTACGATGCTGGTATTAAGAAGATAATGCGGTATCAGCAGTATTATGCAGTTCATAAGATTTTGAAACGTGTTGAAGAAAGAGAAGATGGTATTGGTCGCCAGAAGAGAAAGGGTGGACTACTTTGGGCAACTCAAGGTAGTGGCAAGAGCTTGACTATGGTCATGTTTGTCAAAGCCTTGATTGAAAGTCCGCAGATTGTTAATCCTAGAGTGCTAATAGTGACTGACCGCGTAGATCTCGATAAGCAGATCTCTGAGACCTTTAATAATTGTGGACTGAAGAAGAAAGTTACCAGGGCGACCAGTGGCTCACATCTCTTGAAGTTGATCAAAGACAAGAATCTAGACGTTGTGACCACCTTGGTCCATAAGTTTGAATCAGTCAGTAAGAAGAAGGCTGGCTTTGTTGATGACTCAGAGAATATCTTTGTCCTAATTGACGAAGCTCATCGCTCACAAAACGGCATGGCTAATCTGGAGATGAATAGGATTATTCCTAATGCCTGTTATATTGGTTTTACTGGTACGCCACTAATGAAGAAAGAAAAGGCTAGCTGGATGAAGTTCGGTGGCTATATCGATAAGTATACGATTGATGATGCTTTGGCGGATAAGATTATTTTGCCTTTGATCTATGAAGGGCGTTATACAGAGCTAACTCAAAATAGTGACAAGATTGATCTACATGTTGACCGCGTCTCTGAAGGTCTGAGCGATTACGGTAAGAAGCAATTACAAAAACATATCCAGACCAAGATTATCAAGGATAATCCCCAGAGGATTGAAGAGATTGCTGTTGATATTGAGAAGCACTTCATTGAACAATTTCAGGGCACTGGTCTGAAGGCTCAGGTGGTGGCGCCGTCAAAATTTGCGGCCACTTTATTCCAGCATTACTTCGAAGGCACTGGTAAAATCAGAACAGCCATCGTCATCTCTGATGAATCTGGTAACAGTGAAGAGGAAGACGAGCATAAGAAAGAAGTTGAAGCCTATTTGCAGAAGGTCAAAGAGAAATATCATAGTTTGAAGTCCTACGAAAATTCAGTGATTGATAGTTTTAAATATAATGAAGATGGTATTGAGATCTTGATAGTCGTTGATAAACTTTTAACTGGTTTTGACGCGCCTTGCGATACAGTGCTGTATCTGGCCAAGGACCTACGCGACCATAATCTGCTCCAGGCCATCGCTCGTGTTAACCGCTTATTTGAAAACAAGAAATTGCCCAAGACTGCTGGCTATATTATTGATTACTCAGAGAATGCCAAGAACCTAGACACCGCCATGAAGCTCTTTGGTAATTATGATATTGATGACGTGAAGAGTACTTTGATTGATGTTAAAGAAAAGATCGATGAGCTAGAAAAAAGCTTCTCTATCGTACATGACCTATTCAAGGACGTCAAAGATCATGGTGATGATGAGGAGTATTTAAGGCGACTAGCAGACAAGCCTGACCGTGATGTCTTTTATAAGGCACTGCACGACTTCATTAAGAATTTTAATGAGTGTCTAGCTTTGCAAGACTTTGTCCACGACTTCGACCATATTGATGTCTATAAAGGTCAGCTTAAGAAGCTTCTCGAGCTTCGTAGCGCGGCCAGTCTCAAGTATGCTGATCGTGAAGACCTGTCAGAATATAAACTAGCTTTAGTTAAGATCTTGGACAAATACATTGACGCTGAGAAGGTGGAGCTACTGACTAAACAAATCAATATCCATGATAGTGCTAGTTTTGCCGAAGCGATTGAAGAGTTGGGTTCAGATAAATCCAAGGCTGAAGCCATTGCCGCCCAGACTCAGAAGACTATTCACGAAAAGCTAGACACAGATCCTGAATTCTATCATCGCTTCTCTGATAAGGTTGATGCAATACTCAAGAAGTTGAGAGAAGGCAAGCTAGCTGACTTAGAGGCGTTACAACAAATGAAGTTGGTTAGTGATCAAGTAATAAATAAAAAAGACAGCGAGGTGCCGTCAGCAATTGCGACTATAGTCGGATCTGATGTCTTCTATCGCAATCTACATAACACTGCCATTGGTGACAATGTCTCAGAGGCCACTTATATCAAGATCGTCTTAGGCATCTTTGATATCATTAAGACTGAGGCTATTGTGGACTGGTATAAGAATCCAGAGGTTAAGCGCATTATGGCCAACAAGATTGATGATTATCTCTATGATAATGTGATTAAGCAACAAGGTATCAAATTAACTAATGACCAATTACAAAAGATTGTCAGTGAAGCGATGCAATTGGCTCAGTATAACTACGATGTCTTTGAATAGAGGAGTATGCAAACATTTAACTACGGCAAATATCATTATAATTACAAATTACTACGCCTTGATCGTAAGTCTTTGAGCTTGACCATTTTACCAGACCTATCAATCATTGTCCGTGGACCATTACAAGTCCAGCAAGAACGTATTGAGCAATTTCTGCAGAAGAAGTGGATGTGGATTGAAGAGCAATTGAAATATTTTAAAAAGTACCAGACTAAGCAGACCAAGAAAGACTATGTGTCTGGCGAGAGCTTCTTGTATTTGGGGCGACAATATAAGCTTATTGTAAAGCCAGCAAAGTATGACAACGTGTCTTTGACTAAAGGCGTGTTGGTTTGTGAGACAGTGGATTCGGTCAAGAATACTATTAGCACTAAGAAGAAGCTGGACAAATGGTTTGCAGATAGAGCTAAGGTTATTTTGGCTGAACGCTATGACGAAGTCTTTAAGAAGTTTGATTATAACGACAAGCCTAAGTTGGTCATCAAGAAGATGGATAAGCGCTGGGGGAGCTTCGTCAGGGGTAAGAGTATTATCCTGAACCCATTATTAATCAGGGCGTCAAAGGACTGCATTGATTATGTTATTACTCATGAACTCTGTCATGTAAAGTACAGAAATCACAGCAAGGCCTTCTTTGCTTTATTGAATAAGAAGTCTCCGCGCTGGGAGCTGATTAAGGAGAAATTAGAATTAAGGTTTACCTAGTCCTATGGAGAATGCAATATTTATCGAAAGCATCACCAGGTCAATCTTCGACAGCATCCAAAATTTTGTAGTTACACAAGTTTCTGCTCATTGGTTATCATTTGCTATCAGCCTTGGTATAATCTTGGCAATCATAGTCATACAAAGCATTGGTTGGTATAGATTTTCTTCAGGCGTTAATAGTGTCATTGGGAGCATTGTTTACCATGTATTATTCTGGTCGTTGGTCGCACTATGCTATTGGATATTCGGCACTCAAATCATCGACGAAATCTGGCTAATTTTATTCTGGGCCATTGGTTATAGATTTACCAAGGTATTATTAAAAAGCGTAGGTTTTTGGTTATATTGATAGCTCGTCAAGGTGTGTTTCTGTCCAGGCTATTATATAGGGACAAAATGTTGTGGTTTTGATGGTGTTTTCTGGTTTGCTTTTAAGGGTTGTAACTCGTATGCTTAAAGTGGACATTAAAGTTGTAAAAATATATGAAAAAAAACAAAAGCAAGAAAGATGTTTTTGAGATCTTGCCAAAAGAAATTGTAAACAAATTTTTCAAAGAAAGGCTTGAGCTCCCAGACAAGGAGTTTATTGCAAATGGTGTTGAATATATTGACAAAAAATTGGAAGAATTGGAGGAATTGATTGGCAGGGATCTTAAAGAATTTGAAGAAAGTGCTATTCTTGATATTGTCGATGAATTAACTCCAAAGAGAGCAGACGGCAAATATATAGTCGACCTTCTCCCTTTTGATTATGCGTGGGAGATTTATAAAGCAAGGTTATCAACTATTTTGTCGGTAGATATTGAATCTTAAATAAACAGTTTAATCTAAGGAATTACTCTGGGCTCTACTCCGAGCTAGCCCATTGTCTAATAACTGGTCTAAGCTTGGCTGGTCAATAATTTTATGAACAAGACGAAATGGTTTAAAATAATATTTGGCGTGCTTAATGCTGTTAGCATTGCTTTGCTAGGTTGGCTTTTTGGCTCCGGTCATCTTTGGAGTGAAGGCTATGACTATGATTGGCTTGCCATGGCTTGCCTTTTGATAATCGTGATTGATCTCGGTCTCGGTGCCTACTTTATTATTAAGTTCCTGATTAGAGATGCTGTTGGATTGATAAAGAAATACTACCACTATCGGATTTTTAAATTTAGTGCCACATTGATTTGCGTCTTAATATTGTTCGGCGGCGGATTCTTGGTCAGTAGGTTTAAGCTGGATTTCAATTTTTTTGCACACCGCGCCACCAAGCAGGCCTATAAGGCAGTAGTTAAAATCAAGACCATTATCCAAGATTCGCAGTACGGTATGCAGAATGTTAGTGAGGGATCAGGCACTATCATTAGTCCTGATGGCAAGATTTTGACCAACTATCACGTGGTCAGCGAGGAAGACAGTGATACGAAGAAGCCAAAGCCGGCTGGCTTTATCATCTGTCTAACTAGCGACACTAGTAAGGCTCCTGATTGTAATTATACGGCCAAGCTGGTGGAGAGGAATAAGGATCTGGATTTGGCAATTCTACAGATTGAGCCGATTTCTGGTTTGAGTAAAAAAAGAAGCTTTGATTATTTAGAATTGAATACTTCTGATAATACCAAGATTGGTGATCAGATTACCGCCCTTGGCTACCCTGGCATCGGTCAAGAGACCATTACTATTACTCAAGGTATTGTCAGTGGCAAGAATAATAAGTATGACCAGGACTGGATTAAGACTGATGCCATGACTTCTTATGGTAATTCTGGGGGTTCAGCCATTGATTCTGCTGGTAAGATTATCGGTATTCCTAGCGAAGCTTATGCGGACACTTTAGGTAGTCTGGGTTACGTCATTAATGTCACATCCATTAATCAGTGGCTTCAAGATAATATAAATAAGAATGCTCAAGACATTACCTTCCAAGAACAGGTCGTCGCTTTTGCCAAGAAACTGCATTCTATGCTTGATACTCGAGTATATGCTAATGACAGTCCTAAATATACCGTGGCCATGCCTGATGAATGGTCGACCCAGCATAATAGCGAAGACCTGCTGTACATGGACAAGTCTAGCGATCAAGATGGCGGTTATGTCAGTATCCGTGTCTATAATCAACCCAGAGCGATAAGTCTTACTGAAGTGGTACCGATCTTGAAAAATTCCTTCGTCAGCGGTGATGATACATATTATCCTAATGTTGTAGAGGAGAAGGACGCTAAGGTCTCAGGACTGGCCGCTAAGAAAATAATTTATTATAACAAGGGCGATAAAGTTGAGGGCTATTTCTTGCCTTTTGAAAATTATTTAGTCGCCATCAGGTATAAGTATGGCAAGGATGATAAGGACAAAGATAAGATTAATAAAATTATTGAATCTATAAAACTTGAGAAATCTAAAACTCAATCAGTAGAGATGCGAGTGGCTACGAATGTCCAGCCTAAATTCAAGTTGCAATTAGGTGCTGACTGGTCAATTTTACCTAGGAACGAGAAGGCGTTCTCCGCCTCAATTGTCAACAAGACAATTAAGGAAGCATTTTTCTTTGTCAAAGTTGAGACTGCCGATGAGACCAATAAGAATTTCAGCAATACCGAATATCAAGATGACCTCAAGAAGCGAGTTGAGGACCTAAATCTTAATAAGGAAAAGATGGATTTAAAATTTGCCTTTGACGAGCTGAAGCCCAGCGTCAAATTGAATGACAAGCTGACCGATTGGATGCTGGAAAAGATAACCTTAACAACAGATTCTACTAATAAACTGGCTTGCAAAGAGCAAACTTACACTAAGAAGATTGGTGATAAATATGTTAGTATTGGCTTCGATCTTTACAGTGATAAGCCAGAGCTATATAAACAGGCCGAGGCCAAGCTCAAAGAACTAATAGCGGGGTTTAATTTGGAAAAATAATATGCTAACCAAGTCTGACTATTTAAAATTCATCCAATGCTCTAAGTATCTCTGGCTGGCTAAGTTTAGGAAGGATTTGTTGCCGGAAGATGTGGATGTTAATCTGCAGAAGGTCTTTGATGAAGGCTTTCGTGTCGAGACTTATGCCTATAAATTATTTCCTGGCGGTGTCGATGCTCAGGTAGAAGGTTTTGCTGAGTCAATTGAATTGACTAAAGAGCTAATGGCCAAGAAAATGCCGATAATCTTTCAGCCGACAATACGGGGCAAGAACTTATTTTGTCGTAGCGACATAGTTGTTTTGAATGACGATGGGCAGAGCTGGGATATTTATGAGGTTAAAAGCTCGACGATGGTCAAAGATTTGAATGTTCATGATTTGTCATTTCAAAAAGCTTGTTTTGAAGAGGCTGGGCTCAAGGTTGGCAATGTTAACATGATTCATATTAACAATCAGTATATTAAAGATGGTGATATTAATCCCCATGAGCTTTTAACTATTGTTAGTCTGAGGGAAGAAATTAAGGCTAAAGAAGTGGAGACCAAGGATAATATTGCTGATGCTCTCAGGGTTTTGAAAGTTAAAGAAGAGCCGACTGTCAGGATACTTAAGCAATGTGATAATCCGTTTACTTGCCTATTCATTCCGCATTGTTGGAAAGATTTCCCAGAACATTCCATCTATTCGATAGCTGGTGCCTTGGGCAAGAAAAGGCTAGAAGCCTTGCTGGACGAGGGCATATTAGAGATTAAAGACATTCCACCAGAATTATTAACTAGCGACAAACTAATTCGGCATCATCACGCAGTAACGCATAATTTGGTGCACATTGAGAAAGATAATATTAAAGATGATTTGGCACAGATTGATTATCCAATTTATTTCTTAGACTATGAGACCAATGGTCCTGCTATTCCTATTATTGATGGCTACCGACCTTATCAAAGAATCGTCTTTCAGTACTCGCTTCATATTCTTGACTATCCTGGTGCAGAACTAAAGCATTATTATTTTCTAGCTAAGGACGCTAGTGATCCGACTAAAGCTATGGCCGAATCTTTAAAAAGTCTAATCAGCGAAGACGGAACTATTATCGCTTGGAACATGGGTTTTGAAAAAGGCTGTAATTCAGAGATGGGAGGTCGCGACAAAGATTATAAACTATTCTTTGAAGACATAAATAATAGGATGTACGACCTAATGCTAATCTTTAAGAAAGGCTATTATGTCCACAAAGATTTTCACGGCAGTGCTTCGCTCAAGAAGGTTTTACCGGTCGTGGTGCCAGAATTATCCTATAAGGGCCTTGGCATCCAAGAAGGCATGGCCGCCTCAAACAAATGGGGCGACATGGTCAGCCCAGGCTTCCCTGAAGCTGACAAAGACAAAACCTATAATGACTTACTAGAATACTGTGAGCTTGATACTTTGGCTATGGTTAAAATCTTGGAGAATTTAAATAATTTATAGATATTAAAATTAATATGAAAATCATAGGACCAGAATATTTTAAACTAAAAATAAACAATAGTAAGAGTTTTGATTTGTTGCCGCAGATGGATATAGTTTATTCTACCAAAAAGGGTGTTCCGAAGTTGTATATTGTGAGTCATAATAAAAAACCTATTTACGTAGGCATAACAACTCAACCAATAAGGTCCAGGATTAATTATGGCTTTAGTGCCGTTGGTCGTGGCGGTTACCATGGTTATAAATGGCGTAATAACTATAAGGAGGTAGATTTAAATATCTGGATTCATCAAGATGGTGACAACAAAGAAGATGTCGAAATTATTGAAGCAGAGGTAGTTTATGAAATTAGAAATCAGTTCGAGCAATGGCCAAGTCAGCAGACAGAAATTCATTTTCACCAATCTAATAAAAAACACCGTGATATCGCCAAAAAAATATTAAGTACTGGATATGTTAGATAAATTTAAAGGTTGTTTGGTCGGACTTGCCTGTGGCGATTATTTAGGCATGCCTGTTGAATTTACTTTTGGTAGGAAGGATGTCATTGATTTCTTTGGTAGTGAAATTTTAAATCCAGTCGACTTTATAGAACCAAATTGTGCTAGACGAACAGCTGGTTATTATACCGATGACACCTGCATGGCCTTGTGTTTGGCTGACAGCTTGCTAGAATGCGATTTTGATACTAGAGATCAGTTCTTAAAATACAAGAAATGGTTATTTGAAGGTTATAATACTCCATTCGGAGATAGACAATTTGGTGTTGGTGATCATACTTACAAAATACTAACTGTACTAAGGGAAGACAATCTACCAGACGTGCTTAATCACGTAGAATCACACGGTGGTAATGGTGCCTTAATGAGATGTGCACCGGTTGGTCTGTTATATCATGATGATATTGCTATGTTGAAAGATTATAGCATCAAATCAGCTATCATTACTCATAATAATACCGAAGCGGCCTGGTCCTGTGTCGTTTTGAACACTTTTATTGCCTATTCTCTTTTAGGTATAGATAAAGCTGATTTTGTCGATAGGTTTATTAATGACCATCCAGACTGCCCTGAGCATATCAAAAAACTACTACTCACTGACTTCCAGTCGTTGCCTGCTAAGCATAAGATGAATACTAGTGGTTATACTATCCATACACTTAATGTAGTGCTGTATTCGTTTTTTAAAGCCCAAGACTTCAGAGAAGCTGTCACTGAGGCCGTATTCATGGGTGGAGATGCAGACACTCAAGGAGCGATAGTTGGAGCCCTGGCAGGCGCTTATTATGGCTTTGAGAGCATTCCAAGTAACTGGCGTGCAACCTTATTAAACAAAGAACACATTGAAGAGGTCGCTGTTAATCTTTATAACAAAAAAATCAGCTCTTAATTATTCAAGTCTGACACGACTATTCATAACACCTCCTCAATATTGCCTTGGGCAGTCAATGCCCAAATAGTGCCCACGAGGTGCTATAAATAGATAAAATTGATAACAATTGATCAGGGTTGAAGAAATGAAATTGTCCTATAGTTAGCGAAATACTTGATAAACTAGGTCTTTTGCTAAGCGGGACATACATCTCCGATTCCCGTTACCCGCTCCAAATAAAAAACAGAACCGTATTCCCGGTTCTGTTTTTTATTTGGGTTCGTTTCAACGGGAATCGGACTCTCCTTCGATAAAACTACGGGCGGGCAAGCACTTTTCAAGCGAGCCTGCCTGACTAGGAGTAATTAATTGCCCGAACTTTTGACAAATATTTACCGATACCCTAGAGTCTAACCAGTTCATTATTCAATATTTTGGAGTTTATCGTGAGTGTTCAAATAATACCGGACGACGTCTGGCGGCAATATTGCATCGGTTGTTATCATACTAGAGACTATGGTGCTCTGGTCGATATGGCGCAGGAGCTTGATTTGAAAGCGGCTGAGGGCCAAGAGTTGTATCGTATGGTCTTGTCGTATTTTTCTCTGGCTGTACAGAAGGAAGACCGCTTGTTCGAGCTTGCCGATCTGTTTGATGATATATATTATCGATCTCAGCCTAGGCAATTATCCGATTGTTTATCGCCGCTGGAACAGACCGTTTATGAGCGTTTCGAATGTTTGTTGAAGCGGATCGAGGCCGATAATACTTCCGAAGAGTATACGGCAATCGTCGATGGTGAAAAAAGCTTAAGCCCGGGTTTGGCTGAGCTTTTCCAGGCTACCCGGCGGCGGCTGTATTGTGCGCAATTGGCCTTTGCGCAAACAGCGTGAGTGAATTAAAATGCCTCAAGATTTTCTTGAGGCGTTATTTTTATTTCTGCTTCGGCAGCAGATATTTGCCGACTTGCTTGGACTGATCTGCGTCTTATGTGAATTATATTTTTGGGTATGAAAAAAAGGCTACTTGCGGTAGCCTTTTTGTTGTTGTTAAAAACCTTTGTAGGTTTCCCATTTGACAGTTGCTTGTGTCTTCTTGTTCTTGGGACACTCTTGGATGATGCGTACCAGTTCGAGGTTGTGGTCGAAATGGAGATAGCCGTTGAAGTATTTCTTGCCACAGGAAAAGTTGTAAGCTAAGACATAATGGCCTTCGCGTTGGTGATAGTCAGTATAGATGTCGAGGATGAACATCAGACCGCTTTCATCTAATCGCTGCATAGTATTCGGGGTCACTCGGCCGGTGTCCAGCGCTTGGCTGACTACCGATTTAACCGTGTCCAGGTGGCTCCTGTAGACCTCGTCAGTGTTGATCCGTTCCACTTTCGGCAAGTAGGTGGCCGGGTCATTGCTGTCCCAGTATTCGAGAGTGGTCAGGTGTAACTGGAAATCCAATCCCAGATAGCCTAGCCAGAAATGCTCGCCATCTTGGCAGCTGAAAGGAGCGAAGTAATGTTCCAGGTTGTTGATTGCTCGGCGCTCCGGTGTGGTAAGCTCAATCCCGCCGATTTTGGATAATTCATTGATCAGCCTGGTCGGCACGCTCTTGGTATTGATGGCGATAAGCCCCAGCTTGCTCAGGACCAGGTCGAAATAAGCGGTAATGCGTTTGGCTTGGTTGGCGTCCATTAAGATACTCCAAAAATAGTGATGAGTGAATTCAGTTTATTAAGGTTTCCATTTTTCCCACTTAACCACGGCCGAGCTCTGCTTCTTTTTCGGATTCAGCTCGTCGATCATAATCAGTTCCAGCGCTTTGTTGAAGGAGAGTTCTCCCCGGTAATATTTGTTTCCGTGTTCGAAGTTGTAATTCAGAACATAAGCGGTATGGCGGAATTGTTTAGTCCGGCTGTGATATGGTAATAGCAATCCGCTGCCATCCAATATGACCATCAAGTCCCTGCGAATATGGCCGGTTTCTAGAGCCAGGAAAACTATTTCCTGGATCAAACTGGCATAGCGGGCGCGGATATCATCAAGATTGATGATAAGCGGTGCCACTTTGGGATAGGCCGGATCGTCCAGATCTAATCCCGGCGTGTAGGGCGGTATCTCGATAGTAGTCAGCCACAAGTCATTGTCGAAGCCCAGCCAGCCTTTCCAGATCTCGTCGCCTTCGGCTAGATAGAATTGGGTATAGAAGGTCTCTTTGGGATTGGCGGCCTGGCATTCCGGACCGGACATTTCCAGGGCGCCGCAACGGCGTAATTCCTGGATCAAGCTGGTGGCGACCGTGTGTTCGTTGATGGCCTGTTTGGCTATCTTCTTGAGTAGTACATCGTAATAAACTTCGATGCGTTTGAGCGCTTTTTCTGTCATTAAATCTCTCCAAAATTGTGAATATTGTGATTTCAAAAAACTGGCCCTACAATAGCATTTTGTTGCTAATTTGTCAAGCATTATTGGTAATTTGCATAAATTTGCTGATTTTCTCTATTGTTTAAAAGCCGCCAAATATGTGTGCATATTCCTTTAGCTATTGACATATGTCTTATTGTATGTTATAAATATTATGGCTAAGTAATTAGCTATTAATAGGTAATGTATAACACTTTTTGTTTCATATTTTTGGAGATTTTCCATGAAAAGATCGTTTGTTCTTTTGCTCGCTTTCATACTCTGTTTGTTCTCGTTTGCGTATTCAGCGCCCAAGCAGGCAGTGTCCATAGATTTGTCTTTGTATCCTAAGATAGATACCGAAGACGAAGACGGAATTTCTTATTCCCACGATGCGACTCTTGGCAGCTTTATCTCGGGAAAGGTGATATTCTCAAAAGTTAAGTTGAGTACATCAGAGGCCGAGAAAATATGCACCGGCAAGAAAGACGCACCTAAGGATTGTATTATCCTAAAGTTCTCAACAAAGCCTGTTGTTAAAAAGATTGACGGCAGCGTATACCGACACTGTTATTACATTATAGATTATAATGATGCAGACAAAGGAAAAGTCGGTGAGTTCCTTTTGGATGATGTAATTTATAAAGTAGAACTGGATGAAGATTTTGGCGAAGGTTGAGCCTTGACCCTAATAAATTTTAAGCCGCATTATGTAATGCGGCTTTTTTAATACTCTGATTTACGGAGTATTTTTTATTATATATTTGCCTTTGTCGGTTTTTCGGTTGATGGTTACTTGGATAACTTTTGTAGATATAACAATACCTCTTTTTGCAAAGAGGTATTGAGAGATAGGCTTATTTTTTGGCAATTTTTTTGGCTGGAGCTTTCTTGGCGGGAGCTTTTTTTACAGGTTGCTTGGGGGCCATCTTTTGGACTTCTTTGACCGCTTTTTTGACCTGCTTGATGATTGGTTTTATTTCTTTGGAATTGGCAACCCGCTTGACGGCCTTGATCGCTTGCTTAGCTTGCGGGGAGTTGGCGGCTTTCTTGACTGCCTTGACGACTTGCTTGGCTTGGGGCGAGGCGGCCGCTTTTTTGACTGCCTTAACTGCTTCTTTGACCGTTTTCTTAGCTTGCTTGATAGTCGGTTCAGCTAGCTTGCCGGCTTCTTGCCAGTCATTTTTTAGCTTCTTGGCAAACTTCTTGATCTCTGGGGCTTGCGCCTTGTATTGCTTGGCATAAGCGGCGGAAATCGTGTCGACGGTCTCGTGATGGAGATTGTCGGTAATAATCTTGGCGTTAGCCAATTGCTTTCCGACTTCCATTTCCATCTTGGTCATCCAAGCGGCGGCCTTTTTTTGGTTCTTTTTGGCATTAGGGCCCATCAGATAATAGGCGGCCGAAACGCCGGCGCCGATAGCAGCCACCTTGCCGATGGCCGACTTTTTCTTTTTGATAGTCATAGTATTGTTAGTGAATTAGTTTAGATAGTAATTATAACATACTATATTGGGAATATGTAAATAGTTACTTCTATGTGCTCCTACAAATACAAATTATTACAAATGTACAAATCCGTATCTAAACGTCAAGTTCTTATTTGTAGATTTGTAATAATTTGTATTTGTAGGAGGCGACAGCTTGTATTTGTAGGAAAGTGTTTAATATTAAAAAACAACCGCCATGATAGCGGTTGTTGGGCTGATTAAAATTGTTTTAATCGGTTAGTGTTTGATGTATTTGTCGAGGCCGACGGTCTTGCTGAGTTCGATCAGCTGGCCGGTGCCGATGCCTTCGGAGAATTTGTGGTTGCGATCTACTTTGATGCAGAGAGCGCCGAGATTGCTTTTCACATATTCGGCCAGTTCGGTCATCTGGGTGCTAAAGACCACGGAATAGCCGCGGCGGCTGAGCTCTTTGAGCACGTCTTTGCCGACTTGGATGCCTTCCAATTCCTGGGTGCCTTTGCCGATTTCGTCGATAAAGACCAGGACTTTGTCCTTGGCTGTGTTTTCCAATTCCTCAAAGATGTTGGTGTACTTTTTGAGCACGACGGTGGCTAGGGAGCCTTTTTCATTCTTCTCGTTGGTGACCGAGCCGATAACTGTTTTGACATTGGCGGTGTATTGGTCGGCATACAAGAGCAGTCCGCTCTGAGCTATGTATACGCTTTCCATAGCGCTATTGCCGGCAACTGTTTTGCCGCCGCCATTAGCACCGGTCAGACAAACGATCTGGCCGTTGATGGAGGGGAAGTTGTTGATCGGCACCAGTACCTGTTTCTTTTCTTTGTCATCAAAATCGTTGATGACCAGATGCATGGGCACTAAGCCCTTGAAAGAAATCTCGTTCTTGTCGCTGAATTGCGGCAAGCACAAGGGCAGGTTCTGGGTAGCCGCTTTTTCGCGGTAGATACGGGCGATCTCATTGACCACTTTTATGTCCTCCAGATTCCGCCTGACAAATTTGCGATGCTTGATCAGTTCATTATAGATTGGGTTGAAGCGGGCTTCATTGAACAGATTGTTCAGGTTGGCCCATTTGTAAACCATGTCCATATTGTAAGAACTGTAATGCTGCAGGTCGAAGAATTTCGGGTCCAAGTCGGCGATGGTTTCGGCGAATTTGACGGAGATGATGTCATTGCGCTGTTCCAGGACCTTTTTGTCCAGACGATAACGGTTCTTTTGTATCACTTCTGCGGCCTCTACGCTGAAGCCATTGAACATCAAGTTGACTGCTTCGATGTCGCTATTGCGGACGGTCTTGCCGTCGGGGAAAGTGCCTTTGATTCTGGCAACCTTAATCTTGAGTCCATCCTGGTCATAGCCGAAGCCGATTTCCAAATGGATTTCTTCCGGCAATATGTCCCAGTCTGGCCAATAAACAAAATCGCTATCAATATCGCTGTTGTAGTCGGAACATTTGAATTCATCAGATAATTCTTTGAGTGTGTCGAACATCAACTTGCGGTCCGTGGGCAGATCTTTTTTAGGAAAACTATGCTTGGCCGTCAGCTTGATCAACTTTTTGGCGATTTTGACGGCAGCACTATTCAGGTCTTGGACAATGTTATCATCCGCTTCGGTGATGACCATGCTTTTGTAAGCATTTTTTCTGATCCGCTTTTTAGTCGATCGTTCGATCCATTGGGAGACGCCGCACCATTTTAAGGGGTTGAGATTGCTATCCAGCCAATCGGGCAGGTAGTAATTGTTAGCCTGCGACACCTGGTAGCTGTAGCGCTGGTGGCCGTAGATGATAAAGTCGGCGGTCCGGTGGCCGAGAGTTCCCGTATTCACGGTAGTAGTCGCGGAACCTTCGATGGCGGCAGAAACCTGGATCAGGTCGCCGATTACTTTGGCCATTTCATTCTCAGTTGCAGCCAAAGCTTGGCTGTCCTTGAGGAATTGGACAAAGGTTGACAGCGTCTCGGGCATGTCGGCCGGAGAGCCGACCAGGTCCAGGATCTTTTGGATAGTGTTCCAGTAGGCGTTGCCTCCGGGCGCTGAGTAGTAGTTGAGGAACTTCTGGCCTTCATATTCGGGCAAGCGTCCATTTTCCAGTTCAACGTTGCTATATTGGTAGAGCCAATCCGAGAGTTTTTTGTTGTCATACAACAGCTTCAATAGTTTGGAGCGGTTGATGATTTCCTGCTTGTCGGTGATGCCGAAGCTTTCTGACAATTCGTGGCCTTGCAAGCCGAGGCTGCGCAAGATTTCGTATTTGGGAAAGTCGGCCGGATTGACAATCTTTAGCTTGTCTTTGGGGTCGATTTTGGTATTCCAATAAACAGTGTCTTTGCTCGGATAGATGACCGGTGCGAAATTAATCGAAGTTTCGGTTGCAAAAGTGTCGGTAGTGTTGTTCGAGCTCATTAGGAAATCCTTCTAAATAATGGAAAAATAAATTTTTAATATACTAAACTGATGGAATAATAACATATTTTTAACTTAATGTCAATAGTATATGTAAAGGGTATTATTTTAGATATATTGGCTAATATTAGCCAATATGCTTTTATATATGCTAGAATATGAACATTGCCGGAAAAGACAGAGTTTAGCGTCTATAGTATTTGAATGATTGGAGTTTAATTTACAAATTAGCCAGGCATAAAGGTTAGACCGGGTGTAATGTATTTGAATATTTGAATTACCTGCTGCCCCGGGGAACACTTTTTATAAGCACCGAAAAATGTTATAATGAAATAAATAAATTTTTCATGAAACTGGGTAAAAGCATCATCTGGGTTTTTTTGATTATTGGCTTGGCCGGCGGCCTGGTGGTTTTTTGGTTGTGGCAGAATTATCAGACCAGGCGCAGCGAGATTATCGCCACCGAGCTCAATCAAACTGCCAATCAGTATGCCTCGACCATCAATTCTTACCGTTTGGTCAGCCGCACTATTTATGACGAGGTAGTCAATACTTCCGAGGTGCTTGGGTTGCTTAAGTCCAGCCGGAATGCTTCGACTTCGACGCAAAGCCTCATCAGAACGGAGTTGTATCAACGTTTTTTGCCGGTATACGAAAGATTGCGTTTAAAAAACTTCAAACAATTGAGCGTGTATGATCCGGAAGGCATCGGCTTTCTGAACATGTACAAGCCGGAGGATGTGGGAGACCAAAGCGCGGCCAAGCGGTTATCGATACAGATAGCTTGCAAGCAGGGCAAATATGTCGAGGGGTTTGAAGAGGGCAAGACCTTTAATGGGTTCCGTTATATTTTTCCCCTAAGCGATCAGACTGTCGGTTTGGGCTGTCTGGAAACCAGTGTTTCTTTTTCTACTTTTCAACACGAAATGGGCGGTATCTTCCCATCGACTTTCCAGTTCATTCTGAAAAAGGATATCATCTCCGATCAGGTTTTTAGCGGTGATGCTCGCACTTTCCAAATTAGTGATTTGAGTCAAGACTACTTTTTGGAAAGCGAGCCGGATGCGGCCAAGCAAGTGACTAGCGTTTTGCCGGAGCAAGTTAAGCAGATAAACCAGCAACTAAAAAATACAGCCAGGCTCCAAATGGAACAGGGCAAGGAGTTTGCCGAAGATGTCAGCGTTGCTAATTCCAATTTTGTCGTTCTGTTCTTGCCGATCAATAATATCGCCGGACAGCAGGTGGCATATCTGGTGGCTTATCATCCGCTTGATTCTATCTATCTGTTGCGCAACGATTTTTATCTGCGGGCAGTCTTTACTATTTCTTTGCTGATTATATTGCTGTTCTTGACGTATTACATCTATGAAGGCCAGCAGAAATTACTGGGCGCGGGTGAGCGGCTGAAGAATATCACGGCAGCCATGAACGAAGGATTGATGGTTATCAATAACAAGCGTGAAATCATCTTTTATAATTCTGCGGCTGAGGAGATGAGCGGGTTCAAGGCGGAGGAGGCGATCGGCCATGCTTTGGGCAGCGGGCTGAAGTTTGTTTATGAAACGGGCAATAAAGCCAATGGCCAGTTTATTGAAGATGTTTTTAAAAAAAATACGACGGTTGTAAATTCTACAGATGTCTATCTGTTGCAAAAAAACGGCGAACGGCTGCCGGTGCTGATTAGCGCCGCTCCGCTGAGCAGCCAAAAGGGCGAGGTGACCGGCTGTATCGTGGTCTTCCGCGATATGACGCGCGAGCGTGAGGTGGACAAGGCCAAGACGGAGTTCGTATCGTTGGCCAGCCACCAGCTCAAGACGCCGTTGTCGGCTATCAATTGGTATGCTGAGATGATGTTGGATGGCGATGCCGGGCCGCTGAACGCGCGGCAGACCGACTTTTTGCATGAGATTGCCAATGGCAATCAACGCATGGTCAAGCTGGTTAATTCACTCTTGAATGTATCGCGTATCGATATGGGTACTTTGTCGGTTATGCCGGAGCCGGTTGATCTGGCTGAGCTGACCAGCTCGGTGATTACCGAGCAACAATTCGCCTTGGATGCCAAGAAGCAGACCTTGGAGAGGGTGTTTGATCCTAGCTTGCCCAAAATTAATCTGGACGTGAACCTGATGCGTATCGTAATGCAGAATTTGGTGTCCAATGCCATTAAGTATACGCGCGAAGAAGGCCATATCGAAGTCGAGCTCAAAAAGAAAGACGACAAGAATGCTTATATCAGAGTAAGCGATAATGGCTACGGCATCCCCAAGCAGCAACAACCGGAAATCTTTAAGAAATTATTCCGCGCCAATAATATCAAATCACGCAAGGTAGAAGGCACCGGCCTCGGCTTGTATGTGGCCAAGGCGGTTATCGATGCCTTTGGCGGCAAGATCTGGTTTGATTCAGCCGAGGACAAGGGCACCACTTTCCATATATTGTTGCCTCTAGCAGGGATTAAGAAGAAAGAAGGGACGAAGGGGCTGGAGGAGAACACGTAGGGGGAAATTAAGAATTAATAATTAAGAATTAATAATTTTAGAGTCCGCCCAGGGAGGACAATTAAAAAAATCCGCCTCGGGCGGATACCAACTCCTTTTACATTTTCGTTTTTAATTTTTAGCTATATTATAAAACGCGGATATGACCTATCCGCGTTTTTGCATTACTGAAGTTATGATTACCATTTGAGACTCTTCGCGATATCCCAATAGGCGGTGATGCCTCGGCGTTTTTGGAGATACCACCATTCTACTCCCCAGAGGTAGACGCGGCTAAAATTGGTATCGTGGGCGTAGCTGAGATTGGATTTAAAGTCGTCGGGGGTAAAAGATTTGTTTGATTCGCCGATAGGCAGCTTGTCCAGTGTGGAATTGGGCGCCCAGGGTTCAGCTTGCAGCTCGGCTACGATCATCTGCGATGGATTGAGTCCGGCGTTTTGCGCTTTGGCAAAGTAGAGTGAAGGCGGCCAAGGATAATGCAGATAACCGAAGAATGGGTTCCAGACGGTACGATAGAGGGTGGAGCCGAAGTAGTCACCCAGCGCCGCCTCGCGCTTCCAATCAGATAGTTCGCCTGAACCGGTAATCATAATCGGCTTGGTATCTAGACTGCGGACCAGGCGGACTTCTTCGGCCAGGAATTCGGGGTCGCTCTTGGGACATTGGCCGAATGAATCCAGCAGCGGTTCGTTCTCAACTTGCCAGATGGCGACTTCCGGTCGATTGCGGTAACGTTCCACAATCATGCGGATCTCGCGCAGTATCCGTATCTGCACTTCATGTTCCGGCAAATCTTTGGTCCACATGGGAGTATGGCACTCGGGCCAGCGCGGCAGGCGGCGGCCGATTACTAAGACATATTGGACGCCGCGCTTGGCGCCTTCATCCAGGATCCAATCATAATCATAAAAATTGAAATTGCCTTCTATATCTTCGATATTATCCCAATAGACTGGTATGCGCACTTGTTTGACTTGCAAGTCGTCCAAGATGGCGGTATAGGTATCCTGCCAGTTGAGCCCCAGGGCCGAGGCAAATTTTTTGGAATAGGTGATGCCCCAGTAGCCGGATTCGCGTGGCAGAGGGTTAAAGCTAAAGTAACCAAGATTGAATTTGAAAACAAAAAGGATCGCCAAGGCGACCACGGCAAAAATTATTAAGATGATTCTTTGCCGATGCTTGCGCATATTAGAGGGTTAACAAATACAAGCTTAAGCCGACGAATAAGACTGCCAGTATTTTCTGGACTATGATGCCGCGGGAAATTTTTTCTTTAATCACTCTAGGATAGAAGACGGACAGGATAGCGCCAAAGACGATCAATAAGGAATATTGTACGCCTTGCAGAGCGGTAACGATAGCGACTGATCCAAGAGATAATGCATAGTTTTGCATAGAAAAACCTATAGATGAGGCGAGCTGATTGCCGAAAAAGATGCCGGCTTTGCGGCCGCGGAGCTTGGCTATATTTTTGAATATTTCGCGGCGGACCGATGGAATCAATAGCATGACCAAGGCGGCCAAGGCTGAGCCGAGGCGCAGCCAGATAAATCCCGATATAAAATTCTCGGTTTGATAAACCATTTTGCTGCCGATAAAGAAAATAGCAAAGAGCATGCCGGCTGCAACAGCCTCGAAGATGCCGATAGCCGCGTCGCTTTTGTGGCCAATCCAGCTAAAGGCCCGTTTGAGCCAGTTTTCTTTGGCCGGCAGCCAGATAATCAGGCAGATGGCGATGATTAAGCCGGCTAAAGCCAGCCATTGGAAATAAGTAAATTTTTCGCCCAAAAAAGAAATGGAAAATAGCAAGGTAAAGAGCGGCACCGAACCGCCGACCAGTACGGCCACGCGTGATGGTTCGCCGTTTTTGAGCGCTTCGTACATCAATAGCAAGGCCAGGGGAAAGATAGCGCCGACCAGAAAGTTGACCAGTAATAATTGCCAACCGGGCCAGAGAGCATAGAAGGGCGCGATAAAAATGACGATGCCGCCGGCGATGCTGACCAAAAAGGTATAAGCCTTGCTGGAAGGCAGGGCTTTTTCTAACAAAAATTTGTCAGCTAGGCTAACAGCTGCCAACAGAGCGTAGGCAAAGACTGCGAGTAGTATCCAATTCATAATTACAATTAACGGGCTTCTTTGATGATGTTTTCGATATTATAGGCGCCCATGGTTTCGGCTTCTCGATAGCCCAAGAAAGCGGCTCGCGCGAAACGGCCATCGTGCAGCATGTCCCGCAGCCATTCATGGGTGTATTTGAAGTTAAGGGCATCGATGCCGGCGCCGATAGAGAGCAGCCAATCGCGGTTGGCGATTTCTTGGGCGCCGACCGGTTCGGTCATTAATATCGGCAAGCCCAACCCGGCAAAGAAAGACAATTCTGATGGCTTGGTGATTAGAATATCGACGTTGCGTAATGTCTTGTTAAAAAGGGTGAAGTATTCGTCTTTGGTGGGGGCATAAAGGACTTCGACATTCGGAACGCGCAAGTTATTGATGCTGCTGCGGAAGATCTTGGCCACTTCGGCGCGGACGCCAGCTGATAGAATTATTTTGTAGCGATTTTTACGCAGGTCGTTCTTGAGGCTGATCAGCATCTTGACTGCCAATTCGGCTTGAGCGCCAGCGCCGCCGACGGCAAATATCAATGTAATCGGACCTTTGCTGCGCTTGGCATCGGCTTCCGGCAATTCATAGCTGATATCGGGGCGCCACTTGTCCTTAAAGGCGCCGCTGACATCCAATTTGCGGAGGCGGACGGCTAAATCTTTTTTAAGAATTGTTTTGTCGGGGCCGCCGATGTTCTCGGTCGGCAAAGGGAAGCCGGTAATCTTGATACGGTCTTCCTTGACGCCATACATAGTGAGACGTTTGGCGGCGCGGGCGGTAGTAGCCAGATAAATGGCTTTGGATTTCTTGGGGTGGATAGGCGCCCAGAAGCGGCTGATATCGGCATCGCAAACAACGCAATAAAGAGGCTGATTGAACTTGTAATATTCGGCAAAGTAGACCGGCACAGGGAAAGTGCTGACAAGAGGCAGATTGCTTTTTTTGAGTCGGTTAATCAGATTGCGGCCCATGCCCTTTTTGACTTTGTCAAAAAAGAAAGAAAGCTGGGCAGTGCGCGCGCTAAGATCACGGCGTGGATAAAAATTGGGGATATCTTGGAAGAGGTCCATGACGCTAAAAATCGCCATGCCTAAGATGGGCACCTTTTTTAGAGCGGAAATCTTTTCGTAAACGCCGGTCTGCGTCTTCCAGCTGGCCTTTTCGGCATTGCTGATGCCCGGATAATTGTTGGCATTGATGACTTCGCCGCCGCTTAGGAATTTAAGAGCGTGCGCCGCCCGTTGGTGGCCGTAGCCCATGTCGACCGCGACCAGTTGTGCCATTTTTTGTTCCTCCATAGTAGGGGTATTATAACATATATCGACTGGAGTACCAAGTGATAAATTTTTAATTTTTAATTTTTAATTTTTTACTGTCTGTTGCTGGTATTCCAGCTTACAGACAGTTATCCCGTCCTTTTCATATCTTAATTTGCGGGGATAAATAATTTTTAATTTTTGGGGAATTCAATAGTTCTTGAAACATTTAAATTTGAGTTGATTATTATATTAATACTAGGGAATATTTATACACAGCATTTTTTGACTTATGGTTATATTTGGCTTAGTATGTACGGTAAGTAGTTTGTTATTCATGCTTTCAGCAAAAATTGATATTGTTTCTATTTCTTGTGTTATTCCCGCCCGCTAAAGGACGGGCAGACTTCGGCGGGAATCTAATCATTGGTGATATGTAACGACGTAGATTCCCGCCTTCGCGGGAATGACACAAGAGAACCGGAATGTCGGTTATTTAGAATATTGTGAATGACTAGATGAATGGCAAATCAGTTAGTTATACGCCAAAGCTGTGTTAATAAGGTGGTGCGTATCTAGGAGATCTCCGGGAGTACCGGAGATTAATATTAATTATGAGTAAATATTTGGAAGGGTTAAATCAGGCGCAGCAGCGGGCGGTCCAGCATGGGGACGGGCCGATGTTAATCGTGGCCGGCGCCGGTACGGGCAAGACCACCGTGTTGATTAATCGCTTGGCTTACCTGATTGAACAGGGCGTGCCGGCCGAACAGATTTTGCTGGTCACTTTTACCGATAAGGCGGCGGGCGAGCTAACCGAGCGCGCCGACGAGTTGCTGCCCTACGGCTACTTTGATCACTGGATTGAGACTTTTCATAGTTTGTCCTCGCGATTGCTCAAGATTTATGGTTTAGAGATAGGCGTGCCGACGGATTTCAAGACTATTACCACGGTCGAGGCTTGGATGCTGATTAAGCGCAATATCGCTAGGTTTAACTTGAAATATTTCCGTCCTTTGGGCGCGCCGGATAAATACATCAGCGATCTGGTAGCTCACTTCAGCAAGCTTAAAGACCAGAATATCTGGCCGGAGGAATATCTCGATTATGTGGCAGGCTTGAAAAAAGCAAACAGCGCTCAATCAACGGGCGATGAGGCCGAGGCTTTGGATGTGGCCCGCTTATCCGAATTAGCCGAGGCTTATCATGTTTATAATCAACTGTTGCTGGAACGCAAGCTGTTGGATTTCGGCGACCAGATAAATTATTGCGTCAAATTGCTCAAAGAACGGCCGAATGTCGCTCGGATCCTGCAGCGCCAATTCCGCTATATTATGGTGGACGAATTCCAGGATACCAATCTGGCTCAATATGAATTAATCAAGCTTTTGGCCCAGCCGGACAACAATCTAGTGGCAGTCGGAGACGACGACCAAGCTATTTATAAATTTAGGGGAGCATCATTGTCAAATATTCTGCAATTCAAAGACGACTTTCCGCAGGCAGTCGATTTAGTGCTCACGGATAACTATCGTTCGGGTCAGGCGGTCCTGGATAAGTCGTATAATCTGATAATCAATAATAATCCCAATCGTTTGGAGGTGCGTTTGGGTCTGGATAAAAAGCTGCGCGCCGGCAAAGATCTTAAGGCGGGAGTGGAGCACTGGAGCCTGGTGGATGAACCGGCGGAAACGCAGGCAGTGGTCGGCCGTATTGGCGAATTGCACGAGGCCGCCTTGGCCGACTGGGCTGATATCGCTATCCTGACTCGCTCTAATCGTGACGCCGATCGTTTTGTCAAAGAATTAGAGTCGCGCGGCATTCCGGCTCATTTTATGTCGCGCAAAGGGCTATATCTCAAGCCGGTGATTGTGGATACTTTGGCCTTTTGTAAACTATTGGATAACTACCATGAGTCTTCGGCGCTTTTTCGCGTATTATCAACGCCGGCTTTCCGTATGCCTCATGACGATTTGATGGAACTGTCGCGCCAGGCGCGGCATAACAACCGTTCGCTGTATGATTCTTTGCGTCTGGCTGATACTATGCCGGAAGTTTCGGGTATCGGTCAGGCGGCAGCCGGCAAACTGGTAGCGATGATTGTCCGTCTTTCAGGGCTGGCCAAGACCGCATCGGCCACCAAAGTGATTGCGACCATCGTGCGCGACATTCTAGCAAGCTATCTGGACCGCGATCGCCAAGTGGAGGAATACCGCTTTTTGGAACAGCTCTACCGCAAGGCTTTGTCCTTGGAAACCGTGATGCCCGAGGCTAAGCTCAAGGATTTTGTGGAATATCTGGAAATGGAAATGGATGCGGGCGAAACGGGATCTCTGCCTAGCTTTAATGAGGATTCGGACACGGTCAAAGTGGCGACTATCCATTCGGCCAAAGGACTGGAATTCAAATATGTCTTTGTTGTGTCAATGGTGGAGGAGCGTTTCCCTTCGCGCAACCAAGGGGGCGGCCTGCCGATCCCTGATGGCATGGTCAAGGACAAGAATGCTGAAGGCGGCAGCCATCTGGAAGAAGAACGCCGTCTGTGTTATGTGGCTATGACTCGCGCCAAGCTTGGTTTGTATTTGACCGGCTTCCGCGATTCGGGTGGAGTGCGCAAAAAAAAGCCGTCGCGGTTTATCGCCGAAATCGGCGTGTCGACTTTGGCGGATGACATTGCTGTTTCGGACGGTGAATTGGGCAAGGCGGTCAAGCGTTTGGACGAGCCGGAACCGGCCAAAACTTTCTATCTGTTGCCCGAGAAATTTTCTTTCTCACAATTGGAGGCTTATGATAATTGTCCGTTGCAATATAAATTTGCGCATATACTCAAGATACCGGCCGAAGACAAGCCAAATCTGGTTTTTGGGCGGGTTATCCATGCCGTGTTGCATGATTTATTGGCGCCGCTAATCCCGTCGGTTGTTGCGCCGACAGATTTGTTCGACATTGCGCCCCAGGCAGCCTCGGCCTTAACCGAAGAAAGGCTGTGGGAGCTCTTTGATCGCCATTGGACGGATATCGGCTACCAGAGCCAGGAGCAAGCAGCGGAATTCAAGGCCTCGGCGCGAGTAATGTTACTAAAAATATTTAATCTCACTTTAGAAAACAAACAGTTGCAAATCTATGCTTTGGAACGTCCTTTTTCTTTCAAGGTGGGGGATTATTGGCTCAAGGGTTCGATTGATCGCATCGATCGTAAGCCGGATGGCAGCCTGATGATTATCGACTATAAAACCGGACAGCCGAAGAACAAATTGGAATACAGGCAGAAGCGGCAATTATTGATTTATCAATTAGCCTTAGAGGAATTGACCGGGCTGAAAGTATCTTCTTTGGCTTTCTACTATATGGAAAGCGGGGAGCTATTGGAGTTTACGGCCAAGGAAAGCGACTTAGCCAAGGTGCAGAATGAAATCGCCGAAACGATCAAGTCGATTGTCAGCCTGGACTTTACCGCTACTCCGACGGAGCTGTGCAAATATTGCGACTTCCGCGGCATTTGCGAATTCCGACGGCTGTAGTTTTTTCCAAAAATTTGTTATACTTGATTTATGAAATTAGCAAATTATATAAGCCTGATGGTGATAGCCACTTTAGTGGCGGGCGCTTCATTATTTGTGGCTGCCGGCGTAGTGGATCCCGAGAAAACAAATTGGCTGGGATTCGCCTTGGTCTATTGCTCTTTATTTGCCGTGGTGGCAGGGTTGGCTTCGATAGTCGGTTTTGCCGTCCGTTTCGGCATGCTGCGGCATCAGCTGGCCATCCAAGCTGTGGTAGTCAGCTTTCGCCAAGCCTTTTTGTTGGCATTGTTGGTGATTGCCGTTTTCTATCTGTTTGCTAACAATCTATTCTCGTGGCTTAATTTAATTGCCTTGGTTATCGGTTTTACCGGACTGGAGTTTTTCCTGTTAAGCCTTACGAATAAAGAAGAATAATATGTTTGATAAAATAAAAGCGTGGTTCAACCGAAATGATAAGGCGGAAGTAGAAGAAGCCTTGAATCCTCATGTCGTCAGCAAGTTCGCCGGCGTGGTGGTGGGGGAGGTGTTGGAGGTATTGCCGCATCCTGATGCTGATCGCCTGCGTTTGGCCAAGGTTAATATCGGCGACAAGGTGCTGGATATCGTTTGCGGCGCGCCTAATCTGGCGGCCGGGCAGAAAGTGCCGACTGCCTTGGTGGGAGCTAAGCTGCCCAACGGCATGGAAATCAAAGAAGCGAAAATCCGCGGCAAAGAGTCCTTCGGCATGCTGTGTGCGGCTGATGAATTGGGCGTCGGCGATGATCACGCCGGCATTATAGTATTGGACCCATCGGCCAAAGTCGGTGCCGACATCGATCAATATTTGAAAAAATAATAGTAATTTATAATAATATGTTCATTTTTGACCACGCCAAAGATATTTGGTATCTGGTGATATCGCTCTGCGCCATTACCTTTTCTTGTTTTGCCGTCATCTTTTTGTATTACCTGGTGCGGGCGGCCAAAAAAGTAGACCAGGCTGCCAGCGTAGTCAAGCGCCAAGTCGAGTCTTTGGAAGAAATGGTTGATGGTTTCCGCAGTAAGATTATGTCTTATGTCTCCTATGCGGCAGTGGCCGCCCATATGGCCAAGAAAATGGCAGATTTCCTAAAGGCCGATGGTTTTCATTTTGGCGGAGAAAAAAAAGCGTCTAAAGGCGGTAAAAAGCGCTCCAGGCGCGATCCGGCTGATGATTTTATGCAGGAAGAATTATAGAATTTCTTTAATATTAGGACAATTTTGTTTTTGGGCCGTTGACTATGGGCGCTTTAGATGATAAAATTTAAAGCGCTTATTATTTTTCAAAATGAAAAGATTGGCCAAAATTTTAATCAATATTGCCTTGTTTGTTTTTCAGGCATTTCGAATGGCGGGGTTAGGTCTAGCCGCTTTTTTTCGGTTTCTCGGCCGGATAGTTAGGCCGTTTTTGAAATTCTTCTATTATTTATTTATCTTGCCTGTTTATCGTTTTTATTTGATTTTGTCCAAGCGGGCGGGATTAAGCAAGGCTCGACGCCAGCATTTCTACTCTGTGTTGCTGGCCAACAAACGGTTAGTGCATGTCATAATCATGATTATGACGACGCTTTTGGTTTATCGGAATCTGACGGCATCCAAAAATGACTCATCCGCGGAAGAGGTGGTAGGCAGGACTATGTTGGCAAAGTTGGTTACCGACGAATTCGTGTCTTCTGACACATTGGTCGAGCAGACGAGGCAGGCGCCGGTCAAGCCAAATTACGGCTTTGCCGATGAGCGCATGGTAGCTAAACTTAAATCCGCTCCTTATACACTGGAAGAGTTTCCGGCTGACTTTGATTCCGAATTGGCCGGAGGCGCTCCGACGGGTATTACAACCGAACGCTCTATTCCGACGCGCTCTGAACCCATTGATTATGTAGTGCAGGCTGGAGATACTTTGAGCACTATTGCCCGTAAATTTGCCATTAGCGTCGGTACGGTTTTGTGGGAGAATAAGCTGGCCGCTAACAGCTATATCCGTCCGGGCGATAAGCTGACAATTTTGCCGGCTACAGGCGTGATGCATAGCGTTAAGCGCGGCGAAAGCATCAAGTCGATTGTCGCCAAATATGATATTTCATTGGATGAGTTGCTTAGCGTTAATCGCTTGGCTTCTGACGCCAAGGTCAAGATTGGCCAGAGGTTAATGATTCCTGGCGGCGAGCCTTTGGACAATGGCACGGCCGTGGCAACTCGTCCTCGTACGACAACTCCTGTGCGCAACACCTCCGGTAATTACGCGCCGGCGCGGACAGTGGCCGCACAAGCCTCTGCCCATCCTATGGCTGGGACAAAGCTCAATTGGCCGACCGAGGGTTTCCGTATTACTCAGTATTATTCGTGGGCGCATAATGGTTTGGATATTGCCAACAAAGTCGGTACGCCTATCTATGCCGCTGCCGCCGGAACGGTGGAAACAGCCGGCTGGAATAATGGCGGATACGGCAATCAGATTGTCATTAATCATGGCGGAGGCATGAAGACCCGTTATGGCCACATGTCGGCGTTGTCTGTCCATGTGGGCGATACTGTGACCAAGGGCCAGTATATCGGCGCGATGGGTTCGACCGGCCACTCGACCGGCCCGCATGTCCACTTCGAAGTGATGATTAATGGACGCCGCTACAATCCTTTGAATTATGTAGCATATTAGAGCAGGTTGCGCAGCCGCTTGCTTTGAGTTAGAATTGATAAAACAATATTAAACTTATGAAAATCATATCCAATCTGATCTTTGGCATCATTATCCTATTGATGGGCAGTTCTTTGATAATAAAAACTGAGTGGTTCTTGGAGAATTTTGGACGTATAGAATTTTTTGAAGCAAAGTTTGGTACAGCTGGCGGTTCTCGTTTGGGTTATAAATTAGTCGGCATCATAATTCTTTTTATCGGGCTGCTAGTGGCAACCGGGCAAATCGGCGGCTTTGTTAATTGGGTTTTTTCTCCTTTGGTTAGGTTTGCGCAGCCGACATCCCTGACTCAGCCAGCGGTTCTGCCTCAATAACTTGACAATAAGTAGAATAATTTGTAATGTGCGCATGCTCATATAACTATAGTTATATGTTGAGCAGGAAAATATATCTATATGGAAGGATATTTATATATTTTACAAAGTCGGAAAAATCTTAGATATTATATCGGCAGCACTACGGATGTGCAAAGACGGTTATCTGAACATAATACAGGCAGGAATCCATCAACCAAAAATCTACGGCCATTGATTGTAGTTTTTTTAAAGCACTATGAAATCTTAAGAGAAGCAAGGCAGATAGAATACAAATTAAAAAAATTTAAAAGCAGGGATATAATTGAAAAGATAATAAAAGAAGGTGATATCAAAATGGGCCCGTAGTTCATCTGGTAGAATGCCTGCTTTGCAAGCAGGAGGTAAGCGGTTCGAGTCCGCTCGGGTCCACCACTTCGCCCTGTGAAGACAGGGCTTCGCGGTGCACGCACCACTGCTACAATCATGGGTACAGGGCTTCGCGGTGCACGCACTTAGTTAATTATCGACGTATCGTTACTAAGCGTACTCACGAAGGGTGATCGAAGATAAAAAACAACCACGCTAGCAGCGAGGTTGTTTTTTGTTTGGTCTAGGCTGTTTTATTGTAGGCTTTTATGATAAAATAAGTTTATGCCAGACCAAGAATTAGAAAAATATATTATTGCTGCGCGGGCTGCCGGCCAATCAAAAGAAAAGATCATGGCAGAATTATTGTCAGCCGGGTGGCCGGCTGAGCAAGTGGCCGCCGCCTTTGTGGCGCCACGGGGAGCCTTGGCTTCCGAGAAATCTTGGCCGTCGTTTTGGACGCTTTGCATGGAAAGTTGGGCTATTTTTAGAAAACATTATATTTCTTTTGCAGTTGTTTCGGCTATTCCGGCGGTGATATCGTCTACAATGCTTTAATCGGGCCGGATTTTTTGCCTCAAATTCAGGCCGCGGCTGAAGAATATGATCTGGCCGCCATTTACGCCAGCTTGAGCGTGGTCATGGGCGGGTTCTTGCTGGTTAGCTTGGCGGTAGCGATAATCTTTGTTCCGTGCCAAGCCGTAATTGTATATTTGGCGAATGATCCTGAGCGGATGACTATTGCGCAGGCCTTAAGATTGACCTTTAAGAATATTATCAAGATCTTTTGGATCAGCTTGCTTTTTGGAGTCTTGGTCAGCCTGGGCTACCTGATACTTATTCCTGGGATTATTATGACGATAAGTTATAGCTTTGCTATTATGGTCTTTGTTAATGAAGGAGTCAGCGGTTGGGCTTCGTTGAAAAGAAGCGCCGCTTATGTCAAAGGCCAATGGCAGAAGATTGCCGGTATATATTTTGGCGTCAGCCTAGTGTTCTTGTTGTTAACGCTGGTACCTTATGTCGGCATGGTCGGCTATGTGTTGATGCCGGCGGCGCTTACTATTTTTACTGATGTGCTTTTCCGCCACGCCAAGCTGATTAACGGATCGATATTGGGTAAATAAATTGATAATAAAATATTTTAATATTATGTTAAAACGCGCATTATTTTTTACCGCTGTGGCCTTGACGGCCGGGTTTATCGGGTTGCGTCCGGCTTTGGCTGCTCAGGCGCCGGTAATTAATTACCCGGCTTCTAATGATAATTACACTGCCGCCAGCCTGGTGATCCAAGCCACATCCGTGACAGGAGCCTATCGCAGCATCGGCTTGTCTTATGCCGACGGCAAAGTGCCGGACAAAACAGCTCAAACGATCTCGATGGGATGCAAGACCGATCCGAGCAATAAATTGCAGCAGTTGTGCGCCGCAACCGTGGACATGACTCGACTGATCGATGGGCACGTATATTATTATCAAGTTTTCGGTAATATTAACAACGAGCGTACAGTCGGTAATTATATCTCTATCCGCCGCGTACAACTCAAGCCGCAGCCGGTTATTGTTAGCCCGACTGACGGCAAGAGTTATACGCCCACCCAGCCGCAAATTTATAGAGAAATAGTCGTAGAAGATAAAAGCGGCCAGCCTTATTACGGCATCATGCAGCTCACTGATGAGCAGGGGAAAGTTTATCGCAAAGACAATTTTAATTTTAGCAAGAATAAAGAAGGTAAATATCTGGGCACTCTTGATTTGAATATGAGACAGCAAACCGGCAATGCTATGTTGCCGGCAGGTACATATTATTTGCAGGCTTTTGGTTATGTTAGCGGCTCGGACCGTTCAAAAAACACCAATGGCGCGGCCTCGGCTAAGGTGCGTGTCAGCTATAGTTTGCAAGTGGCCAAACTAAAGTTTACGATGCCAGTCAACAATGCAACCTTGCCTGCCTGCCGCATCCGCGTGCAGGTAGCCAAGGACGAAACATACGGTACGATGCCGGCTGTTAAATACACTCGCTTTGACCTTACGCCCAGTGTAGGCGCGGGTGATATAAAGGCCAATAAGCCGAACGCGATGATTGTCCAGGATGGCGCCAATGCTTATCTTGATTGGGACTTAAGCCTTTTGCCGGCCAAGAGCAGAGTGCAGTTAGGCGCCTCCGGCTATTATCAGCCGGAAGGAGCGAAGAATCCGATACGGATCGATGCTCCGAGAGTCAGCTTTAGCCTCGCAGCCAAGGACGCGGCAACGACTAACGGCTGCAATCAAGATTTTAACAACCAGATATTATATTTTTTACCGACGATGGATAAGTTATGTTTGGGCGGCAGCGGCAAACTGGTCAGCGGACCAGAACCTGAGAAGAATGTTTGGCAGCCGAATGACAACAGCTGGGGGTGGACTTGCTTTAATCCGTGTTCCGGCGGCGCTGTTACTACGGATAATTGCTCTTCGGTGGCGCCTCAGGCCCAGTTGACAACGGTTGATAATAATAACGGCTTGCTGGATTTTTCTCTTAAGGCCAATGTGCCGGCCGCGCGTATTTCGCGGGTTGAGTTATGGGCGGTGCCTGTCGGCCGCGGCATCAAGGATAGCGGAGCTCGCAAGCTAACCGCTTTCAAAAGCGCCGGAAACGGTTATTACACGGTAACCGGTTATGCAAAATCATCGCTAAAAGATGGAGAAAATAATTTTTTGGGCGTAATTTTTACAAATGTTCTGCAGCTGATTAATGGCTTGTATGTACAAGTTTGGAGCAACGCTTCTGCGACGCAACAATTACCGGCGTCTGATGGCATTTGCGGAGCCAGCCATGGCAAAAGTATGAATCTAAAGCCAACGTCTGGCCTTTGCGCCGATGAAAGCATGCCGATGGTCTATGGCAGCGGGCCTTGGACTTGGACTTGCGCCGGTAAGAATGGCGGTCATAGCATCGACTGCCGCGCTGAGTATGCGGTTAAGGCTGATGCTCAATGCGGGCCGGCGGTAAAGCAGAATTACAAGGCTGGAGAAGCGCCTTTGAGCGGATTTTGTTTGCCGGACAGCCTGGCCCATTCGGCATTGTCTTTGAATAATGACGGTCTCTGGACCTGGACTTGTTATGGATTGGGAGACGGACTGAATGCGGTTTGTACGACTAGCGGCATCACTCCGCAGGACGGAGTTTGCGGCGCGGCGCACGGGCAATCTTTTTCCACTCAACCGGTCAAAGATCTGTGCGGCGATGGGAGCTTGCCCGCGGTGTCCGGTTCCGGTCCTTGGAATTGGCTATGCGCGGGACGCAATGGCGGACAAACGGTTAGCTGCATGGCTCTCAAATGGCAGTCGGACGGCACTAATAAAAAAGACCCAAGTAAATATTTTACCAAACAAGCTTTTGTGCTCAATGATTCCAGCTGGCAAACAGCGCTGAGTTATCTGCCGGTAGCCGTGTGGACCACTTCGGCTGGAGAAACGATCAAGTATCCGTTGCTTGTTTATAAGAACGAAAGCAATCGCATGGATTTGGATGCGCCTATCCACTTTCTGCAGCAATACCAGGCGGGCCACGTGAGTCTCATCGATCATTCCACTAATGATGCTCAACGCGTCGGGTCATTCTTAGCGGCGCCTACGCCAATCGGCGCCGGGGTTCTCAGTACCGCTATTGATAGCCAGAAATCAACCGATTTGCTGTCTTATTGGATCAGCTTCAACGATGTGGTTTATGTCGAGAATGATTATGAGAAGGCCTTGGTGGCCAGCACTTACGCCTCGTTGATTAATGCGCCTTTGATTATCAAGTCAACCGCGCTGGACAATGATGCGAATTTTACCGGCCGTAATATTATCTGTGTCGGTACGGTCAGCCGTGCTTGCTCGGTTAAGTATGCGACGCTGGACAGTTTGCGCGACCAGTATCTGCTCAAGGCCAAGGAACTGACAGGGCGCAGCGTCAATAAATTAATCTTAACCAATCCGCGCGATTGGGATTATTCCATCCGCTCAACCCGTCCGGAAAATCCGGTTTATGGCTTTAAGACCAGCCGCACGGGCGATTATTTAAACAGTTATTTCGGCAAGCAGTCTTTGGCTTCGGCCTACCTGGCCGCAGCTAAGCAGGAATTGATTATAACGGCCGCTTCGGATATCGGTTCGACAGGCAACGACAGCTCTGATCCGAACTATTATACCAGCGGCGCCAAGCGCAGCAATGCCGGCTCCAATTGCGCCGATAGCGGCAACCGTTTCAAGTGCTCTGTGTGGTCCGGCGTAGTAACTTCTTGGGCCAAAAAACTGAATCTGGCTTCATCGTCACACCCTAGTATCGCGGGCCAGCGTTTGTTGGACGGCTATCTGACTATCGTCGCTGATCCGCAGGCTATTCCTATGCGTACGCGCGATCAATCAAGCTCGTTATTCTTTTATCCGGCTGACAAATATATCTTTGCCAATACCGAAGGCAATTACCAGCCGGAATTGGCCTATGGACGCATTGCCGGTTTCACAATCTCCGATGCTTCGGCCTATGTCAATCTGGCGGTGTTTTACAATAAGATTGCCGCGCGCAATACCTTTGCTCTGTTTAGTTCGCGGGCGAATGGCGATAGTGTCGGCAATAACTTCGTAAACAAAGCTTGCACCGCGCTAAAGAGTTCCGGTTACAGCGCTAAGGCCTGCTTTGCCTTGAGCCTTGACCAGTATGGCGACAAATATAACGGCGGAAATTTTGATCAAAAAATGATTGCCGAGGCGAACCTGTGGCAGAATAACGACCTTAATTATTTCCATGATCATGGCAACGAAAACTTTGCCGGCATTATGTCGGAATATCTGCCGCCTTTGGCTAATAGCTTTGTCGGCACTATGGCCTGCTCTACCGCTGAGGCCAGCATCAATGTTAACCAGGCCAGCAATTTTGCTTTGATGGCATTGCGCCAAGGAGCGATCGGTTATATCGGTTCGGTGGATGAAACTTATGAACATGATACCGACAAGCAGTTTATCTCGACCGCTTATTATAGCAACAAGACGCTTCAGGCGGGTAAAATCTTTGTTAATTATACCCGTTGGCTGCCGGATACTTATTTGGGCGATCCGACAATCGCTATAGTCGGTGATCAGCCGGGCGCTCGAGGGGCTAATCAGAGTTTGTATAAATAAGCGCGCATTTACCTCCGGTACTCCCGGAGGTAGATACAAAATCAGAAATGCCCCAGTCAATTAACTATAAATTAAATATTGCTCCTTACCCAGGAGATCCCCTGGAGTACAGGGGATAAAATTCTGATATGAAAAGACTATTTATTTTTGCCTGTATTTTGGCTTTAGCCGCCGCTGTGGCCCAAGCCAAGATTTATACCGTCACCGGACCGACCGCTTCTTATCCTAGCGTGCCGCCAGTTACAGCGACTGACATGACAAACTTCCTTGAGACTAAGCCATCGGTAGCAGCGCCGACCAAAGATATTGAGATTATAATCAGTTCGGCGGCCGATTCTCACGGCGGCGATACGATGAGCTTTTCTTATACCTTGACTAATAAAGCTAAGACAGCCAAGTCAATCGCATGGTCGCCTGACATCAGTTGCCCGGGCATGCCGAAAAGTTTCTTGCCTCTCGAGCAAGCAGTCTTGGACCCTCAACAAAAAATTGTTAAAACTTTTACAGGCGCTGCCTTATCGACAGAGATAGCGAGCCAGAATTGTTTGGCTTTTGTGCGGCTGGTGCAGCCTTATGTTACTGAAGCTAGCCGCACCATAAAAATCGTGGGACTTAGCAAGCTAAAAATCGGCGTGGAGCTAGCGGGCAATCAGACTTGCGCTACGCGGCCGGCTGCCTTTTTGGCTAATTCCAGCTGCGTGAATGACAAAAAACATATTTTTACAAAGGATAGCCAAATTTTAATCAACCCTACTTCAAATAGCGGCCGGTGGGAGGCCTTGAATTATACGGCCACTTTAGTTAATCCTAATGGCTTGGAAAAACCTATTCCTTTGCCTTATGTCTTGGCGCCTGATCAAGCGGGAATTTGGACGATAGAAGTGGCGGCCGGCCTAAAGGGCTATACTTCTAATGCCGTTAGCCTCAGCTTTGCGGTAGTCTACAGTTTGCCGGTTATCCAAGCAGTGACGCTAAGCGGCGTTAATAGCGGACTGACTAATTTTAATGACCAGAACGCAAATTACTAGATTTTAGAAATATAAAACAGCCCTTCGATAAAATCGGGGGCTGTTTTATATTTATTTTATTTTTTTGGCCGAAAGTCTTAGTGAGTTGGCGACGACCGAGACGCTGGAAAGGCTCATGGCGGCGCCGGCGAAGACCGGGTTCAAGAGCCAGCCGAAGAAGGGGTAGAAGAGGCCGGCAGCCAGCGGGATGCCGATGATGTTGTAAACAAAAGCCCAGAATAAGTTCTGCTTGACTGTGCGCATGGTCAGGACGGCCAGACGCTCGGCAGACAAAATTTTGGTCAGGTCGCCTTTGAGCAGGGTAATGTCGGCGGCTTCCATGGCGATGTCGGTGCCGGTGGCCATAGCCAGGCTGACATCAGCCGCGGCCAAGGCCGGAGCATCGTTGAGGCCGTCGCCGACCATGGCAACCACTTTACCGCTAGCTGTCAGTTCGTGGACTTTGGCCGCTTTGTCGGCCGGCATGACTTCGGCGATGACTTGGTCGATGCCGCAGAGCTGGGCGATGGTATCGGCGGCATGGCGATGGTCGCCGGTGAGCATGATGGTCTTGATACCTTTTTTCTTCAGTTCGGCGATGACGGCTTTGGCTTCCGGCTTGATCGTGTCGGAGATGCCAATGAGTGCCGCGGCTTGGCCGTTGATTTCTAAGGTAGCTACAGTGCGGCCCTTTAATCTCCAGGCGTCTACTTGGTTACCGTCGTTATCGTCTGCTTTGCGGACGGTTGCCTTTTGGCCGTTGATATTGGCGCTGATGCCGAAGCCGGCTTGGGCCACAAAGTCGCTGGCTTTGGCTATCTTGATTTTCTTTTCTTCAGCGTAGTCGATAATCGCTTTGGCCAAGGGATGCTCGGAGCCGCTTTCTACCGCGGCGGCCAGAGCAATAGCCTCGGCAGTGGATAAGCTGTTATCAAGGGTAATAACTTCGACCACCTTGGGTTGACCGACGGTCAATGTGCCGGTTTTGTCAAAGACGACGGTATTGATTTTGGCTAGGCGTTCCAGGGCGGCGGCGGTCTTGATCAGGATGCCATTCTTGGCGCCTTGGCCCACGCCGACGATCATGGCTGTGGGAGTAGCCAGTCCCAGGGCGCAAGGGCAGGCGATGACCAGCACCGCTACCAAGGCATTAAGGCCGTAGCTGATAGCCAGGTTCCAGCCGATGGTCTGATAGCCGATCACCATCCAGACGGCCATAGCCAGCACGGCGATGATCAGGACTATAGGCACGAAGACGGCGGAGATCTGGTCGGCTAGGGCTTCGATGGGAGCCTTGGAATTGGCGGCTTCTTCGGTCAGCTTGACGATCTGCGCCAGCAAGGATGATTCACCCACGGCTTCGGCGCGGACCTTGATCAGACTCTGGCGGTTGATGGTGCCGCCGAAGACTTTGTCGCCGACCACTTTGTCCGCCGGCAGGGGTTCGCCCGAAAGCATAGCTTCGTCGATGGAAGAACTGCCTTCAATGATGATGCCGTCTACCGGGATCTTGCCGGCCGGCTTGATGACTACGATGTCGCCGATCATCACTTCGTTGGTCGGGATTTCTACGGTCGTGCCGTTACGCTCCACTAGCGCCGTCTTGGCGGCTAGTCCGGCCAGCTTCTCGATGGCGCGGGAAGTTTTCTTTTTGGAATTCTTTTCCAGATATTTACCCAGAGTAATGAAGCCGATGACGACGATAGTAGCATCGAAATACAGGTGACGTGCGCTGAGCAGGGCAGCGATAGCGGGGAATAAGTAGATAAGCGAACTATAGATATAGGCGGTGGCCGTGCCGATACCGACCAGGGTATCCATATTGGCCTTGTGGTATTGGATAAAGCGCACGACAGCCAGCAGATAGCGTCGTCCGGCGGTAAAGATGACCAGCGTGGCAATAATAAATTGCAGGGCGATCATGTAGGACATGGGCAGCGGGAAATTGGGGAAGGAGGGCCAGAGCTGGGCCGCCGAATCCCAGAGCATGATCAGGAAGATGACAAGGGCCAGGGGAGCGGCCAGTTCGGCGGCTTTCCTTTCTTCGTCGATTTCCGCTAGTTCCTTTTTGGAAGTTTCTTTTTCGCCCAGATCCAGGGCATAGCCCAGTTTGGCGATAGTTTCGTTGAAGGTCTTGGGGTTGGACAGGCCGGCGTCATAGTCGATAACCGCTTTTTCCGTAGCATAGTTGACCGAGGCCGATTTGACTCCCGGCAGGGCCTTGATTTCTTTTTCCACGATGCGGGCGCAGCTGGCGCAGTGCATGCCCACCACCGGATAAGTTGCTTTGGCCATAGGATTATTTGATATTATACCAGTCGAGGCGCATCTTGCGCAGGTCGATCAGCGAGCCGGTCAGGAATTTCTCCACACCTTCGGCATCGTTGATAATCTCGGGACTGGTGGATTTGGCGCGGGCCTCGCGGGCCATCAGTACGCCGGCTTCGTGGTGGGCGATGAGAGCATTCAAGAATCGCAGATCGAAATTAGCATCAGCTGTGCCCAGATTGACTCTGGTGGGGGAGGCCAATGGACGGCGGTCGTTGAACTTGTTGAGACGCAAGCCTTGCAAGACGGCGATATTCTTGGGTTCGTCAGCCAGGATAATCGGGGCTAGAGTCTTGAGTTCCTGATGGCCGGCGTATTTCTGCAGCTGTTCGGCTAGCAGGATGGCGCCTTGATGATGGATGGTCATGGCGCGCAGATAGCGCAGGTCCAAGAGCTTATCCGGCGCGCCCAGGTCCATGACGGTTTTGTCCGAGGCGACGGCTCGGTATTCGGGGGTTAGATAATAGCCGAAGGCCGTACCGATGATGAAGGCGACGGCCAGCAAGGAGCCGGCGAGGACGACAGAGATTTGCTTCATATGATTTAGTTATTTAAATTATAAATTTTCTTGAGCTCGGCCACGGTACTTTCCGGGGCCGCCTTGAGCCGGACAGCCAGGCAATGGTCCAGATGACCGGTAAGCAGAGTCTTCTTGGCCGTCTTGATCAGGCCGATGGCGGCGTCAGCCTGTTGGATGATTTCGGGGCAATAGGTGTCAGTCTCGATCATGGAGATGACTTTGTCCAGGATGCCCTTGGCCTGGCGCGCCGACTTGAGAGCTTTGCTTTTATCTGTAGTCATAGATTGCACTTTAAATAGTTATTAGTAACCTACTACCTAGGTTAGAGGTTATGGCAAAATTTGTCAAGCCTTGTATTTATCCCGTCCGCCAGCTGGCGGATCGTCCGGGATCTTTCCATTTTGTAATTTTTGAATTTTATCCACAGCTGTGTTAAGCTTTAATAAAATATGAGATCCTGGACGGGTGCTCCGGGATAAAATCCAATACAACGGGTCCAAGATCCCTGCCTTCGCAGCCTGCCTGCCGGTAGGCAGGGGATAAAAATACAATTATGAAATCTCCCATCAAGCTCACTTGGAAGACCGAGTTGTTGCCGGTGCTGGCGATCGCCGTGTCTTTCGTGCTCAGCTTCTACTTCTATGCCCGTATGCCCGCAATGGTGCCGACGCATTGGGGCGTCAATGGCGTGGCCAATGGCTGGTCCGGCCGGGCCTTCGGCGCATTTTTTGTCCCGTGCCTGATTATCGGTATGTACGGCTTGTTCCTATTCTTGCCCAATCTGGATCCCAAGAAAGACCGCTATCAGGAATTCGAGGCCGTCTATCATCGTTTCAAGGCCTTGATGCTCCTCTTCATGCTGGCTGTCTACATCGGCACCGGTATGGCCGGTATCGGCTACCAGGTGCCGATAGACCAGTTCATCTCATTTTTTGTCGGTATCCTGTTCTTCTTCATCGGCTTCCAACTCAAGGATATCAAGCCCAATTGGTTCATGGGCATCCGCACGCCTTGGACCATGAGTTCGGATTATGTTTGGCAGGAGACGCATCGGGTGGGCGGCATCATCTTTATGATTGCCGGCGTCATCATGGCTATTTCCGGCTGGCTGCCTGTCGTCTGGCGCGTTCCGGCCTTCATCGCCACTATGATCCTGCTCCTGGCCGGCACCATCCTCTATTCCTACTACGTCTATTGGCAAGAGAATAACAAGAAGAAATAACAAAACGCTCCGATGTTAAATCGGAGCGTTTTTTGGACTGCGCTTATTGGACGTTGATGGTGCCGGTCATCGAGGGGTGGATAGAGCAAGAATAGGAGAAGGTGCCGGTCTGGGTGAAGGTGAAGGAATAAGTCTGGCCTTGGCTCAGGGTCTGGGAATTGAAGGTGGCGGAAGCGATCTGGTGCGGGGCAGAGTCATTATTGGTCCAGGTGACCGTCGTGCCCTTAGCGATATTCAAAGAGGCTGGGCTGAAGGCGAAGTTCTGTATGTTGACGCTGCTAGTCTGGGCGGCTGGCTGCTGGGTAGGTGTCGGGTTAGCCGTGTTATCGTTAGTATTGGCTGTTGGTTTGGTAATAGGCGTAATATTGGATTCCTGAGTAGCCGGAGTATTGGCTACCGGTCCGCAGCCTGCCAGTAATAGCGATACCCCGAACAAGAGCGAAAGATAGATATATTTTTTCATATAGTTTATTAAGGCCGGCCGAGACCGGCTAAATTATTAATTGCTTAATTATACTCCTAATGATTATAAATTAAAACGCAGCAAACCTCGTGGGTTGCTGCGTATATTATTTTAGTTGCTGGGCGCTTGAGTGATGGGCGGGTCGGATAATGGCCTATTCAGAACCTGGACTATGAGCAGGAATATGTCATTCCAAGTCTTCTGTTCCGCATAGGTCTGGTGGTACAGCTCTTCAAAACCGTCATCTTCTTCTCCTTCGCCGATAAAGGCGGAGTCATCGATCTTGGAGAAGCAGAACAGTCGGCCGAGCGGTTCGCCCTTGGTGTCGAAGAATGCCTCGATAGCATGGGTTGAGTTTTCGACATCCGAGCCAGTCCAGCAGGTCAGGCCTAGAGCGGTCAAGGCTGATACCCAGGCATCCAGTTTCTGTACATTGGCAGCCTTAGCTTGAGCGATATCGGCTGCAATCTTTTCGTAGTTCAGGACATAATCCGATGGGTCAGGCAGCGGGCTAGCCAATTTATCGGCTATCAGTTCGAACAGATCTCCCCAAGTCTCTTGGGCGCCGGACAGATGGTCGAAACCGTCGTTATCATCTTCGCCGAAGCTTACATCGGCAGAGTCGCCGAGCAGGGAAAAGTTGAACATCCGGTCGTAGCCTTCAAAAGAAGCCTCGATAGCATGGGTGGGATTCTCAACATCCCGTCCGGTACTACAGGCCAAGCCAAGAGCCGTTAAGGCCTTGACCCAAAGCTCCAGGATGCGGGCTTTGGCTGTGCGTAGGTTATTGAATTCTGCAACCAGCTGGCCGGTTAACTCGCTGATTCTGGCTGAAATGTCCAAGGAACTAAGTTCGCTATTACTCATGATAAACTCCAATATCGGTGAAAAATTTAGCCCTATTGCAGAGCTATTTATATTTTTGTGTTAATATTATAGCAGTTATATTGTCTATTGTCAATAGAAAGGATAACCACAGGAAAAACAAGATATCTCAATTTTTTGGCTATATTTAGCTAATATTTGTGGGTATAGCCTGAGTGATTGACAATATTACCAAAATATGGTATAATTGAGCACAAATAATGTTCTTTAACTTGAGGAATTCAAATTGGAAATAAGCAATCAAGCAGAGCTGTCAGTCAACTTTAGACTGGTAGAAATACCGGTTAATGTCCAAGACCGCACAAGTATCATGGCCAGAGTCTATGGCCATAGTCTGGATGTGGTCATCCTGCACCCTGGCCTCGGCCGGGACGCAGCGCATTACGACCTGTTGGCCCGCACTTTAGCAGCCGCCAGCGGTTGCCAGATAGTGGCCTACGATCCTCGGGGACATTATCTTGACCCTAGGACCGGCGAACCGGAAAACGTTTATTCGTTCGACGGCATGCTCTCGGACTTGTCATTGGTAGTCGACTATTTCAAGCAGGGGAACCAGGTCAAAGTGATCGGCTTCAGCAATGGCGCCTTGGTCTCGGCCTTCGCGGCTAATAATCCGTCGGTCGACGCTCTCTGCCTGGTCAGTTGTCCAGTCAGCCTGTCTGACAGCATCGCCTATGCCAGGATGTGCCGGCTGTTTGCCGGCTTGTCGCATGCGCAGATGAAGCATAAGTTCGATAAGTATTTCGGCCGCTTCTGCCGCCACGATAGCTATATCAGGCATCACCGCGGCAATCTGTCATCGGCTCTGAAGATTGGCAAGTTGTATGTCAAATGTTTTGCCGACCATGTCCGCAACGTGATGTCCGCTCCGACCCTGTCCGAGCTGCCGCCGGCAATCTCCACGCCGACCACCTTTATCTTTGCCAAGCATGACTTTGTCTTGAAGCATAAGTTCTCCAAGATTCCTCAGCTGTATCAGCAAGTTTTCCAACGATTCGAAAATCTGCAGCTGACAGTCCTGGCAAAGGCGACCCACGGCTTCGGCTTAGCCAAAAAACAAAAGCTCTCCGCCCAATCGCAAAAACTGGCAGACGAGCTGATCGCCTTTATCAATAACGCACAAACAACACTCTAGGGTGTTGTTTTTCATTTATGGTATGACAAATTATATTTAATATTAAGGTAAATTTTGCCATAAATACTATTTGTATAAAATCGATAACAAATAGTATTTATGGCAGAGGCTAGTAGACGTGGCCGATTTGACAATAAACGTAAAATAGGCTATTGTACATTTGTGCTTGTGGGCGCAAGCCCCGTTCGGCTAATCCGCAAGGAACATAAGCCGAAAAGCAGGCACAACAAAAACACTCTCTCGCGAGGGTGTTTTTGATTATCCATCTTCTATTATTTTTGAACCGATTATCCTGTGGCTATTGGTAAGTGTCCAGAAAGGCATTACGCTCCAAAAATGATAGTTGCCTGCATCTCCTCCAATCCTTCTAACAACGGTATTAATTCTTATTTTTTTAGAAAAACTTACAATCGAAAAAAAGCCGAACCATTCAATTGTTTTAGTTTTACTGTAGCCATTTTTGTCTTTCTTGCCAATCGGGCATATTGATCGTCTGTATTCTTGGACTGTGGTGGCAATCTTGATGATTTCAACAGCATAATCAAGATGCCTGAATTTTGTCTGTTGGACGTGTTTGCTTCGCTCGCTTCGGCTTCCGTCATAACTAAGATGATGGAAGCCATCTGAATTAAAGACGATGGGGGATTTTAAAGCTGGGCAATAAATGCTGCCAATCTTTTTATAGTTAGCTTCGGTCAAGTCTTTCAGTTTTTGAAATTCTTTTAGGTCTAATTCTGGCAACATATAACGTTATGATACATTTCTTGTTAAGATAAAACAACAAGAAACGTTACTCTGGTTGTATTATTGGGATTTTTGTGCTAATTTTAAAGTTAGATGGTTATATAAAAATATTTATGAATAAAATTTTATTGTTAGTGGTATCATCTCTACTGTTAACTGGTTGCAGTATTTATACATCCACAAATACAGAAAATAAACCAAAAGAAGTATCAACAACTAAAGAAACATTAATTCAAAATAAGCCGCAAGAAGTGCAAGTTAAGATAGCGACTTCAACTCAAAATCAATCTACGGTAGATCAAAAAAATGAAAACATAAATATTGATAAGAAAGTTGAATTTGATTTAAGTAGTAAGTGTAATTCTGATGCGGAAACTTTTTTTAATCCCTTGGGGTAAATTCCCCGCAGCTTGCTGCGTATTGAATGATGGCATATAATTCACCACATGAGTGAATATATCCACAAAAGTCATAATGTTACGGTATTACTGTATCATATAGTATT
>Ga0194052_1000024_pt1 | contig 117157 bp, 189 predicted proteins | sample SepL226m_MetaG_FD_160117 | JGI IMG/M metagenome (GOLD analysis project Ga0194052, IMG submission 160117) | Anoxic zone freshwater microbial communities from boreal shield lake in IISD Experimental Lakes Area, Ontario, Canada - Sep2016-L227-6m | ecosystem: Environmental > Aquatic > Freshwater >...
TTGTAACAGTGTCTGAAAGAGATGTTGAGACATTTCCTGCTGCATCCTTCACCCAAGCATAGAGTGTTTTAGCTCAAGCTGTTGTAAAGATGTAATTAGTAGGCACAGCGGTAGACCATCCAGTAGCTGTTGCGGTAGGTTGAGTTGATGATTCTGTGATAAGATAACTTACACCACTTTCACTTGCTGTAAATGATAATACAGGAACCGTGAGAGATGAAGATGTTTCTGAAATAGTAAAGGCTGTTACTGTAGGAGCGGTGATGTCAGGAAGAGTGATTGTAACAGTGTCTGAAAGAGATGTTGAGACATTTCCTGCTGCATCCTTCACCCAAGCATAGAGTGTTTTAGCTCAAGCTGTTGTAAAGATGTAATTAGTAGGCACAGCGGTAGACCATCCAGTAGCGGTCGCTGTAGGTTGAGTGGATGTTTCAGTGATAAGGTAACTCACGCCACTCTCGTTCGCTGCAAATAATGTTACTGGAACAGTGAGAGAAGATGATGTTTCTGAAATAGTAAAGGCTGTTACAGTTGGAGCAGTTGTATCATCACAAGTATTATTGGTACTGTTATAAGTTGTTCAACTTATACATCGAAACGAACAATAGTCGAGTAGTCCATTGTTAACCCATGGAGATGACATATGACTATCACCTATGCCATTTATCACAGTAGAATTTACTGGGCGTGTACCTGTACATGATGGAGCTGAATTAAGAGCAAAAGTAGCAGTAATAGGACATGCCGATATGATGGGTGCAGTTGTATATGTAGTACCAGAGAGAGTACCTCCACATCCTGTGACAGTTGCTGAGTAACCAGCTGCTGGAGTAACAGTAACTGTAGCTGTTGCACCTTGATTAATTGTCTGTGTTGCAGGAGTGACAGAACCATTTGCTCCAGCTGTTGCTGTAATATTGTAGGAATTCGGAGAGAAAGTAGCAGTAATGGTACATGCAGTCGTGATAGGCCCTGTTGTATATGTAGTACCAGAGAGAGTATCTCCTCCACATCCTGTTACGGTTGCTCAATAACCAGCTGCTGGAGTAACAGTAACGGTTGTTGTTGCACCTTGATTAATTGTCTGTGTTGCAGGAGTGACAGAACCATTTGCTCCAGCTGTTGCTGTGACAACGTAAGAATTCAGTGTCCATTTCGCATAGAGATTTATATTTGCTGCCGCTGTCATAGTATAATTGGCACCATTAGCATAGTCTGTTCCTGTACCATCTGCTTTTGTATTCCAACCAGCGAATGTATATCCTGGATTAACAAAAGTATTAGATGCGAGAGCTGTTGGTGTTCCTACGGTAATATTTTGGTCATCCATAGAACCTGTAGCATTGGTATTATTCTTACTAAAGATAATAAGGGGTCGTTCTACACATCCATTGCTACCAATATCATATCGTACAACAAATGTATCATTTCATGAATTAACAGCGAGATCAAACCAGACTACTTTTGTATCATCCATAATCTTTACGTAGTCATTAGATGTACTATTTACTCTTGCTGTTCCCCCAGTATCCATGCTAATATCATCGATTGATGTCCAATGAATATCTGGGCTACCTTGAATAGTAATCTTACCTCGTACATGTTTTATTTTGGTGTCCGGACGGTTACCATAGAGAAGTACCTTGAGAGCATTCCCTGATCTCTGAAGGGAGAGTTGTGGTTTAGCAGTAAGGATATCTGAATCATAAAAAGGCTGTCCATTGGTTCCAAAAAGTGGTGTCCAAGTAGCTGTGTTGACGATAGTGCCATCTATACCAGGATTCAATATAAAGTTCTTAACAGTATCATCAGTAACTCAAACAGTATCGGCAGCATTAGTATATACCTTTGGGAATCCATCATCATATTCTATTTTAAATTCTGGCTTTGTAGCCATAGATCGTGTAGGACATGTTAGAGTACATGTTAGAGGATTTGCAGAGGTATTGAGAGTACCCTCGTTCGTACAAAGACAGTTACCAGAATTCCTAGTAGTGTTAATAGGTGTCTCTGATTGAGTACCATTTATATTGATACATTTATCATTTGGAATAGGTGTCTTGGTAACGAGGGCGCTTGAGGAACTCCAGTTTCACACCATATTCTGTGCTGTAACCTGGAATTCATATTGTACTTCATTAGTTAATCCTGTTATCGCAGCGGTAGTTCCTGTGGAGATAACTCCTCCTGCGAATATTGTCCATGGATATGTATCGGTAGGATTTATTTGTCGAATACGGTATTCAACCTTGTAACCCTTGATATCTGGGCCTCCCATGGTAGTAGAAGCACTCCATTGAAGAGTAATTTGACCATTCCCAGCAATAGCGACGAGATTACTTGGAGTGGAAGGTGCTACATCAGACAAAAGTCTAGTGGTCACCACATTACTTGGATCACTCATCTCTCGAGCAGCATTTTTTGCAGAAACTCTAAATTGATATTCAGTTGCAATGCCTGTGAGTCCTGTCACCGTTACATGATTTACTGCAGCGGAAACACCATCCTCAAAGACACTCCATTGAGTATCTGAGGATTTCTTATACTCTATAATATAATCCAGTAGGTCTGACCCTCCGGTGCGAGTAGTGGAGGCTGTCCAAGTGAGATCTACTTGAGTGATATTAGGTATAGCAATGAGGTTCGTTGGTGCGGTTGGTGTGATAATATGTTGTCTTAAAACCTGGATACGGTGATTATTAGTATCAGCTACATAGATAGTACCGTCACTGTCCACAGAGATACCTCTTGGATAGGCAAATTCTCCATTATTTGTCCCGTACGATCAGAATACTCTCACAAGAGGAGTTCCAGTAGCTCTAACATCAAATTTCTGGATGCGATGATGCCATGTGTCAGCTACATAGAGATAACCAGACTTATCAATAAATAAACCCATTGGAACCCATACATTATTGTCTGCATTACCAGTTGTAGCTATAGTCCCGAGCTCTTTCCCAGTAGAATCATATTTTTTGATACGGTTGTTCCAAGAGTCTGAAATATATAATGACCCTTCTTCATCTACGACAATACCTTCTGGTCATGAATAATACCAACTACTATTATAACGAGTAAATTGCTGTGAACCTGTTCCACAAGTCCCCCAAGAAGATAGATATTCGAGCTTATCGAGAGAGAATTTTTCCACACGACAGTTCCAACTATCGGTAACATAGATAAAATTGTTTTTTATGTCAAGTGCTATACCTCTTGGGCGTAAAAAATTCCCAGTGCCTGTTCAGCTGGTACCAAATGCTTGTACAAAGGAATAATCAATAAGGTTAAATTTCTCCACACGATTATTCTCAGCATCTGTTACGTAGAAAAATTTATTTACAGGATCAATGGCAATCTCAAACGGTTGATGAAACTGTCCTGCAGCACTTGAAGCGGTTGTTGTACCAATAATTTTTATAGTAGCCCCTGTATTTTTATCGATTACTTTTACTCGATTATTATACCAGTCTGTTATAAAGAGCTTATTTTCATAGACGGCAACATCTCGCGGATGATAAAAACCATCTGTTGCAGCACTAGCTGCTCAAGTTCAAAATACTTTTGAGAATAACATCTGATGATCTATTGTGGGATCCGTAATACCAGCAATCATGCTCGAAGAAAGGAGTTTTCCCTTCAAACCACCTGGCATAAAGACCAGCGTAGCAAGGAGTATTCCTGTTACTGCACCGAGTGTGAGCAGTTTTTTCTTGGTTGTCATAAAAGAGATTAAGAATATGAACATTTCTATGATATCATATCAAAATTGGAAATGCAAATATTTGAGAAAAGAAAAAAATACCCCATCTATTGACAGGGTATATTAATTTATTCGGATTATATTCTTACGCCATGGATGCTTCTAGGTGTCCATACTTTGTGGTATTTCTAAAACTATGAAGGACAAAGAGTTCCAGAAAAAGGAAACCAACAATCAAAATGGCTGAAGGTATCCTCAAATCTTGTGTAGCGATCATAATATTATAATATCCGTGAAGAAGTGTTGCTGTAATGACTCCCATAAAAAACCCAAACCATGTCATCATGATGGTATAGGCTGACCATCAGAGGGTTTTCTGAAGTGCAGAAACATTACCAATATCATCTATAGCTCTTAGAAATGCAAATCGCCCTCGAGCATAAATAAGGACACAGATCATGCTGAAGAAGATGTGTGAAAGGTATCAAAAAATAGAACGCATAATGGCATTCTGAAGAATAACCTCTTCCGTTTGTCCGCTATGAAAAAGGTCCATCATATATTTAATATTTTCAGCAAAGGCAAAACCTGCAGCCACCAAAGCAATACTAAAAATGTAGTCTGACACACTTTCTAGCTGTGTAGAAAACGATAAACAAATTCCCAATACTGATATCATAATAACGCCTCAGACAGCGATAAGAGCAGTCTGAATAAGTGGAATGCCTTCAGTACCATAATAGTCATATACTATCTTTCCGAGAAGGGCAAAACCTACCAAGACTATCGGCCATTTAAGAATCTTTTTTACCAGGAGAATGAGAAGTCAGAGCTTGGAAATTTCTTCCAAAAATGCCAAAAAGAATGTCACGGCATTATTGGCACTATTGCCAGATATACTTCATTCTTCTAGTGTTCATTTGAGTGCTTGGATAAAATTATTTCATTCAATATTTACATTAAAGAAGAAGAGGTGTAACACTTGTGTCTGACCAGAATTTCCTATTGACCAATTAAATGGAAGAAATATACATGTGATAACAATAATACCTGTCAGGAAAAGAGCTATAGTCTGAGCAGATGATATCTTTCCGTACCAACGAATAAGACTACAGTACCCTATCGCCGCAAGAGAAATTATGCCCAGCGGTTGCCAGAAGGTTTCAAAGAAAAGTCGAATATCGTAGAGCATAGAATTATTTCACTTGGTATATTATGGTTTCTGTTTTTTCTATTCCAGAATCATAGAGAGCAGTGGCAGTGATTGAGTAAGTACCTGCTGTTCGAAAGGTGTGCACAATACTCGTACCTTCTTCGGAAATAGTATTATCTCAAAAATCCCAATGTATAGATTGAATAGCCCCCTGAGAGATGGTATCAAATGTTATAGGAAACCCTGCTTGTGCGTTCTCGGATGCAACACTTGGATCAATTTTGAGACTCTCTTGAGGTTTCTTGATGATGAGTGTAGTTTCTTTGACCGCTTTTCTCCCATCTTTGGTAACAGCCGTTACGCTGACTTTATACTCACCAGGCGTTTTATACCTATAATCAGCTATCCCCTCACCCTCATATGGTTTGCCACCATCTCAAAAATCATAGATAAATTTGAGTATTTCTCATTCCTGAACCTTGGATCCAGTAGCATCAAAGTGCACAAGAGCTGGTGCATAATCATGATCAGGATGTATTTTGACACGAACATCGAGAGGTTTTTGAACTCATTTTACCACTATCTTATCAACATAGATTTGTGGCTGAATATCTCCGTTGACTGTTTTGTCTTCAAAGGTATATTTAACATAAAATGTATATTGTTCAGGGAGAGCAAGCTCCTCGGAAATTTTAAATCCTGTTTGTTCATAAACACCATTATTGTCCATGTCCCACTCTACCTTGGTAAGTCGCAGACGAGGATTGGTCGATTGAATACCAATAGCATCCATCGTGAGCACGGTTGGGACTGGAGTATCTGGTAGAAAATAGGTTTTGAGGGCTGCATTATACATATTTTTTGATATATCAGTCTCACTCTCATCAAGAATGTGCAGTGTATATCCACTTTTTAGCTCTGTAAAAAGAGTTGTAAATATCGATTCAGTATTTGTATCCAAAACATTTCCGAGTGTATCTTCCACCTCAGCGTCAATAAGATAAGTTCAGGAAGTTTTGAACGTATAATCAAAAATCTTTTCTGTGCCTGAAGGGAATTTGCCATCATACAGCTTACCATCTATTTTCCATCGAATAGTTTTTATGTCTCCTTGCCCTAATTTAGGATCAAGAGAAAACTGATATTTTAGTGGATCAATTGGATCTACCTTAATTTGAATAGCGGCATTGGTGATATTGGTCTGAATATTCTCACCAATGACATACCTCCAGTCACATTGATCAGTAGACCCAACATCCATTGGCTGCATTTTGAGACAAACGATAGCTGGGTACTTGGTAAGATTTTTTGGTGAAAATTGATAACCAGTATATTCTGTTCCTGGTTCGTCCAATATGCTCCAACGTGCTTGTCCAATATTCGTCAAACTTGAAGCATCAAAAATATATATCTTTGCTCCATCTTTTCCTTCTTTTTTTGACACACTTACAATATTCTGGACCAATACATCAGGTATATCTATAGCAACCTGTATTTTCTTTCCAGCAGAATCCACTCCTCGAAGCGTGGCTGTCGTTTTGTATTGACCAGCCTCCTTATATACCCCAGGCACTAGCACAGGAGCGTTTGGATCAGTGATTGGCAAATCAATATTTACATTATCTCCTGAACCGGTATCAGGATCTCCGTCTTTGTTATAATCAATCGCAAAAGAGTATCCTCTATTTAATAGAATACCATTTTCTCGAACTACTTTTTTGACTTGTGGACTAATATCATAACGGATACTAAGGGGTCAGATTGTTTTTTTAGGGACTTGAAAGAATGCCATTTTCTTATCTGGGAGGTTGCGCTTATAACCTAAAAGAGTATTATCATACATCAGCACTCTCTCTTGAATATTGGAGAAATCGATGGAGAGAAACCATGTATAGGTCCAAGCAAAAAGTGCTATATTACCAAAGAAGAGTCCTCAAAATACAATCGTAAGAATCCATAGAACAATCTCTTTATATCTCTTCCGCGTTTTGATAACAATTGATCTGTACCAGAAAAATAAAAATGCTGTACCTAGAAGGATACCAAAGATACTATACACAACATAAATAGTATATTCTAATACAAACCGAATTGTTACATACTGTATACCAAAGACATTATTAAAGAATAATGCGAACTGGGGGTTGAGCAGGATAAATGCACACAGCAAAAGATAGAAAACACCAAAGACAAGAATGGCTGCCTTAATATTTTTGAGATTCGAGAGAAGATTTTTTTTACTTGATAGTGATGTCGTCTTGGCTTCGGGATAAATTTCAGGTTGATAATCTGTATCACTGAGAGTAAATCTTATAATTTTCTTCCAGAAAGAAGTTTTTTTAACAGGAGATGTATCTTTTTTGGTATCCATAAAAAAAATTAGAGAGGATTATCTGTTGTCTGAGAAGGAAGGAGCATATCATGTTCTGATTCCAAGAGATGATCAGAAGGCACGATATTCTTTTTACTTGTTTTCTTTTTCTTGGCTACCTTTTTCTCTGGGGCAGCTATAAGTGTATCGTGTGTTGGCTCAAGTAGATTTTCAGGACTTTCAAGGAGAGAAGAATCTGTGCTAGCCACTATTGTTTCTGTTTCTGAATTTTCTCAATCCTTTTGTCATGTCTTTTCTGAGAGAGAAAATGGAGTATCAGCAATAGATGTGGCCTCTTGTGAAGTCGTATTGTCATTAGATCTCGAAAGAACGATAGTAGCATCTCCTGTAGACACAGGGGGTGTCTCGGATTCTATTGGTGCCGTCTCGGCTCATCGTAACCAATCAGGAATATCATCGTCATTTTGTATCGGATTTTGTATTGAAGTATCTTCCGTGGTATCAGCTGTTTCTAGGTTTATTTCATCAGCAGTTTTGTTATCAGATGCCGTTGTCTCGTCTACTATTATGGGAGAAGATGTACTAGGAAGCGTATCTATTGTCTCCTCTCCGAGAGCTTTGAATTTTGGTGTGGAATCTATAGAAGATTTTTCTTCAATAGATGGTGCGCCTTGTAACCAGTCAGGAATATCGCCTGAATCTGTAGAAACTGACGCTTCCTCAGGAGAAGTAGAAGTAGATTCAGTAGACGCTTCTAAAATGGGTGATGCGGCGGCCTGTGTCTCCTCTGAATGCGTATCAGCTGATGGCGTTGCTGTGTCCTGCAACCAATCTGGTTGATGAATTTCTGACGAAGAAGTAGTAGTATCGTTTGAGAAAACGTCCTCATTGCCAAATGGGGAATTGCTATCTTCTTTGAGCCAATCTGGTGTTCCATCAGGTACCTGCTCAACTGGAGAAGATATGGTATTATTAATAGTTGTTGGTTCTGATGTTACTGGAACCTTGAGAGCCCCTTCCTTATCTCAAGTAGTATTAGTACTAGAAGAAAGCTTTCCTCGAGCATATACAATACCAACTCCTCCAAATATGATACACATAACACCTCACAAAATCCAAAGTAACAATCGTAATGTATTGGAACTAGTACTCGTTGCAACAACTGGAGTTGTTGTGGTAGCTGGTGGTGATCATGCTAAAATCATGAGTTTTTCTTGGATGTCTTTTTTTACTTCTGGGGTTAATGTTGTGTCTGGATCAACATAATCATCCATGATTTTTTGAATTACTTTCAGATTTGCATCATAATATTCAGGACTGTTAACAATATCATTGATAAGACCTGGAGTATTTTCGTCTCAAAATATTTGTGTTTTCTTTGGACTTTTTGAGAGATAGTCTGTAACCATTTTTAGAGCTAGTTGATGTTCTTCAATCTGATCATCTCCTTGTGTATAGACTAGACTGATTTGTTCTAATATTTTTTTCTTGAGGTCAGCCGAGAGAGTCTTGCTCGCATCAACAGTATTAGAAAATAGATTAAGTGTTTGAATACGCTCAGCAGCATCATACCAATTATCACCGAGTTGATCAAGAATTTTATTTAATTGTTGTTTCTCGTCTGCTGTAGCTCATTGAACAAGATTTCGAAGTTTCTCAATTCTATCTTTATCAGCTTGGGTGAGATTAAATGTCTGAGGCGCCTTTGTATCAATGGTAGTGGTAGCAGTAGGGGTTTCCTCAGGAGCAGCGAGAAATTTTCGTGTTACACGAATTTGTCTAGAATCAATATCTTTATTATCGTTTCCTACAATGCGAATTTTCATGATGGTGACTCGCTTATCTCCTTTCGGGATAAGAAAAGGTCTTCAACTTCTGTAGGATGCGGTACCTTTATTATCAGCATCATCATCTTTACTACCATTGAGATCGGTATCTATATCAATATCGGTATCTATAACATAGTAGCGGATATCTCCTCGTGACTCCCCGAGATATAAAAACATAGGCGTCATAGGATCTTCCCATACGATTTCATCTGGTGTTTCCTGAACATCACCTCAACTCAAAGGAGAAAGGACGACAAGAGGTCGAGTGATTTTTTTGAGAAGAATTTTATTTTTAAGGCTTGCCTGTATTGGATATACAACTGATTCTGTATCCTTTCCGTCAGAGATTTCGAGTTTCAAGTTCTGCACATTTGATCCAGTTATTTCAGATATGAGATAATCTTTATTCTCAGATATCTTTTTATCGTCCAAGTACCAGTTGGCACTTTGAAAGACACCAGTAGAAGTATTGTATGCAACAATTTTATTTCCCATTATCTGGATAGTTGCCTTTGGGATGAGACTATTCTTTACGGTAATAGTGATGGACTTGGTAGCAGATATACCCTTATGAGTAACTTTTACTTTTGGATGGTATTCACCAGGATAAACGTATTTAAAATCATAAAATGGTGTAGTAGTCTTAACATCGTAGAACCCATCACCATCAACATCCCATCGATATTCTGATTGTCATGAAACATCACTTGCTACTGGCGTTCTCACATCGAGTGACAAATGTGTCACATCTCAAAATTTTACTTCAGGATTATCAGCCTTGAAATTCTCAATAATTGGGGTTGAGAGGTTGGTATTTACATAAAGGTCTGGTGTTGAATAAAGAACATCAGAAACTTCTTTTGTATTGATTTTGAGACCATTTGAATCTTCCATCATAACAGCGAAATAGTATCGACCGGTGATTTTTGGAAGAACAAATGTTGCCTCTGGAACTCTTGTGATACGGAAACCCTGTGCTTGATCATCTTTATCAGTATAATAATACCAAGTATAGGAACGTATGACACCATCAGGATCATTGGCTCATAGTATCTTGAGATTCACACGCATGGGGTCGATATCGAGGTTCTCTACGGCCACATCAATATCATTAAAGACAGGTGGTAGATTAACAACTTTCACCCACGCAGTAGATGTGTGAGAAGCACCAGTAATTTTATCCGTTACAATCAGTGATATTTCTTCACAACCTAGCTCATCAAAAGTATACGAAACATTCTTTTGTGTTGAGGTCTTATTGAGCCCTATCTTCCAATAGTATGTTAGGTCATTATTACGTCCATCCGTATTGATACTTCTATCAGAAGAAAAGGATACAGAATTGGCTCTATCCACTGTGATAGCCTCTTGCCCACTACAAATACTTTTCTGAGAAGCGGTAAGAGAAGAATCACTTTTGATATCAAGGATTGAAAATGGTTTATTATCTTCTGTGACGTACACCTTTCCTGTCGCTGTATTGGTATCTCAGTCAGCATTTGTCACGGTAACGGCTACCGAAAATGTACCAGATGTTGCAAAACTGGTCACAAATCTATTTGTCTCAGTTCGCACAGGATCATTACTCCCTATTCTCCATTCGTAGTCATTAGCCTGAGGTGCTGTGACAGTCAAAAGTACTTTTGCTCATCGCTTCACTACTTCTGGACGTATATTAAGTTGTGTCGAAAGGACTGAAGTGATCTTTATATCTCGTTTATATTCTTGCATTTTTCATTCTTCATCCGTTACGCGTAAAACAACACGATATGTACCCTTTTCTGGGAATGCATATTTTCCACGGCTATTACGTTCATTTGTTTCAAAGAGTTGTACTGGAGTATCATTGACAAACCACTCAAATCGTAATTTCTGATTGTCAGGATAGTCTGGGTCAAAAGAGTTACTTCCATCAAAAGTATATACATTTGGCGTCTCGGAAGAAGCAATATCAGAGGTGAATTGTACATTTGGAGGACGAGATTCGATAGTAATCTCCATGGTCTCCTTATCGCGAGCATCTCATTTAATAGAGGTAAGGGTTATAAAAAATTTCCCTGTGTCATTAAAGGTGTACTCCATTCTTGTTCATGAGAATGTGTAGATAACTGCTTCGCTTCATTGTTTCTTTACCTCCCATACATATTGTACATCTTCTTCATTGGAAGTCTTCTTTGCTTGAAATACAGTCTTTTCTCATTTATTTGGTGTTTGTGTACTGGTAGAAATAGAAGCAAGAGGATCTCCGATTTTGAGCAAAACACTATAGGAAAATTCTTCTCCATCATTTCGTACCAACTTCAGTCGAATAGTGTGTTCGCCAGGTGTATATTGCTGTACCTCAAACTGCGGATCTCAATCATTTGTATGTGTATTGCCATTACCAAAATCCCACTCTGTACTCTTGGAAGTATAACCAGAAGCAAATCTCGTTTCAGAAGCATCGATTCTAATGGGTTTTAAAGCATCTTTAGTAGATATTTTCACCACTCAGTCGGCTAACTCATCATTGATTTTGAGAGCGAAATGTACCTCAGCTTGCTTTACCTCTACCACAATATTTTTTTCAAAACTTATAGTGTCTGTAAACCCTCTGCTATTTTTACTCGCAGAATTCACTGTCAAAAAAACACTATAGGTCCCCTCTGTGTCAAAAGTATAATTGATGATTTTCCCTTTTCCGAGAATTTTACTCGTATTACCTCCTGTTCGTAGCCACCAAATATAGTTCTCATTTGGTATGACTGTGCCGCTTTCATCAATCGTCTGTTTCGCTTCAAATGTTACTGAGAGCGGCGCAGATCATTGCGGAGGATTTGCATCAGGCTGAGATGTTATGGTAAAGACCTTTGCATTTTGAGCAGTGTCTTCTGCAATTCCAGTAAAACGCTGGATAGCAGTTTGCAATATACCTCTGTAAATGATAGTCTGATAGAGATTATAATCCGCAATTGCTTGTTTTGCTTGATCATAGAACTGTTTATTTCCGTATAGATCTGCCCTATCAGGGAGATGATCATATGCTCCATCAACAAGCATACTTAGCTCGTTCATGACCTCAGGACTGTATCCTGCATCTAGCTTGGTTTTTAGGGCTTCAATTTGGTTAGAGTATGTGGTAAAATCAACATTTCTTATCTGCGTTTCTGCGACTGCTACAGGGATAAATGCCGTCTTCGTACCATTATTTATAACAAAAAATATTGTGCTCACTATCCAGTATGCAAACCATATAATGGCAATACCAGAGATAACTCCGACGATAATTTTCTTTGTTTTTGCTGCTGATTCTTCATCGGCTGGATTCAGAAGCAATTGAGCTCCTGCATACATCACATAGATAACGGCAATAAGTGAGAGAAATCCCAGCAGATATTTCACAAAACTTTGAACGGCTGATGAAATACCAACCTTGGTAACTACTCCAATCCCTCAGAGGGTATTCCCTGCATCTTTAACTCCAGCAACAAAACAGTTCATTCCAGAACAGTTAAAGCTTAGACCAGACGCAAACGTGCTGTACGTCCACAAACATCAGGTAATGAAGGTGAGAATAAGGAGAAGTTTTTTCATATTCCACTCCATACTACCAGATAATTCTCTCAAATTCAAATTATTTCTCGGACTATTTCCGTTTTTCCGAGAGAAAAGAGTATTGACTTATTATTTTTTATGTTACCATCCTCAACTCGCTCCCCCTCAACCAAATCCCCCACCTCAAAATCAGCCACCAGAACCTCAACCAAATCCCCCACCAAAACCGCCACCTCACCATCTTCCGCCACCTGGTCGGCTATTTACTACTGAAATTTTTCCTGTTGAAAAAGACCAGTCTAAAACTCATAAAATTCAACTTGCGATAATTCATCCAAGTATTGCCATCACAATAGTTCCGAGAAGAAACCACATAACTAATCCTCCTAAAATAGCTCCAATTACCATACCGGGCCACCAGGCTTTGGAGGATGCAAAAAAGGTATTTCCCAAAAATGCCCCTCACCAACACAGAAAAATGATAAATGAAATCCAAATGCCTGTGACATCTTTTGGAGGATCTGGTATGGTCACTACTTCTCCTTTTAATAAAGGAATCATCACATCTACTGCTGATAGAAGTCATGGACCATATTCATCTTTTTTAAAAGCTGGTGTGAGATATTCATCAATAATTCGATGCGAAATAAGGTCAGTCATAACTCACTCTAATCCTCTGCCAACCTCTATTCGTATTTCATGTTCCGTTGGTGCTACGAGAATCAGGAGTCCATTATCTAATCATTTTTGCCCAATTCACCACGTACGAGCAATGGCAATACCAGCCTCTTCTATTGTTCGTCCTTGAAGGCTTTTGATAATAGCGATACCTATCTGGTGATGTGTCTCAGCTTCAAGGGAAACAAGTTTTTGTTCCAATAATTGATGATCTTCAGTATTCACGAGATTTACTTCATCCAATATATGTCATGATGGGGCTGGTGGTACGATAAATTCTGCAAAAACTGAGTAGATACAAAACAATGTGAGAATACTGAGAAATCGAGTTATCTTCATAAATAATTTTTTGAAATTATTTGATATTGAAATTAATTGTTGGAGCCACTTCGGATCCAGGCTGTGCATCAAAGAGGATGGTCTTTTGAAAACCAAATAAACGAGCGATAAGGACACGAGGAAACTGAGTAACCATAATATTCCAATTCGCAGCAGCTTTATTGAAATCACCTCGTGAAACTCCGATACGATTCTCTGTGCCCTCAAGTTGTGACTGAAGATCTTGAAATCATTTTGTTGCCGTTAATTGAGGATAGGCCTCAACGGAAACAAGTAAACGACTCAACGCTCCAGAGAGTTCCCCTTGCGCAGCACTAAATTGAGCCAAACTCGCTGGATTAGAGGGGTCGACGGTTACCTGTGTTGCTTTTGCGCGAGCCTCTACGACATCTGTCAATGTTTTTTTCTCAAAATTGGCTGCCCCTTGAACCGTTGAGACTAACTGAGGAACAAGATCATTACGACGCTGATATTGAACCTGCACATCGCTCCATGCCCTATCAACTCAAGCCCGAGCAGCTACAAATGAGTTATAGGATCCAGCAATCCAGAGAGCGATAACTCCAAGAACTATTATAACAATAAGGAGGGATTTTTTCATAAAAAGAAGGTTAAAAGAAATGTAGAGAAATTATAGAACTTTTTTGGTGAATACAAATATACTCCTTTGCTTTGATAATTTCAATTTGCATAATGCTGCGTAGCATTCATTACCAAAGCTACGGAAGGTATTATGCCTGGATTCATAAAAGGCGAAGTAGCATAAAAAGCTATTCTTGCATTTTATGGTTTTTCAGTAGACTCAATTCATTCTGTAACCCTTATTTATGAACCCTTTTCTTCTCAAGTTAGCTAAATTTATAGCTCAAAGGCCTAAGGATAGTACTATACGAATGTTTCACATCGTTTCAGGACTAGTCATTATAGAGCTTCTTTGGTACTCTCAGGGGCGATGCGTATTAGATATTCCATTTATTGGTCCTCAAAGTCCAGCTATTGAAAAAACTATTCAAACTTGGCTTCTCGTGGTGGGACTAATTCCTCTGCTCAAGGGGCTCATGCCTTGGTGTCTCGTAAAACATCGGACCCTCCGTATATCACAAGGTATTTTCGGTCTCCTCTTAATCATAATTGGTGGACCGATTATGGATCCTATTGTGACAAAAATTCCTGCCCCAGAAAAAAAGGCAGAAAATGGTTTTCAAATTGATGTCGGAGCCACTACTAAAGAATCTAGTCATCCAGGTGCCATCATAGTTATTCTCTGAATCCTTTGGCTTCTTGTCGGAATTACTGGCAAATGAACCACAGAAAAATGCCTCCGATACAAGGAAGTCGTCAAGAAAATTAGGGTTTAGATATGAAAAAACTTCGCACGATATTCTTTGGAACACCAAAACTTTCAGCTGATATTCTAACCTATCTCCTCAATTCAGAGGAACTCGATATAATCGCAATAATTTCAAATCCTGATACAATTGGTGGGCGAGGACACACGCTCATACAATCGTCAGTAACATTGCTCGCACAAGAAAAAAATATCCCCATTCTTCAACCGGAAAAAGTCAGGAATAATCCTGAATTTCTCGAAGCTATCAGAGCTCTCAAGCCTGATATTTGCCTCGTAGTTGCCTATGGGAAAATCCTCCCCCAAGAACTCCTCGATATTCCACCAATGGGTTTTCTCAATATCCACACTTCACTCCTCCCAAAATATCGCTGAGCCGCACCAATACAGCATACCCTTCTTAATGGAGAAAAAATAACCGGGCTCACTGTCCAACAAATGTCTCTCTGAATGGATGAAGGTGATATCCTCGTCCAAGAATCTTGGGAAGTCAGTGAAGATGACACTACAGGAACGCTCTTTGAAAAAACTGGTGAACGAGCCGGACCTCTCCTCTCCGAAACAATAAAGTGATTACAAAATAGAACTATTACGCCTCAAAAACAAGATGACTCGGAAGCCACCTATACAAAATATATCGAAAAAACTGATGGTAAAATCCAACCCGATTGGACACTTGATCACACTTACCATGCTTGGCAAGCTTACACGCCATGGCCTGGACTGTATACATTTTTTTGAGAAACTAAAGTAACGCTTCATGCTGTAGTGAGATCTCCTGAAAAACACTCTCACAACTCGCTCAGTTGGCACATAAAAAACGGTCTTCCTGCTCTTACTCTCTCGGGTGGTTACCTCGTTATTCATGAACTCACACCAGCTGGCAAAAAACGAATGTCGGGTGAGGATTTTGTGAGGGGCTTTCTTAAAAAATAATCATGAAATGTCTCAAATTTGCTCCACCACTTCCAGAACTTGTCTTAGCTGGCACCAAAAATTCCACTTGGAGAATCGATGATGAGAAAGATATTTCTGTAGATGATATTCTTTCTCTTTGTAGAATTGACGGAATAGAGTTTGCTCAAGCTCATGTTCGCTGGGTAAAAAACACGCATTTTGGCGATCTTACTCGTGAGGATCATGAATGACATGAATCATTTGTAAATGAAGAGGAACTCTATGCTACCTATCTCAAATATTATAATAAAACAATAACAAAGGATTCCGTTGTAAAAATAATCAAATTCGAGCTCATTTAAAAGTGCGAATGAGTAATGTGTGGACACCTATTTAAAAAATAATATGAAATAGCTATTGCTAATATTATATATAGATTATAATATATAATATGACATTAGAATCCTCTCATCTTAAAGAAAAATTATCATCAGATTGTCCCAAGCATCGTACGTTTCTTGGTATATTCTGTTGTACTACTATGGCAGTCAGCCTAATTCTAACAAATCCACATAGGGTTCCTCGCGATCATTTTTGTGATAGTCTCCGTGATATCACCCCTTCTTCATTTAATACTGGAGTGCACGAAAAAATACTTACATTAAAAACAAAAGGCTCAAAAATAGCCAATATCCTTTTATCAATAGAACGAAATCCTTCTATACATATAGAGTTTTTAAATGAGAGTGGTATGTCAGATAAGATGAAAGTAACTATGTTCCCTGCTGAACAGGTACGCGGAGGACTTGGCAGTACCCTACTTACCTATACATTCACACCTTCAGAGTTATGATGAGAAAAATATATTATCTATATTTCCAACGCTGCCTTGGCAAATGAAAAAATTTTTACAAAAACACTCATCCAGGAGCATCTTTATGCCTATCTAGATAAACAATTGCCTGGTACACTCAAGAAAGAAATACGAGCTCCTGATGCATCGGGAAGACTTGATATACCGCCAGATGTCATGAACGGAATTGGTATAGATTTTACCAAAAATGTATCAGCCGATTATTAAGTCAGCTCATTTTGGAATGTGGCAGCGATCCAAGCATAGTATATTCACTTTCAGAACTTCGAGCACATCTCCAAAAGTGAGATAATGTTCATGCTCAAGATTGAGAATACAGTGCTTTTGAAGATTTCTGCGATACACTCAGAAACCATGGCTTCCCTATAGAGAATATGAGTATTGATTCACGTCATAGATTCTATGATAATTGTATAACTCAATTTTCGCCAAATATGGTGGCTATTGTCGAGAAGGTGTGTCGACAGCTTAATATCCCAACACAATCATAACACAGCCTCAAGCATTGAATGGTATCTACGATAGTTAGATATTTAGAATGTAAAAACTGTAATTAAAGATAGGATGAACTATTCCCGAGAATTTGATACAGGGCAATGTCTTTTTCATACATTTTTCCGGGCAAACAGGAGGTAATCAATAGGTTCTAATCATGGCACAATAGTCACGGGTATGGTAGACAGCAGGGTATCTACTGACATTTGAATTCTAGATTGAGAGACAAAAATCTCCACTCACATTAAGACTAGGAGTTTATTTCAGGCCTGCGTTCATATTCCTGTATCATGTTGATAATCACCCCTTAAAACATTTGCAATATATTCTGATATTGCTCATCTAATATAAGAAATGGTCGGCAAGTTATCAATATTTTCTCAGAGCAGATGAGAGATATCAAGGAGCTTTCTATCTATCTGAATATTATCACCTCATCCAATATCGTTGGCTTGCATTATTTGAGTAGTACCTTTCATTCCTGAATAATAATTATGTTAATTTACATAATAAGTGTTTTGTCTTTCTTCTTTTCCTTGTACATATATACGCTCACGGCTACGATAATGACTGCTATCAGAATATAACTTATATATTGGAGAACAACCTCGTATGATTCAACAAAAAACATACCAATCAAGAGGACACTCACAGCCCAGAAAGAAGATCCGAGAATATTTGCGACCCAGAATTTACGACCAGAGAGCCCCTGTGAAGCAGCAAGATAGGGGACAAACGAACGAAAAAGGTTATGAAATTTTCACCCCATAATAAACCAGAAACCATTTTTGTGTACTTGTCGTTCAAGGAAGCCTAATTCTTTGGGACCGAGACCAATCCATGAACCATATTTTTGTAGGAGTTCTTTTCCAGACACTCTCCCCATCATATACCCGAGAGCATTACCAAGACACGCTCCAGCCATAGCAAGAATGGCTGAAAGAAGAAAAACATTCATATGCCTCTGCACAAAAAAACCACCTACCAGTATCATCACATTCATACCAGGAACCACCACGCCAATGAATGGAAATGATTCTATCATCGCGACAGCAAAGAGGATGATATAGTTCCAATTCCCCCATGAACGAATCTGTTCACCCACCCAACCTAATATGGCCCGTATCGTCCCCGGTGAAACAAAAGAGAGTATCCCCATTCCTACCATGAGGATAAGGAGAATAACATGGAGAGCTATGGTAACGATTCGGAGAAAATTTTTGAGAGATTTCATAGGCGCTTAAGTATAAGAAAAAAAATAAAAATCATAGTAATATTATTCAATAAAATAACTCTAAAATAAAAATCATATTTTGCAAGTAGGATCTTTTTGGTAGGTCAATTCCCTGGAAATCCATTCTAATATGGCAAAAAAGTGAACACAATTTTATATCACGACACACATTTTTGAAGAAGTAATAATGATAATTTCAGAACTTTTTGCATTTCAATAAAAACTACATATTGTGTCTGCACCAATTTTTTGGCACAATATATAGTTAATTTTTCTAATTTCACTTTTATGGCCCTCTATAAGATCCGCAAGCGCAACGGCGCTATTGTTACCTTTAATCGACATAAAATCGAACAGGCCATCCAAAAAGCTATCGAAGCAGTCGGTGGGGAAGATTTCTCTCGTGTGCATCTCTTGGCAGATGAAGTCATTGCTCGAGCAAAAGAACATGCTGGAGCTGACCTCCCAAATGTTGAAATGATACAAGATGCTGTGGAAGAGATACTTATCAAGCATGGACATGATGCGGTAGCAAAAGCCTTTATCCTCTATCGTGAAAAACGTGCAGAGACTCGTACTGATCGATCTGTTGTAGTCGAAGTCGGGAAAACGATGGAAGAGTATCTCAATCGTTCTGATTGGAGAGTAAATGCCAATGCCAATTCTGGTTATTCACTTGGAGGTATGCTCCTGAATACTTCTGGGAAAATCACAGCAAACTATTGGCTCTCTCATATCTATCCTTCAGAGGTGGGAAATGCACACCGAAATGGTGACTATCATATCCATGATCTCGATATGTTCTCTTGATACTGTGCTGGTTGGAGTCTTCGACAGTTGCTTGAGGAAGGTTTTAATGGTATGCCAAATCGTATCGAATCAGCACCACCAAGAAACTTGCAAGCAGCAGTCAATCAGATGATTAACTTCCTCTGAACTCTCCAAAATGAATGGGCTGGAGCACAAGCATTCTCTTCATTTGACACCTATCTTTCTCCATACGTTCACAAGCATGAACAGGAACTCCGACGCGATATCGCAGAATATGGAATGGCTTTTGAAAACGAGGAAGCAAAAGAGAAATATATTGAAGAGAAGACCTATTCCTATGTCTATCAACAGATGCAAAATTTTGTCTTTGGTCTCAATGTCCCATCTCGTTGGGGGACACAAACACCGTTTACCAATATCACCCTCGACTGGACATGCCCGGAGGATCTCGCTGAAAAGGGTCTCCATCTTGGTGGATATGAAAAGGGTGAATATACGAAAAAATTTGGTGAGCTCGACAAAGAACGCGCTATCATTAATAAAGCACTCTTGGAAGTATACGCAGCTGGTGATAGTAAAGGTCGTGTCTTCACATTTCCTATCCCAACGTACAATATCACAGAAGATTTTCCATGGGATTCTCCAGATACGCTCCGTATTTTTGATGTGACTGCTAAATATGGTCTTCCTTATTTCCAGAATTTTATTGGATCTCAGTATAAACGAGTCAAAGATGAGAATGGAAATATGATCACAGTAGAGAATAAAGAGGCCTACAAGCCTGGCGCTGTCCGCTCTATGTGTTGTCGTCTCCAACTCGATCTCCGAGAGCTCCTAAAGCGAGGGAATGGTCTCTTTGGTTCAGCAGAAATGACAGGATCTATTGGTGTTGTCACAATCAACATGGCTCGTATTGGATATAATTCAAAAGGTGACGAAGCAGCATTTCGTGAGCAAATTAAACATTTGATGAATCTCGCAAAAACTTCTCTTGAGATTAAGCGAAAAGTCCTCGGAGAATGGCTCGAAAAAGGTCTCTATCCATATACTTACCGCTACCTTAGATCATTCCGAAACCATTTCTCCACTATCGGTCTCAATGGTATGAACGAAGCGATTATGAACTTCACTGGAGGGAAAGAAGATATCTCAACAGACTGGGGAAAGAAATTTACCATCGATACGCTCGAGTATATGCGTGATGTCCTCAAGGAGTACCAAGAAGAAACAGGTAATATGTATAATCTCGAGGCTACGCCTGCCGAGGGAACGACCTATCGTTTTGCAAAAGAAGATCAGAAACAACTCCCCCATATTATCCAATCAGGAACACCAGATAATCCATACTATACGAATTCTTCACAGCTTCCAGTCAACTTCACTGATGATGCCTTTGAGGCACTCGAATATCAAAATGAACTTCAGTGCAAATATACTGGTGGTACAGTTCTCCATCTCTACATGGGTGAAAGAATGAGCGATGCAGAGGCATGTAAAAATCTTATCAAGAAAGCCCTCTCAAATTACCAGCTCCCTTATATCACGGTTACCCCAACATTTTCTATCTGTCCAAAGCACGGTTATGTGAATGGAGAGCATGATTATTGTCCAAAATGTGATGCAGAAATCGGCTATACAGGAACAAAATTCGACCTTGAATACCGACAAATCTATACGGCTGATGACAAAAAGATGCATGAACTCGAACATACCCATGCCTGTGAATGCTCAACTCCTGTAGCGTAAAACTTCTTTCCCCTTATTTTCTAAATTTTCTTTTATGTCCGCATTTTTTATTGATAGCAATGGTAACACTGTTGAGCGCACAAAATGTGAAATCTATACTCGTGTTATGGGGTACTACCGACCAGTCAGTCAATTTAACAATGGAAAGAAATCAGAGTTTTATACTCGTACCTATTTTGATGAGACAAAGAGCGAGAATTCTTGCTTTATGGCTCAATACGGGGCAGCATAAATAACTGCCTACTCCTGGATGAAATACTGAAATGGGTTTTTAGGACAGCAACTGTTTGAGCGGGATGAATTAAGTCGAGTGATGAATTCAGATTATAGCGAGTTTTGCTGTCCTGAATGCTTTTGGTACTTTTGGCAACAAAAGTACAAAATGTAGCCGTAATAATTAAAAACCCTATGCTCCTCTCTGGTATTAAAAAATCTACGCTTCTCGATTATCCTGGCAAAGTGGCTACGATTGTTTTTACTATGGGGTGTAATTTCCGTTGTGGATACTGTCACAATAGTGAATTTGTCTTGCCAGAAAAGATGCAAAAAATATGCCACGATTGTATCAGTGAAGAAGTGTTTTTTCGTTTTCTGAAGACAAGAATCTGATTCCTCGATGGTGTAGTGGTATGCGGTGGTGAACCAACTATTCATAATGATCTACCAAATTTCTGTCGAAAAATCAAAGAAGCAGGTTTTCTCGTAAAGCTCGATACCAATGGGAGTAATCCAGATATGATCGAGGAGCTTCTCGATGAACATCTCCTCGATTATGTCGCTATGGATATTAAATATCCTCTGGAGCAATATCGGATTGTGAGCGGTGTAGAGCTCGATATAACCCTCTACCAGAGAAGTATTGAGCTGATCAAAACTCGCCTTCCTGATTATGAGTTTCGAACCACAGTTATTAAGGGCATACATTCTGAAGAAGATATAAAAAAAATTGGTGAAACAATTCAATGAGCGAAGAATTACTACCTTCAAAACTATCGTCCAGGAAATACTCTCGATCCAAATTTTCAATGAATGAGTTGGACAGAAAATGAACTCACAGAACTCCAAAAAATCATGGAACGGTATGTTGGGAAGTGCGGAGTGAGAATGTAATATCCTTGACAAGAAGAATAGATTCTTATATTTATTACTACTTACTTTAAAAATAAAATATGGCTCTCTGAGAATCTCCTGTTGATGTAGCAGATAGTGCTCCAAAAACTCCTTTTGAAAGGAAATAACAATTGCTCATATTGGAACAATTAAGAAGAATTGAGAATTGAACAGCAATATCTTCACTTATCGACAGAAGACCGGTACCGGCAAGTCTAGAAGCAGGGGTTGGGAGAGATATGGATATGTTCTATGTCAATTGAACATCCTATCTTCTTCTAGCCGAAGGATATGCAAGAACACAGAGAATCAATACTGAATGAGCATTACAAATTATTGATACAATGAAACAGGCTCAAGGACCATGTGTTCTAGTCTTACCAACACCATTTCTTTTGGGTGAAAATCCAACACCGATAGCTGGGGGCGATGCAATCGCTATTGCTGCTCTTGGAGGACAGGAAAGATACCAACTGCTAGCTGCTTAATTCTCATCACTGTCATCCTCAAATGCCTCGAGAATAATTTCATGAATCCACTCCATTTACGGAATACGTGGTAGACTCCTATTTGATTTTTTGGATAAAGAAATATAATGAAAAACATAATGTCTCTCTCAAAAAAAGAAAGTGAACAATCTGGTTTCACCCTGATAGAACTGATGGTTGTCATGGCTATCATAGCTATTCTTGCGACAGCAGGGCTTTCTGCGTATTCTTGATATATTAAGAAATCGAGGGATACGGAGAGAATTGCTGATATAAATGCTATTAACAAGATTATCATATGAAACATGTCCCTGACTGGTCTACCCCCTCAGACAACATTGGAAGTATACAATGCTATTGTGGCGGCAAATAATGGTAAAGTTCTAATGGATCCCCTTGCTTCGGCGAACTGAACAGTCACAAAATCGTTATGTTATGGGGAAACTATAGCAGCTAGAGAATGCACTTTTACATATCGAGTCTGTGATAATGGGGTAGGTTGGGCTATAGGTACTAGATTTGAGAGTAAAGCAAATCAGGCACTCTACCTGATGGATAACATGCCTCAACCTGATTGAATGTCAACCGATGCGTCAATATTCGAAATAGGGAGCTGCAGAGTAACTTGCGATACTCCTCATCCAACTGGTTGTCCACAAACTTGGTACAATGCAGCAGCTACACGGATAGATAGTACTTGAACAACAGTTATAGGGATGGGGGTATAATATTTACTATTATTCGTCTTCCTCAAATGCCTCGAGAATAATCTCACGAATCCCCTCAAAGATTTCCCCTTTGGGGATTTTTTCTATTTCTTCGAGCGTCTTCCAGGCATAGTCATGAATTTCAGCATCCTGTTTCTTCAGTGTTCCAGAGACAACTTCTGCTAGGAAAAATTCTTCATACTTTCTCACAGGACCTCGATGATTTGTGTATTCTATCATCTGCACTTTCTCCGGTTTCGCCAGTAAAGTAATTCCTTTCTCTTTTGATGTTTCCTCATCGGTTACCAGACGAATCACGAGATTAAGCTCTTCTTTTACCTCTCGGACAAAAGCATCCTGAAAAGTTTCTTCTTTTTCTACATGCCCCCCTGGCAATGTCCATGGATTATTTGCTCTATGTTTCACGAGCAATATCCGTCACTGAGCATCAAAGATAATTCATCGGGCAGAAAATTCTAGGGGAAGTTTTATCATAAAGGTAGTATAGTTTTTTCTGGAAAAATACTAGCCTTAAGAATAAAATGGTTCGGCACTGGATATATCTATGATTTGAATAATATAGATATGGAACATTCCCTATTATCTCGTCTCGAGTGTTTCATGTTCCGCACCTTGAGACCCCCTACCGTTTTCCACGGTGGAAAACGCATAATGTAAGTTATCAATATCATGAGTATACCCTACCATGTCAGCATGATCTCCAGAAGTACCAAAACTTGATCATGTTAATTCATACGTCATTACCGGCTCTAATTTTGAAGTCATAAGTTGACACATCATGCCGCCGTTTCTATTAATTATTATTTTTACTGGATTTCAGTCTTGGCCTTTTGCCATTATAGTAAGCGTATTATGACCTTCAGGTATCTCTACAGTTTTTACCAAAGCACGTGCTTCAGCTCCTATTCTTCCGAGCTCCGCTGAGAGATAATCACCCTTTAACTTTCCGACACCCAGAACTCCAGCACCGACTAATGAAATTCATCCAATTCACAGTATAGTATCACGAATAGTCTTTGTCATAAAAAAGAAATTAAAAAATAACATACACACTATAATACTATATTCTTATTTGTCAAATATTTTTTCATTGGTTATCTTCTACAATGCAACTAATATGATGGGCAACTCAATAATTAGCCCTGCAAAATCCCATGATCCTGTAGTATGATTGCTGTTTTCTTACCGAGGATACGGATGACTTCTTTCATAGTCGCAAAAAGTTCCTCAGTTAAACATCGTGCAATAATCTATTTTTTTCGCATATTGCGGATAACGTTTATTGATTTTTTCTTGTTCAATTTCCGGGAGTAGGTAAAGACTTATTCTTCTACTAATATTTTGTGGTAAAATTAAATCTTCAGCAGAGGTAAGATGAGAAAGCATGAGATCGCCAGTAATAGTTTTTGGTAAAACTAATCCTTTAGCCGAAGTGAGGCTTCAAAGATAAACATCTTCCATAGTTGCTGGTAAAACTAACCCTTTAGCCGAAGTGAGTGATGAGAGATCAATATTGCCTTTAAAAGTTTCTGGCAAAACCAAGCCCTCTGCCGAGGTGAGGCTACTTAGATCAATACTAGATACATAAATAGATCCAATATTTTTTGGAAAAGTAATTTTGTTGGCCGAAATAAGTCGTCGCATCGTAAGTTGTCCACCAACAGTTTCTGGTAAAATTAATCCTTCAGCGGTTTTCAGACCATCTAGTGAAAGAGTTCCTCCAACACTTTTTGGTAAAATTAATCCTTCGCTTGATGTAATGCTATCAAGAAATAAACTACCCCTAACATTTTCTGGGAAAACCAAGCCTTTAGCTGATGTAAGTCGTCATAACCCCTCCAGCCCTCCTACAGTTTTTGGTAGAATGAGACTGTCGACGGAGGTGATATCTTGTAGCTCTATTACCCCTCCAACGGACTCTGGAAATTTCAACCCCTTAAATGAAGTAAGGTTACGCAAGGACAAACTATTCCCAACAGTTTCTGGCAAGACGACATTTTTGACCGAGCTGAGACTCGATAGATTTAAATCGCCGCCGATGGTTTTGGGGAAAACCAACCCTTCAGCTGATTTGAGATTTTCAAGATTCAAGCTACCGCCGATGGTTTCTGGCAAAACCAAACCCTTAGTCGAAGTTATACTATTCAGATATAAACCACCTTTCATAGTTTTCGGCAAAACCAACCCTTCAGCTGATTTGAGATTTTCAAGATTAATTTCTTGGTATGTAATTTTTGTAAAAAAACTAGACATTTCTGGAGTAATTTTGGTAAGCTTATTTGTATTGGAAAAATTTCCGCTTCTCATCTCTTCAATTATTTTCTCATTAGTCCTGATATTACTTTGTATGTGTACATAAATAAGACTTCCAGTTATTAGCAAAATAACCACAGAAATTATTATCATTAAAATAGAATTTCTTTTCTGTATATTTTTCATATTTTTTGTTTGTGGTCTTATTGTAACCTATATTTACATTAAATGCAAATAACTAGCCCTGCAAAATCCCATGATCCTGTAGTATGATTGCTGTTTTCTTTCCAAGAGCTTTCTCTGCTTTTTCGAGTGACCATATCTGAAGTTCTTCAATACGCGAAATATGAGAAAGAATTTTTTTTCGTGCTACAGGACCGATACCAGGCAGTTCATCAAAAATGGTTTTAGTATATCACTTTTCTCGTGAAGCACGATTGTAATTAATAGCAAACCTGTGTGCTTCATCACGGATTTTTTGCAGCAGCATCAATTCTGAGGATCCTTTCTCGAGGAGAATAGGTTCAGACTGTCCTGGCAGGAAGACTTCTTCTTCTCTTTTTGCGAGTGAAACAATTTTTGGAATATCTGGTGTATGTTTTTTGATTGCCTCAACTGCGTGAGATAATTGCCCCTTCCCTCCATCAATAATAATAAGATCGGGCCAAGGATTTTCACCATGAAGAGCTGCGAGCGTGCGTCGTGTAAGAATCTCTTCTATCGAGGCAAAGTCGTCAATCACTCCAGTTTTCAACGTCTTGATCCGATATTTTTTATACCGTTTTGAATCTGGTTTCCCATTTACCAGTACTGACTTGCTCGCGACCGTATGCTCACCATGAGAATGGGAAATATCGAAACACTCAAAAACTATCTCTTTCTTGTCACTCTGTATTTTGTCCATTGTATTTTGTATTGGAAAAAGTATTTCCAAAAGTGAAACCGTATCTTTTTTGCCCAGCGTCGCCTTTTTAAATCCTTCCATAGTCTCTCGATACGCGAAATTGAGAAGGTTGGTATGAGCAAATTCAAGTAAGCGAACTTTTTCTCCTCGAACTGGATGTTTCACAAATACCTTTTCCGAGACAATAAATTCAGCAAATTCTGTGCAAGATTCGAGAGCAATATCCGTAAAGAGAATAGTTTGTTTTTTCTCAGAGAGAATACCATGCTCGCCAATATACTGAAGTGTCGCGTGAGCAAAAAGATCTTCTATATTTTCACCAAGTGGATTCTCAAGTCGGTATTCATAGACTCCGACGGTCATGCTGTTTTTCACTTCTACAAAAGAGAGAAATACTTGACCATATTTTTCTAACCCCGTTACCACGAGAGCATCTCCATCAATCACATCTCGCACAATTTGGCGATTCCCAGTTGCTTCAATTTGTTCAATCATACCTTTGTATTCTTGTGCCTGTTCAAACTCTCGTTTTTGTGCTGCCTGTTGCATCTTTTCTCGCAGGTCTGCAAGTATAACCTCATGTTTTCCTCACAGAAATTCCCGTGCTTTTTCAAGTCTTTCGAGATATATTTGGATCTTCTCTGGATTACCCGTACAATGTCCAGGACAGAGACCGAGATGCGTATCGATGCAGGGAATTCCTTTTGATTTCTGAAGTTCCTGATAGGATTCATGATTTCAAAGTCGGAAAAGTTTGCGCACAAAACGGACATATTTTCTCACATCAAAGTATTGACTGTACGGACCAAAATATTCCCCTTTTTCTGTTTTAAAACGCGTCTTTATCAGACATGGAATAGCATCGACAGTAATAGTGATGTAGGAAAGATTTTTTCCATCTTTCATGAGGACATTATATTTTGGTTGATTTTTTTTAATCAGATTGGTCTCGAGCATCAACGCTTCAATATCACTCTTTGTCTCGATATAATCAATCTGCGTGATAAATCTGATCATCTTTTTCTTTGCAAAATTGAGTGACGCATTGAGCACAAAATACGACCGAACACGAGCTTTGAGATTGTTGGATTTTCCAATGTAAATGATATTCCCTTTTGCATTTTTCATCAAATAGACACCAGGGCAGGACGGAAGATGGGAATAGAGAGATTTCACTTGAAAAAATTACATTCTTATGTTAGTATAAGCTTATAGTTTTAAGTTTTTTTGCAATGATTAATTATATATGAGATGTACCGGACGAGGATGAAGTTTCTGAAGAAATGGAAATGGGACTTGAACTCATCGAATTACTCGATGAACACGCTATTGTTTTGATACCTGATAGTATACAAAATAAAATTGAGAAGTCTCAGAGTATAGTAGCAAGTATACACGCTCTTGTTCCAATGATAAAAAAATTATCAAAATCTCCCTATTCCTCGGAAAATTTTGAACATTACAAACTCTCTCAAAAAAATGGCGAACAGATAGAAGTGTATTTGTTCCCCAAAAATATTTCGTGAAATACCTACGAAACTCTTGCACAAGAAATGAGATTAATACAACAAGCAAACAATATGATGGCAAAGAACAAAAGGGTTGTTGTTTGATTACTCGTATAACAAAATTCGGTACTAAAATTTGATTTCATAAGTATTTTTTTATACTCGTGGCATATTTTTATTTCTTAACATTCTTTTATGTTTACTCTTACTTCTATTCACGCTCGTGAAGTCCTCGATTCTCGTGGAAATCCTACTGTCGAGGCGGAAATTACGCTCGATGATGGCTCTTTCGGAACGGCTATTGTTCCCTCTGGTGCCTCTACTGGATCACATGAAGCACTCGAACTCCGTGATGGTGATGCAGCTCGCTATCTTGGAAAAGGCGTTCTTAAAGCAGTTGATAATATCAATAATGAGATTAAAACGACTTTTACTGGTATGGAATTTGCTCATTTCTCAGACCTCGATAAAGCTCTTATAGCGCTCGATGGAACTCCAAATAAATCACGCCTTGGGGCCAATGCTATCCTCGCTGTTTCAATGGCATTTGTGTGTGCATGTGCAAAATCTGAGAAAAAAGAAGTCTATGAATTTCTCTCAGAAGGATCCATAAGTCTTCCGATTCCCCTTATGAATATTATCAATGGTGGCGCTCACGCAGATAATCCTCTCGATATTCAGGAATGTATGATTGTTCCAGTTGGAGGTGTAACTATGGCAGAACGAGTTCGAATGGGTGCTGAAGTATTTCACCATTTGAAAAAAATTCTCTCAAAGCGAGGACTCGCAACCAGTGTCGGAGATGAAGGAGGTTTTGCACCGGCTGTCAATAGTACTGATGATGCACTTGGCACTATCGTGGAAGCTATCAAATCAGCTGGTTACGACACTGAGCAAATCAAAATTGCTCTCGATGTCGCCAGTACAGAATTTTTCAAAGATGGTATGTACCACCTCGCAGGAGAAAATAAGGTTCTCAGTGCAGCTGAAATGGTCACCTATTATGAAGAATTGATGGCGAAATACCCAATTATTTCTATCGAAGATGGTATGTCAGAAGATGATATCGAAGGATGGAAACTCCTCACAGAAAAACTCGGGAATAAAATTCTCCTCGTCGGTGATGATCTCTTTGTCACCAATAAAGACCGCCTCCAAGATGGAATTAATGGACACTATGGAAATAGTATCCTCATTAAATTGAATCAAATTGGAACAGTGACTGAAACACTTGAAACTATCCGTCTCGCACATGCCAATGGTATGAAATCTATCATCTCTCACCGCTCTGGTGAAACAGAAGATACTTTTATTGCTGACCTCGTTGTTGGTATGAATACGGGTTATATCAAAACTGGTTCCCTCTCTCGTACAGATAGAATTGCAAAATATAATCGCCTTATGAGAATCGAGGAGAAACTGGGTGCGTAAAGTTACTCTCTAAAAAATATCCCCAGCAATGGGGATTTTTTATTCTTCAAGGGAGAGAAAGTTGCAATAAAAGTATTTGAACTAGAATATCTGTATTGATTAATCTGAATTATGAAAAATATTCTATCTTTTTTTATCATCTTTTTTACATCTTTTTTTCTTATTTCTTGCCAACAAAATACTGCCGTTATCTCTAATAACACTCTACCGGCAGAAGAAACCAAAACAACGATAATCGAAAAAAATATTGGGGATATATTAACGTTAGCAACAATAAATTTCAGCATTAAGAAATTTGAAGAATCTAATGTTTTAAATTCAAAATATGATGCGCCCGTAATAGCAAGAGAATCTACGAAGTTTGTTATTTTAGATGTGGAGGTCGTAAATACGACAAAAAATCCTTTTCCTCATAATGATGCTTGATTAGTTATTGTGGATGATAAAAATAGGACTTATAATCCATATGAGACTATTGGAAAAATAGATAATTATCTTCAAATGAGGGAATTAGCTCCAGGTATCCCAGAAAATGGAAAGATGGTTTACGAAGTCCCTAAAGATTCAACAAGTTATTATTTCCGAATTCTAAAATGATGATCCAATGAGGAATTTCATATAAAATTATAAACTATGTATACTCGTCGAGCTCTTGCACAAAAAAAGACAAAAATCTCACTCTGAATTAAGCTTCTTGCTGCTCTCGGTATTCTCATTATCTACGGATTTATTTGGATTACCTGGACTGGCGATGTGAGTATCAAGGCTTATAAAAAAGTCACTATTCCTCCTGGAGCTAGTGCTAAACAACTCGACACTATCCTCGATTTCCCAGTGTCCCATACCCGCTATCGTCTCTGGTATAGCCTTTTTTGACCAAATATTCCCCTCAAACAAGGAACTTTTCAAATCGACGAGTCTGTGACTACGATAAGTAAACTCTTCGAAGCACTTAAACACCCTGTCCCAACGGAAGACGATATTATGTTACTTCCTGGCTGGCATAAAGGTGAAATAGCAGCTGAGATGAAGAAAAAGTGAGTGATTGGTGATCTCCTCACGGAAGAGAAAACCCTTATTACTACCTTTACCCCAAAGTATCCATTTCTCGCTGGTAAGACATCGCTTGAAGGATTTCTGATGCCTGATACCTATCGTATCTCGGGCAGCACTTCTGTAGAAGAGGTGGTCGGGAAAATGCTTCAAAATTTTAACAAAAAGATTTATCAACCTTTTCTCCAAAGTGGAAAACCTCTTGATGCTTTTTATGATGTTCTCACACTCGCCTCTATTGTACAAGAGGAAGAAAAAAATCCCACTAATGTCCCTATTGTGGCTGGTATTCTCAAGAAACGCCTTCGAGAAGGAATGAAGATAGGCGCTGATGTGACTGTATGTTATGAAGAGCTGATTCCAGGAGGAGAATGTCAGAAGTTTATCAACGCATTTTATGCTACTTCTCGAGAATCTCAGCAATTAAAGAACTACCAATATGATACTCGGAATAAAGCTGGACTCCCTCCAACGCCTATTGCTGGAGTCACAAGCGATACATTTTTTGCAACACTCAATGCGACGACCGATGGTACTGCACTTTTCTATCTCCATGACAAACAAGGAATTATTCATACGGCTACTACCGATGCTGAACATGAACAAAATAAAGCTACCTATCTCCGATAAAGAAGCTATTCGTGTTGAAGTGAAACGAAGAATTTCATTGTTAAGTGGGGATGAGTGAAATAAAGCTGTTCAATCCCTCTGTAAAAAACTTCTCAGCTCCTCCGTTATCCAAAAAGCCCAGAATATTGTTGGTTATCAAGCTTTAAGGGATGAAGTTACGCTCAGTCTATTTTTTGAATTAATGAAGGCACAAGGAAAAAGTATCTCTATTATTGACTCGCAAGGCAACTCTTCTTGCCTTCCCTCCGAAGGAGTTATTTTAGTACCTTGAAGAGCCTTTACTCTTTCTGGAAAACGCATTGGTCGTGGAGGTGGTTGGTATGATAGATTCCTTCAAGAACACCCTGACTTCTATACTATTGGAATATGCTTTGATTGCCAAATATTTCCTGAATTACCACAGGATGAATGGGATGTTCCTATGAACGAAGTGATTTATTCCTGACCACAAACTGGCCAATAGTTATTGTGATTTGTAGGGAGTGTCGTGGTGCAAAGACAGGCATGAGGATACTGAGCTGAATCAGTGAGTTGCCCTACCTTACATGAAAGATAAGAAGAAACAAAGGTCGTTACTGTACTAGCTGTTGCACCTGGTTCATCGAGAGCTCGTTTTATAATAGATCGAAATAAGTGTGATATACCCATATCATAGAGAGCAAATGTCTGATTTGGTACGTACCAGTCAGATACTTTCATAGAGAAATCTGTATCGGGATTAATTTTGACATCTTTCTGTTCTACTAGAGTCTTATTTTGTGTTGGAAGCATATAACTTGGGTGTTTCAAAAATACATCCTGAGCCTCTGTCGTCAGCAAGAATTGCACAAACTTGAGCACAGGATCATTTGCAGGTTTCTTGGTGTCCCTATCACTTCCGTTTTTTGTAAGAGCAAAGTACATATACTTGGCAAAGTTTACTTGCTTCTTGGGGTCAATTTCCTCTTGTGGTACAGTCGCTACACGGAGATTCTTGAGGAAATCGGGAGCGAGTTCATTATCCTGTTGAGCCCGTTTTATAGCAATTTTAATATCTTCGTAAGTACTTGGATACCCTATCAATGTCGCGACTTTTCATCGTACAAAAAGATCAGTAGTAGTGAGTGTCTGAGCAAATTGCGGCTCGAAGCGACTGAGATTATTAGGTGCACGCCGAAAAGACAAATAATAGTCAAAAATCGCTCGTGAATCAGTAGAATTTAGACTCGTATAATCACTAAATGTTGGTCATTTCTTTTGTACTGTCATAAGAGCGAGGATATCAGGACTGGATGGTGTTGCTGTTCCATAACCCAGATTGGTAAATGCTGGTTGTTCCACTGTTGTATCTGTTTTGGGAGAAGATGTGGTCAATAAAGTATTATCTATTGGTCCTGGTGTTGCTACTGCTACATCTGGTTTTTTTAAAATATCGGCGAGATTACTCCAAAGTGTTGGTACGGTATCTATGAGCCCCCGATTATAATAGATGCCCATAGGCTCAAACCCAATTGGCACTCAACGAATTCATTGTACGATTTTATCTTGTCCACCCCCTTTGATAGTTTCAGAATAGACTAATTCATCAAAGAAAAGCGGGTGAAATCGGGTTTCAAAATCTGTAAAGTTCACTACAGAATCTCCAATCGAATTTATATATTGGTCAAAGAATCTATAGCCACCGTGGTTAGGTACCATGATAAGATCGGGCGCAGTTCCAGACTGAACCGCACGCGGTAAGATGTCAACATAGTCATCAAAAGAAGCAAAATTCTCCACAAGAAGCTTCATATCATTTCGTCCCAGATAGTTATTAAACTGTGTATTAAGATCAACGAAAGTTTTGGTATCCATACCAACTGTCCAGAGAGTTATCTGTTTACTGGTTGGATTAAAGCCCTTTCCTGCTGATGTTGCTCCAGCGCCCGACATAAAGACAAAAAATGCAACCACTACAAACAATATACCGCAAAGTCCACCAACAAAAATCCATTTTCGGATATTCGTTACGGGAGTTGTTGGAAGAATGTCAGACATATATTTTATTTAGAATCTTCTTCTAGTGTCCAATTTAATCTGTATGTAGGACCATGAGCAACTACCGCTTTTAATCTAAGCCCAAGCTCGAGCGCGCCTTCTCCTCTTATGGGAGGAGTCTCAGAAGAATAGTCTTCAAGAGTCCAAGTGAGTGTTACATCTTTGTTTCAAATATTGTTCAAAAGAGTCTTAGCACTCATACTATCAGTTACAGTCTGGGTGGAATGAGTAAGTCGAAATATGTGACCGTCAACTTCCACTGTCTTCAAGTCTGCCATAATCTCAACTGGTCTAATGTCATGAGATGGTATAGAGGGTGTTATGGTTTTTCTCACATCATGGTATTTTTGATCTCTGTGCAGGGTAGAAACTCACATATTTCCTCATATTCATAAAGTATTTATCAGTGACCCAAATCATGCTACAATTTCTGGGTGAACATTTTGATGTTCTGGTGATATTGGAAATTGAAAAGTTATTGGTTCTGGTGGAGCCACTGGTGTATCCAGTTTTTCAACAACTAGTGCTGATGTAGCTCATTGTACTTCTTGCACCTGCCTATGGGAAGGTTCTTTACCGCATGATGCAAGTCATGCAATCGTGGCTGCTGCTAATGCACCATGTAAAATTTTTTTCATAAAAACAAGGTTATACCCTCTTAGTATATACTATAAGTCTCGGAAATGCAAATAAATCCATTCCGAAAATTCCTTTAATTCATCACACCAATATGATGAAATCTATTAATATTTAATTTGTAGAGTCAGCGTCTTTGAGCCCTGTGTAAGAACAAGATTATTTCCTGATGTCGTGGCGCTTATAGGAGTTTGTGAATTCTGAAAAAAATTATCCATATCTCAATCAATGTGAGCTGTTATAGCGGGGGCATCTGATTCATGAATTCATGAGATAACCAAATTATTACGGAGAATCATTTCAAGCTGTATCGATGTTATCTTATTCGTCTGGATGAGATCACATAATGTCAGTACGCGAGCATGAACATCAGCGAGTCTTCCAGCGAGAGTATGGTCTATTCATTGTGCCTCATAGTATTCACAAGATTTATTGAAATAATCCGCGGTTTGGTCTGAATCATCTATCATCTTATACAATTTATGGAGATCTGGTTGTTCCAAGAATAATTTCTCTCGTTCACTCAAGCCTGATAGTATCTTGTTGTTAGCATCCAGTATGGAAACTACCTGATCACCATAGACTGTCCGAACATGATCCACTTCTTTTCCTGGTTCTCCTTTTTCACAGGCAGTTACCAAAGAAAGTGCCGCTAGAGTTCAAATGATATTTTTTGTATTCATAAATAAATATTATTTATGTATAGTACTATTTATTTTTATAAGTCAAACTTAAATCACCTTCTTTCCCAGAAAAGGCACAAGCACCTCTGGTATTGTCACAGAGCCATCTTCATTCTGATAATTCTCAAGAATAGCTACCATGGCTCGACCACACGCAAAAGCCGTTGCATCATTGGTATGAATCAACTCGAGTTCTCCATTCTCTCGACGAACACGTGTTTGGAGTCGACGAGCCTGGTAATCAGTCATATAGTCCGCCGTATGTGTCTCACGATATTTCCCTTGCCCTGGGAGCCATGCCTCTATATCAGAACCCTTCGCGTTGGGTTTCCCAATATCAAAAGTGCATTTTTGGAGTTTGCGATATGGGATACCCAGCTCTTGCATCATATATTCTTGAATACCAGAGAAGAGAAGATGTTCTTCATGCGATGTCTCAGCAGTTGCAAAGCTTTCCATTTCTAGCTTATCAAACTGATGCATACGGATAATCCCCTCCATATCCTTGCCATAGGTTCCAGCTTCTCATCGAAATGAGGTCGCATAACCGATATACCGAACTGGGAGTTGTTTCTCTTCAAAGATTTCTCCGATATACATCGAACCAAGTACATGCTCAGCACTTCCTTGAAGCCAGAGATCTTGTCCTTCGATTTTGTAACGCTCTTCTCGTGGCTCGAGACGATCCATAGCATCATAGGGCTCAGTGCGAATCATATACGGCGGAAGCACAGGAGTGAAAGGCTTACTGGATACTTTTAAACCAAGGTCTGCAATAATTTTTTTGAGCGTTTCTTCATTGGTCAAGACACTCATTACCCATTGTATCAGAGCAAATTGGAGGAGTACCATATCGCCCATCAGATAGGCAAATCGTGACCCAGCAACATTGCCAGCTCGTTCCTTATCTATCCATCCATGGATTGCTGCAATTTCTGCATGATTGCGTGGTGTAAAAGAAAATTCTGGTATTTTCCCCCACTCTTTCACAACCACATTTTCTTCTTCGGAGTGTCCAATTGGCGTATCACTGGTTGGAATATTGGGGATTTTCTTGAGTAAAGCAAGATGCTCTGATTCAACTATTTCATAGTCTTTTTCGAGTGTTTGGAGTTCTTCTTTCAGTTTCTTTGCTTCCTCAATCACGGCTGGGTCTGGTTTTCACTTACCCATAGAGGCCGAGAGCTCATTACGACGAGCACGAAGTGATTCTACTTTTTGCTGGAGAGGTTTCCTCTTATCATCGAGTGCGAGAAAAGCATCAAAATCCACTTTGACAGATTTGTTTTGAATCGCCGCACGGATGATATCGGGGTTTTCGCGGATAAATTGGAGGGAAAGCATAGAAAATAGTATAAGTTGAAATGATTATATGTTTTTTTAAAGAATTTCTATACCTACTGGGCAGTGATCAGACCCCATCACATCTGGATGGATGGTTGCTTCTTTGATACGATGTGTGATGCTCCGTGAGGCAAGAAAATAATCAATTCTCCAACCGGAGTTATTGGCTCGAGCATTACCAAAATTTGACCACCAAGTGTAGAGACCTTCTTCTCATTGGTGCTGCTCACGGAAAATATCGACCAATCCTGCATCAAGAAATTTATCAAAACCGTGCCGTTCTTCGTGGGTAAAACCATGAACGCCTTCATTTTGTTTTGGATTTTTGAGGTCGATTGGTTGGTGAGCTACATTCAGGTCTCCGCAGAGAATCACAGGCTTATGCGTTTGAAGTTTTTTTATAAATGAATACATCGCCCTATCCCACTCCTGCCGATATGCAAGACGGGAAAGATCTTCCTTCGCATTTGGGACATAGGTTGTGATATAGTAAAAATCTTCGAATTCGAGAGCAAGTGTTCGTCATTCGTTATCTGCTTCAGTACCAATACGGTTCATCACAGCCATGGGCGGAATCCGTGTAAAAACAGCTGTTCCAGAATATCCAGGACGTTCCGCGGAATTAAAAATACATTCATATCCGAGAGACTGTATAATATCTGTTTCGGCGATAATCTGTTCTGGTTTTGCCTTGATCTCTTGCAGTCCAATAATATCAGCATCTAGCTTCTGAAGAATGCCAACAAAATCTTTTTTCATCACGGCTCTGATGCCGTTTACGTTCCAAGAGAAAAGACGCATAAAATTACGATTATTTATCTTAGTGTATTGAAAATGAATATCTTGCAATACAGAAAAGGGGTTTTAGGACAGCAACTGTTTGAGCGGGATGAATTGAGTCGAGTGATGAATTGGGACTATAGCGAGTTTTGCTGTCTTAAATCATTTTGGTACTTTTGTGAGCAAAAGTACAAAGTGTATCAGTAACGAGGAAAACATGGATCCTGAATCAAGTTCAGGATGACGGGAAATTATTTTGAAAAAATATCTTTCCAGGTTACGAGTACGCTCGCTGTCATCAAAAGGATAAAACCTGCCGAATGAATAATTTGTTCAATACGAGGAGAAATTTTAAATTTTGGAGCGATAAGATGTATACCCTGATTCACGACTACCAGGAGACAGCGCCCTCCATCCAGAGCTGGCAATGGAAGTAAGTTAAATACTCAGAGACTGAGAGAGATCATCGCTATCATCACCAGGACGGCACGCACATCAACCCCATTTCGCACCATATCAACGAATACTTTTCCAATAGCAACTGGACCTCCAATGCCATTCTTTACTTCTTTTTTTTCTGCCTGAGTAGCAGTATGAGAGAAACTGGTAACAATAATAGCGCCAAAAGTACGAAAGGAGAAACCGATTTGGTGATATACTTCTGACATTCCGTGGTAAAGAGATTTCCCAAGAGAGTAGCGATATTCAATGAGCTGAACATGAGGAGTTACGAAAACGCCTATCTTCCCAGCCAGGGGGGAGACAGGTATTTCAACAGTATTTTTATCCCGTAAAATCTGAAGTGTATATGATGCTTTTCCTGTTCACAGAATACGGAGAACATCATCAGGCCGTATGATGGTTTCTCAGTTGATAGATATGAGAATATCACCATTTTTTACTCCTCATTTTTCAGCAACACTACCAGTAACTGGACTTAACGAGACTCCAGAAAGTTTCTGTAAAATTCCAGATGATTCTGCCTGTTGAATAGTATCAAAAATTGGAATTAACTGAGTCCCTGAACCTACTCGTGAAAGAAGAGAATGTGGTTCAAATTCTCGAATCTGCACATGGAGAGGCGCAGTGCCAAGAAAAAACATCATTCAAAATATTAATCCCGATAATAAAAAATTCATAGTAACACCCGCCAATAAGATTAAAACCTGTTTCCACCATTTTGCCATAGGAAGAGCATCTTTTGCTTTGCTTTCAAGGCTCGTACTATCCTCTCACTTCAGTCGTACGAATCCACCAATGGGAAGCCAATTAAGTGTCCAATCTGATCCTTTTTTGTCACGAAATAGTTTTTTTAAACGAGGAGGTATGCCAATACCAAATTCGAGTACTTTGACACCGCTCCATCGTGCGACCAGAAAATGACCCATCTCATGGAGAAATACCACAATAAAAAAAACAAAAAGCGCAAGAAGAATGCCGAGAAAAAGTGTCATAAAAAGAGAGTTATCCACTGTATTATACGAAAATACTCTATTTTGGAAGTAGTGACCAAAAAATCCTTTAAAATACTCTTGATTTTCAAATTAGCACGTATATACTATTGGTGCTAATTTTTATTTATTCATCTCCTAAAACTATGACAAATAATTATACTATGGCGGCTTCTGAACGCCTCCAGGAAGCAGTTCAACTCACACAAAACTCTGGACAAAGCATGATTGAGCCAATTCATCTCTTAGTCAGTATTTTGCATGCAACGGACAGCATCAATCATTCCCTCCTCGAACGAGCTGGGGGAAATATTCAAGTACTAAAAAAAGAATCGGAAGCATACCTTTCAGGGCTCCCGACAATTATCGGGAATCAGAGTGAGCCACAGGCATCTGGTGAATTAGGAAAAGTATTGCAATCAGCTGAAAAATCTATGAAAGCCATGGGGGATAGTTACACGACCGAGGAACATCTGATGGTAGGTCTTCTCGAGTCAGCAAAATCTCTTGAAAAAATATTTAAATCCTCTAATCTTACATTGAAGAATTATGAAGAAGCTGTAAAAAAGCTTCGTAATGGAAAGAAGGTTACGAGCAATACTGCTGAAAATTTGTATGAATCTCTCAAAAAATATACCATTAACCTGATTGAACAAGCTAAAAAAGGAAAGATAGATCCTGTTATTGGCCGAGAAGAAGAAATCCGCCGAGCTATTCAGATACTCGCTCGAAGAACGAAAAATAATCCTGTCCTTATCGGAGATCCTGGCGTTGGGAAAACTGCTATTGTTGAGGGTATTGCGATGCGAATTGTATCAGGGGAAGTGCCTGATGCGCTGCTCTCTAAACAACTTCTCACACTGGACCTCGGCGCAATGATTGCCGGTGCAAAATATCGAGGGGAATTTGAGGAACGGCTCAAATCAGTGATTGATGAAGTAGAAAAATCTGAAGGGGAAATCATTCTCTTTATCGATGAAATACACACTATTGTTGGCGCAGGCGCCAGTGAAGGGTCAACAGATGCAGGTAATCTCTTGAAGCCAGCTCTTGCTCGAGGAAGAATCAAAGTGATTGGTGCGACCACCATCAATGAATATCGTAAGTATATTGAAAGAGATGCTGCGCTCGAACGACGATTCCAACCTGTAATGGTCGATGAACCAACGCGAGATGATGCTATCACTATTCTTCGGGGTATCAAAGATAAATATGAGACATTCCATGCTATAAAAATCACAGACTCTGCTCTCGTCAGCGCCGTCGATATGTCGATGCGCTACCTCCCAGACCGAAAACTTCCAGACAAAGCTATTGATCTCATCGATGAGGCAGCTTCGGCCCTCAAAATCAATTCTACGAGTAAACCGACTGAGATAGATGCGATTGATAAAAAAATTCTCTCATTCCAAATTGAAAAAGAGGCACTTATTCGTGAACAAAAGGAGAAATCAGACTCAGGACGCAAGGCACGTATCGAGGAACTCGAAAAAGATATTGCTAATCTCAGTGAAGAACAAAAGAAGCTCCATGCAACCTATGAAGATGAGAAGAGAATGATGCAAGATATCAAAAAGCTCAGAGAAGAACAGGAACAACTTATTCATCAAGCTGAAGAGTACGAAAGAAATGCAGAGTATGCCAAAGTAGCAGAACTCCGTTACCAATCCCTCCCCGCTCTCGAACAAAAGCGGCAACTCCTCGAAAAGGCTATGGAGGAACGACAGAATTCTGGAAAAAGTTTTTTCAGAGATACGGTCGATGTTGCAGATATAGCTCGAGTAATCTCTCGTTGGTCATGAGTTCCCGTCGGGAAGTTAATCCAAACTGAAAATGAGAAATACCTCCACCTTTTTGAATCACTTAAAAAAGTGGTTATTGGTCAGGATTATGCACTCAAAACTGTCTCGGAAGCAGTTCAACGATCGAAGGCGGGACTTTCTGATAAAAATAAACCTATTGGGAGTTTTCTCTTTCTCGGACCAACTGGCGTTGGAAAAACTGAGACAGCCAAAGCACTTGCCAATGAACTCTTTGACCATAGTGGAGCTTTTATCCGTATTGATATGAGTGAATATGGTGAAGCACATTCAGTTGCTCGTCTGATAGGATCCCCTCCGGGATATGTCGGCCATGAAGAAGGCGGCCAACTCACGGAAGCGGTTCGAAGAAAACCATTTTCTGTACTTCTCTTTGATGAAATAGAAAAGGCACATCCTGATATCTTTAATGTATTTTTGCAGATTCTCGATGATGGTCGTCTCACTGACGGAAAATGACGAACCGTTGATTTCAAAAATACTATTATTATCATGACGAGTAATCTGGGTTCTGAAAAAATCATGGACTTTTTTGCACCAGAAAAAGGTGGAACCGATGTTGACGATATACAAATCAAAGCACTCCAAGATATGATGACCAATGAGCTCAAGAAGTTTATGCGTCCCGAGTTTATCAATCGTATTGATGATATCGTGATTTTTAAACCACTGGGGAATGAAGTCATTAGATCTATTATCACTCTGGAACTTGCGAAAGTTGCAGCAATGCTCGCTGAAAAAGAAATCACAATAACCTGGGACAAATCCGTCTACGACTACCTGATGAAACATGGCGTCGATGCACAATTTGGTGCTCGTCCTCTCCGTCGTGCTATTACGAAGTATATCGTGAATGCTCTTTCTATGAAACTCTTGGATGGAAGTCTCACGGAAGGACAAACTATTACGGTAAAATTTGACAAAGATGAAATAAGTATAAAATAAAATTTATTTTATACTATCTTTATGCCAGAAAAATTTGCCATTGTGGGAGAGAACGAACCATATCCAGGCGCTAAAAAGAGAGTGTATGTTCTCTGAAAAAAACAGCCAAAACATTGAGCCTCAAATGGTGAAATTGATCTATATCTTTCAGGGCAAGTAAAGAGTGGTGTTGCTATTGCTTTAATGGAAGATCAAACAGAACAAGCATCAAATTTAAGAGACTTAAGGAAACCGTCTTCACCTCTTGGCTATTTAACAAGCCAGCACTCTTTAACAAAAGGTACCTTGCGAATAATTTCACAGGAAGAGCTTGACATGATATTAGCATCACTCCCATCTGAAGAGTCAGCACCAGATATCTGATTGCGAGACTCTTGAAGGACTCGTTCAACAAGAGGGTCTTCTAACTGGTGGGATCAGTATTAAGTATAGTACTTCTACCCCAACTTCCTAATATCCAATACCTTCGCTCCTGGGACATGTCTCAGGAGTTCGAGATCATGTGTGGCAAAAAGTACTGTAGTACCTTGTGCATTAATAGTTTTTAGGAGGTCGATAATATTCATCACATTTTTATGGTCGAGATTTCCTGTTGGCTCATCAGCTAATATCATTTTGGGGCTATGAATCAAGGCTCTGGCAATGGCAACTCTCTGTGCTTCACCGCCTGAAAGATGTTTTGGAAAAGCATCTTTTTTATCAGTGAGTCCTACATATTCGAGGAGTTCTGGAACACGCTTTTGAATAGCACTTTTTCCATACGAACACATTTCCATAGCATAGGCAATATTTTCAGTGACTGTTTTATATTCAATAAGTTTGTGGTCTTGGAAAATCATCCCACAGGTTCGGCGGTGAGCTCTGAGCTTGGCTGGACTCAATTGGTACACGTCTCGTCCATTATCATCTATTACTGAGCCGTGAAGCGGTTTCAAGTTCCCAAAAACTGTCTGAAGAAAGGTCGACTTCCCACTGCCTGATGCGCCGATAAGAAATATCCACTCTCCTGGTTGAATATCGAGAGTAAGATGTTTGATAACTGGTTTCCCAGTATAGCCAGCTGTGAGGTGAAGAAGTTTCATGAGCTATTTTTTTGGAGTGACGCAAGTAAAACTTTCTAACACTTTTCGGTATTGATCATAAAGACTCGTATCCGTATCATTGCTGAGTCCGATAGTCATGAGATAGACTGTTTTGTCGCATACTTTCGCTGTCTGGAAAAAGAGATGCTCTTCCGTAACTTCATTATATTTTGCGTGAAATATCCCAAGTTGACTCGTCGAACCATCAGTAAATTTTATCACTTCATCACTCTCTACTTTCATCGAGAGATAATCTCGCGCAGCCAAAGACATACTCTGACGAGCATATTCACCAGATGATGCATCGGTCATAAGTGTATCCGAGAGAATAGTAATATTATTCATAAACCCTCGCTTATTCACCGTGGAACGCATCGCGAGTTCAAATTTCCCCCGAATAGGGGCTGAGATTTTTGTGAGATCCACTTGTTCCCACGCAGCTGGAGCTTTTATCTTGAAACCGATTCACGAATATTCTTTCAGCCCACTCGCATCAGTAGTTGTTGTAGTATCCGTTGTTCCACAGGAACTCAATACTAGTAACAAAACACTGCTGATGAGAATCATTTTGCACACTTTCATAGCAAAATATTAAAAATATAACTCTATCATATCCGACTTTCTGTACAATTGCAATCAGACTTTTTAGCGCCAAAATGGAAGATAAATACTCACGAGGACAGTGATAAATAATACTGTGCCTAATACTCGTAAAATAATGACACCAATTTTATGACGAAACCAAACAGCGGCACCAAACCAAACTGTCAGGGAAAAGAGCCCTGTCAGAATCGCAAACAATGCATCTCGCGTGCGAGAAAGAAGGGGAAAATCAGAAAATCAAAACATAATCACACGATTATTCACAACCCAGGCAATCACCACGAATATAGCTAGCATCAAGAGCATATACCGCATTGAAAGTTGGAGCTGAATATTTTTGAGATCCTCGCTTCGAATCATAGAGTGATATGTTGTGTCCTGTTGCAGCAATCGAGCAAACCTTTCATCAATAACAAAGGGCGTGTCAGACTCTCTTACTTCAGACGCGGAAGAAGATTCAGTCTTTTCTGAAACCTCAACTCACTTATCAACTATCTGTGCTGGAGATTTTTTATGAAAAATATGTGAGATCCTTTCTAGATGAGGTTCCTCTTGGGTAGGTAAAATATTCTCTGATACAGGAGCATCTGGAACTCAGACTGGCAATGAAATGACTTCTGGAGTCACTATTGCAGGAGAAGGAGTGTCTTTTTCTATGGGTTTCTCGGTTCATTTCTTATGCCAAAATCCCGAAAGAATATCGAGTGCACCTTTATGTTCTTTTATGGTTGCATCTGGTGTTTTTGATACCTCTGGAAGTGGTGGCACAGCTTCTGGTGAAAAAGAATCACTATTTTGTTCATTCATACCTTGTATAGGAATCAAAAATAAATACAATGCTTAGGTGCGCTTATAATACCAATTTATGATTCCAACGCAAGACCAAGTGCGTCATGTCGCAAAACTCGCTCGTCTCCATCTCTCAGAAGAGGAGGTTGTTATGTATCAATCACAGCTCTCTGGTATATTCGAATACATTGATAAGCTCTCTGAGATTGATGTTTCGAGTGTTTCAGAACCACAACACGCTTCTCGCAATCAAATGGATCTCCGTGCCGATATAGTCGCGAGAGATGATGATCCAGAAAAACTCATCGCCGTGACAGAACAAGATATCATCGGCAACCATATTGCCATCACCAATATTATGAAACGAAAATAGGTTCTTGTCTTTTATTTCCTTATCTTTCTTCTATGAAAAAATTTCAGCTTGTTGCTCTCAGTTTCCTTGTTATTTTTTGTGGAGTTTTTGCGGCTACTCCCGCTGATGAAAGTAATGCTAATTTTCTCGCAGGAGAAGGAATTATTGTTGACCACTCAAGTGCGCCGGTTGAATATCGATTTGGTGACAAAATCCTCCGACAAGAAATCGTGGCTATTGCTCTCAAGATGAAAGGCGTAGATCTCTCAAAAGATTATACCTGCAAAAAATATTTCTCTGATGTGACAGCAGATGACTGGGTATGCCGAGCAGTAGAGCTCGCAGCTGATAATGGTATTATTAGTAAATCGAATTCCAAATTCCGTCCTACTGATTTTGTTACTCGGGCAGAAGCCCTTGCTATGCTCTCTGGCGTCGTCTGTCTTCCGAGACTCACGGTACGAGAATATGGTTTCCTTGAAAGCACCTATCCAGACTTAGCGACCCAGCATAGCAATAAAAATGATTGGCAAAAAGCCCTCTGGGAATCTATTTCTTTCTGAAGTAAAGATGACTACGGACTCTCTTCAATGAATCCTGGAGGCTGGACTGATGCACAAAAAAAACAATCTAATAATCCCGATGAGACCATTCTTCGTGCAGAAGTTTTTGCATCTAGTGAATTTTTCCTCTCATACCAGAATAAGTATGGAACTTGTGAAAAAACCCTACGACAACCAATTCTCTTCTCAACTGATGAGGTAGTAGGCACACCCAACAAGACAACAGGAGAATCAACAACCTCCGGTACCTATACTGTCCAATATCCAGATGCGCTCGTTTCTGGAGAAGTTCGTTATAGTGGTCTCTTAAACTGAGGTAGTAGAAAATCACTTCCTTTTTATTGGAATTTCAAAAGTAGTACCAAAACTCCTCTTCTTACCCAGAAAAAACTCCAATTCTTCTCTATCGGAAACTCTCTTTTCGCTGCTATTTATGGATATGAAAGTCCGAGTTTTTACGATTTGAAAGTTTTTGAATATGGCAATTTTGGTGTAAAGGATGTTCAATTTTATGATCCAGCAAAGAAAATAGATATTTCTGACGACGCTCGTGCAGCCGGTAGTGATAATCCGAGCCCCGAAGAATATACGGCGACTGATATCAAGGTGGAAGGGACATCTCTTTTTCTCGAAACTTCCGATAGTCGTCGACTTAAAAAATTCCAATATAGTGACGGCGTCTTTGTGCGTGTTGCTGATATTGTGTTATAAGTTTTTCATTCTCTATGCAAATCGAATCTCTCCGCCCCGAAATCAATGCTGGTATCGCAGCACTCAGAAACCTCAAAGATCTTATCGAGTACCGTAATAGTCTCGTGGGGAAAAAATGAACCCTCACTGAGATGCTCAAAAATGTCGCCAGTCTGTCCCCAGAAGAGAAAAAGACTCTCGGAAAATCACTCAATGAGCTTCGAACAGAAGTTGATGCACAACTCGCAATAAAGGAAAAAGAAATCCGCGAAGCAGAGCTGACCAATGCTGAAAATCGTTTTATTGATATGACGGTTCCTGGAATATCTTTTGGAACCCCTCGGCACCCTATCAAGATGGTACAATCTGACGTCATTGATATCGTCACCCGTATGGGTTTTTCTGTTTGGCGTTCCCCCAATGTCACAACAGAATACAATAATTTTGATGCACTGAATATTCCGAGCTGGCATCCAGCTCGTGATATGCAAGATACGTTTTGGCTCAAGGACGGTCGCGTGATGGCAACACAGACTTCTTGTATGCAAAATCACCTCCTGAAAACACAAGAAAAACCGCTCCGTGCTATCGTGCTCGGTTCTGTCTATCGAAATGAAAAAATCGATGCCACTCACGATATCATGTTTGAACAAGTGGAATGACTCGTAGTCGATAAAAATATTACTATTTCACACCTCAAGTGAACTATCGTGACTATACTAAAGGAAATATTTGGCTATGAACCAAAGATTCGTATGCGTCCTGGGTATTTCCCATTTGTAGAACCAGGTATGGAAGTCGATCTCTGGTGGGAAAAAGATGGAAAAGGTTGTTGGCTTGAATTTATGGGTTGTGGTCTTGTTCATCCAAATGTTCTCACACAATGAGGCGTCAATCCTGATGAATACTCAGGGTTTGCGTTTGGGTTTGGTCTTACACGACTTGCCATGATAAAATACGGTATCACCGATATCCGTCTCTTTCATGAGAATAAAATTGAATTCTTAGAACAGTTTACTGCGGGATAGTTTGAGTCTGTTCTTGTTCCTTGAGTTTATTGATAACCAACCCGGTAATATATCATGAAAAATGTGCATCAATTCCTCACTTATAATGACCGGGGCTTTCGATCCTTGAAACAATTACTCTTGGGTTATTTTCTAAATTATTTGCATGTACCCCAGCCTGAACATGGAGCGGTAAGTATCCATCATGACTATCTACAACGGTAATACTATTCTGATTCGATTGTATCTCTCTTGCCTTATCAATAAAACCATCTTTTCATGAGAAAACATAAGAAGGAATACGGTAGAGAATAGCATGTCCTGCTTGAGCCATAGGTCCTACAGCATCTAAAACTCATGCCATTGTAATGGGAGTTACCTTTCACGTTAACTGTAGAGTATCAGCTGCGTGAAGTATTTGAGGACCACCATAACTATGACCCACAAGCAATATTTCAGTTTCAGGATAAGCTCGTTGGATTTCTCGCACATAATTTACTATCAATTCTACAAGTATATCAGGATGTTGTGAAAATTTCACTGCATTAAATCCATGAGGCAATTTAGATGGAAAAAAAGCTGGGATTCATTGTTTATTAAATGCATTCTGGAATCATAAAAGAGAAGTACCATCTAGTTGGAATCAAGGTACCAGAACAGCAATATGTCTTGGTTTTTCATTTCTTTCGGCATATTCATGCAAAAGAGGATATTGGTTCTTGTTTAGATCAGTATGCGATTCACGGTTTCTCCATGTTCTTAAAATCTCTGAAGCCATGCCTTTACGAATCTTTGGATTCCTCCTAAGAATATCGAGAAAGGCGTGTGTCCCCCGGAGCATTTCCCGAGGTGATGGTAGCGGCACATGAGAATTATTAAGTTTTGACATGTTATTATTATAATATACTTAATTTATAAGTCAATATCTTAATATCTGTTGTCTTCAAAAAGAACTGCCTATAATTGAATTACTTAATTTATTCTATGTTTCCTTTTAATACTTTTTTTGCTTCTTTTTCTCCCTTTTTCCTCCGAAAAAATCGAGGCCATCTCTCACTCTGAAGAGGCATGGGATACTATTTCTCTATATGGGGCATCATAGCATTATTTATCATTATTGTCAGCATTATTGCTGGGTGGATCCTGGTTACCCCTGAGCGCGTTATGCAGTGGTCAGGGAAAATCCCCTCATTTTCAGTAACAGTCAAAGACGGAATTCTCACCGAAACAGGACTTCCCCAGGAACCGTCTACATTAGTAGATCAAAAAGATTTTATTATTTTTGTCTCTAAAACGCTCACTGAAATTCCTCCAGATAAACAGAGAAAATGAGGTATTTATATTCTCAAAGATCACGCAGTTATTCTTCAAACAGAGTGAGTAGGAGAAAAAGAACAGAAAATAAAATATACCGATACGCCCGAACTCAAAAATGCTCATTTTGACAGAACTCTTCTCTCACAAAAAATCGTTGCTGAACTCCCTACCCTCAAACGAATAGCGAGTATGTTCCTGGCTGGTATGGTTTTCTTTGCCTGTATTGTAGTGGCAATATGGTATTGTGCATGGAGTTTTTTCTGGGGACTTTTTATCTGGCTTTTTTCTCTAAGACAGGCCAATACCTTCACCTACGAACAAGCAGTAGGTTTTGTGCTTTCGGTATTCTTCCCGGTCATACTCGTTGCTATCCTGATGATGTTTTCACAAGTCTCATTCCCTTTCTCTACGACATTCCTTTTCTTATTAGCACTCGGATATAATCATCTCTCGTTTTATTCTTCTAAATAATTTCTCATGTTCCGCTGTACTCAATGCTCACACACACAACTCAAATGGTCATGACAATGCCCCGAATGTAGCGCATGGAATACGCTTGAAGAACAAGAAGTCGTGTCAGCTATTGGCAGAGGTGCACAGAAAAAAGTGATTGGCAAAAAGAAAGAAGTGGTTTCACTCAACCCGAGATCAACATCACATATGCGACTCGCTGTAAAAAGTCCTGAGCTTGCCGGTGTCCTCGGTGGATGACTCGTCCGCGGGAGTCTCACACTCCTCTCAGGTGAACCAGGTATTGGTAAATCAACGCTCACGCTCGAGTTAGCCCATTGGTGTGCGAGCAAAGAAACGCCTGTCCTCTATATCTCTGGTGAAGAAGGTGAAGAACAAATTGCTGGTCGTGCTCATCGTCTCGGGGTTAATAATCCACACATCCATTTTCTTCATGAAGAAGTCCTCGAGGATATCATGAGCACACTCGAGGCCACACCGTATCCTATAGTCATCATTGACTCTGTAAGTGTCCTCTATGCCGAATCTCTGGGTGGTGCAACCGGTGGGGTTTCCCAAATACGCATGATAGCAGAGACCTGTATGCACTATTCAAAGAAAACAAATACTGCGATGATACTCATTGGGCATGTCACCAAAGATGGCGATCTCGCAGGACCAAAAACACTCGAACATCTCGTCGATACGGTCCTTTTTCTCGAAGGGGATAAATACCAATCATACAGAATACTTCGTGCAATGAAGAATCGTTTTGGGCCAACCGATGCAATTGGACTTTTTGAGATGAATGAACAAGGCCTCCAAGATCTCAAAAATCCAGCTGAATCACTGCTAAAAATCCCGGCACAAGTGGGTTCTGCCCTCACAATAGCGATGGAGGGAAATCGACCAGTCATTATGGAAATTGAAGCATTAACACATAGCACAAAATTTCCGTATCCAAAAAGATCAGCACGAGGCATTGCGACCCAAAAAATTGACCTCCTTCTCGCAACTATTGCGAAATTTGGGAGAATCAATCTGGACGGTGATGATGTCTATATCAATGTTTCTCACGGTCTCTCTGTCGGTGAGCCCGCTGTCGATCTCGCTATTGCGGCTGCGCTCCTTTCCAGCGACAGTAAGAAATCACTGAATCATTCGCTTTTCCTCGGAGAAATATCACTTACAGGAGCGATAAAACCAGTCTCAAATATTGAAAAAAGAATTGAGGAGGCGAAGAAACTAGGATTTACTACCCTCCATATTCCACAAGCAAAAATATCTCCCAAAACAACCGAGTGAATTACGGTCATCCAACATGATTCCATACTTTCACTTGTGCAGTGGGTGAGGAATATATAAAAACTTGAGAATATAAGAAAAGACTTATACTTCAAAACATGCCCAGGTGGTGGAATTGGTATACACGCAGGTCTCAGAAGCCTGTTCCGCAAGGTATAGGGGTTCGAGTCCCCTCTTGGGCACCAGATTGAACTATAGGAACGAGAATCAAGCTCAGAGAACATTACAAAAATGAGAAAGTCTCAACAAATCGGAGGAGAAGGGGTTATGAAGTTATCTCATTTTGACAGACCTTTAATCTCCAAGTTTTACAAAAATCTTTTACATACTGTCTTGCCTTTTTATTGGAAGAAGTATTGAGATATTTAGCTAAGAACTCTGTGATTATAAAAATATGATGTGATATATCTCCTCGGAAATGTTCTTCTTGTAATGCATCAGTACATTTTTTAATTTCTGAAGCACTCAAAAAGTCAAAAGATTCCATTGCCTGAATAATGAGAGTATCAAAACACTCTGTTAAATGTGGAACCATAAGCTTCCATATTCTTTTTTTGATATTTGTAGCTCACAGTCATGTATATTTTTCATCAAGAGAATGCATAAGAAATCACAAATCCACCTGTTGAGACATCCATGATGCTCAAGTATTACTCTCTAGTTTTTTAATTGCCTCATCCCACAATTGTAATTTTATTTTCTCATAGTCTCATTGGCTATGCCGAGGGGCTGTCGCAATAGTTTCGGCCGAAGGGAGCAATCATATTCTTCATAATGACGCTTGTGTACGTGATGATATTACATCTACCCTGTGTTTGTCATCTAATTGATTAAAATCAAGCTCCCTAAGAAAAGCAAGGATCTCATCTATGCTATGATGTTGAGGATTAAAGGTATATAAATCAATGTTATTATTTCCATATTTCATATTAACATGATACAATCAATAATTACTTTGTCAATATTTTGCACGGTAAACTTTTTTGAGATTTCCTATGAGATTTTTTTTTGACGTTTTACTTCTATCTTCCCGATTTTCGTCTCTGTCATATCGAGTACTCGAAATTCCAAAGTCTCCTCTGTTGGTTCTCCAGCTTTTGTAATAGGAAACGTCACTACTTCCCCTACTTCTGGAAAACGCTCAAGTGTATGGGTCAGGATATAACTGACGGTTTCTGTAGAAAATTCTGCTATATCAAAACCAATATTTTCGAGTTCAAGTTCGAATTCCTCGAGAATATCATCAATCATTACACTAGAATCAATCGTGTAAGTATTTGAATCTTTCTGCTGTATATTGTCAGTTTCCTTGTCAGTTTCGTCGCGTATTTCTCAGAATACTTCTTCAAAAATATCTTCCAGTGTAATAATCCCTGCAACACCACCATATTCATCGATAACAACAGCAATATGTTTTTGGTTTTTTTGAAAGAGTTCAAAGAGCGTATCAAGGGGTTGATTAAGTGGAATTTTAAGAACTTGATGAATATGTATTTCTGATATCTTTTTCTGGGAATTTCCTTCAAACGGTGCAGCAACGATATCACGCAATGTGATAAATCATCGTATTTTATCAACTGTCTCAGCATATACCGGTATCCGGCTATGGTTATGCTCTAAGAAAAATTGTAAAGCATACTCCAAGGAAACATCGTCTTTCAGGGCAGTAATATTGACCCGAGGAGTCATGATGTCCTCAGCAGTAATATCGCCAAGCTCGAGGATTCATTTAATTCTCTCATGCTCACCATCGTCCAGTGCTCCATTATTTTTACCGAGATCAATAAAACTTTCCATTTCTTCATCTGTCATACGAGGAATCGTATGTGTTCCGGTAAAGAGTTTAATAATAAGCTCAAAGATATACACGATGGGGGTCAGTACTATAGCAAATATCTTAAGCGGGTAAGCACAGTAAAGAGCTAATACTCCGGCATGTTTTGCACCAAGGCTCTTTGGGACAATTTCACCAAAAGTGAGAATAAGAAAAGTAATAATACCAGTTGAGATTCCGATGGCGAGTGTTTCCTGAAATCCAGACGATTGAGCGATATCTATAGCTATTTTTGTCGCCAAGGAGGCCATTAAGGTGTTGAGAAGATTATTCCCGATCAGAACAGTAATCAGAAGTCTATCCGTATTCTTTTTAAGTTTCTGCAGTGTAAAGGCTCATAGTCTTCTCTTCTTTACAAATGCTTCCACTGTATGAGCAGGCAAAGACATAATTGCTATCTCTGATCCGGCAAAGAAAGCGGAGAAAAAGAGTAAGAGTATAAACACCAGTATTGTAATAGGGTCCATAGAGAAATGAATAAGACTTAGTATATGAAAATATACAAAAAATAAAGATAGTCAAAAAAGACCCTCTCCTATACGGGTAGCTAGGTATTATAAATAGAAACTAACGAAGATAGCCTCGTTTCATTAATATAAATGCAACTCCTGAGGCAATGATGAGCATCATAAGAGCAATAGTAGCTGGTCCAGTCTGCACAGAAATACTGTCAGAATATGCCCCCTCACCTGTAATCTCTCCATTTTTACATGTAGCACGAATCTGGAAATCTTCAAATACATTTTTCCCCGTTGTCATATCAATATTCACTGTGTATGATGTATCAGTTACCTCATCAAGCATTGTGTACTCTCCTTGAGCATCTTTTTTGAAAATCTGATAGCTCGCAGCATCAGTGAGCTTATCCCATGTAATGATAGATTTAGAGCCTGATTTTTTCACTGTAACACCTGAGACCTTGTCGATAAAACATGTACCGGCAGAATTAAGCGCTATAGAGAATGGTTGTTCCCCAGAGGTAACGGAAAGCTCTTTTTTATCCTTATCGAGACCAATGATAGTCGAATAATAATCACCAACATCCAATCCTGGTATGTACCAAGTATATTGGTTCCCGTCTTTTTTCATTTGCGTTTTATCAAAAGTAATCACTTCTTTATCATACTGACCAGATGCAGTACCATACTTGATTTTAAAGTACTTAATCTCATCAAGATCAGTTTTAAGTGAAAACGTAAAGGTAGCCTTTTTATCTGGTGTCGTCTGTACTTTTACATTCTCAAAGGAAGAAGAAACCACATTAATATTCAAAAGATTGTCGAACTTAGCTGTTGTACCCTGAAAAGATTCAACATTAACAGTAGGCTTTACCTCACCCTCAAAACTACTGAGCTGTGTTGTTCCATCATAAATACCAAGACGAGTAGTGTCTTCAACCAAAACAACAGGTTTGTCGCCGAATTGAACTGTTACCGTCTTAAGCCCTGGATCTCCAACGGCCTCAAGATGGACGGTTGATCCAGCAAAAACCTGTGTTCCTTCCTTGAGGGAAAGGGATTTTATTTTAGGGGCATCAAGGGAATAATTAACTGTTACAGTAGAATTCCCTATCGATTTTCCAGCTCAGTCAAGCACCTCGACTTTGATAGTATTTGGTCATTCGGCTAAGCCAGAGACAGTACCAGAAAATGCTCCAGAAGTATCTGTAATGGTAGAACCTTTCTTATCTGTTCCAACGAAAAAATTCACCGTACTCGTTGGCTTGGACGTTCCTGTTACGATAACTGTACTGGCATTAACTGTTGTTTGTGCAACTGGCTCAGTGATAGTCACAGCTGTTGCTACTGTAGTATCTGTACTTCCTGCAGTAATAGTAATTGGTTTTGCAATCTCGGCAAATGTTTCATTATCAGTGACGGTTATTTCATAGCTTCCTTCCTTGGGAAAAGTAAATGCCTTAGAGAAGGTATGTTGTCATTGATCGGAAAGTGAAAATTTAAACTCTGCGTCAGTTGATTCAATATTCGATGGGATAGTCGCACCAGATGATCCTGGTGTCACTGAAAAGAATATACCGCCCGTAAAGGTCGTGTTTATAGTTCCATCAGCTTTGAGAGCTTTAACAGTGACATCAAAAGCTTCATTGGCACGAGCGGTAGATGGTACCGTGAGCTCAAAGAGTGGCGCTGTCGCATCACCAGTAGCTGCCTGAGCAGACACAAGGGGTGAAACGATAAACAACATAGCGTAGAATAAAGCTAGAGTTGAAGAAAAAATACGTCGCATAAAAAAAGATTACAGAGAGAGAATACTAGATTTCAAGGTAAAATACAATACTTCTCCCTATAAATGTCCTTGACGAAATATAGAGTAGGGTATAACTAGAAACACCGTCCAATTTCGTACTTCATTTTATCGATAGACTTCTGAAGAGTCACCTCTTTGCTTAAATGAACAAAATGAGAAAAATCTCTCTTCTGATAGTACATATCGATAGCAGTGGATATCTCTCAATTTTGCTCATATAGAAATACCATATCCTCATTAAGAATTGGGCTTTGCATAGGATACATATGACCAGTTCATGTCATAGTTATTGCATAGGCTTGTTGTATTTGAGAGAGATATTCCCCTTGAGCAAATCCACCAAAACATATCACCCCATAGTAACAGACAAAAAGCGTATACACGAGGAGTCAGGAAGGAATAAGTTGATTGTTCTGAAACGCCTGAAGAATACCCTCAGCAGTCAGCGCTACCGTCCATAAATTATCTTCACTTACAAGTATTTCTCATTTTCTCCATAAGGCGTGACGTCTATTCTCTTTGTCCAGATACCAGAAAAGATAGGTTCATTTCTTTGTTTGTCTATCAAAACAGCACGAGATACCATTAAATTCTTGTTCAATAGAAGGTTGCATACTGATATCAGTCAATAATTGACTAAAAGAAGTCCTCTCTTGTAAGTGTTTTTTTAAAAGTTCTACAACCAGATTTTCTGCATCAAGAGAAATATATTCTGGCATTTCTGGAAAAAGTTCTTGCCACCAAAAATAATTTAAATACGTGATTTGTTCTGAATACGTTTTCAAAGCAAGAATTGAGGGATCAAGGATGTGTTCTTGGATAAAACAAAGAAGTTTTTGTTCCATCTCTTCAGAAATATAATGTTCTTTTTTATACAATCTCACACGTCATAGGCAATGTATTTCGATATCTTTTTTTGTGAAGGCTGGCAATCCAAATACTGGGCACATACGGTATTTGGAACCAAAAAATGGAAGATGAAGATATTCTTTCGGAGCCTTTTCTCCATCTCAATGAAACACGATTCAGCGAGGATAGGAAGAGTTTCAAAGGCTGACATGACTCGTAGCAAAGTTTACAACTGGCAATTCTGGCTGAGTAATAGCCCTCAGGAGAGTCGATTGAAAGAAAAATGGGTGTCCCATAGGTCCATGATGTTCTGCCGTTGAAACAGCGTAATTTTTCGAAAAAGCATTAACGACACTTTCGGCCATTTCTATTCCGTGTCTTTGTACTACATAATCACTCATGAAACTCAAAAATTCTTCTTTTCTTGATTGGGACACAGGAGAATCATTTTGAAAACCATGATAATGCCCTCTAGCATAATCAAAAAGACTTATCGATCCATGAGTAGCGAGGAGATTTTTGAGTGAAGGGAGTTTGATAAGTATTTCGTCAAAATCGAGCATAGAGGAAGTATATCGTAAGAGACGAAGAATCAAGATATTCATCAAAAGAAAACCCCTCTTTTGAGAGGGGTTTATGATTATGCTTTTTTAACTTCTTTGAGACGAGCTGCCTTCCCTTGGAGATCCCGAATATATCGGATATTCTTTCGGCGAACCTTGTATTGTCGGATAACTTCGACATTCTCAAGTGTTGGGCAAGAGATAGGAAATGTTTTTTCAATACCAAGTCCAGCCGTTACACGTCGAACAGTAAATGTCTTTTCACCTTTTGTCTTCCCAGCAGTACGAGTGATAACGCCAGCGAATTTCTGAATTCGTGATTTATCTCACTCGGTAATCCGTTGAGAAATTTCTACTTGCATACCGGTGCGGAGAACTGGGAAGTCTTTTGCACCACTTTCTTGTGCTGCGAGTTTTTGGATATGTTGTATGAGCTGAGCGTCCATAGATGAAGAGAGAAAGGGAAATAAAAACTAAAAGAAACGACGATAATCATGCGACTGGAGTTCGGCAGTAAACCGGCGAAGGAGTTCGAGAACGACACCTACGACGATGATCAAACCAGATCCAGAAATCAAGAAATCTATTCGTACCATATCAAGTGCTGGAATATTGTGAGCTTTCAAGATATTATTCACCAAAGTCGCAACATAAGGAAATGCAGCAATAATAGCAATGAAAGAACCTCCAAAGAAATTGAGATGATTAGAGACTGATCGAAGATAGTCAGCTGTCTGACGACCTGGACGAATACCAGGAATATACCCACCTCGCTTTTGAATGCTCTCAGCCACTTCTTTTGTATCAAATGTGATACTGAGATAAAAGAATGAAAATCCAAGAACAAGCCCAATAAAGATTACCACAAATGACCAAGTTGGCGTATTTGGGTTAAAGAGATTTACAAAAAGCTGTGCAGCACTTTTGACAAATTCTGGCAATCCAGCTCCACGAACGACAATAGCTTGACCGAGAATATATGGGAATGTCACAAGTGACATCGCAAAAATGATTGGGATCATCCCTGCTTGATTGATACGGATTGGAAAATATGATCGCTCATCTCGACCCGTTCGAGTATACACCAGAGGAATTCTACGATACCCCTCTGTGAATTTAACAATAATATAGATGACTGCGAGAGTAAGTCCGAGCAATATAGCAAAAGGAATAAGAGCTACAACCACATCCTTGATTGGTGCCCCCCAAACAATGTTTGCTAATTGAGTAGCAATACGACTTGGGACATCTGAGAGGATACCCGCGAAGATAATCATAGAGATACCATTTCCAATACCAGATTCGTTAATTTGTTCTCCGAGCCACATCAAAAAAACAGTACCTGCTGTAATTATTGTCATCATGGAAAGAAGACTTCCCCAATTAGAGGTATCAACTATGGTTGTTCCTTGTACAAGACTATTCATAAGAAGAATCATACCATAACCCTGTACAAATGCGAGAGGAATAGTTAGCCAACGAGTATACATATTAATTTTCTTCTGCCCTTGTTCCCCTTCTTTTTTTATTTCTTCAAGTTTTGGAACAACCACAGAAAGGAGTTGCAAAATAATAGAAGCATTGATATATGGAGACAATCCCATCAGAATGATTGAAAATCTGTGTAATCCTCCACCCATCAAAGAGCTAAAGAATGAAAGTCCTGGTTGGCTCGCCATCACATCTCTCATAGAATCAAGTGCTGCCTGAGAAACACCCGGTACTGGAATAACGGAAATGAATTTGTATATCACAATCAATCAGAGAGTAATAGCTACTTTCCTTTTTAATCAAGCTGAACGAGTAAATTGCTGCCAAATATTTTTTTTCATAAAGAATTATGACAAGAGAGTAACGCTTCCACCTGCTTTTTCAATAGCAGCTCGAGCTGAAGAACTAATTGCATGGACTGTAAGAGTAACAGCTATAGTAATCTCACCGCCAGAAAGAACTTTTACAAGAGGATTTTTACCTCGAGTGTAGCCTCCAGTTGAGAGAGTTTCTAGTGTAATAGTCGCTGTACCTCCAAGAGCTATCTTTTCGAGGTCAGAAAGGTGAACAACATTAAATGACTTTGTGCGAGAAGATGATCCGCCACGAAGCTTTGGAAGACGCATATGAAGTGGCGTCTGTCCTCCTTCGAAAAGTGGATGAATTTTCTTACCAGTTCGAGCTTTTTGACCTTTGCAGCCACGTCCAGAGAAAACACCTTTTCCAGAACCCAGTCCACGACCGAGTCGTTTACTAGAAGTACGAGATGATGCTTTTGGGCGAAGTGTAGTGTGATTCAACATAATTAAACAATATAAGATTTAAGAGCTTCCATAGTTGCATACGCAGTTGTAATAACATTGCGCCCACCATGACGTTTTGAGAGAATATTCTGACATCCTGCGAGTTCAAGAATTCGACGAGCTGATCCACCTGCGATGATACCAGTACCTTCTGCAGCTGGATGAATCATAATACGAGTTGCCTTGAATTTCTTTTCTACCTGATAAGGAACAGTTCCATTTTCAAGAGGAATCTTGATCATAGTCTTCTTTGCAGAGTTGACAGCTTTTTCGACAGCGATAGAGACTTCTTGAGCTTTTCCAAGACCAAAACCGACTCGACCTGCTCTGTCACCGATAACAACTGCTGCGCGGAAACGAAGTTGTCGACCACCACTCGTTACTTTTGTAACACGAGAGACTTGGAGAAGTACTTCTTCGAATTCTTTTTTGACAGGTTCAAATCCGCTTTTCCCACCACGTCGGTCATCACGACGACCTCCGCCTTGTCCACGAGATCACCCCTGTCGTCCATCAGATCATCTCTCTTGTCCACGAGAAGAACTCTGTGAGAGAGGTTGATTATTATCTGCATCTGAATGCGGAACGAGCGGTGTAGGAGTTGTAGAAGGAGTTGTTTCTTCAGACATAATGAGAAAAATTAAAATATGAGACCAGCTTCACGAGCAGCATCTGCGAGCGTAGATATTCTACCTGCGTAGATAAATCCACCTCGATCAAAGACACATTTTGTAATACCTGCTGCTTGTGCTTTTTTTGAAATTTCAGCACCAACCGTGCGAGCGCGTTCAGATTTGTTGCCTTTCTTGACCTGCATATCACTTGCCGCAGCGAGTGTCTTGCCAGCTACATCATCGATGAGTTGAGCATAGATAAATGCATTTGACCGATAGACAGCCAGACGAGGACAGGTAGCAGAACCGCTAATACGTGCGCGAATGCGACGCTGACGGATAGCTCTTTTTTGGTGAGAAGTATTGGACATAGAGAGAAAAAATTATTTAGCACCAGTTTTACCAGCTTTTCGACGAACATATTCACCAACATAACGAATTCCTTTCCCTTTGTAAGGCTCTGGTGGTTTAACGGCTCGAATCTTTGCAGCGAATTCTCCAACTCTCTGAGCATCAATACCAGAGACAACGAGAATAAGTGGATTTTCTGGATTTTGTGCAACTGTAAGATCATTTGGAGCTTCGAGGATAACCTTGTGGGAAAATCCAACAGAAAGTGTGATTTTTTTACCAGCAATTTCAGATCGGTATCCTACTCATTGGATTTCGAGTTCTTTTGTGAACCCCTCAGAGACACCAGTAATTTTGCTACGGATGAGTGCCCAAGCGAGCCCCCAGTAAGCAAACTCTTTCCCTTCTGAGACGGTACTTGAGAGGAGGATAGTATTATCCTCGACCTTTGCTACGATAGTAGCAGGGAGCACATAGGAAAGACTTCCCTTTGGCCCATTGAGAGTCAAAAGTGATCCATCGAGAGTACAAGTGACTCCAGTTGGTAGTAAAATAGGTTTTTTTGCAAGTCGTGACATAAATAAGATTAATAAACTTCACCAATAACTTCTCCTCCTACCTTGAGAGCACGAGCTTCATAGCCAGTGATAACTCCTTTTGGTGTAGAGAGAATATAAATTCCTGTTCCATTTCGTGATTTTTTGATAGTAGTCGAACCAGAGTACACTCGGTGACCTGGCGTACTAATACGTCGAAAGTGTGGAACTTTTCTCATACGAGAATCATCAAGAGTGATAGCAATAGTCTTCTTGATATCGCCTTGTGTGACGAAATCAACAATATATTTATTCTTCTTGAGGATATTCAAAATTCGCTCTTTCAGAGATGAATGAGGGACAATTATTGAACCCTTGCCAACAATGAGGGCATTGTGGAGAGAAACAAACAAGTCAGATATAGGATCAGTAGTCATAAATAAAAGAAAATTACCAGCTAGATTTACGGACACCAAGTATTTCACCACGGTTACAACGTTCACGGAGCTCTATACGAGAGAGACCGAATCGTCCGATAACACCTCGTCGTCGTCCAGAAACAATACACTGGGAATAAATCCGAGTAGAGAATGTCACCTTTTGACCGTTGATGCGTTGTCGAGCAGCGCGGAGTTTGCGCTGTGCACATTTTGCAATGAGTGATTTGCGAGCCATAGAGAATTATTTAGTAAATGGGATTCCGAGCTGTTGGAGGAGAAGGAGTGAATCACTCGCTTCTGTTGATTTGGTGACGATAGTAATCTGGATTCCGTGTGTCTTGACGATATCATCTTGTACGATTTCTGGGAAGAGTGTCTGTTCTTTGAGCCCGATATTGAGGTTTCCTGCTTTATCCATGCTCTTTGCTTTGAGTCCTTGGAAGTCTCGAACACGAGGAAGGACTATATGGATGAGCTTCTCGAGGAAGTCATACATACGATCTCCACGAAGTGTGGTACTAATACCAACTGCTTGCCCTTCTCGGAGTTTGAAGTTAGAAATAGAGTTTCGTGCCTTTGCTACCACTGGTTTTTGACCAGTAATCAGAGAGAGATGTTTCTCGAGAAGAGAAAAATCTTTTTGCCCCCCAGTGACGAGAGATCCGATACCCATGTTGACGACAACTTTCTCGAGACGAGGAAGTGCGTTCACATTCTTCTTGAGATTTTTCTTCAAGTGTGGGAGAACGGTAGATGTATAATGTGTTTTGAGTGACATAGAGAAGATGATTAACCGATTTTTTTACCAGATTTTACAGAGATTCGTTCTGTTTTAGCGCCTTGGACGACTCGGATACGAGTTGGTTTTTTTGTATCAGGACAGACGAGCATCACATTTGAGACGTGAATAGGTTTTTCAAATTGTACCTTTTGACCTGGAGTTGTTCCTTGCTTTTTGATATGCTTTGTGACGATGTTTGCACCTTCGACGATAACTTTATCTTTCGCAGGAAATGTACGAATGACTTTCCCTTCAAAAGGAATTTTCTTTTCACCTTCAACACGAAATTTATCTTTGCCTGCAATGATGCGGACAGTGTCTCAGGTATGTATTTTCATTTTTTTCATAGAAGAAGTAAGATAAATTAGAGAACCTCTGGAGCTTTACTGATAATAGCCTTGAATCGTTTGTCAGCTCGCAACTCTCGGAACACAGGTCCAAAGATACGAGAACCTTTTGGGGCACCTTTGTCATCAACGATAACACAAGCATTATCATCTGATCGAATTGCTGAACCATCAGCTCGCTTCACAGGTCGAGTTGTACGAACAACAACTGCGAATACGACTTCATGTTCTTTGACTTGACCATCTGGTGCTGCTTTTTTGACAGAACATTTGATGATATCGCCGACACGTGCAAATCGATGACGTGTTCCTCCGAGGATACAGAAGCAGAGTACTTCATGAGCACCTGAGTTATCTGCGACGACGAGTCTTGTTTCTTTTTGTATCATATAAAATAAAATATTAATCTAACTACTTAACGACTTCCAAATTAACAACTTCCCAGCAAACAGTTTTTGATCGTGGATTTGTTTCCTGAATCGTAACGGTTGTACCCTCTGCAATTGGTTCCTCTGTATGGGCGTGAAACTTTTTAGAAAAAGGAACATCTTTTGCATATTTGAAATGTCTGTGGTATTCGGTTGTTTTGACAACAACGGTTTTTTGCATTTTTGCAGAAACGACTACACCTGTTTTTGTTCGCATAAATTAAGCGTTATGAAGTTTAGTGAGATGACGAGCCAATGCTTGGCGCGCTTTCTTGATCTTGTGTGTTTCTTTGAGTTCACGCATAGCATGTTTCATCTTGAGGATGTAGAGTTCAGATCGGAGCCCCTTTGTGTCGGAAGCAGATGCTGATACTGTTTTTGGTGTTTTTTTAGTAGCCATAGAAAGAAAAGATTAAGCAGCGAGAGAGAAAAGAGATGTCTTGTCGATAATTGTTGTCTTGAGAGAGAGTTTCTGACCAGCGAGCGTAAATGCTGTTCGTGCCATAGCATCTGGAACACCTTCGATTTCGAAGAGGATAGTTCCTGCTGGAATAGAAGCGTGGTAGTATTCTACACCTCCTTTTCCTCATCCCATTGGTACTTCGAGAGCTTTCTTTGTGAAATCCTTGTGTGGGAAAACTCGAATCCAGACCTTACCACCTCGATGAAGTGCATGAGCAATTGTTTTACGAGCTGCTTCTATTTCACGAGCAGTGAGAAATCCTGATGACATCGCCTTGAGACCAAATGATCCATGCGCCATCATAAATCCAGAAGTAGCAATCCCTTTTTGGGTGCCAGTCTGTGATTTTCGATATTTTGTACGTTTAGGTTGTTGCATATAAGTGAATTATTTTACTGAGTTGCGATTAATTTTTTTCAACATCTCCTTTGTAAATCCAGACCTTGAGTCCGATGATACCGTATTGAGTGAGTGCATGTTCTACAGCATAATCAATCGTAGCACGGATAGTCTGAGTTGGGATATTTCCTTCTTTGTATACTTCTCTTCGAGCGATTTCAGCACCACCAATACGGCCTGAGATAGTGACTTTAATTCCTTTTGCTCCTTTTTCCATAGCTTTTGCAATTGCTTGCTTGATAACACGTCGGTATGGGAGTCGTCGTTCGATTTGTCGTCCGATACTATCACCGACAAGTGTTGCATGAATATCTGGATTTTTAACTTCCTTAACATCGATCTGTACAGCGTGTCCGCAGATGAGAGCGAGCTTCTTTTGGAGAAGTGTGATGCTTTCACCATTTTTACCGAGAATCAAAGCTGTACGAGAAGTGAAGATAGCTACCTTCATACCTGCATCGCTGTGAGTAATAGTGATATGTCCTACTGGGAGACCTTTGAAAGATTTTCGAATCATCTCACGGATGAGAACATCTTTTTGGATAGCGTCAGTGTACTCTTTTTTATCATAGTATCCGGTTGATGCCCATGAGCGAGTGACGCCGATGCGCCAAGATATAGGACTAACTTTGTGTCACATAAGAAAAAAATTTAGATATTATTTATGAGAGAGTTCGAGAAATACATGACTCGTTCGTTTGAGAATTTTATGACTTCTTCCACGACCTACTGGGCGAGCTCGTCGGTATGTAGGACCTTGAGCGATGCTGAGCATATGTATCTTGAGATCGTCTTTTGAATTTCCATCATTGTGAATAGCATTTGCAGTAGCACTTGCGAGGACCTTGTAGAGGATATCTCCACCCTTCTTGTCAAACAATCGGAGCATAGGAAGAGCGTCATTGACAGTCTTACCACGAACGAGATTCGCGACAACACGGAGTTTTTTTGGAGAGATTCGGGCGTTTTTGAGAGTAGCTTTCATAGGAATATATTATTTTTTACCAGCGTGCTTGATAAATTTTCTCGTTGGAGAGAATTCTCCGAGACGGTGACCTACCATATCTTCTGTGACGAAAACTGGTACATGATCCTTACCATTGTGAACACCAAAGGTGTGACCGACAAAATCCGGATGAATGATAGAGGCTCTTTTCCATATTTTTACGACGCTTTTTCGTCCTGTCTCATTGAGAGCAGCGATTCTCTTAAGAAGAAAATCTGGGATAAAAGGTCATTTTTTGAGACTTCGTGACATAGGATTGAAATAAGAAAGAAAAAGTATTAAGCAACGAGAGAACCATGTTTGTTTTTCTGAATCCATCGATTGGTTCGTTTGTTCTTGCGAGTCTTGACGCCGAGAGCTGGTTTCCCCCATGGAGTTGATGGTTGTCGACCGATAGAAGTATGACCTTCTCAACCTCCGTGTGGATGATCGACTGGGTTCATAGATGAACCGAGGACATGAGGACGACGCCCCATCCATCGACTACGACCTGCCTTACCAATAGTGATTTGATTATGATCTCCGTTACTGACTACACCGATAGTAGCAAAACATTCCTTATGAACGAGTCGGATTTCTCCAGAGTTCAGCTTGATTTGAGTATATTCACCTTCTTGTGAGATAATCTGAGCTGATGCACCAGCTGAACGAACTGCTTGAGCACCCTTTCCGATAACGAGTTCAACATTGTGGACGAAGAGACCTGTTGGGATATTACTGACTTTGAGACGATTCCCTGGGAGGAGTTTCGCATCATCAGAAGTAACGATAACATCACCAACCTTCATAGTCGAATGAGCGAGAATATAGCGATGCTCTCCATCCGCATCGAGAACAAGAGCGATAAACGCTGATCGATTTGGATCGTATTCAATAGTCTTCACTTCTGAAGTGATATCTTTCTTAGCAAATTTGAAATCCATAATACGGAGACGACGTTTGTGTCCTCCTCATCGGAAACGAACACTCGTACGTCCATCAGAATTTCGACCACCAGTACTTTTGAGGTTGGTAGTGAGTTTCTTAAATGGCTTGTCTGTTGTGAGTTCAGCAAACGTATTGACCGACATTCATCGTCGACCAGGAGTTGTAGGTTTGTAGAGTTTGATTGGCATAGTATATTAGTCTTTTGGAGAATGAATTTTTGCCAACTGCGTTACAGGACTATCGAGACGAACATATGCTTTCTTGAAAGAAGCACGTCGACGAATAGTGCCTTTTTTGGCATTTTTTGTTTTGAGATAATTGCGAGCAATCTGGATAGAGACAACTGATTTGTTGTAAAGAGAATGAAATGCCCGCTTGATGTCTATCTTGGTAGCATTTTCTGCTACACGGAATGTGTAGACCTTGCCTGCTTCTAGCATGCGAGACTTGTGAGAATCGACAGGACCGAGGATGACGCTATATATATCCATAGAATTATGATGAGAAATGAGTAGAAAGTGTATCGAGTGCTGCTTGAGTGAAAACACAGAAATCATATTTGAGAACTTCTGATGGGCTCAAGTGAGTCACAACATCTACATGAGAATTTGCGAGGTTTTTGATACCAGTGTTCTTTGTTTTTTCTTCTGGAGTAATAATAAAGAGGATAGTACCTTCAGCGCGGATTGATTCGAGAGCCTTTGACATATCAGCTGTTTTTGCAGCGAGTTTATCGAGGACACGGATTTGATCAGCAGCAGCCTTGAGAGACAGAGCAGAAGCAAGACCGAGACGACGCTCACCAGCATTCATGCTCACATGAAAATTTGCATTACTTCGAGGACCAAATGCGACTCAACCACCACGACGAACTGGAGAACGAGCACTACCAATACGAGATCGACCACCACCTTTTTGTTTAGTGAGTTTGCGAGTTGATCCAGATCGTGAGCTTCGTCCTTTTGTATGAGCGATAGGAAACCGACCATTGTTGTTTTGGAGAAGAAGAAGACGACTCAATACATCCAAATGAGGAATAGCACTAAAAAATGCAGGATTGAGTGTCGAAAGTGTTGGTGTCGTGATAGTAGTCATATATAGGAATCTAGAAGACGAGATAAACGAAACCATTGAAGGCTCCTGGTACAGCACCACGGACAGCGATAATATTGTGTTCTCGATCGATGAGTTCTACTGGGACAGAAGCAAGTGTTGTCATAGCATTACCGTGACGACCGTGCATCTTCTGACCTGGTTTGGTACGTCGTGGTTTACGACAACCGATAGAACCAAGAGCTCGGTGAAACTTTGAACCATGACCTCCAGGACCTCCTTTGAAGTTCCATCGTTTCATAGCACCAGTAAAACCTTTACCCTTTGAAACAGCCATGAGTTTCACAGAAGCAACTCATTCGAGAGCCCCTACATCGACGATATCGCCGACGCTTGCTGGGGTCTCACTACAAGGCACTTCGTGTTTTTTCATTGTTTTCCCCTTAGCATTCTTTGCATCCAAGACGAGAGCCGAATAGCCATCCTTGTCAGCATTTTTGATTTGAGAAATCGTAGTATTCGGTACACGTAAAAGCGTTACAGCAACCATATTGTCGCCGCGTGCGATTTGCGTCATTGAGAGTTTTTGTGCGATAATTCCAGACATAAAAGAAAAAGCTAGAGCAATCACCTATTTCAAGCGAGAAATCGAATGAAGTGGTATGAGTGCCAGTACTAAAAGTGGTGAGAGTATAAAAAGAAGTTTGGGTTTGTCAAAAGTTTTTTTTATGATTTTATTCACAAAGAAAACCCTATTTTATTTTCTAGAAATTGTTGATTCAAATATTCAGGCGTAGAGTCATTTATTTGCTCTTCGGGAAAAGAAACAGCACCAGGGGCTGAAGTTACAATATAGTGTCATTTTATAGCCCTGGCAATGGTATACATCAGTACGCCCCAGTTGATATCCATATGATTTTCTATGCCTCTTAATAAATGCGCGACACATCCTCTATATGCCTTGGGGCCATATAAATAATCCTTTATTCATGATTGATATGGGGTGAGTTGATTATTGAATTCTTGTTCCAACATTCTCTGTCCTCCAGAAAAAGATTGCAGTATGGGATTGGGTCTCTCAACAATAAAAACATCAGAGTTGGGATGAGTTCTAATACATTCAATTGTTTTTTCAAGTCCATTCTGGAAATACTCTCTTTTATCACCTTCACTATATAGTACAGTTTTTGAAGTATCTTCTACAGCAGTTAGGGCGGCAACAATCTGTTTGGCAAAAGTTTCTTGAACCGACATAACTCTTACTCCTATTCAGATACTTTCCAATGTCTTCACAGTACCATCATCATACTTTGGATTAGATTCACGAAATGTGACTATATTGATTATTCATGGTCATATCCTACCAATAGTCGCCTGGAGAGCCTCATGTGCTCTAATAACTCGATTGATTTCTCAAGCATCACTTCACCGAGCTATAGTAGAGACACAAATTTCCGAAGGTATATTCATACTTTTATATTCTAGTATAAATACACAAATGTCAAATATTTATTATCTACACCACAGATTTCCCCTCTCCACCAAATCGCGTCGCTACAATATCGATAATACTACCGTAGATTCCACCCATAAAAACCGTTGCCCAAAATATCATCCAAGTGGTCTCTGATGACATCATAGCGCCAGCAGCCAGTGAGAATGAAACAAATATTCAGAGAATAAAACCACGGAAATAAGATGGGATTGGAAAACCAAACACTGGATGCCTCGTAAAGGCTCCTGCAAATCATACTACCAGACCGATAGTTCATCGATTAGCAATAATAGTCCACATCAAAGCTGTGCCCCAGATATCTGAATTTGATGAACTTGCTAACCAGGTACAGACGATACCTGCCAAGATACCAAGAGGAAGTGCGATCAAAAACCGCTTCTTGCCTGGAGAAAGAGCAACCATATAAAACGGGTTAAGAAATGAGTCCTTATTATACCTCTTCTTTTTGTGATGCAAGAAAAGAAAAGCATTCTTCACATTGAAAAAATATTTTTCTAACTATTGTATATCTATGAATTCTCTGCAAACACTCTCAAAACGAGGACTCCATATCACCCTCTCGCTCCTCTTTTTTGTTATACCTCTCTCATATGCGTGGTTCTATATACCATGAATACCTGTAATATTAGCAGATTTCCTACCACAGCTCGGAGGTTTTGAGAAAGTGAAAGTGCTCTTTTTTCTGTGATTTATCACACTGGCAACACTCTTTTTTCTGTGAACTGGAAGGTTGACAAAAAATCATCTTATACTTATCAGTCTATTTTTCGGATGGAGTATCCTTTCATACCTCATCAATCAAGATATTAATCCTTATTTCTGGTTTGGAAATATGGAAAAATTTCATGGATGGTATCTGTATCTTGGGCTTCTAATGTTGGGAATTATTCTCTCGTCCAGCGAACGAGCAGAACAAAGAAAATATCTCAGTATAAGTTTAATCTCAGGTGGAGTTGTGTGCTTGTATGCACTTTTTCAGAAAATGGGACTTGATCCACTCGCGAGTTCATATTCTTCCCGTCTCGATGCAACACGTATTTTTAGCACACTAGGAAACCCTAATTATCTTGCTGGATATGTTCTCATGCTAATGCCACTTTCTCTGTTTCTGGCACAATCTCGAAAAATACTTTGATGGTGTATTTTTGGTTTCTTTCTCCTTATTCTCTTTTGGACAAAAAGTTTTTTTGGAATAGGAGTTTTTGCAGGATACATGTATTATCTCATTCTTTACAAATATGTTCCTTTAAAACAGAAAATGCGCCACAATGTTACGCTTGGCGTGGTATGAATCCTCCTACTTATCTGAGGGTATGTTACTCTACGCCATGGACATCAGATTTTGGAAATTCAAAAAATAAAAGGCTTTATCGCTCGCTATTTTCTCTGGGGAACTGGTATCCGGACCATCTTTGGTGATATCAGAAATACTCTCTTTGGCTATGGTCCCGACGGATTTTTGCCCGTCTCGGAACACTTCCGAAGTCCAGAACTCGCTGTCTTTGAAGATCCTAATTATCGTATTGACCGGAGTCATAATGTCTGGATAGACATCTTTATCCATTTCGGAATTCCAATTGGTGGCTATGTTATATATCTGATATTTTCTCAATGGAAAAAACTCCCCCTAAGTCACCAAGAAGTCCTCATATTGTTTAGTGTTTATTTCTTTTTTAATATCCCTGTGCTAGTGCATTTTATCGTACTGATGCAAATACTCACAATGACAAAAACCAATAATTCTAAACCTCTGCGCTCGGTGTAGATTGAGCGGTATCTGCAGGAACCTGTGTTATCTCTGGGACAATAATCTCAGTTGTTGATTCTGATTGAGTAGTTTCGGGTATGACTTCTGTAGTACTTGATGTGGTTTCAGATACAGTAGTAGATGGTGCTTCTGTTGTTGGAACAGACTCAATCATATTTGGAACTACCTCAGTTACCGTAACAGGTTGCGTTATGGGATTTTCTCGTGTTGTTGGAGGAATAGTTGTATTGGAGCCTGTAGTATTACCTGTTACAGCTGGGGCCCCTGTAGTGCTCGCTATTTCCGAAGTAAGTGAAGGAGTGGTAGTTTCTGGCACAAGACTTATTGTTGCCTGACAAGCGGAATAGGCTTTGATAAAATGATTATAGGTGCCGATTTGATGTAAAAGCATACGGAGAGTCTCTTGTTGTTTTTGCATTTCGTCAGTTTTCCCATCTGTTTTTAGCACCCCAATCTCAGACTCTAGTTGTGTCTGAATAGCAACGGCTTTTCTTAGTCGAATAAGAGCTGCTCGATAGGTTGAGGCCTGTTGTCGGAGATTGTCCTGTGTGCAGTCAAATGGAGATGTGAGAACGCTTGAAGAAATACCATCAAACACGCCCGTCGTATTGAGATACCATGCTCCACCCCCAAGGACAATCGAGGCAAGGATGATAACGGTAGTTTTTTTTGTATACAGCATAAAAAGATTATACAAGCCTATTAGACCATATTTAGAAATAAAATGCAAGCATTTATAGTCTAATAACTTTGCTTTTTCTATTTACAGCCTGTAATTTGGTGGTTATTCTCTACTTTGTGCGCTTTAATTATTTCAAGATTTGGTAATTAACAATACTACCCTAGTGAATAATCCACTTGCAAAATAAGAACAAAAGAGGCTCTCGCTAATTCCCTTGGTAAATATCAATAGATTGAATGAATTTTTGTAATCTCTCTTTCTGTGTAACAAAATTCTCTTGAGCTGTAAGAGCTTGGAGCTTATAAATTATTTTACGATCAAAGTCTGGTATGATGCGTATGTATCAAAGAAAATAACTGCCTCACGATGTAATTTTTACAGTATATATATCAGAGTTAGAAGTTTCTTCATGTTCAGTCTTTAAAATCTTCGTACTATCTCAAAAAGAAGTTTTAACTCAAAAATCAGTAGATGTGCATGTATTATTTGGGCACACCATTGTTTGCTCAGCAACAGTATACATTACATCAGCGTCTTCGAAATATCGTATACCATCTTCTAGATATGTTTTCATTCCATTCTCATATTCCACCGTATAGTCATTTGGGGATGAATATTCCAAATATTTTCCTGAAGTATTTCATTGCGCAAGAATCTTTGATGCAAAATCAAACACCTCAGAACGAGTGGCTTCTCGATTGGGATAAAATTTAGCATGAATCAGATAGGATAATGTGCCAGTTTCTTCTGTTGTATAGGTCTCAAGATTTACGACTATATTTCTTACCGCTGCCTTCACCAAGAGATTATACTGCCATTCATTGGCATCATCATATGTATATGGCACATCGGGCGGTAACTCATCAGGAGAAAGATCTCATGCAACTCCAGCAGCATTCATCAGCATAGCCAATGCTTCTGCTCGCGTAATATACTTTCCCGGATTTGCAGTTTTATTACCACGTGTGATTACTCAATCATCTGCAGCGAGTTCAATCGCTCGGCATACCCAATCATTCTGTTTTGTATCAGAATAGTATCCCTTGCAAGTATAGTCCCCTGGAAGGGTTGTTCATTTGATCTTGAGAGCGATGCCAATAACTTCTTGACGAAGGATCTTAGCGTCAAGATTATATTGAGCGGGGCTTTGTGATTGATCGACGATAATATCTTCTGATGCAAGAGAGTTAGCGATGTTAATATCAGTATCATCATATGCGAAGACTGAGAATACAGAAAACAATACTATACTCACTGCAAAAAATCTTTTCATACAATGCATTTAAAAGATAGATACTATTATTGTATGGGTGAAAAAAATAAAACAAATGAAGATGAGAAGAATAGTTTTGACAGCACACATTCTCTCACTATACTGACTCTACCTTATCAAGAGCAGGCGAGAGACGAAGCTCCGCGACCCTGCAGCAAGTTCACGCAAGTGATAGTGCTCCATCTTCGATAGATATATGGTTCATCTATACTTGATAAGATAAGAACTCTTTATTTTCTTATCTTTTTTTATGTTCAAAACCGCTGAATCTGTCTCCCCTGGTCACCCAGATAAAATGTGTGACCAAATCTCTGATGCCTTCCTTGATGCCTGTCTCGCAGAGGATCCACTCTCTCGTGTCGCTATCGAAGTGATGGGTGGTCATGGAATAGTCACGATTACCTGAGAACTGACAACCAATGCCTATGTCGATCCACAGCCTATCGTCAAACGAATCTGTGGTGAAGGTGTCGGTGTGATGGCAAATATCGTCAAACAATCGCCAGAAATCGCGCAAGGTGTCGATACGGGTGGTGCTGGTGACCAGTGAATTATGGTCGGCTATGCAACGCGCGAAACACCAACCTATATGCCTCTCGAATACGAGCTCGCAAGAAGACTCAATCAGTATCTCCATGCTCTCCATCCAAATGATGGAAAGACTCAAATCACGCTCGATGGTGGACAACTCGTCGCGGTCGTTGCTTCATGGTGTGGTACTCCTGGACATAAACTCGAAAAAGAAGTTCACGAATTCCTCAAACATGAAGAACTTCTGAAAAATATGGATATCAGTGCGACGAAATTTCATATCAATCCAGCAGGAGATTGGAATATCGGTGGATTCACGGCTGACACTGGTCTCACAGGACGCAAACTAGCTGTCGATAACTATGGGCCAGCTATCCCTCTCGGAGGTGGTGCATTCAGTGGAAAAGACCCAACCAAGGTCGACCGATCTGGAGCATACAAAGCTCGTGAAATCGCTGTGAAACTCCTCGAAGAGAAAGGGGCTGATGAAGTCCTCGTGCAAATTGCCTACGCTATCGGCTATCGTCACCCTGTCTCAGCGGTTGCATGGATCGATGGGAAAGCAGAAAACCTGGATATTCTCCGTGATGACCTCACGCCACAAGGCATTATCACTTCTCTCGACCTGTGTCGCCCAATCTACGAAGAAACCGCTCGTTATGGGCATTTCGGAAGGGGGTATAAGTGGGGGTAGATTATGGAGGGCTATTAAATTTTTTATTATGTTGACATACTTAAAACAAAAAACAAGAGCGATGTTAGGAGAAAAAATAGTCTCTACAATAAAGGGAACATTGGGATATTTTTCTCCATCCACCCGAAAACTGCCTCTAAAACGTAAAGAATTTTATCAAAGTTTCGTACATAAGAATAATATTTGCTTTGATGTAGGGGCGAATATTGGCAATCGCATAGAACCCCTGCTTCAGATCGGAGCTAAGATAATTGCTATAGAACCTCAAGAATCTTGTTGTAAGATACTGAAAAAAAGATTTGGAAATAGAATTAAAATTATCAATAAAGGACTAGGTGCAAAAGAATGAATCCAGAAGTTTTATATTTCTAATGCCAGTACTCTTTGTTCTTTTTCTGATGAATGGATTGACTCTGTCAAAAAGAAACGTTTCAGGGGATTCACATGGTGAAAAACTATTGATACTGAGCTTACAACTCTTGATTACCTTATTGATAGATATGGCGTGCCTACTTTCATTAAAATTGATGTTGAAGGTTATGAATCAGAAGTGTTAAGAGGGCTCTCTCATTCTATTCCGATGATATCATTTGAGTATACCGTTCCAGAGCAAACAAGTAGAATTTTTGATTGCATCAATAGTCTATATATCATAAATAACAATATCCTTTGTAATTATTCCATCTGAGAAAGTATGGAGTGGGTATTAGAAAAATGGCTAACCAAGGAAGAGTTCTTGGAACATATTAATAAAATTAATTTTATTGAGACTGGATTTGGAGATATTTATGTAAAGACTTTATAATAACTCCTCGGAAGGGGGTATAAGTGGGGGTAAATAAAAAACAATGTATCTATGCCGGAAATCCTCGACATCATAAATCTCAACGACCAAATAATTGGTCAGGATACAAAAGAAAATATATACCTCGAAAAGCATATGCACCGTATTGTTCATATCTTCATAAAAGATAGCTCTGGGAGACAACTTCTGCAGCTCAGAAGCATTAAATCAAGTTACCTTCCACTTCATTGGTCTACAGCCGTTGGTGGACACGTCCAATCTGGTGAAAGCTATGAAGACGCGGCAAGGCGAGAAATGACGGAAGAAATAGGTATTTTGGATTGCACACTTCGTGAGATAGGAAGATTTTTCTATGAATGAATTGGTCCTAAGAAATATTTAGGAGTATTTGAAGCGATCATTGATACTGGCTTTATGCCTTCTGAGCAGGAAGTAGCTGAGGTTCGATTTTTTCTACTAGAAGAAGCGCAGGAACTGATTATGACAGGAGAGAAAATTCACCCTGAACTAAAATTTTTGTGGGAGAAAATATTTATGAATTAGACTTTTAACCTTTCTCATAATCTCTTCAGATGATACCGTAAACGAGTATTGTCTTCCAGAAAATACGGATTGAGTTGTCAGAGGAGTCCATGTTTTTTGCTCGGTGTTTTCTCTCCATGATTATCAGATCAGAATGTGAGGAGGAGATTGTATCGCTCTCGGATTTCGAGGATAACTCGTGCCCATTCGAGAGTAGCGAGGGAATTGAGTTCGATTCCCATCACGCCATGTTCGACGAGCTGAGCAATATCCTGCTGAAGACCTGCGATGCCACCATATCGTTCCCAGCTAAAATTGGGATGAGCGATAGCAATGACCCCGCCGGTATTTTTCATTACTCGACTCGCTTCTTCAGTCGTCGGTTCATATTCTGGGATTTCAACAGCACCGATAGGGTTTCGTCCTTCACGACTTAGACATTCTCGGAGAAATCCCGTTCTATCTGGCTGAGACTTTCTACGTTGTTGGTCGATATTTCCTTTTTCGACACAAGCAGGAATACTATAGATATATGAAGAAAGATGAGCATTATTCAGGGCTGTCGGACTATATCATTTGGCCCTTGCCCATTGCAGGAGTCACTCGTAGCTTATGGGGTACCTCTGCTCTATGAGTTTGGCAACTTGCTGACGAATTTTCTCAGTTTTTCCTCTTCTTGTCCTCTCAAGCATTGCTCGGGCTTCGGGATTAAATTCTCTCGCATAGGCGGTCATATGAAGCGGCACTTTTCTATCTCCGTGAAACTGCGTTGATATCTCACTGGCTGGGATTGAATCAATTCATCTGGCTCTGAGCTCATCTGCGAAACCATCACTAATACTGTCGTGATCCGTCAGTGCCGCAAACTCGACACCTGCCCGTGACAAATTCTGGAGAACCTGGTCAGGACTATCTCGTCCGTCAGAGAGCGTCGTGTGAAAATGGAGATCAGCTTTCATAAGAGAATGGTTAGGAAATAAACAGAGTGAGTCTATTCCAAAATTTCTCTTTTTGAAAAAATGTCTATAATTTCGTACAGAATAGAATCCTTGTTCTTTCTTTTTATTTTTTCATACAGTAAAAGTCACTGTTTATAAATTGTTAAAAAATACAACATATGAACTACAAAGCCCTTTTTACACGACTCGGATTCGGAGATATGGAGACACAGATTTATCTGACTTTGCTCAAGAAATCCCCTCTTTCTATCACCGATATCGCTCGTGAGATAAAGACCTATCGCAATATCCTCTATCAGGTAATCCCTTTACTTCTGGAGAAATGAGTGATTAGCACCATCAAGCAAGGCAAAAGAACCTGGTATCGAGCCGAGTCTCCAGAGAAACTACGAGAGCTCTACGAAGAAGAGATGATGACGTTTGAGACAATTATTTCTCAGATGGAAAAGGATTTCCAGGTCAAAGGAGAAAAACCCATCCTCCGCTACTACGAAGGAAAAAATGAGATTAAAAAGATGTTTATCGATGTCGGTCATTCTGTGCCTGAAGATGGTATCTGGTATCGATATTCTTCGAGGTTAGCTACGAGAAGCCCTGACAAAGATATGATTCAGCGCTATCGTGAACTGCGAGATGAGAAACATCTGCAGAGAATGATTATCACGAGTGATGAACTCGCCAGGACCAAACGCTGGTGACTGGACAGCGATATGGTGTCCATTCCAAAATCCTATGATCTCTTTGAGGATAATGTTGCTAAGGCTATTTATGGCAACAAAATATCCTTCATCGATTGGGACGCGATGACAGGATTTACGATTGAGAGCGAAAAACTCGCACGATTTGAAGAAAAGATATTTAAGCTGTTGTTTAAATATTTGAGGAGTGAGAGGAAATAAAATTTTTATGGTGTCTGAGCACCTCTGGAATAATATTATCTCGTCGGATACATCCGTACTGCAGCAGCCTTCGCCTGAGAGAGAATATCAAGATTTAATGCAGTAGCGCGATTATCTTTAGTGACGAATGTCTGCAAACCATGTGCCCTATTAGCAAGAACTTCTGCAACATTATCATGCTCTACTAGGAGAAGTTCTCCTTGAGCCAAACGTACCAATCTATCAAAACTCGATAGAGCTGCTCCAGATGGATCCCATGCAGACTCGATCTTGGTAATTTGTTCTTCTCTACATTCTTGAATAATATGTGCAATATTGTATGGTGCGATGCGTACAATACAGCCTCCATCAACTTCCTCTGTCACCATATGAATAGTACTTTCTGTGGTGAGTTTCCTTGGATCTTCTTCAGCAACTCCGAGCAGATACAATATTCGTGCCGCCGTAACGGCTGTTCCGCACATTCATCGCCCTCAAAAATCTGGCTGGCCATTTCCGCTGAGTAGACCGGGATGTTGGTTATAAATATCCCAATCTCCTCCGTTGATAACTTGTGGGGGTGTAAATGGGGTCCATCCGTTTTGAAATACGATATCAGTTCGATGCTCTTGTAATACTTCGGCTATTCTGTCCCCCCACCTCGTGATATTGTTATCAAATTTCTTTTTTTCGATTCTTTCTACGGGTATTCGAAGTTTCCGTGCTTTCTCTTCCGCACCACATTCTTTACTGGATATAACTACTGCTGGGCGTATATCTCCGAGTTCACCAGTTTGCATACGGCGAGCTACATTTTCCATAGTGGTTCATCCACCAGAAACAAGATGAGCAACTTGAAGGGTTGAGAATCACATATAAAAAGAATAAAATTAAGCGGCGTCTTTTCCAAGACCAATATCAGTACGATACCCTGGTTTTTCATCACCAAAAGTTACTTTTTCAGCCTCCTTTAAAGCACGAGCATTCAATTCGGCGAAGGTAGTATCATCGTCTCCTTTGAGTATTAATCATAAAACTCGCCCGCCATTGGTAAGAATCTCTTTTTCTCAAACAGCCCATCGAGTACCAGAATGAATAATTCATGTTTCTGAATCAAGCTTTTCAAGTCACTTAATGGTGTGACCTGGAGTCTGTGCTTTCCCAGGATATCCAGGGTCTGCGAGAACGAGATTCATCGCCTTGTCACGGAATTCAAATTGTATTTCTTGCAATCTTCCTGAACCTTCTGCCGTTGCCATCATCGCGTCCCCAAGGGGCGATTGCATGCGCGCAAGTATTGATTGAATTTCTGGATCACCAAAACGAATATTATATTCAAGCATCTTAGGTCCATCTGGTGTTACCATTATGCCCATAAATACTGCTCATTGATATTCAATCCCATCTGCAAGAAGTCCAGCTAGAAATTTCTCTCCGATATCATATATCTCCCTCCTCACATCTCATTGCTTTTCAAGCGGTGATTCTGAGGCAGTCCCCATACCTCCAGTCATCGGATTTTCTTCTTCATATCATGTCTCAAATCGTGTCTTATGATCTTGTGCAGAAGAGAAATATTTGATAGTACCAGATTTTGTATCAACGAAAAAGAATACAGACATCTCTGTTCACTGTAAATATTCCTGGAGAATAACTGCACCTTCTTTATTATATGTTTTGCCATCAAAGCATTTCCTAATAGCAGCTCTCGCTTCTTTTGCATCTTTTGCAATGGTTACACCCTTGCCTCATGCGAGTCCTGGATACTTTATCACGATTGGGTAACTTGTGCTCTCATCTATCTGTTCCATTGCGGTCCCCTCAAGACTGTATGCCCAACTCTCCGGAGCGGGAATACCATGTTTTGAATTAAAATAAGCAGCAAATGTTTTGTTTCACTCAAGCTCTGCAGCTCTTTTATTTGGTGCAAAAACTGCTATACCCGCAGCTCGTAAGATATCTGCAGTACCTGCACAGATAGGATCCTCTGGACCGATAACGACGAGTCCGATAGCCTTATCTCGGATATACTGTATCAGAGCAGCAGTATCACGAATATTGAGAGGAGCCTCCTTTGGATTTGCATCGATTATTTTTGCTCATTCTCCGAGTATTCCAGGATTTGGTGGAGTATCTGGTTTTACTGGTACCGTATGAATTTCTCATATTCCTTCTTCATCATGTAATTTTCGTACTAAAGCATGTTCTCTTCATCCTGTACCGATAACAAGGACATTAAGAGGAACTTCTTCTGGCGTATCAGATAATGACATATAAAAACGGTTAAAAATAAAGTATAGTTTAGGCTGCTTGGAGGATATATCAAACTTCCCTACCAAATCTATCTGACAATGCTTGTGCTACAGGGATGTAGATTGTTTTAGTAACTCTCTGAGCAACAGTATCATTATGCTCCTGACGTACTGATGACATTTCACAGGATCTCCATGAATCTACGCCATTTCTATACTCTTGTTTTCCTGAATGACGTGCCTCTATAATACAGTCTACATTCTCTGCTCATTCTGCGATAACCTCATTCAGATTTCGTCCCAGTAAGTCCTCAGGATATTCATATATTTCACTACCTATTCTTATCTTCTTTAAGGATACATTTCTGAGAGAATCCAATTCTAACTCATCACCAAGCACAAGCTGTGCGTTTGTTCTCCTTTCACCGAATTCGCCTTTACCATCACAATTTTCTCGACCAATCTCTCCATAAACATCAGATGTTGTTTCTTGAATTATTTCTGTATCTTGCCGAATCCCCGTTGCATGATGCTGAAATTTTTCCACTGCCGCACGAACTTCATCAAAAGGAATCTCACCTCATTTATTTGGATGCAACACGGTAGAATATCGTATTTCGTGGTCTGGATTTTTTGGATGCATCAGCCGTGGCATACCATCCGGTCGCAAAAGAGGTTGAAAATTATCATCTAGAATAAAAAATGGGTCATTCACTACCCTATCCTTCTCCTTCTTTGCATCATCATCAATTACTGACCACTTCAGACAAGCTTCATATTTTACAGCATCATACTTCGCTCCTATTTCGACTTGTCCTGGGTGTCTCTTTTCCCAACTGTTCCCCTCTATGTTATATCTTCTCTATATAATCTCAAATGGTAACATATCAAGACCTTCTTCAAGTGTTGTATTTGCGTTAATGATTCACCGATGTGCTGTCTGAATTCATTTTTTCCCCAACAATTTAAAGAGCAGGGCAGAAGAGTACGCACTAGCTATTCATTTTCCAGGAGCATGACCAGTACAGTTCGGATCATCAAAAGCCGTTATGACATCTTTGTGAGAAATCCCAAAATTTCCATCCAGAAGATCGTACACCTCTTTTGTTTTACCAAAATTTACTTTCCTCGCACCAACCAAAGTGCCATCAAACGGTCGACCATCAGGTCAGAGTATGTTATAAGCCATAAAAAAAGGTTAGAGAAATAAATTATATTTTAATTCGGCATCAAGACACCGCCCGAACTTCTCTTATATTTTGGTTGCACGCCATACGCCTCAGCCGCACCATCGAAGAGTCCAAGATGTTTATTTCACGGAACATTTTTAAAGACATTGAGTCCAGATCGCTCTGGATGTGGCATCAATCCGAGAATACGTCCATCTGGTGAACAGATACCTGCCACACCGTGGTCAGAACCATTATGTTCATTGGTTGGATTACCGTCTGCATCGAGGTATTGGAGAACGATTTGTCATTTTGCAAGAAGATCCAGGAATTGTGCTTCACTAGAAAATACCACTCGCCCTTCACCATGAGAAATAGGGACAATAAACGTGTCGCCAATATCTACTGTATTCAAAAATGGTGAGAGAACAGAAGTCACTTTGAGTCCAACGAGATCTGTCATATGTCGCCCATTGGTATTGTGAGCCAATGTCATATCTGACTCTGTTTGAAAATCTGATATTTCTCCATTTTCAAAGACTCACAGCTTCATCAACATTTGGAAACCATTACAGATACCAAGTGTTAATGTGTCTGGTCGTTGTAAAAAGGCATTTATTGCATCTCGTACTCGAGCGCTTCGCAAAATAACATTCGCAAATTTTGCCGATCCACCTGGCTCATCAGATCCAGAAAATCCTCCAGGAAGCACGACCATATGTGCTTCTCCGATAAGTTTTGCAAATCTCTCAAATGAAGCAATAAGCTCTTCTGGAGTTTTGGTCTGGAAAACAAATATTTCTACATCTGTAAATCCTGCCTTATTAAGGGCATGTTTGGTGTCAAGCTCTGAATTTGTTCCTGGAAATACCGGTATGACAACTTTTGGTTTTTTGGTAATAATATTGACTGCATTGCGTGCCTCACTCGATGCCACACGTCCATCAGGACCGAGAATAATCGGTTTTCGTTCAGCGTTTCTCGGGGTGTGTGGGAGTATTTCATCCACTTGTTCACCACTCGATTCTGTCGAGTGAACAGATTCAAATGTCTTTTCCCATGCATTTTGGGCATCCTCGAGAGAAACGCCTGTTGATGCATCAGAAAATATAATAGATTTGAGACGACTGGTGTTTCCTAACCAGGTAGCACTTTCTGGTATACGAGTCTGATCAGTAATTTCGAGAATAATTCCCCCCATATCATGAGAAAATTGTAATTCTTCTCGTGCTACAAATCCTATACGATTCCCAAAACACATCTTCGCAACTGCTGCTGCCGTACCTCATTCTTCCACTACCGTTGCAGCTCGCACGCCTCCAGTGCTATGAAGCGCAGAAACATCTTCCAATATCTGTCGATATTTTCCCAAATTAGGGAGCCCATTCTCATCCCTAGGAAAAGGAAAATACAGCACTTTCATGTCTCTATCGTCCTGAAATTCTGCAGAAACAATTTTTGCACTGTCCTGAGGACTATTTGTCATCGCAATAAGCGTAGTAGGAACATGCATAGATGCTCCGTCACCTTTTTTATAGGTTCCAGAACCGGAATCTTTCCCCCCTATGGCTGCTACTTTCAGCTCTACTTGTGCTCGATAAAATCAGAGCAATGCTCCGTAGATTCCACCCCATCGAGTTTCATCTTTTCCGAGTTTTCAAAAATATTCCTGTGCAGTGAGCCATACTTTCTCAACATCTCCCCCCATAGCTACTGTACGAGATAAGGCATCGACGACAGCATACATACCTGCTAAATAGGGATTTTCATCAGAGAGATAGGGATTTCCACCATGTGTAGCGATAGTGGCGGTCTTAAAGTCCAAACCGTCGTCATCGTGAAGGGAAGGAATTTTGGAAGCCATACCTATTTGTGGCGATACTTGATGTTTTCCTCAGAAAGGATTGAGTATATTGCTTGCTCCTACAGAGGCATCAAATTTTGATCCGAGTCCTTTTTGAGAAGCTACTCAGAGTCGTCCCAGATTTGCGAGGAATTTTTGTGTCGCATCGATGAATTTTTCCAATTCTCCTGGTTCTTTATCAAAAAAGTCTGTTTTATTACCTTTGAGGTTCGCTCTGTCTTGTGATTTTTTAGCTCCCATAGAATTGAGGAAATCACGAGAAACATCTACGACTGCGTTTCCTCTCCAATTCATCTTGAGACGATTATTTGCGTGGCATTCCTCATCATCAGTCACCGTGGCTACTTGCACACACTCCAAATTTTCAGCCTGTATTTGAGCGATCGCTGCTTCATAATCATCAGGACTGATGACGACCGCCATTCGTTCTTGTGATTCTGAGATAGCCAGCTCTGTATCATCAAGACCTTCGTATTTTTTTAATACGGTATCGAGATCTATATCAAGTCCTTCTGAGAGCTCACCGACAGCGACAGCTACTCCACCAGCTCCAAAATCGTTACATTTAATAATCTTACCAGCAAAAGCTGGGTTGAGAAAAAGTCGTTGCAGTTTGCGCTCTTCTGGTGCATTTCCTTTTTGTACATGGGCTCACATCTTCGCCTTGTCCTTGTGCGCTCATTGTTCTTGGGAAGAAACGGTCGCTCACCCGACACCATCCCGACCAGTACGTCCACCAATCATCAGAACAATATCACCTTTTTTAGGTTTCTTTCGTTTATTATGATCTATCGGAGCAGCCGCTACGACATACCCTAGCTCGAGATGTTTGGCTGCAAATCATGGATGCAAAAACTCTCGTACCATACCTGTAGCAAGACCGATTTGATTTCCATAACTTGAATATCCGAGTGCGCTGACGAGAGAAATAAATTTTTGTGAAAGCTTGTCAGCCATAGTCGTGCTCACAGGCTGTGTAGGGTCTGCAGAACCTGTAATTCTCATCGCTTGATACGTATAAGTACCTCCACTCAATGGGTCTCGGATACATCCTCCGATACAGGTAGCAGCACCTCCAAATGGTTCTGTCTCAGTAGGACTATTATGCGTTTCATTCTTGAACATAATCACCCACTCCTCCTGTTCCCCTAGTTCATTTTCTATCATTGTAACATAGGAGCAGGCATTGTTTTCTTCTGAGTCATAGAGCTTGCGATGTTTCTGAAATTCTGGATTATTTTTGAGACTTTTAAATCCCGCTTGTGCCAAATTCATCAAAGTCATCTCATCACCTTCCCCGAGAGTAGCCTCAAACATTTTCTGACTTTTCTTGATGTCACGAACAATTTTGGGGGTATTTCATGTGACCTTGACGGATTGAATCGCAGTATGAAATGTCGTATGGCGACAGTGGTCGGACCAATACGTCTCAATGACCTTGAGTTCCGTATAACTCGGATTCCTCTTTTCTGTGTCTCGAAAATAACTCTGTATTGCAAGGAAATCATCAACCTCAATAGATAAACCCTCGTATCGTGCAAAGTTTTTGTATTCTTCTATTGAGAGGTCGATAAATGGTTTGTGCCCGTGGAGAGTATGGACTCATTTATCATCAAATGTTACCAGTGCACATCTGTCCATCGTTCGATACCTTTCAGGACTTTTTTCTGGGTCTGGGAAAACAGGATCTCATGCTTTCTGCTCTACTTTTTCCACAGGATTGATGACCCAATCTTCTATTTTTTTTCTTTGCTCTGATGTAAAGTCTCATCGCAAGACGACGACATAATTATTCTTAGCTTCACTCGTGAAGTCTCGACCAGTTTGTGCCAAGAGACTCATCTCTACCGCATTAGTCCGTGCACTGAATTGTCCTGGCACATCCGCGACATCAATGATTTCTGATGTACCATTTTGTGAGTAAAATTCATTTTTATCCAGCGTTCTTTCGAGAGGGAGTTCTGCAAATATAGTTTTTCGTGCTAGCTCAAATTCTGCATCGGTGAGACCGTTCTCTTGATTGCCTTTGACATAATATTTATCATAAATTTCTGCTGTTACTCATGAGATACCGAGCTCATGCTGGATAACTTGAGTCAATGCTTGAGAAGCATGACTGTGTTCTTTTTTTTGAACATACATCTCACGAAGTTGAGCCCTTTCTGTTGATTCTAACGCGGAAGAAAGGACTGGAGCAGAGGAAACCATAAAGAGAAATTAAAAAATTATTTTTTATGCAGCCAGAGGAGGAAGTGTAATCTTCTCTCCAATTTCCTTCTCGTTATAGCGAGCCGTGACTTGAAGGTGAGGCTTTTGTCACTTTGGAGTCTTGATAACTCTTCCGCCTATTCTGGCTTCTATATCATGCTTGTTTTTTGCTAGTGCAATAAATGCTTCGGCTTCGGCTTGCGTTCTAAATGTGACAGCCATACCCTGCCCCATAGGCCAAGTGCCAAAAGCTTCTTCAATTGTCATCGGTTTCTCTGCTTCTCTAAAAGTATGCAATGCTCTTCCATTGATTCCTGGAATAGGGAAAGGATTATCTATATTTGCAGAAAGTCACTTATTTGCAAACATTGGAAGTACCTTTTCCTCCAAGCCACCTCATGATATATGCCCGATACCTGTCATAAACATTTTCCTTTCTCCATTGCTATGCCATCCATTTACCTCAGCAATCAAACCAGAATAGACAACAGAAGGCGTGAGCGCTTCTTCTATATCAGCAAGGGCTGCTGGGTTATTTCACCATTCTTTGCCATACATCAGAGCGAGATATTCTCGTATTTTTGTAATACCATTACTTCGAACGCCACCTTGTCAGAGTAAGACAATATAGTCTCATTCTCGGACTTCTTCACCTGTGATATTGAGCTTTTCATGATAGAGTCATTGCATAGCTCCTGACCAGTTAAATGGAAAGAGCGCTTTTGGATTTTCGCTTCCAACAAATTGTGAAAGTTTTGCACTTTCTCCAGTCATAAGGACAATTCATAACTTCTTCAAAATATCTCCAAGCCCCAACATCAATTCACGGTAGGCAACCGCATTGCTATCATCGAGTTTAGAATAGTCAATAACATTTGAATATAAGAGTGGAAGTCAACCATATCGAGCTATATCGTCAGCAGACATGGCGATAAGATTTTTTGCCATTTCTCTAAATCATGCAATATGCCTACCGTGCTTTCATTCTATTTGTGATATAAGAGTATAGAGAGCATTGGCTAATTCTACTTTTGTCCCCACACCATCTGTCACAATAGTCTCAGTGTATCACTTTGGAAGCCATAGTCCACCAGTTACTTCCTCAAATAAACCAGGATATCATCCAAGAGCAGCTTCAAGCTTTGCCTTCACTCCAGCAACAAAAGGAAGCTTGTCGGTATACCGAAATCCTCGTGGATCGCGAAAATTAAAATCCCCCGCTTTCAATAAATCCACCTGTATAAAAGGTGAATTTGAGAAACTATCTACACAAACTTGGCCAGCTGCGGCTGATGCCTCATTTTTTTTCGGATCGTAGAATCAACTTGATCCTGATTCAGGAAGAACCATATTTTTATTTTATTGGTACTATCTATAGTTATATTTCCACATTATCATTTGTCAAATAGTGAAGCCTATTTTTGTCTTGAAATACATATTGACAAAAATATATTTAAATTTGCAAAGATTTTATGTTGGAAGAATTTCTTCTTCATCTTCCTCTCTTACGACACCACTTTGGAGGTCGACCATACCAGCATATTTTCCACCGAGCTTAAGAAGTTGTCTATGAGTACCGCGTTCGACAATATTTCCCTTTTCCAGTACAATGATATCATCAGCGCTTTTTACAGTTTGAAGTCGGTGAGCAATAACAATAACCGTTCTTCCCGTAAAGAGTCGTTCAAAAGCTTTTGCCACCTTTTGTTCACTATAACTATCGAGCGCTGCAGTGGGTTCATCGAGGAGGATAATCTCTGGATCTTTGAGAAATATTTTTGCAATTGCAAGTCGTTGTTTTTGCCCTCCACTGAGACGGATACCTCGTTCACCGATTTCAGTTTGAAGTCCATTTTCGAGCTCATAAATAAACTGACATTCTGCGAGTTCAATCGCTTCATCAATTTTCTTTTTGGTGATTTTCCCACGGACACTATAGAGGAGATTTTCTTCTATAGTGCCATCAAAAACAGAAGGCTCTTGGGTGAGATACCCAATATGGGGATAATAGCTATCTAGACGTATATCTGTGATATTTTGTCCATCGATGAGTAATGTGCCACTTGTAGGTCTCATATAGCCTGCAAGAAGTTTCATCAAAGTAGTTTTTCCGCCTCATGATCTCCCAACAAGAGCTGTCTTTTTTCATCATTGAATCGTGCAGGAGAAATCATCCAAAACTGTTGTATTATTGCGATAAGAGAATGAAAGGTTTTTCATCTCATAATTTCCTTTTTGAAAATGAAAGGTTGTGCCAATATCATATCACTCAATTTGTGGAGTATTGTCGACAAAGTCCCAGAGTTTTTCAACATGAGTAAATTCTTTGGTAAAATCTTTGATGAAATCAACCAAAGGAAAAATCAATGATTGTGCTAAAATGGCCATACCCATAAACTCCATAAAGGCTGGTGCTGGAATTGAGAATATATGTAAACTTGAGAGGAGATAAACACTCACGATCATTGTTAGGAAGGCAAAAAATGGAGTATCGTACATGAGCCCGAGATATTTGCTTCGTTTGCTGCCATATATCTTTTGATTGGCAATATTCTGACGAAGATATTCTATTTCAGAATACATTTTTTTGTTTTGGAGAATCTCAAATTTTGACATACACATCTTCACCAATTTTCTGGTGTGTTCTGATTCCACTTCTTTAAGACGCGTTTTCCATTTCAAAGCCTTGGTATTATTCCAGATGACCCATCCAATAACCAAAAAAAATGCCATCAGGGCACCAAGACCATATCGTACATCAACTATCATCATCCGAACAACAATAAAGGTTCCAACGGTCAGAAAACGAAAACAAAAATTCAACATATTAATCAAAAGCACGTGCCACGTATAGGTGCCCTTGTCTACTATATTGAGTACTCGACCCGTACCATAATTTTCAAAATCCAGATTTTGGATAGTGAGCATACGGGAAACGTACTTGGTATTGATATACGAGAGAGCGGTGTATCCTGGGTGTACCCAAAAATAATCGCGAAATGTGTTGAGTATTATATATCCAACAATAATAAATCAGAAGATGATGCCAAAAAACAGAAGAGAAAAGTCTTGAGACACTTGATAGGATATCAATACAATAACAGGAATAAGCGCCCCCAGATTGTAAATAGAAGAAATAAGGAACTGCAATATAACAGCACCTTTCATATGTATGGCAGGCTCAAGAAAACGAACTGTCTTCTTCCAAAAATTCATACTTAGAGTTTTTTAATAACTTTCTCAATTCTCTGTATCGCTTTTTCAAGACCAAGAATCTCTATCATCTCAAATGCCCCAGGAGAAAATTCTTTGCCCGTGAGAGCAACGCGGAGTGGCCAGAGAATCTGTCCGTTTTTCTTCCCTGCTTCTGCAATTTTTGGAAGCATAAATTTCTTAATTTCCTCTCAATGCAATATAGGAAGCATGGCAAACGGTAAATCAATAGGAAAATCAACAGTTTTTAGGAGATCTAGACCAAACTCTAACGACTCCTTAGCAACAACAAGATCTGTTATGCCCATCTTTTCTGATAAGAGTAATTTAGGGTCAACTTCTGGCTCAAAATAAAAGCATTCAGTTAACTGAATGAAATCATCCAAAGTGTTAAGTCTCGCAGCTACTTGATACAAGACAACATGATTATATTCTTCAGAGTTTGCTATAAAAATTTCTTCATAGAACTTCGTTCGATAGGTTTTTAAATAATCTGCCATTCGCTTATCAAGATTACTATCCTTAGGTAAATTTTTTTCAGCGGTTCCAAAATTACCAACAGGACCGTTAACCATATATCCAATGTATTTACTATTCATCCATTTGAGTTTTTCGGGATCAAATATCCCATTAGCAATCTGAAGTCCTTCAAGAGAGAATACTTCTATTAATCAATCAAGAGTAAAAAATTCTTTTGTTGTTTTACTATTCCATCCAATAAGCGCAATATAATTAAGAAGCGCTTCTTTGAGATATCCTTGTTCAAGGAATTGACTGACATGTGTATCGCCATTGCGTTTTGAGAGTTTTTTTCTATCAGGTCAGAGAATAACAGAAAGATGATAAAATTCAGGGGCTTCCCAGCCAAACATTCGATACAAAAGAACATGCTTTGGAGTACTTGGGAGCCACTCATCTCCACGGAAAACATGGGTAATCCTCATCAGATGGTCATCAACAACAGCGGCGAGATGGTATGTGGGAAAGCCATCAGTTTTGACCAATACCTGATCATCAATATCAGCGGTTGGTACAGATATTTTTCCTTTTAATCCATCCTGGAAAGTGATAATTTCTCCTTTTGGAATTCTCATACGAATCACATATTTTTCACCAGTAGCAATTTTCGCTCGTGCTTCATCGAGAGTAATATCTCTATACGGGCTACGAAATGGGACCATAATTCCTGCCTCTTCAGACTTTTTTTTATGCGCTTCGAGTTCTTCTTCTGTGGTAAAACAATAATAGGCATCTCCTTGGGCAAGAAGTTTCTCGGCATATTCTTGATAAATCAGAAGTCGTTCTGATTGAATATATGGACCACAATCACCACCTCATCGAATACTCTCATCAGGATGAATACCAAAGAGCTCGAGTGTATCGAGGAGAGCATCAGTAGCCCCCTCTACTTCACGAGTTTTATCAGTATCTTCTATACGAACAAGGAATTGTCCATGATTTTTTTTCGCCCAAATATAGGCAAAAAGAGCGGTACGGAGACCTCCAATATGGAGCTGTCCTGTGGGTGATGGAGCGAAACGAGTGCGAGTCATAAATACAAAGTTTAGAAAAGTTTAATTTGTTGGAGAAAATATAGAGAAATGATTGCTGGGGAAATTATTCTGGGAAGAAGCTGGTCTCTGGGTTTCTGTCGATAAAGTGATGAGCACTTTCCATTTCTTCTGGGCTGTAAATATGAATGATTTCAAATTTTCATGAGGTCATTTGCTGTACCATATCGTGCGTTACCTCTATGATATGAACGAGTCACCAATAGAGCCATTTACCCTCTATGTTCTGTACAAGAAAGTTACGAACAGGGGGCATCTGGTACAAACGGATTTTTGGCTTATCGTGAAATTTAAATATCTTTCCTTGAAAGTCTTTGGCTGTAAATGGAAGAACCTGATGTTTTTCATAATCGAGCTCCACAGGAAATCACTGTTCTTGTGATAGTTGTAACGTGTCATTGATTTCTATAAAACTTCCCATACAAGTAAAATTGTTGAAGTCAGTATAGATAAAAAGAGGATTTTTCAAATTGTTCCCTAGAGTGTGTAATTTTTTGACTTGAGAAAAAAAGTATGTTACTGTTTACATATGAATACCCCTTCTACAGAAACGCCCCAACGAATTCGTGTCGACCAGTTTAATTTAGCAATGTGACTGGACCATAATGACACAGAGAATTTTTGGAAAGTCATGAAATCTTGGTGAGCATTTTTCTTGTGTCGTGATCCTAATTTTTTTCGAAGAATTGCAGAAGTGAAAACCTATCTTGAGTATATAAGAAAAGAAAATCCTGATATCGCTTATGTCACAGAAGTATGTGGTCATGAACAACGGGATGCTATCATAAAATGATTCAAAGACATGGGGTACTATGTTCACTGTACAACATGATTTGAACTTTGGAGCATGCATGAAGACTCTCATAAATTCTTGTATCACATTACAGCTTCAAAATTCCCCTTCGAACAAGTGGCTCATTTTAAACAATATACAGATTACAAGGCAGTTAAGGTTCTCAAAAAAGACGGTCCTGTACTTATGCGTGTTCTCAAAAGTGTATTTTGACTTTGAAAGCTCCCTCCTAATTTAACAGAAGCAACAGAAGATATAAAAGGAAAAGTGCAAGGGATTCTCGATGGATCAGGCAGCCATCTGCAAGTAAAAGTAGATGATAATAATCGTCTCGAGCTCGGGGTTCTCCATGTACAAACTCAACAAACCAATCAAGTTCTTGCAGATCTCGCAAAGAGCCTTTCGGAAAGTGATGATTGAAACATGCAGTTAATGCTCGGGGATTTTAATCAAACAACCAAGATGTCTGAAGCTGTCGTCACAAGCCAAAACCCTCAACTGCGTCGTCAAGATACTCTCGAAACCTATCCAAAAATATTTGCAAATACGCAATGATGGGGACTCCCCTGACTCATGGTTCGGTTGGCAAAATTGGTTTGTCCTCCCCGTCTAGATCAGGTCTTTACCAATAAACCTGATAATATAAAAAATATTCTTAATCTCTCTCCGGATCAAACAGGCCTAAAGTCTGACCACACATACAATACAGTTATAGTAGAGGTCCCAAAAGCGGCAGCGTAGGATTTTATAGAAATCTCTTTTTCTCCCAAAAAACTCCCGAATTCTCTTGACAAAAAAAGACTTTCTATAATATATGCGAACAATAGGGTGCGATAAGCGCTTTTATTATTCTTTTTATTTACTTCCTTTATGCCGATTATTCGTTCTGCACAGAAACAACTTCGACAAAATGAGAAACACCGTCTCAGAAACAATCACTTCCGTGATATGTTCCGTGAAGCACGTGTTCGATTTGAGCGACTTGTGAAGGCTACAGACACAGCAGGAGCTACTGCTGAATTTCCTAAACTCCAAAAAGTCATCGACACTTTGAGTAAGAAAAACATTATTCACAAGAATAATGCTGCTCGAAAAAAGTCTCGATTTGCAGGCATGCTTGCCGCTCTCACTCCTAGTAAATAATCCATGCAGCCAAGCAAAAAACGGATTAACGAACAGATTGTAGCGAGCAAAATCCAAGTCATAGCAGAAGATGGAGAAGCTCTTGGGATTATGTCTCTCGCTGACGCTCTCGCACGAGCACGGTCTGTCGACCTCGACCTCGTCGAAGTAGCATCTAGAGAAGGCATCGTCATCGCCAAGATCATCAACTGGCAAAAACACCTCTTCGAAGAAAAGAAAAATAAGAAGAAACAACAGGCATCTAGCAAAAAAGTAGAACTCAAGACACTCAGACTCAGCTATGCAATTGGTGAACACGATATGGAGATACGACGCAAACAAGCAGAAAAGTTCGCAAAAGAAGGACATATCCTCAGACTCGAGCTCCAACTCCGTTGACGAGAAATGCGATTCCAAGATATGGCACGAGACAAACTCCAATCCTTTATCGACAGTATCACCTCTATCTACCGTGCAGACGGTCCAGTCAAATTCCTCGGTCGCAGATTTATAACCCAACTTCATCCCTTAACCTCTTCAGTATGAAAGCAAAAACCCACTCAGGAAGCCAAAAGCGTGTAAAAATCACGGGTACTGGTAAATTCCGAACGGCTAAAATCGGTAAACGCCACCTGCTCCAAAACAAATCTTCTAAAGCAAAAGGAAGAAGCAAGTACGGCGTAGAGACAAATGTTGCCAATGAGCGCAAGATGAAATGGGGTATGCAAGTCTCTGGACTCAAGACTCCAAAAGCAAAAAAAGATGCTATGGCCCTCTCTGGACTCACTCCAAAAGAATTCAAGGCTGCAAATCCTCGTAAATTCCCTACTATCAAAACAGCAACTACCAAACAAGTGAAAGTTGCTCCAAAGACAGTAGCTACGAAAAAAGTTTCTGCTCCAAAGGCACCAAAGGCTGCTCCAAAAGCAAAAGCTCCAGCTGCAAAGAAAGCAGCTCCTAAGAAAGCACCAGCAAAGAAAGCAGCTCCAAAAAAGAGCGTATAATTATACTTATCACTTTTATTTCACTAATTTCACACTATGGTACGCGTCAAACGAGGTCTGATGACCAAAAAACGACATAAGAAAGTTCTCGAACTTGCAAAAGGTTATCGAGGTGTTCGTTCGACTTCTTTCAAACATGCTAAAACAGCTACGATGAAGGCAGGTCTCAATGCTTACAAGGATCGTCGTCGAAAGAAACGAGACTTCCGCAAGCTCTGGACTATCCGTCTCAATGCTGCAGTTCGACCTCTCGGTCTCACGTACTCTAGCTTTATTCATGCTATGTACCTCAAACATGTAAAACTCAATCGTAAGGTTCTCTCAAATCTCGCAATCCTCAACCCAAGCGTTTTCGCTGAAGTAGTCAAATTTGTGAAGTAGTTTCCCATCATTCTGAACTTGATTCAGAATCCAGGTAATCGAATCATTCAATCCCCTCAGAGATGAGGGGTTTTTTATACTCATTTACTTTTTGAATATTATTATAATACTGCGTAGCTTTTCTATAAAAGCGAGGAAGTATATTTGTTTGCAAAGTCAAGAAAATGGCGATAATCAGCGAATGAACCAACCAATCAATGAACATCAAGTTTTTGAAAACAGAGACTATTCTGGACAAAAAATATCCAATAAAGAATTTACTGATTGCACATTCAAAAAATGCTTGTTTCTCACGAGTGATCTCAGTAACAACACTTTTATGGATTGTCATTTTGAGGAATGCAATTTTTCTGGGACACTCTTTGATAATTCCAGTATGAAAAATATCAATTTCAAGAAATGCAAAGTGATGGGTATTAATTTTGGCAAATGCAGCGATTTTCTTTTCTCTGTTTCATTTGATGGGTGTATGCTCGACTATTCGAGCTTCTTCCAAAAGAAGATGAAAAAAACGCATTTCAAGGATTGTTCAATGAAGGAAGTCACTTTCTCGGAGGTCGATCTCTCAGAAGCTATTTTTGAACGGTGTGACCTTCTCGATGCTTCATTTATGAAAACAAATCTCGAAAAAGCAGACTTTCGGACCGCTACTCGCTATGCATTTGACCCTGAACAAAATAGTATAAAACTCGCGAAATTTTCACGATGAGACGTGATTGGTTTGCTTGCGAAATATCCTATCGTAATCGAATAACTACCCAATTATCTTCTTAATATCATGCCAGACATCTTCGCGATGCTGAGCGCCATTGAGAGTGTAGAATTCAAAATTATCCTGTTTCCAGCTATTGAGAAGTGGAACAATATCGGTCGCATACCACGCGAATCGTTGATGAATTTTTGCAACATCCTGATCATCGACACGAGTGACGAGCATATTCCCTGTTGCAGGATTTACATCGCCATGAAAATCAGCTCCAAATATTTCTTTGGTTACTGGATCCATTCGTCGGCCTTGAAGGCGTTGAAGTGCTTCTGATTCTGAGAGCTCAATATGAATTACAACATAATCTGTCGTGATAGCATCGAAGAATTTTCGTTGTGCAATATTTCGTACTGCTCCGTCAATGAGGATTCTGTCATTTGGATGTGCATCAAAGAATTCTTGAATCAAATCAAAAATAATAGCATCTGGCACCATTTTCCCATGTGGAAGGGTTTCAGAGACATCTTGAAAGTGTTTATGATTTGGATTTTCGAGAACCGCTCGGAGAATAGCCCCAGTTTCGAGGCTAATAAATCCAAAATGGCGGGAAATAAGAGCTGCTTGTGTACCTTTTCCAGAGCCCTGGATCCCCATCAACATGATATGTTTTTTGTGCATAAATATATTTACCAGATAATTGTCATTGTTCTTCCTGGTTCTCTACATTGGCCTGATCTCACCTCCCAGTAAGTAACAGTAGTACTACCCTCTTCTTGGAGAACATAGTAACCATCCTGTCATGACTTTCTTAGTGTATCTATTTCTTCTCTATTGCAAGAACGTTTTATGGGGAGTCATTGAAGCTCTTTCATACCACCGTAAGCCAACACATTGGCAAGATTACGGTCCGTCTGAGTAGTTGGTGCAAATCTTGGGTTGCTGCATCAATTTAATTTATGCTTTGGACTGATTAAAATAGCTCAAGCTACTAGTCACGCTATGGTTAATGCCAAGGCGCATTGCCTGCCGTTGAATGGTATTTCTTCTGTGTCTCATGCTGAATTTCTTTCATGATTTGACATATATAAAATATTAAGAAACAATTGTATTGTACTCAAAAATATTCTTATGCAATATTTTAGAATTCTTTGAGCAACATTCTTGAGAATCAGTTGAATTTTCTCACTTTTTCCTACTATATCCCCTATGTCCTATCTCCTTATTATTACCTGACTTGTACTCTTTGAAATTGTGAGCTCCATCGACAATGCTGTTATCAATGCTCAAATTCTTGGCACTGTTTCAGAAAAATCAAGAAAGTGGTTTCTTCTCTGGGGAATGATATTCGCAGTCTTTATGGTACGAGGACTCCTCCCTTGGGCAATTGTCTGGGCGACCAATCCGACGCTAGGCCCATGGCAGGCCTTTATGTCCTCATTTAGTGGTGATCCATCAGTAAAAGCATCAATTGAATCTTCAGCCCCAATCCTTCTGATGGGGGGAGGCGTCTTTCTTGTATTCCTCTTTTTTCAATGGCTCTTTATGGAGGAAAAATACTTCTCTTTTGGGTTTGAAAAATGGTTTTCCAAACATGGTATTTGGTTTTTTGCCGTAGTTTCTATCCTCCTCTCGTGAATAGTGTGGGAGGCGAACACTGTTAATCCCATGATTGCTTTTTCAGCCGTCGTCGGATCAACCGCTTTTTTTATCGCCCATGGATTTAAAGAAAATGCCGAAAAAAAGGAAAAAGAACTCCAGTCTGGTGGCAATATGAGTGATATAAGCAAACTCCTTTACCTCGAAGTTATCGATGCTACTTTCTCAATTGATGGTGTACTCGGGGCTTTTGCATTTACCCTCTCTGTGCCGCTCATCCTCATCGGAAATGGAATCGGTGCGTATGTCGTACGATCCCTGACGATGCACAATATCGACCGAGTTAAACAGTATATTTACTTGAAGAATGGTGCCATGTACTCCATTGGGATCCTCGGAATTGTGATGATACTTCACTCATTTGGTTTCCATCTTCCAGAGTGGGTAAGTCCCATATCAACAATGTGTATTGTGGGATATTTTTTCTGGAAATCTGCCAAAAATATTCCTCACACAAGTAAATAAATGACTCAAAAAAAAATCCTTGTCTGACTTTCGGGTGGTGTGGATTCCGCCGTTTCTGCATACCTTCTGAAAGAGCAAGGATATGATGTCAGTGCGGGGTTTATGATTAACTATTTGACCGAGGATGATAGCTGTCCAACACGAGTCGATATGGCTATTGCAAAAGAGGTAGCTGAATATCTTCAGATTCCATTTTTTACCTTCGATTTTATCGAAGAATATGAGAAAAAAGTGCTCAATTATATTTTTGAAGGATATAAAAAATGACTCACTCCAAACCCTGATGTTTTCTGTAATACATGGATAAAATTTGATCTTTTCCGTGAAGAAGCCCTTTCGTATGGATTTGATGCTGTGGCAACAGGACATTATGCACAACTTAAAAGACAAAGTACAAAAGACAAAGTACAAAATGAAAGGATTTCTCTTTTACGGGGAATCGATCCTGATAAAGATCAGAGCTACTTTCTGGCAGCACTGTCTCGTAAGCAACTCAAACAAGCGATGTTTCCTATTGGAAATCTGCCAAAATCTGAGGTACGAAATATTGCACGAAAAGCCTGACTTCCCAATGCAGAAAGAAAAGATTCCCAATGACTTTGTTTTGTTGGTAAGGTAGACTTTGCTGAATTTCTCAAAGCTCATATCCCCGCTCAGAAGTGACCTATAATCGACACCTCTGGAAAGATCCTCGGCGAGCATGATGGGGCATTTCAATATACTATCTGACAAAGGAAAGGTATCGGTGTCGGTGGTGGACCAGCCCTCTATGTCGTCGAAAAAAATATTGAAACTAACACACTGATTGTCTGACAGGAAAATGACCCAAGACTTCTCAGTACCACCTGCACTGTCTGAGAACTTAATTGGCTAGAAGATGTGACATTGCCCCTTGATTGCGAAGCACAAATACGCTACCGACAGGTACCACAAGAATGCACTCTTACAGAAGTACAAATTACAAAAGACAAATTACAAAATGCAGGAATTGCTGGTTTGTACAACCAATGAAACGAACTAAACCAACAAAACCAATTAAACTCAATTTTGATTAAAGTTTCCTTTGAGACTCCTCAACGAGCTATAACGCCTGGACAGGTCTGTGTTTTTTATAATGATGATACTGTTTTAGGAAGTGGGATTATTATGGCATAATGCATGTACAAAATAGTTCATTAATTTGTAAAGTTTTTCACCTATTTTATCCCTTATTTCTATTGCAAATAAGGGATTTTTTGTATACTTCCTAGGTCTTTTTAAGGGTCTCGAAAAGAACCGCTAAAATCTCCCTCATTTATCCTACTCCGTTACTTTTTTTATGTCTGATATTATCCCTACTGATCCAGCACTCAATGATGTCCACCGTGACATTGGCCAGGAGATGGAAAACTGTTATATCGATTATGCGATGTCAGTTATTGTCTCCCGTGCGCTCCCTGATATTCGTGATGGGCTAAAGCCTGTGCACCGTAGAATCCTCTATGCAATGCATGATCTCTCACTCCATGCGACTGCAAAATATCGTAAATCAGCTAAGATTGTCTGAGATGTGCTCGGTAAATATCACCCACATGGTGATAGCTCTGTATATGATGCTATGGTCCGTCTCGCACAACCATGGGCACTCAGATACCCTCTCGTAGATGGACAAGGAAACTTTGGTTCTGTCGATGGTGATAGTGCAGCAGCATACCGATACACCGAGGCTCGTATGTCGAAAATTACTTCTGAATTGCTCGCCGATATCGACAAGGAAACAGTTGATTGGAGACCAAACTTTGATGCTTCTTGTGGTGAACCTACTGTTCTCCCAACTCGAGTACCAAATCTCCTTTTGATGGGTTCTGTGGGTATCGCTGTTGGTATGGCAACCAATATTCCTCCGCATAATCTCGGAGAAGTTGTCGATGCAATCAATTTCCTTCTTACACATGAAGAACCAGAAACTATCACTGTCGATGATCTAATGCAATATATCAAATGACCAGACTTCCCAACAGGAGGTATTGTTTATAACCGTGCAGATATCCTCTCGGCTTATGCCACAGGACGAGGCTCTGTTATTATGCGCGGTCGTGGTGTTATCGAAGAAACGGCTTCTGGACGCCCCGTTATTATCATTAATGAACTCCCTTATCAGACAACGCCTTCCAGTATCGTAGAACAAGTTGCTCACCTGATTACAGAAAAAATTATTATCGGTATTGCCGAGGTACGTGATGAATCAAATAAAGAAGGTATTCGTATTGTTATTGAGCTGAAACGAGACAGTTTTCCAAAAGAAGTCCTCAATCAGCTCTTCAAACTGACACAACTCCAGACATCATTTTCATATAACATGATTGCGCTCACCGATCGGGGAATGCAGCCAAAATTGTTCAACCTTAAAGAGATTCTGGAAGAATTTATCGTTCATCGCCGTGAAGTCATCACACGAAGAACTCAATATGAATTACGTATTGCTCAGGAACGCGCCCATATATTGGAGGGATACAAAATCGCTCTCGATCATATCGATGAGGTGATCGAGGTGATTAAAAAAAGTAAAGATCGACAGGATGCAAATGATAAACTGCAAACAAAATTCAAACTTTCAGAAAAACAGGCTGTCGCCATTCTCGAAATGCAACTCCAGAGACTCTCTGGTCTTGAACGGAAAAAGATTGAAGATGAACTCGTGGATAAACTCCTCCTCATAACTGACCTTACTGATATTCTCGCAAAACCAGAGCGTGTTAATGGATTGATTTCAAGCGAACTCGAAGAAGTTCGTGGGAAATATGGCGACAAGCGTCGTACAGAAATCCATAGTGCTCCTCTCGGTCAATTCAGCGCTATTGATACTATTCCGAATGAAGAAGTCATTATTACGCTCTCAAAACAGGGATATGTAAAACGACTCAAAGCGGCAGCCTATCGTACGCAACGTCGTGGTGGTGTCGGTGTGACAACGGCGACCAAGGAAGAAGATGAAATTCAAATATTAATTCCATCAAATAACCATGATAATCTCTGGTTCTTTACTTCGAATGGTCGAGTATTCCAACTTCCAACCTACGAAATCCCAGAATTTTCTCGAACTGCAAAAGGCTCTCCTCTCGTAAATTTTATCAACCTCCAACCAAACGAATCAATCTCTACGATTCTCAATGCCAACGAAGCAACGACACCTTTCCTTTTCTTCGCTACTAAGAAAGGAACAGTAAAACGAATCAATCGAACAGAGATTACCAATATTCGTGCTTCTGGTCTTATCGTCATCAAGGTAGATGAAGGTGATGCTCTCGGATGGGTACAAGCAACCAGCGGATCTGATCCTATGCTCCTCGTCTCACATAAATGACAAGCGATTCAGTTCCCAGAGACTGATGTCCGTGCGATGGGTCGTGCAGCGATGGGTGTACGAGGTATCCGTCTCAAAGGTGACGATGCACTTGTGACTGCCTCTGTTGTATCAAGTGAGATGAAATATGTCTTTACGGTTTCTGAAAAAGGTCTCGGTAAACTCTCTGATATTGAGGATTATCGTTCTCAAGGACGAGGTGGATCTGGTGTCAAAGTCGGTGCTATTACTCCAAAAACAGGGAACATTGTTTCGGCAACTATGCTCAGTGAAGATGAAAAAAAGAATGCAGACTTTGTCCTCGTAACAAAATCTGGTATGACTGTAAGAAGTCCGTTGAAGGGTGTTCGATTAACTGGTCGTGTGGCACAGGGTGTTATTCTCACAAAACTCAAAGACAGCGATAGTGTAATTTCCATGAGTATCGTTCAGACAGGTGACGACGAGGAGAAATAGATATAGATTGGCTATTGTGATTTTATTCTCTTTTTCAATTCGCTGTCGATCCAGTATGGAAGTTCTTTTGGTTGCATATCATGATTAATGCCACTAGCCTGAAGAAAATCTAATATTCTTCTGGCTATATCATGACCATTTCGGCAAAAAACATCATAGATAGATTCTTCAGGAAAATAGACTTCTTCGTTTCCATATAATCAAGAATATTTAAGAATGTCCTTATTTGCTCTTACATTTATAGGGCTTGTATTACTATCCTTAGTTGAAACCTCTGGTTCAACCCATTCGCTTCCTATTGTATACATATCAACATAGCGTGGGAGTAAGCTCGCAAGATCTCCTTGAGAAAAATTACTCCTATGTAGTGTATCTATTGCCTTTGGTGTGCCCCCTAAACCAATAAAGTTAATAATATTTACTATTCTTTTATTAAAACCAGCCTCTGCAAGAACTCTGGTCGCTCTTTCAGATGATTGCCTCATATTCTCCCAAGTCGTACCTGCAGTTTTAAAAGTCCTTATCTCATCCCGTTTAAAAAAGTCATGCAATGCTGATGCTATGATTAAGTTATCTTGTTCGTCTTTAGAAAATCCTAATGTGTTAGCAAGCAAACTGACTCTAGCAGCTGTTACGAGACAATGTTCTGAAACATTTCTCCAGTCTTCTTCATCTTTACACCATAAACCAGATCTTTTGTGCATTTTTAGAGCACCTCTCACACCGAGTCAAAGTTTGATAAAATATCTCCTTTTCTGATCATTAAAAGATTCATCTCATTCAGTTCTTGTTAATTCTAAAATTTCAGTTAGCATATGTGCACAGTAGTGATATTTATTATTTTTCAAGTTTCTGGAGAATTTTCTGAGTCCATTTCGCATACCCCGTGTATAACCCCGTTGTCCCCATAAGTTTCGATAACGCATGATGTTTATCATCATTATCTGGTATAACGATAAGATGAGGAGGATATGCCCCTTTTCATGTATTTAAAAATTCATTATAATCCATCTTCTCCCAATTACATAAAATAACATGAACTGTATTACTTACTAGGGTATGTATAATGTCCATTTCGACTGGCAAGTATCAGAATTCTGCTCTGAGAATATCAAGAGTGCGCTTTATGCGTCCGTCGATAGATTTTTCATGTTTTAGTCATACTTCTTCGGAAAGGAGCTGAAGGAATCGGCGATAAATTGGCGTTTCAAGCGAGACGCTCTTTTGTATTTGAAAAATATCAGCACCAGAAACAGGCGATAATCAAGCATAAGTAGTAGACATAGAAAAGATAATAAAATAAAATCCCGCTGGTGCGGGATGAAGAAAGTGTAGAAAAATTACAACCTAAAAGCCCCGCATGTTATCGTGGAAAAACCAAAAGAAAAAATAAGAGGAAGCTGGTTGCATGGGTGGTATCTTATTGATGAGAATTATTTTTGCAAGTTTTTCGTGAAAATAGTTGCTATTTGACTATTTGTATGTTATTGTCCTAGTAATTGTTTTATTTTTTACCTATTTTATATGACTACTGGCTCATTTTCCCTGAAAGAAAAAGTTTCTCAATATTCGAGACTATTTCTCTTGGTATCATATTGTATTGGGTCTGCATTATTAACATCGTCTGCTTATGCGGGTATTGGAAGCTGGTCTGCTGTTGCAAATACATCAGGTCATTATTGGACGTCTATTGCTTCATCGGCCGATGGCATCAAGCTCGCTGCTATAGAGTCTCACTTTACCGACGGATCTATCTGGACTTCTCAGGACTCTTGAGCTACTTGGACACAGGTATCAAATACCTCTGGTCATCCTTGGTCTACTATTACTTCCTCAGCTGATGGGGTCAAACTCTTTGCCACGACAAATTATAATAGTAGCGGTTCAATGTGGAGATCGCTAGACTCTGGGGCAACGTGGACAGAAATACCAAACACTTCTGGTCATCTCTGGGCATCAATTGCTTCTTCTTCAGATGGTACAAAAGTTGTCGCAACTGATTCGCATAGTTGATATACTGGAAATATTGGTGCTATCTGGACTTCTTCGGATTCTGGTGCCACATGGACTGCGAATCCTACCACATCTGGTCTTACATGGGGTAAGGTTGTTTCTTCATCAGATGGGACTAAACTGGCTACAATGGTAGGCTATGCAGGTATCTGGACCTCTCAGGATTCTGGAGCAACTTGGATAGCATCACCCAATACTTCTAATACATGGAGTGATATTGCTTCCTCGGCTGATGGAACAAGTCTCTATGCAGTTGATGGAAGTATGTATGGGTATATTTGGCGTTCAACAAACTCTGGAGCATCATGGACACAGGTGCCAAATACTTCTGGGCAGAATTGGATTCGTATAACTTCCTCGGCTGATGGCACCAAACTCGCTGCACTTGGTGATAATCTCAAATCTCTCTGGACATCAAGTGATAGCTGAGTAACATGGGCGAAACAACCAAATACAAATACTCAAATCTGGGGTGCCATAGCTTCTTCTGCTGATGGGGCAAAGCTCTATGCGACAAGTCGTCATTATCCTGGAGATGGTTATATTGGAACTATTTGGTCATATATTGATGCTAATCCTGTCCTCAAGGTAGATATTATGTCTCCGTTGAATAACAGTACTGTGACAGCTTGGACCCCTTATGTATCCTGGGGAACAGCAACAACTTGTGGCTATAACTGGGATGGTTCTGAAAATTATACAACAGTCGATTGTGCAAATCATGGGTCAGATATCCCAGCTCCAGCTTCTACTGGCACATTCACACTTTCCTTAAAAGGAACTGATGCAAATGCTACTACGGTATTGCAATCAACAACTTTTACTCTTAGTCTTGCTATTAATATTATTTCCCCAAAGGCAGGTATAATAAAAACATGGTCTCCTGCTGTAAATTGGAATCCTGGTAATTTCAATATTGGAAACCTGACTTGTACCTACTCTTATGATAATTTTACTACATCTCATGCAGCAAATTGTGCTGGAGATGGAAGTGATATAGTTGCTCCTACTGAAGATGGCAACTATACATTGTCAGTAAAAGTAACAGATAATAGTGCCGGTACTGGTATATCGAGCGTTATTTTTACTACATCTGGCTGGACTCCTATCTCTAATTTTCCTTCCTATCAATATGCGAAAGGTATAACCTCTTCTGCAGATGGTAAAAAACTCTTTACCGCTAGTAATGGAGCTGAGTGAATATGAATATCGACTGATTCCGGAGCAACATGGTCAATTGTTCCAAATACTTCTGGACATGTTTTTGTTAATATCGCCTCTTCTGCAGATGGAACAAAACTAATTACTGGAGACTATAATTTTGGTTCACTCTGGAGATCAGGAGACTCTGGGGCTACTTGGACACAGTTACCAAACACTGTATTACCAGCTGGTCAACAGTGGTCTATTTTTACTTCTTCAGCTGACGGAACAAAACTCGCTGCGGCTCCACTTGTTGGACCCATATGGAGATCAATAAATTCATGAAAAACATGGACTCAAAGTAACTCTTGAGATAAGAGTTGGCTTTCTATAACATCCTCTGCTGATGGCAAAAAACTCGCTGCAGTAGCAGATTATTCCCATGGTATTCTCCTTTCTTCAGATTTTGGAACCACTTGGACACCAGCCCCTGGTATATGATCAGAGACTTATAAGTCAGTTGCATCATCTGCTGATGGAACACGACTCGTCGCCTCAATGTCGGATAATCATATAAAAATTTCTACTGATAGTGGTGCCACTTGGTCATGACAACAGGTTGTTCCCTTTTCGGGAGCAAGTGCTATGATATCTTCTGCTGACGGAACAAAACTCGCTGCAGTAGAATACGGAGGGGCTATCTATACATCGATAGATTCTGGAGCTTCTTGGACGCAGGCTCCAGGTACTAATGGACACGCATGGATGTCTATTACATCGGCCGCTGACGGTACTAAACTCGCTGCTGTTGCCGCTAGTGGCGGCGGTATCTGGACCTATGGGACTTTATTCCCAACTCTCAAAGTAGATATATTAAAACCATTGAGTAATGAAGTTGTGACCACATGGACCCCTCTTATTTCCCTCGGTTCAGCTGATACCTGCGAATATTCATGGGATGGTACAAACTGGACGAATGCAAATTGTGAACAAAATGGATCGGATATTCCCTTACCAGAATCTGCTTCTGGAACAAATACATTATATGTAAAAGGTTCTAGCGGTGGATGAGCACCTGTGACTAAAGAATCTATGTTTACCTTAGACCTCGCTACAGCTCCTACTGTTACGAGTCCAACATCAACTGACGTTACTGTAAATTCTGCCATTCTCTGATCTACTATTATATCTCTTGGTAACCCTGCAAGTATTTCTGCTCGTGGTGTCTGTGTCAGCACTTCGTCTGATCCAAGTCTTACGAATGGAGCAATGTGTTTCGAAGAGTGAGGTGTTACTATGGATACATTTACGCAATCTATAGGGGAATTAAGTTCTGGCACCACTTATCATTATCGTGGTTATGCTACCAATGATACTGACACGGCATATTCTCCTGATGCTACTTTTACGACTATACGAGTTTTGCCAGTCACCATCAATTCTCCAGCAGGAGAGTCTATGGTCACAATGTGGTCACCATCTGTGACATGGAATGCTGATCACGAAGATATCAATAATCTTACATGTACCTATTCTTATGATAATTTTGATACATTCCAGACAGCTGACTGTGCAGCTGGAGGAAATGATATAGCTATACCAAATGCAGATGGTCAGAATACTCTCTCTGTAAGAGTAACAGACAAAGATGGATTGACTGGGACCGCCAGTAGTAGCTTCTCTGCTGGTGGTTGGGCAATTTCCGAATCTTCTCCCGTTTGAAATTGGATCTCTTTGGCATCTTCATCTGATGGGACAAAATTGGTTGCTAATTTATATTACGGAGGACTTTGGACATCAGCTGATTCTGGTATAACTTGGAATGTAATAAATGGGACAGGTGGTGTACATGGTAATACCGATACCACTAGCTGAAACTGGGGAGCTCTTGCTTCTTCAGCTGATGGTACTAAATTGGTTGCTTCCAACCAAAGTAATTGAACCCTTTGGACATCAACTGATTCTGGTATGACATGGAATGAAATAAATGGATCAGGTGATGTACACGGTAATACTGACACGACTGGTCATTATTGGTATTATCTCGCTTCATCAGCTGATGGTACTAAATTGGTTGCCTCTGATGATGACAATGCGGCCCTTTGGACATCAACTGATTCTGGTATGACATGGAATATGATAGATGGATCAGGTGATGTACACGGTAATACTGATACGACTGGTAATTATTGGAGTAGCCTTGTTTCCTCGGCTGATGGTACTAAATTGGTTGCCTCTGATGATAATAATGGAGCCCTTTGGACATCAACTGATTCTGGTATGACATGGAATGAAATAGATGGATCAGGTGATGTGCATGGTAATACTAATACATCTGGATGGTACTGGAATAGTGTGGCTTCATCAGATGATGGTACTAAATTGATTGCTGCCGATCAAGATGACCAAGCCCTTTGGACATCAACTGATTCTGGTATGACATGGAATGAAATAGATGGATCAGGTGGTGAACACGGTAATACTAATACTCAAGGTCAGAATTGGTATTCTCTTTCTTCTTCATCTGATGGTGCTAAATTGATTGCCTATAATCAGGGCGAGGGAAGCAATGTTTGGACATCAACTGATTCTGGTATGACTTGGCAATCAAACTGAATAAATCAGAATTGGTCCTCCGTAGTATCTTCAAGTGACGGTTCAAAACTAGCTGCAACTGTAAATGGTGGGCAAATTTATACGTTCCAATGATTGAAATGAGTTCCTGCTCTCAATACCTCTACCTCCACAGATATTACTAAAACTGGTGCTACTCTCTGAGCAACAATAACATCTTTAGGGCGTCCTGCGAGTATTTCTGCTCGTGGTGTTTGCATGAGCTATTCTCCTAATCCAAGCCTTTCAGATGAATCATCTACCTGTTTCACTGAATGAGAAACAGTTGGAGGAGTATTCACAAAAACAGTTACTGGTTTGACTGCTGGTACTCTCTACCATTATCGTGCCTACGCTACGAATGCTGCTGGTACAGCATATTCTCCTGATACGACATTTACCACTCTCAGTGATAGTGTACAGCCTAGTAGTGGTGGAGGCGGCGGAGGTGGTTGGAGCTCGCACGACTTAAATACAATCAAACGCTCTGGATCAAACGCAACAAATAACTCAACAACTCCAAAAACTTTCAGCGAATTTGTTAGCAAAACGGTCACAGAAAATACTCGTACTGGATTCGCTACTCGACTTGAAACAGTTCTTCTCACATTAAAGGTGAAAGGTATTGAAATGGTAAAAGATTATACATGTCTCCACTTCCATTCCGATACTTCATGAGTACTCGTACCAAGCTATACTTGTCAGGTAGCCGAGAAAGCAAAAGATTCTGGTATTATCTCAGCCACAAACAAAGAGTTCAAACCGCTCCAATCAGTGAGTCGTATTGAGGCTTATTCTATGATGATGAAGAGTATCTGTGTTCATCCGATTACTACTGGTGATAACTGGCAATCAGAAGTTATCAAAAAAGCTATCGAGCTCTGACTAACCGTAAGAACACTTGATACTTTTGAGCCAGATAGACCCCTTACTGTTCCTGAGATGTATACGATAGTACAAAAGTTAAATGCCTATGGGAAGGAGCATAAGACGTGTCAGGCTTAAGTACTGAGTCAGATATTTTATAATTTAAGCCCTCTATTGTTTTGGAGGGCTTAAGCATCTTCCTGAAGTCGGACGGATATGTCGTGGATTATTTTGTACAATTCCTTCACTGATGATTCCTTGAATTTTTTTGATGCCCACTTAACACGAGATTCTAGTACCTGCTCCTTTCGCACTTTGTCCAGTATCGTTGTGATTCAAAGTGTCAATTTCGCTTTTCCAATATTCTTAACAACTTCAAGACGTTGTACTAGAAGCTGCCAAGTCATTTTTGAAAAAATAAGCCCCGTATTTTGGAGTGCGATTATTTCATCTTTTTTTAATTCAGAAATTGGACAAGGAATATCTTCTCATGATGATGAAAGAGAAGCAATCAACATTCGATCAATATCGTCAATTTGGACTCGGAGTTCTTGAAGATACACCATAAGTAAAACTAAAATGCTCTCGCAAATATTGTCCTCATCGTGCCTGCTGGAAGAGTAGGCAAGAGTTCATCCGTATATTGTCCAGCAAAAGGAATACATCGAGTGGTAGCCTTGTAAGTTGTTTTGATATGTGCTTCAAGTTTTTCATCGCCATCCCATGCATAGAGCGCAAATTTCCCCGCTTCAACCGCTGCAGCAATTTCTGCTTCATTTCCACAAACAACCGTATTGTTTCGGAGTCTTTTTTTACTTCTCTCAAGAAGTGTCGCTTGTCCTTTTTCCAGAAGATACTCAACTGTTTTCTTCAAATCAGAAAGTCCTACTGTCTGTTTCTCGCCAGAAATACGATCTGCAACCACAACAACATTGTTAGTGATATCTCGTGGGCCATACTCAATACGAATTGGATAGCCAGAAAGTTCCCAATCATTAATTTTTTCACCGAGTCGTACATCGCGTGCATCGAGCAACACTTTTTCTCAGAGAGAATTAATCCGAGCGCGGAAGTATTGTCCTTGGACTGGCACATCAGTATTTTTTCAGAGAAGTGTCTCTGCGATTGTATCAGAATACGCATCAATCACTGCCTTATCACCCATATAGAGAGGGAGAAGTGTTGCCCGGTATTCAGACATTCGTGGGGGGATGACGAGGCCCCTGTCGTCAGAATGCGATGAAATAATTGCACCGAGGAGTCGAGTTGACGCACCCCATGAGGTATAAAATGGATAGGCTTGTTTTCCATTATTATCTTGATACGACACTTCAAATTCTTTCATAAAGTTTTGAGAAAGAAGATGTGATGTACACGATTGAAGTGACCAACCATTACTCATCATCGATTCGTACGTATAGGTGTGGAGCGCTCCTGGAAAACGCTCGCTTGGAGATTTTTCTCCTTCGAGCCCATCAATCGCGAGAAATTCTCGAATCGTCTCTACATACATTTTTTGAAGAATTTGGAGAGCAAACTCACGAGCTTCATCTTCTGTGATATGCAAGGTATGACCTTCCTGCCAATGAAACTCTGAGGTGCGAAGAAACGGGCGAGGTCGTTTTTCCCAACGCATCACATTAGCCCACTGATTATAGAGCATTGGTAGATCCTTGTAGCTCTGCAATTGTTTTTTGAAAAAGTCACAAAAAAGTGTTTCTGAAGTCGGACGAATAGCATAGTGTTCTGGCAATTCTTTGCCACCTACATGCGTCACAGTAGCAAATTCTGGAGCGAAGCCTTCTATGTGATCTTTTTCTCGCTCAAAGAAAGAAACGGGAATCAAGAGAGGGAGCATAATATCCTGGACACCAAGGGCTTTCATTTTCACGGTCATCACCTCACGAATCTGAGACCAAAGGGTAACAGCTTTTGGAAGAAAGGTGATGCAGCCTGTAACAGGAGCATATTCAAACATATCACCCTGATGAGCTACATCGAGATACCACTGAGAATAATCGGCTATCTGAGAAGCCATAGTTATTTTTGTTTTTGTCATAGGGAGGATTATAAGGAAGTTTAGAAAAAGACAAAGTACAAAATACAAAGAGTAAAATATGAGAAGTGATTTTATATTTCTTGCTACTTAGAAAAAGAGAGTCCGAGAGCAAATACTGTTTGAGCGTCAGGCTAGACTGATTTTGAAGCTGCCGATTTGTAGAGCGAGTTTATTTGCTTTCGGCAGTTCTGCGTACTTTTGCTGTCAAAAGTACAAAAACACAACCAAGAATTGAAACAGTTTGATAACCTAGATTCTGGATCAAGCTCAGAATAGCGGAAAATAAAAACCCTCTTTTACAGAGGGTTTTTTGAGATATACAATAATTATTTCTTCTTTGGTTGGTAAAGGTTACGTCCGACTCGTTCAAAGATTTTTTTATTCTGGAGATTCATGTAGATAGTATTTGATTTGACGATACGAGTTTTGAGAACTTCTGCTGTGATTTCGTCAGAAGACATAGGCTTCTTGAGTTGATTGAAGATTTCAAGAATGACATCTTGTACTGTACCAGCTGTGTAACCCCATGCACGAAGTGCGTAGATACCACGACCGATAAGAACAAATTCATTGTTTCGAATCAGCTCGTTGTGGACAGTATTTGTCTTTACACGAGTATTGAAATGACTTGAGATGGTATTTGCAAGTTCCAGGAAGTGAGTTGGCTTATTTGTTTTCTTGAAAATATAAATAGCTTTATCCTTGAGAGTTTTTGGATTGAGGATATGCCAGCTAGCAAGACCAATCATGACTTTTTCTCCTTTGACGATATCGAGGAAGACATCCATGATAGAATCGATAAGACCAAGTGTCAGGAATGAAAATTGTGGTTTGAGTGTCTCATAAATCTTGTCATAGAGTGCTGACTGCTCCATAACATCACGTCGCTTTTTGAGAATTTTCACAGCTTCAGAATGAACTGATTCGATAGATTTGCGAGTAATCTGTGGTTCATGGAAATAGGTAACAGTATTGAGACGAGGTTTGCTTTTTTGAATATCAAAATCAGCCTGCAGAATCACTTCCATCATACCTTTGTTGACAGAACCAAGAGCGAGGTCTTTAATGAGAGCAGAAACGAGATCATCTCGTGACATGATGCCGCCTTGTTCGTGGAGGATTTGTCCTGCGAGAGATTGAACACCAGAGAGTGGTGTATCCTTGATCATTCCACCAATACTTTTCACGCCTTTATCTTCTATTTGTCGTACACGTTCTCGTGTGATGCTATAATTGTCGCCTATTTCTTGAAGTGTTTCTTTGTGTCCATAGAGACCGATTCGGTGAGTAATAACATATGATTCTTTATCGCTGAGTTGTTTGAGAAGTGCTTCGAATGAAGTTTTTATGACAGACGCAGTAAGGGTGGACATAAAATATAATTAGAAAATTAACCTATCTCTATATACTCATTTTTGTACGGAAGTCAAAAGAAAATCGCTGTAATATTTTTATATTTTTTCTTCACTCAAGAGATATTTCCACTTCTCTTGGTTTTGAAGCGCATCCTGGGCTGCGAGCTCCTGAGCCTTCTTTTTATTAGTACCTACACCGACACCTATCGTGACTCATTGTACAGTGGCTGCTATAGTAAAGGTTTTCTCGTGGTCTTTCCCCTCTTCTTCTAGAATATCATATCCTGGAGTTTCGACAAAATATTGTTGAATAAGTTCTTGTAAAAGTGACTTTGCATCTTTTATTTGTGATCGCACTTTATCTGATTGAAAAATAATTTTTTCTACCATCTCAAGTGTCGCTCCATATCCTTGGTCGAGATAGAGTGCTCAGACAATAGCCTCGAGCATATCCGCGAGAATATTTGGATTTTTTTGACCTCCTGCATTACGTTCTCAGAGAGACATTTGGAGGACCTCATCGAGACCAAATTGAAGCGCGAGTTCCGCAAGATGAGCCCCACGAACATAACTACTGCGTAAATCCGTCATCCATCCTTCATCTTTTTCTGGATATTTACGAAAGATAAGATCAGTCATAGCGAGCTCGAGCGCTGCATCTCAGAGAAATTCCAGGCGTTCATTGTGCTCTTTGATACTTTTATCTGCTTCATTGAGAAACGACCGATGAATACATGCTGTTTCAAAGAATGTAATATCCTGCGGCGCAATACCTATACGTTCTAAAACTGTCAAAAGATGTTCAGGAGGTATCTTCATCGGAAACTAGAGAGAAAAAATAGAATATTCTAACGGTTTGCGTGACTCCCAAGTATCTTTGATTGTTTGAGATTTCTCGAGCACTGTATTTAAAATACCATTAATAAGATTTTTTCCTGCATCATCGGAATAGCGCTTTGCGAGCTCAATAGCTTCATTGACAGCGACACGAGGCGGTACATCATCTGGACAAATAATCAGGAGTTCTACGAGGGCAATATAGAGAATAATAGCATTCACAAGTGGCAATGTTTTGACATCAAATTTTGGAGCAGATTCATAAATGACTGAGAGAAGTTTTCCTTCATTTTCCATACTCTTCTGACAGAGCAAATCAGCATACACATCATCCACTCGCTCAGTATCGTCAAAAAACGGTGCCTCTTTAGAAACCAAAGTACCCGCTATAGAGCGGGCATAGAGTGATTGGAGAACAAAACGTCGAGTACGAGAGCGAGAAAAGGACATGAGAAGATCAATGATAGATACGACGGAGTATTCCTGTTATTGGAGTATCAGTGTTATCAAAATATCACCAATTACTTCGCACGAATCACTTTCTTTGGCTTCTTAGTAGCTTTTGGAGTTTCGATAGTAAATGGCTTGTGTGTTACACCGATAATTAAACCAGCTCCATCTCGGAGAAATGGAGTTCTATCAAGAAGTTTCTGACCAGCACGAATCTCCCATGCAGATGTTCGAATACGTGTTTTGGATTTTGATTTTTTCTTTTTAGGTGAAAATGTCATAGTACTGAATTAAAAAAAAGTAAGAGGTGAAGATTATTCACCGAGAGTATATGGAAGCAATGCCATAACACGAGCTTTTTTGATAGCAGATGCCAGCATTTTCTGGAACTTGAGGCTCACACCAGTATAATAACGAGGAGTAATTCGTCCATATCGTGAGATATACTTTTTGAGTGTCTCAACATCTTTATAATCGATGTGTGTTACGCCTGCAGTTTTGAAAGGGCAAACGGTTTTGAGTTTCTTTTTTGACATAATAAATTAATTAAAAAACATTTTCTTCTTCTGGCATATCGATGTCCAGAATATCTGATTCAGGGATGCTATCATGATGATCATCCCCCATAGGAGCATCCTCTCTCTTTGAGAGGAAAATGAGGTTCATCACGACGATTTCTGTGCGATAAACACGAGTTCCATCTTCGTTGTCTTTGGTACGAGTTTTGAGTCGGCCTTCAACGTAGACGAGTTTGCCTTTTCTAAGGAATTGATCACATCGGTCAGCAAGTGGCCCCCATGCGATACAATTACTAAATTCAGCTTCACTTTGGATAGCACCATTTTTGTCTTTAAAGACACGGTTGGTAGCAACAACAAAGAGAGCACTCTTGGCACCACCAGTGGTCGTGCGAACAAGTGGATCCTTTGCGATATTACCGATGAGGATTACTTTATTGACGGTTCTCATAGAAAAAATAGATTAAGACTAATCAATGATAGTCAAAAGGTATCTCCACAGACCTTTCTTGATACCAAGAACTTTTTCAAGTCCCTGAATCTTTTTTGGTTCCGAAGACGAGAGAGTATAGATGAGGTAATGACCCTGTTTAGAACCATTGATACGGTATGCCATATCACGAGTTCCCCACACAGTCTCCTCCTCTATTTTCATCCCGTGAACGTCGAGCTCAGAGCGTATATCTGCTATGAGCGACTCGAGAGCTTTTGCCTCGAGCATCGGATCGACGATCATCATAAGTTCGTATTTTTTCATGCTTGGATGAGCGAAATAAAGATAAAAGTGGTGGTATTATACAAAAAAATTCTGTAATGCAAGAGGTATTTTTTGGATAAAAAAACTCCCGAGGAATTTGGTAATTCTCGGGAGAAGGAGTAAATTCCTGTACCACGATGTTGGCGATAAAAAAAGATTATCTATTGTGCCGAACATGAGTACGGGATATGTTGGCGTCATTCACGAAATGACATACCCTGACAAGCCTGGAAACAGGGTCTCAACTCTGCTTTGGTAATGGAAGCATTTTCACCCAGCTTCGTTCGTACTATGCGATTCCCTCCTCACTGTAGCATCTATAGAAATAAATAAGAATAAATAAATGCTACGGCGAGAAAGGAACACACGGCATCGAAAGAGAATAACAATGAGAGAGATAGGTAAACCATTCTCAGTCTATGTATTTTTATTTGGAATGCGGTGAGAAATCGTTGGTTTCTCTCCAATCACAGGGTCAATGTTGCACAAGAACAGCTTGTAACTACACTATACCCTATATTTTTTTGAAAAGAAAATGGATGTACCTTGCGCTCTGGGTGATATGGTTTGAAATAAAGAAATATCTATTTGGAAGCTTATATTAAGGCAGCTTTGGTAGTATTCTTTTTCATCCATCCAATCACGCGATATGTTACTGGCGTACAGACTGCTTCAACAGCGACTTTGAAAATAATATTCGAAATTGCGAGATGGAATAAATCAATATTCCCCATCGTGCCAAAAAATGCTATACTACAAAATACTACCGTATCGAGAGATTCACCAATCAAAGTAGAACCAATTGTTCGTACCCAGAGCCATTTTTGGCCTGTGAGTTTACGAATCCAGAGAAGACTCCAAGCGTTTGAGAGTGAACCAGCAAGGTAACCAAAAATACTTCCGAGAGTAATACGAGGAACAAGTCAGAGAATCACTTCGTAGCTCTTCTGATTTTCCCAAAAGCTCGCAACAGGAAGATATTGCACGATGGCAAGAATCAGTGCATTAAGAACAATAGCTGCAAATCCGAGGATAATAATATTTTTTGATATTTTCCAACCATATACTTCAGCAAAGATATCGCCAAAAATATAGGAAAGAGGAAAGAGTATAGTTCCTGCATCGAGCGTCAGTCATCCGAACTGAGTCATCTTAGTGGAAGCAATATTTGAGATAACAAGTATGACACAAAAGAGAGTGACAAAAACAGTGAATCGGAAAGAATGCACTGGTTCAGAGGTATTATTTTTCATTTGAATCAAAGTGTATGGTCACGAGAAGTATCTCTGGTCGAGAATTGGTACGAACTGGTGGTCACCATGTACCTACACCAGAAGAGACAAAAATATGTGTCTTACCTTTTTGCTTATATCAACGGGCGAGTTCAAATACTTGATCAACAATATAATTGAGAGGCCAGAGTTGTCCATTGTGCGTATGCCCTGAGAACTGAACATCGATACCATTATCTTCTGCTTCAAAGAGATTTTTTGGTTGATGATCCATGAGAATACGTGGTGTCTCTGGATTAGTTCCCTGTAATAATTCAGCAAGATTTTTACGAATAATACCAAATCGCATACCAGAGATATCGTCACGCCCAATCAAATCGACACCAGCAACCTCAGCAACACTGTCTCGAAGAAGCGTAATGTTATGTTCTCTCAGATAATCAGCCGCACGGTCAATTCAGCCAATATATTCATGATTCCCGAGAATGCCGTAGACACCATATTTTGCTGAAAGCTTTCGAAGGCGCTCACCAAGATCACGACGAATAACAGGATCCATCTCACCATCAAGAACATCTCATGGAAGGAGAATAAGATCTGGATGAAGTTCATTTATTTTAGCTACTACTCGTTCAGCATGATATCAACCATTGATGGGTCATAAATGAATATCGCTTGCCACAGCGATTCGCAGAGTGTCTGTGACAATATTCTTCTTAGCAACATGAATAGTATATTCGTGTATAACTGGTGTACGAGCATTGATATAACCGATCATAATCATCAGTATTGTCATCACCACAGTAATCCATGTCGTATGGTAGGCAATCAGACTTATACGTTCTGGTGAAAGAAATGAAAAGAGATAATTCAGTCACTTCAATATGTCAAAACCAAGACTGACAAAGAAAAAATGAACAATCCCTACAAACCATAATGATCCAAATGTAATTAAGGCATCGGAGACAATTGAGCTATGATTCCGCTGAATTATCTCACCAATAATATATGCTGAGGCGAGTATCAAAAAAATAACTGTGTATGCAATATATGAAAGAGAAAATGCATCCACCATCTGATACCCATGGATAAAAATATACGCGTTTATACTGATATATATTGCTATAAACACTGAGAAATAGAGAAAAAACATAGGATGGCGCATAGTAATAAATTTAGAGAAGATCTTTTATGATTTTTAAAACTTTTTCTGCATCGTGTTTGAGGGTATTTCTAGGGATGGCATCATATTTCCCTTGTTTGCTTGTTTCATTATTTACTGTAAGAAAGTTGTCAATAACCTTTCGTGTGTCTTCTCAGCCAGGCGCAACACTCTGATGTGTCATAACTCATTGTGTATTATGAATCAGGATATTATCAAAAGAAATATCTCACAGAAGTCTGGTAAACTCAGAGAGGTACATATCAACATCATATCCATCACAATGACCCACTGGAAAATTGGCAGCATTGGCGATAAGTATTTTTTTTGCTGAAGAATTTTTAAGAGATTCCATCATGCCGATTGGTGAAAGACACGGAATCAATGAAGTGTAAAATGTTCCTGGGCCAATAATGATTATATCAGCATCTTGAAGGGCTTGAATGGCAGGTCAATAGGCATGAACTCTGGGGGTAAGTTCGATGGTTTCTATTTGATTTGAGAGATGTGTTTGCGATATAATATGATCCTCACCGAGTATTCGCTCACCATTTTTGAGTGTTACAAGAATATCATGAATTTCTTCCGTTGCAGGAATAATCTGATTGCTGTGAATATCAAGCATCTTATGAGCATGTGAAAGTCATTCACGGAATCCATATTGTTCCACTAATCACAAAAGCCAAATATTTCCAACAGGGTGCTCGTCAAGAAAACCATGCTTAAAACGGTGTTCGGTCCAAATAGCTTCTTCACCAGCAAGAGCAGAGAGGTTTTTACGAATATCTCCAAGGGCTGGTACATTATATGTCTGACGGAGAACGCCCGTGCTACTACCACTATCAGAAGTAGAAATAATAGCCGAGAGCTGAATCGTTGGATCTTTTTGAAATGTCTTGAGGAGATTGGATATTCATGACCCTCCACCTATAAGTACAATATGCATAGTAGGGACATAGTAGGGAAAATTTGTATTTTTCAACTTTTCGATTTTGCAGAAAAAAAAATAGCCTATAATCGATGACATGAACCGAATTACTTTTTCCTTTTGTATTCTTATTCTTTCTTTAGGGATAGCCATTTGAATAATCATCTTTTTGATGAATGCAAATAATCCCAATTCCTCTTACAAAACCACATCATCGTCACTGCAGACTCTTATTGAAAAAATAGAACCAGTGACGGTAAGTATAGAAGGAACATCCTCTCATGGTACTGTTGTCACCACTTTGGATTGAACCGGTATTATAGTCCGTTCTGATGGTGTGATTCTCACCAGTAAACATCTGACAAATGAGGAATTTACTTATACTATTGAGTTTCAGGATGGTACAAAGATGCCAGCAAGGCTCTTAAAAACTCACCCAACTCTTGATATCGCACTTCTCTCAATTATGACTGATAAACCTCTTTCACTTCCTGTGTGAAATTTTATCAATTCTCAAGCAAATGTGCATCCATGAGAAAGTGTTGCCACAATAGGCAATATGCTCGGACTGTACCCATGATCTGTTTCTGAAGGTATTGTTTCAGGACTCAATAGAACGGTTCTATTGAGTGAATTACCTATGGAATGACTTATCCAAACAAATATTCCTATGAGTCTCTGAAATAGTGGAGGACCACTTATAGATTTTGATGGAAAAATTATCGGCATCAATGCAGGTATAGTGGGTGGAAGTTCTCAGATTGGTTGGACAATTCCTCTGACCCAAGAAGAAGTAGATTCTTTTCTCAAATAATCACTAACTCCCACAGACACAATTCCCTCCAGTATTTACGAGACCTGCAGGAAGACTAGATTGATTGTCTTCAATGTTGTTACAGACATCTACTAATGAGGTCACCACCGCTTCTGTGCAACTCACTGTCTTGGTTTGATCGCCAGAGGTTATAATAACCGAGGCATTCTTGGTTCATTCGGTTGTATAAGTCTTTGGGAGAGGATTGGTGGTACCCGAGAGAGAATCTGTTCCTGACCATAAGAAAGAGTAGACACCCGTACCTCCAAGTATATTATTCACTGTCCAGTTTATGGGGTGTCAAAAAGTTGCTAAAGCGGGAGATGGAGAACAAGTGGCAGTAATTGGAATAAGTGTAAATGTCGCAATACAGGTTTTATCAGTATTCATAGTTACCTGTCCGCTCGGATTACAATCTCCGCTCCATCCGGTAAAGGTGGAAAGAGTATTTGGTGTTGCTGTAGCAGTGACCAAAGTTCACGGAGTATACGTCCCCGCACCTGTGGTAGTTCCCCCCCCAGTTCCAGCAGTATTGATAGTGAGAGTAGAGATGTTTGTGAGAATAATAGAATGAGAGGTCCAATCAGACTGGAGTCAGTGTTCATCCTCAGCACGTGCTCGGAAAGTAAAGAGAGTTCCTGCTGTCGACCATGCTTTATCAGTATTTAATGTTGTACCCGAGGTGACATAACCCGTTGATGGAATTGGCTGAAGTGGTGTTCCTGTATTCGTCCAATCAATGATATATTTTATCGTATCCCCATCAGGGTCAGTTGATTGAATGCCAAATGTATATTGTGTTAAGACGGTGCCTGTTGTTGGACCCGTTATGGTTGGTGGGAGTGGTGGATTGTTAGCTGGAGGTACTACTGTAGCTGTAAGATTATACGAAATAGTTTGTACTGGAACCTCCAAGCTGTAGGGAGTCGAAACTGTTTTACGATTAGATAATCCCGTAGAATCTGTGCAGATATACTCCCCCGTAATGGTACCAGCATCTACCTTGAGCGGGATATTATTCCCATAGCATCCTGCTGGATGATCAACCCCATCATGCGCCTTAGTAAGATTTCTAAAATCCCAGTATCTGTAATAAAATTTACCACTAGTAGCACTAACAGTAAACAACGGATTAATAATGCCAGGGCTCGTCACTGTACATTCCCAAGAAGTTGTTGAGAGCGGAGAGCATGTCATTCCATTCGTATTTGTCAGTGTTCTTGTTGCAGGAGGAGAAACAACAAGAGGAATATAAGCATCATAGTAATTATCTTCGGGGATTGTGAATGTTCCTATGCCGTTACAAGTAAGATAACCAATATAATGATAATGAACAACAAAATCCTTGGTATTGCATGCCACAGCAGGAGGCGTAGATCCAGCTCTCCATTCGCCGTAAGGTGAATCTCCAGAGTATCCAGTCCCAAACCAAGAAATATCCTCTGATAAATGAGGTAAAAATGACAAAATCAATTTTGTACCAACTGGTATGGAGCTACCGTCAGCAATAAGGGCTCCAGTATCTTTATTTCTTATTTCTGCTTTATATTTTATCGAAACACTGGGGTTATCCAGTGCTTTATCCCACCCTGTTCCCTGGTTTTCTATTGTAGTACCACTCCAATTCCAAAAGCTGTCTAGCTTAACAGTAGGATTAGAAGTCCATATAACCTCTTTTGCTTCTGCCACAGAAGGCTGCAATAGACACAGAGGTATGAAGAACAAGAGAATAAGAGGAAGAAGGGTATTTTTCTTTTTCTTGGTCCTTGCTATGAGAATACCTAAGATGCTCAGAGCGAGGAGACTCAGGAGAATATTTATGAACATATTCTGTGGTGATTTTGTTTCTTGCGTTCAAACTTGCGTTGGTGTCTTTCTATCTGTTTCTATTTTTGTAGGACATCTCGCAGGATCTAGGAGTGTGCAGTCATACTGCATTGTTGATTCATCGACGAGTTTATTATCAGTGTAGAGGGCTGCATGGACTGAAAAATTATCGAGGGTTTTCTCTAGAGTAAAGTCTTTTTTGACTGCCATCATTTCACCAGTCACAACACCTTCATAGGTGTAGGATTCGACGACCTTTCCTGTGTCATCTTTGAGTTCGAGAATAACTTTATTATTTGGTACCTGAGCTGATTGACCACTATTATGGAGACAAGTAAAAAGTGTAGTTGGTTCATTTGCTTTGATGGGATATGTCGTAATAGAGGGAAAGTTGAGCCGTACCTTATCAACTCATTCTCTGACAAATCGTAAGTTGACGATAGATTTAGTATCTTTGTAGGTGAGTGTTCCGACAAGGTAGTAGACCGGTGCATCTTTTTCTGGGATGGTAAGCTGAAGACTATTAGAAGTATTAGGTTTGAGTTTGGTTGTGGTTGTGAACTCACGAACGAGGTTATCTGGTCCCATACTATCCCATTTGTAGAGCTTCCACTGTACTTGTGCTGTCTGTGGTATATTGGTGGTATTTTTGATCTTGAGAGAAATATGTGCATCTTTCTGTAATGGAATACGCGGTGGATAGGCGGCAAAGTAATATGGGTTTTCATTGATGATGACGGATGTTTTATCAAACATCATTCCTGTCTTTTCTCCAACTACTGTGAAATTAAAAGAGTTTCAAACAACATCATCGGTGAAAGAGAGACCGAGAAGATTGAATTTTTTGTCTGAGAGGAAATAGGTGACGAGTTGATAGTTTCCTGTTTCTGCAAAGGCTGGCACCTTCCAAGTAAACTTGGCTGGGATGGAACCATGAGCTGGGATGGTGATATTATCGAGTGCAATGAATTGATCGACGACATCAGGACCATTAGGATTTTTTTCTCATCAAACATTCTTCATTATTTTGACATAGAGTGTGCCTGCAACAATGGGATATCTATTATTGTTTTTGATGTTTCCAAAGAATCCCATTGTCATACCAGAGACAGCGCCGGAGCTCTGAGCAGTCATGTCAGCTTCGACACTACCAAAGGTGTAGTAGTTGAAACAGTTGGCGGTAGGCGTATTAACAATCGTGCTCGGTTCTTGCGTAGTTAGCCCAAGAGATCATTGAGACGATACGGGAAGGGATTTTATATTTGAGAGTGTATGTTTTTTGAGTGCTGCAAGTTGCGTCGTTTGCTCTGGAGTAGGTAAGTTAAGGATTTCTTGCTTTTCTTGAGTGGAAAGATATTTTACATCATCGAGTGTCAAACCATAGTCAGCCCAATTATTGCTCTGCGCGATAACGCAAGTTGCTAATATTCAGGAGAGAAAGAGATATGTAGTGACAATAATAATTTTCATAAAGGTATGACTAAAATGTAAGACTCGAAAGAATATCTACTACTATTGGATGGATTCCTGTGACATAGAGAGTACAGGAACCAGTAGTATTAGTAGTCAACCGGAATCTCTCAAGATCCTGATCAGCTGCAGTTGACACCAGACAATCAATCGTTGAGGAATTAGCACCACATTTTCCAGGATAACTTCTTACTCTCAATGTATCATTCAACGAGCCTCCTTGAGTATTTCTGGCCAAAAAACGTCCATTAATAATAAGAGAATTCATAAGGTCAGTTGGATTATTAATCCAATTTTTGCTCGATCAATCCACTCCATTCATCAATGACCCATCAGCAATAATCGTCGCGTTAATTCGAGTAACACTTGGATTCACAAAGATATTTCCTCAAAAGGATCCAACTTTACGGGCAATAATAACCAGTGATGAACTCGGATCATGATAGGTAATATTCCCATTAATTTGAACATCTATCCCTTCAGCAAAGACAACTTTTTGTCCTACTATATCAGAAGTATCAATAATAATTTTTCACCCCATGATACTCTGATAATAGTAGTATCCTGATGAATTATGTGTGTATGGTTGTTGAATAAGGACAGCGGTATTGGAATTATTAGTGAAGTTTATCACATCAGGAGAGGTCCAGGTGAGCAGACTTGGACTATATTGATCTGTGATATAGGTACTAATATTTTGACTGAGGTGTGTGAGAAATGTTTGATTTTTTACTGTGCGAGCACTATCACTCAATGAATATCCATACTCGCCCTGTTGTATTTTATTAATCAGAGTAGTAGAATAATCTGCTAATGTTGGCGTTATTGGGGTCATAGTTCCTTCTGCAAAACAACCATTATAACTCGTGGTAATAGGGGGTATTATTCTCACGGCATTACAATTCACATTTCATCCTCCATTGATGCCAGTACAGGTCCAAGTATAGTTAGTTGAGTTGGTTGAAACAGTTGGAATATCTCCGGTAATACCACAGAGGTTAGTTGTTGGAGCTGATGAGAGAGTTGTTCCATAGGCTCATCAACAAGTTCCTGGAGTAGGATTGGTTGTTGTGACTCTCACGGCATTACAATTCACATTTCATCCTCCATTGATGCCAGTACAGGTCCAAGTATAGTTAGTTGAGTTGGTTGAAACAGTTGGAATATCTCCGGTAATACCACAGAGGTTAGTTGTTGGAGCTGATGAGAGAGTTGTTCCATAGGCTCATCAACAAGTTCCTGGAGTAGGATTGGTTGTTG
>Ga0194052_1000025_pt1 | contig 113090 bp, 114 predicted proteins | sample SepL226m_MetaG_FD_160117 | JGI IMG/M metagenome (GOLD analysis project Ga0194052, IMG submission 160117) | Anoxic zone freshwater microbial communities from boreal shield lake in IISD Experimental Lakes Area, Ontario, Canada - Sep2016-L227-6m | ecosystem: Environmental > Aquatic > Freshwater >...
TGTAAGTCTGGCCTGTAGCCGTAGACACTGCGGCCGAAACGGTATTGGCGGTGTTGGAGCTGTACGTGAAATTGGCCAGCGACTGGGCATTGAAGGCCGTAGCGGCGGCGCCATAGGTGCCCCAGGTGGTTTCACCTTCCATGTTGGAGAACTGCTCGGCCATTTGCACAGCCACAGTGCCACGGCTAGCAACGCCATTTGCTCTGAGGTATTCCGTCAGCGCAGCTTGCAGGGCCGTGTAGGTGGCAGCCGGCGTGGGGAACAAGGTAGAAGCCGTAATCGTGCTGGCAGTGATGCCTAGGTTGGTGAGTAGCAGGGTTGCAAAGTCGGAGTTGCTGGTTGCGACAAAGCCCGCTGCCAACGAGTTGGCCCATGCATAACCATCGCTAGAGCCGATTTGGGCCACGTAGCTGTTGAGCAGCGCGTTGCTGGCAGCTTGGCCATACAGAGCTTGATACGTGTGAACCGCGATTTCGGTTGCGCCGGTAATTTGAGATGCCATTTGGACTTCCTTAAAAAAAATGAAAACTACCTAAAAATTTCGCTCATCAGCCTGCCACCATCGTGAAGATTGCACGCGACCGAGCCCACCCATAAGAGGTTTGCCGTTGCATTATTACACGAGCCTCACAATTTTTTCTACGATTCGGTAACAGGCTTTTGGCAAACTTAGCCGCAACTGTAGTGGCCAAACAACTAGTGGGCAAGTGACGGGGATCACACGTTTAGCAAGAAAAGCGCGCTTACCAGGCTAGGCGCACGCCGGTATAGGCACCACGGCTGTCTTGCGCAAACAGCGCCAGACTGCTGGCTTGTGCCGCCCAATCCAGCCCTATCACCCATTCGGCTTTGCTGCCCAGGGGGTGTTGGTATTCCAGCCGCGCGGCGCGGCGCTCTGCGCTGCGTACCATGCCACTCTCCAGCAAGGGGCTGTAGCCACTTGCGTCGCTTTGCTGGCTGTATTCAAGGTCGGCTAGCACGCGTGCGTGACGCAGGCTGGGCAACGCCTGGGTGCCTTCTGGCGCTATGCTGGCAAGCGGGAGAATGCCCGCAAGGCGTATGCTGGATTGGGCCTGGTTGCCCCCTGCACGGGCGGTGTCTTGGGCTTCGTCGCTGCCAGTTTTTATGCCGACCTGCCATTGGCCGCTTTGGCTGTGCTCACAGGCCCAAAGTAAGGACAAACCCTTGTAGCGCCCTGACAACAGTGGGTTGTTCGGATAGCTCCGGTCTTGCCACTCCAGGCCCGCTCGGGCGCTGCACTTGGCCGTATCCGACCAATTCCATTGCCCGGCCCAGCCGCCCACCACACCCCATGCCTGGTAGCGCAAGCCCGATTGGGCTTGCAAGTCCGAAAGGCTTAGGCCGTAATAGCTTCCAGACGCAGCCGGGTTTGTGCCCTGCCCACTGCTAGCGCCTGCCTGCGCGCTCATGTGGCTGCGCTCCAGCACCACATCAGTCTGGGTGGACCCCGCCTGCGGCAGCGCCGGGCTGGCACGGCTGCGCAGGCTGGCTTCCAGTTCCCAATGCACACCATCGGCGCTGTGGCGCTGCAGGTTTGCAAGTGCATCCACCCTGGCATAACCACCGCCCTGGGCCAAATAGCTGGGGTCAAGCGGCAGCACCAGGTTTTGGCCAGGCAGGGTGAGGGTCAGGCTTTCCAGGTTGGGCGAGCCCAGCAGGTTGCTGTCGTAGCCCACGCGAGTGGCCACCGAAAACCGCGTGCGCCAGCCGGTTGGTTCGGTGTTGGTAGTGCGCGCAAGGGCGGCTAATTGCCGCTCCAGTGGTGCGCGCAGGGTGGCGGGTAGGTCCGGGTTATTGAGCAGGTCTTGCAGCAGTGCGGTGGCTGAGGGCGTATCGCCGCTACCCGCCAGCGCAATGGCGTAGCTCAGCTGCGCATCTTTTAGCGCCGGCTCAAGCATGAGGGCGCGCTCCAGGTGGTCGGCCGCTTCCAGGTAGCGCCCCTGCTGGTTGAGGCGCTGGCCCAGCTCGGCCAAAAACACGGGGTCGCGCTGGCATGTAGGCACGGCTTGTAACAGTTGCTCCAGCGCATTGGCGGGGTTGCGCCCCACTTGCTCCAGCAGCGGGGCACAAGATGCACCAGTGGCCGCGTGCGTGCACGACAGGGCCAAGCCCAGCAGCGTTGCCGCCGCAAAGGCATTGCGCCGCGTTGCACCCTTGGGCGGTGCGGCTACAGGCTCAACACGATAGCTAGCCAAGACGCGGTGCAACCAAGAGCGGATAGGCGTAAATATGGTGCGGAACACGCATGCCATCCAATAAGAAGGTGCCCATGGACTCCAGCCCGGCGGCACCCACCTGGCCGGCCAGGCCTTCGCCCACCAAAATGGGGTGGGCCAGTTCGGCGGTCATTTCCACCAAACGGCTGGCAATGGTGACGGTGCGGCCCATCACCATGTGCGTGCGCCGGCTAGCCAGCCCAAACGAGCCCGCCATGGCAGGGCCTGTTTCGGCGCCAATGCCCAGCGAGAGTGGCTCCAGACCATCAGGCGCGGGGTCGGGTAGCACGCCTTGCATGGCGGCTTGCAACTCCACTGCCGCTTGCAACGCGCGCTGGGCATGGCGGCTGCCGCTTGCGCTGGCGTCGGGCGCTTCGCCCGGCGCGGGCTCGCCATTCCAGACGGCCAGCACGGCGTCGCCCTGGAACGCTTCAATCACGCCACCGTGTGCCTCTACCACACGGGTGGCCACCGAAAAGAAGGCATGCAGCACGGCAGCCGACTCTTCGGGTGGACGCGCCTCGCAGTAGGCCGAGAAGTTGCGGATGTCGGCAAACAACACCGACACCATGTTGGTGCTGGCCTTGATGGCGCTCGATGGCCCTTGCAAGGCCAGCGCCGCCGCCACTGGCGCGGGCAGGTAGCTTGACAGGTGACTGTACAGGCGGTCACGGTCAAGGCGGCTCTTGGCGTGCTCGAGTGTGCCCATCACCAAGCCGGTGGTCAGCACAAACACGGCCGGTGCCACCCAGCCCAGCCAAAGAGCAGCTTGCACCAGCGCCACCGCATGGCCGACCCACAGCAAGGCACTGAGTGCAGCCGCCGCCACGGGCAGCAAAACCACCGGAAAGCGCTGACGCTTGCGCAACAGAACCAGCAATACAAGCGCAAACGCACCTGCCAGGGCCTGCGCCAGGGGCGCACCCGCTGGCGTGTAAGGGGTGCGCGCGTCAATCAGCGCGGTGATGATCTGGGCATGCACTTGCAACCCGGCGGCGGCGCCGGCAAAGGGGGTGGCAACCGAATCGTTCAGGCCGAAGGCGCTGCTGCCCACCAACACCCACGCCTGGTGGAGCAGGTGCGATGGCACGCGCCCGGCCAACACATCTGCGGCCGACAGGCTGATAAAGCTGTCGGGGTGCAGCCGCCACGACACCCGCAGGTCACCGCGCTCGTCCAGGGGAATGGCGCCTGAGGCAATCCCGGGGGCCAGTAGCTTCCAAGGCGCATCCAGCCAGTTGGCACCACGCTCAAACACCAGACTGCGCTCGCCCGATCCGCGCATTAGTGCGGCAATGGCCAGCGCCGGATAAGATTTGCCTTGGTAGCAGATGACGGCGGGTTGGTGGCGCACAAAGCCATCGCTGGCCACACGCGGCGTGATGTGCCCAGCGTCGCGTACGCCCAGATCGGCTGCATTGCCCAGATAACCCGCTGCCGAACCAAACGGTGCCGGGCACGAGGCCCAATCGAGCGCACCAGCGAGTTGCCCCACCGAAGGTTGGCCACCTTGCTCTAGCGCAAATACCTGGGCCAGCACTGCGGCGTGCCGCTGCAGGGCCTGGGTCAAGGCCAAGTCGTCGGGTTTGGGGTCGGCAAATACGATGTCAAAAATTTGCTGATGCACGCCCGCTGCTGCAAGCCGCTGCACCAGTTCGGCCTGCACCGCACGCGGCCACGGCCAGGGGCCGACTTCGCGCAGGCTGCGCTCGTCAATGTCAACCACAATGAGACGGCGTTCGTCCTGGCGCTGTGCGCCCAAGCGCCAAGCCAGATCGCCCGAGCGTTCCTCAAAGCGCAGCAGCGCAGGCCCGGCTGCCAGGTGCAGCACAAGGGTGATGAGCGCCGCCAGTACCAGACTAGGTGCAAGTACGCCCCAGCGGCCCAACCACCCCGAAAAACGCGACAACAATCACCGCCCCCACAAGGTGATGCCGCTCAAGCCCCCGGCGGCCACCGTTTTTACAAAAAAGTAGCCTGCTTCCTTGCCGTCGAGACTGAGCGCACCGGCCGAGCCAGAGTTTCCTCCGACCGATTGCATCATGCCGGTAGGTGTGATCACACCGTTGGATGCCACGTTGTCGGTGCCCAAGAGCGCACTGGAGACGTTGATCTGGGTAGTGTAGGTGGCACGGGAAAAATCGACGCTGAGCGTGCCATTGTCAACCCGAACAGGGTCAATCACTGGACTGCCGCGATCGGACCAGACCAAGCTGGCCGTACCGCCCACGAGGCGAAAATTGGCCGAAGTGTCGGCGCTGGCCAGCAAGGCATTTGCAGCACCTTCACGGTACAGGGTAAAGGCCCCATTTCCAGTGACGGATTGCCGGCCGCTTTGGATAGCCTGTGTGAAGGTGGTACTCAACGTGTCACCATCGGCGGCGGCGAGCAAACGTGCCCAAGACAACTGGGTAACCACAGGCGGCAGCACTGGCGCTGGCGTGGGTATAACCGGCTCAACCGGCACGACAGGTACGGGGGACGGTGCTGGAGTGGGCGTTGGTGTAGGGGTGGGTATGGGCGTTGGCGTCGGCACAATGGCTTGTGCCGTCTGCGCCGCCGACGCAGCCTGGCCCACCACCACCCCCACGGCACGGGCATCACCCACGACAACTTTGTCTTTGTCAATGGTAACGTCGGTGCGCGCCGTGTCAGGCTTGAATACCGGATCTACCTTGGCAGCCGCTTCAACCGGCGTAGCACGCGAACGCTGCGCCAGCAGATCAATGGCTGCCACCAGTTGCGGGCTGGTTTGCTGACGACTGAGCGAAAGCATCTGGCCCTTCATGTCCTCAGTCAACAATTTTTCAAAGCCATTTTGGCAAGGCCCAACGCTGGCCTGGCAGCCGCTTGACATGGGGGTGAGCACAATGGCACCGGTGTAGACCGAGGCCAGGGTGTTGTTGGCGTCGGAGCGCACCACAAAGTCGGTCCCCTTGACACCAATGGCGGCCAACGGGGTATTGAGGCGGAAGCGCTCGCGCTCGGCCTCACCCCAACTGCCCGTGATGGAGCGTACCAAGCCTTCGTCAAGGCGAAACTTGATGGTGGTGAGGGTTTGCTGTTCGCCGGCGTGGCGGTAGTCTTCAATCTGCAGGCGGCTGGAGGGGCGCACGCTCAGCCGACCACCATCTACAAAACGCAAGTGCACATGGCCACCGGCACCGGTCTCGATGCGGTCACCTTCGCGAATGGCGCCGCCGCGCTCAACGCTGCGTGCCACGCCGTCTTGCGATACCAGCGTGACTTCGCCAATCAGCAAAGTCACTTCACCAACCACCCGCACTTCGCCCGCTGAGACCGCGAACGCAGGGTTCGCCATCAACAGCAGCAACGCCATGGACGCAACCACCGGATTGAAGAACCGCAATATTTTCATGTTGCCACCTCGCAAAAAAAGCCGAGCGAATTGCACTGACGATTCGGCTTGCAACCACGGGGAACAGCATCCCCAACTGTCAATCTAGCACGGCACCAACTTTCTTTCTGTGCTGCCAATCACAAGTTGAACAATCTCCAAGGCGCTAAACTCACCAGGAATGCCTGTCTCGCTTCAACTGCTGGCCCAATTTCCGCTGCTGCGCCCGCTACCGCGGGAAGCTTTGGAGTCCATCTCGGCGCAAATGAATCTGCGTTCATTTGCGCGCCGCGCCATGGTGCTGTCCAAGGACACGCCAACGCCGGAACTGGGCTTTCTGGTGGACGGGCGATTGCAGGGGGTTGATTTTACGGTGGACGGGCGCGGCGTGGGCTTGTATTTTGTAGACCCGGGCGACTATTTTGGCGAGTTGTCGGTGGTGGACAGCCAGGGCGGCTCGGAGTTTGTGGTGGCGGCGGCCCGCTCTACGGTGGCGTTTTTAGAGGCGCGCGCTGCGCGGGAGCTGATTTCGATGCACGCAGAACTGGCCAGCGCGGTGATGGCCCGCCTGGCCAAGCGGGTACGTGCGGTCATGGGCCAGCGCATGCTGTTGAGCTTGTCCAACCCGTTCCAGCGCTTGTGCGCGCAACTGCTGCAACTGTCGCACGAAACCCGTAACGCTTTGCCAACAGTTGACCCGGTGCCGACCCACCAGGAACTTGCAATCATGATCAATGCCAGCCGCGAAACGGTAACACGCTCGTTTCAGTTGTTGTTTTTGAACAAGATGCTGGTGCGCGAAGGCAATACCCTCACGGTGCTGCGCTTGGACTACCTGCAAGACATTGCCCAAGGCCGCGTGGACCCACCCAAAGCATAGGCCACGCTCACGACCCACTGCTATCATTGCCCGCCTTGAAAACCCTACTTTTGTACCTATTCCCCTGGCGCTATGCAGGGCTCATCCGCCAGCTTGCGACACGGGACATCCACTCGCGCTACCGGCAATCAATGCTGGGTATGGTCTGGGCGTTTCTGACGCCGCTGCTGATGCTGCTGGTGTACACAATGGTTTTCCGCTTTGTCTTCAAGATGCGATGGAATTCCGCAGTGGAGGAAAGCCACCTGGCTTTTGCGCTGCGGTTTTTTGCCGGGTTGTCGGTTTTCAATTTCTTTGCCGAGTGCGTCAACCGCGCCCCGGGAATGATTCTGGAGCAGCCCCACCTGGTGAAGAAAATTATTTTCCCGCTAGAGATTTTGTCCTGGGTAAACGCGGTTTCGGCAATGGCCAATCTGGCGGTGGCCTTGCTGCTGCTGCTGGTGCTGGGCATCTACGAGCACGGTAGCTTGCCATGGAGTGCGCTGGCGCTGCCGGCAGTGTGGTTGCCGCTGCTGCCGCTGTGCGTGGGCCTGGGGTGGCTATTGGCGGCGGTAGGCACTTATGTGCGTGATGTGGGTCAGGTATTGGGGCTGTTGGTTAGCCTGTTGATGTTTCTGAGCCCTATATTTTTCCCGGTGGAGGCGCTGCCTGAAGCGGTTAGACCGTGGATGGTTCTGAATCCTTTGGCGCTGACCATTACGCAAACGCGGCAGGTTTTGATTGACGGGCTTTGGCCCGATTGGTCGATGCTGGCGATGCACACCGTCGTGTGTTGCGCTATTGCCCTGCTGGGAGCGATGTTTTTCCGGGCTGCACGAAAGGGCTTCGCTGATGTCGTCTGACTACGCGATTGAGGCTGCTGCGCTGGGCAAGTGCTACAGCCTGTATGACCATCCCGGCGACCGGCTGAAGCATTTGCTACTGGGCAACTGGTTGCACCCCAAGAAGCCGTACTTTCGGGATTTTTGGGCACTCAAGGATGTGAGCTTTGCCATTACGCCAGGCGAGGTGGTGGGCATTGTCGGGCGCAATGGCGCAGGCAAATCGACGCTGCTGCAAATGGTGTGCGGCACCTTGCAGCCCAGCGCCGGGCAGTTGCAAGTGAATGGCCGCGTGGCCGCCTTGCTGGAACTTGGCGCGGGATTCAATCCAAACTTCACTGGCTTGGAAAACGTGTACATGAATGCGGCCATTTTGGGCTTGAGCCAGACACAGGTGGACCAACGTCTGGACGAAATTCTCTCGTTTGCCGATATTGGCGACTTCATTGGCCAACCGGTAAAAACCTATTCGAGTGGCATGTTCATGCGCCTGGCATTTGCCGTAGCCACCAGTGTGGAGCCCGATATTCTGGTGATTGACGAGGCGCTTTCGGTGGGTGACGGAGCGTTTGCGCGCAAGTCGTTTGACCGCATCATGCGGATGAAGGATGCAGGCAAGACGATTCTGTTTTGTTCGCATTCGATGTACCAGGTGGAAGCGCTATGTTCGCGCGCGCTGTGGATCGAGGGCGGTGCCTTGCGCATGATCGGCGGCGCTGCCGAAGTGACCAATGCCTATCAGACCAGCCTCAATGCCAGCGTTGCCGCGGCTGCGGTGCCAACACAGGGCTTCGCCCCAGCGCCCAGCGCCAGCAGGCCCGCACCGCCCCAAGGTTCTGGACGCATTACCAGGATCTACGCAAAGGTGCACGGCCTTGAGAACCGTGAGTTCGACGTAGTGTCGGGTGAGACCGACCTTGAAATTGGCATCGAGTTTTGCATAGATCCAGGCTTGCCCGCGCCCAGGGTGGCATTCGGCTTTGCCGATAGCAACCATCTGACCGTGACCAGCGTTTTATCGGGCCAGGACGGCAGCACCACGCACGTAGACGCCCAGGGTTATGGCCACATGAAGGTGCGTTTTCCGCGACTGCCTTTGCTCAAGGGCCGCTATACGGTGACCGGTTTTCTGGCCTGCGAGAAGGCATTGCACATCTATGAGTACATTGAGGGCGCAGTGACGCTGAACGTCACACAAAAGGGGCTTGAACAGGGTTTTGTGCTGCTGCCCCACGAATGGCACCCATGACAAACTCCGCTACGGATGACACACCCCTGACCGTGCGGGTGGGTGAGGCCGTTCTGACGCTGCGCGACTTGCAGGGCAGCGACGCCAGTGCCGTGCTGGCCTTGCACGAGCACGTGTTCGGTGCCGGTGTAGATGCCAAATGGTTTGCCTGGAAATACGAAAACGATTCAGGCCAGGGCAAGGGGCAAGCGCTGGGTGTCTGGAGTGGCGATACCTTGATTGCCTATTGCGGCGGCATTCCGCGCACGTTGTGGCGGCAAAGTAAATCCTTGCGCGGCCTGCAAATGGGCGATGTGATGGTGCACCCCGCGTGGCGAGGCATCTTGACGCGACGTGGCCCATTTTTCCATGTGACCCAGAAGTTTCATAGCAGCCGCGTAGGCGCGACCCCACAACACCCGTTCGCACTGGGTTTTGGCTTTCCCAACCTGCGGCATTTGCGCCTGGGCACGATTTTCGGCCTGATGCACGATGACGGAGCAATGGAGGCGCTGCATTGGGACACCACACCAGCGACCTTTACGTCCCTACCTTGGAGCCTGCGCTGGCGCGAAGTGGCGGCATCAGACAAGCACCTGGAGCGTAGCGTCAACCAGGCCTGGCAAGCGATGCGCGCGCGCTCGGGTGACCGGATACTAGGACAGCGCGATGGAGCCTATCTTCGTTGGCGCTACATCGACCGGCCCACACCACCCAACACACCCGCCCCAGAAGGGCCACGCTACCGCTTTTTTGAACTGCACCGCATTTGGTCGCGCAATCCCCTTGGGGTTGCAGTGTTGGACTTGCGGAGCGAATCGGCCCAATGGCTTGACTGGATTGGCCCGGTTCAGTGGGCGGCAATGGCGTCTCGCGCCTGCCGCCTGGAGGCAGCGCGCGCTGGTGCGACCAGCTTGACCGCCTGGGCCAGTCGCGCGGTGGCCCAGGCGCTTGAGGGTTCGGACATCGTGCGCCGCGAGCCTTGCGCCGGTCTTGCAGTCTCGACCGCCTCGGACCTGGGAGCGCAAGGCGCGGTCGGGTTGAATTGGTGGCTGATGGGCGGGGACACCGATTTCTTGTGATCAGACAACGCCGGCCCTGGCAGTTCGCAATGGTGGCTGCCCTAAAATCTGCCGATAACGAAGGTTGCGATGCACTCCCATATTGAAGATTTCACTGCCCAGACGCCTGATCAATCCGAATGGAATTTGTCGGGATGGGCGTTCGTGCCACACCAGGAAATTCGCAGCGCCCGCACCGAAATCGATGGACGCGCCGTAACTCCCTTGTCTTATGGCTGGCCGCGTCCCACCGTAGAGGCAGATTTTCCGACGGAATGCGTGACGCAGTACGTGGGATTCAGGACGTATGTGTGTCTGCCTGCGCCGCTTGCAGCCGGAGAGCACCAGCTTGATCTGGTTTTCCTGGGTGCGGATGGACTGGAGCTTGGACGCTGCACCACACATTTCACCACCACGCAGTCGATTGAACTGAAGAAAAGCCGGTTTGGCGATCCAACGGTTGACCGCCACCATTCGCAGGCTGGGTATCTGGACCTGCTGGAGAAAACCCTTGTCGGACTGCCCTACGCCCAGGGGCAAGAGTTGGTATTCCGTGAGGATGGCCGCGACTGGCCCACGGTAGCCCACAGCATGGCGGGAATGGCCCGGCTGCGCCACCTGCGCGCTTGCGTGGAGAGCGTGGTGCGCGAGGGTATCGTCGGCGACCTGATCGAGACCGGTGTCTGGCGCGGTGGCGCGTGCATTCTGATGCGCGCTGTGTTGCGCGCCTTGGGTGACACGTCACGCAAGGTGTGGGTGGCAGACTCGTTTGCCGGTTTGCCCAAACCGGATGCCGAAAAGTACCCGGCCGATGCGGGCGACACGTTGTACGCATTCAAGGAACTGGCCGTATCACAGGCCCAGGTGCGCGAAAACTTTGCGCGCTATGACCTGCTTGACGGTCAGGTGGAATTTTTGGAAGGTCTGTTTGCCAACACCTTGCCAACTGCGCCGATTGAAAAGTTGTCGGTGCTGCGGCTTGATGGCGACATGTACGAGTCCACCATGGACGCGATTACCGCGCTGTACCCCAGGTTGTCGGTAGGTGGATATTGCATTGTGGACGACTATGGTGCAGTACCCGCCTGCCGCATGGCCGTGAATGACTACCGGCGTGCCCATGCCATTGAGGCACCGGTGGGCATGATCGATTGGACCGGCGCTTGGTGGCGCAAGGAATAGTCTGCCGCCACAAGCCATGCCCCAATATGCTGCCCCGCTGAGCTTCGTAAGCTGCGTCTCTGACCTGCAAGTTTTGCAGGAGCGACTGCTGGCTTCGCCTTGCCTGCAGCACGGCGGGCTGCGGCTGACACTTGCACACAACGCCACTTCGGCAGCCGACGGTTTTAATGCGGCCACGCAGGGTGCCGCGCCGGGAACGTGGCTGGTATGGGTGCACCAGGACGTATATCTGCCACAGGGCTGGGATGAGCGTTTTGCTGCAGCGCTAGCACAAGCGCAGGTACAGTTTCCCTCACTAGCGGTGGCTGGGGTGTATGGCGTTGCCGGTACGGGTGCGCAGGCGATGCGCGCCGGGCATGTGCTCGACCGAGGCTGCTTGCTGCGCGAGCCCGCCGCCCTGCCCTGCCTGGTGGACAGTCTGGACGAATTGCTGTTTGCCGTACGGGTTGACACCGGGCTGCTGCTTGATGCGGCACTGGGCTTTGACTTTTACGCCACCGATCTGGTGCTGCAGGCCCAAGCCAAAGGCTTGCAGTGTGCAGTGCTGGATGCGTATTGCGAACACTGGTCCGCGACCCCTGCACCCCAAGACGTGCAGGCAGGTTTAGCGCAGCGCATCCAGGCCAGCGGCGCGGCGTTTGAACGCAAGTGGCAGCACCGCTTGCCGCTTACCACGTCGTGTTTTGAAATCAACCAGCCTGGCGATGTTGCCCGCGCGACTGCCCGGGTTGTGCGCGCGCCCACTAGCGCCTGACATGCATCTACCTGACTCCATCGCCCGTTGGCTCAAGCCCAGCACCTGGAATTATGCCGCCCAGCGTCTGGACTTTGGCTTGGTGTTGCCGCTGATCGCCCGCTTGCCACTGCGATGGGCGTACCGTGTGTCTAACTGGCGCGGCGCCATCAACGCCCGCTTCGCTCGCGATTGGACCGAACTGTCAGTGGGTTCCCCTTTCATGGGCGGTCGCTGCGCCGCAGCTTATCGCGAATTGTTCCCGCAAGCCTCGGACACCGAGATTCAGAAGCTGGTAGTGCAACGCTACCAAACCACGACGCGTGAAGAGTTGGTTGCGGTACTGGCGATTCAAGGCCGACTGGACAAGATCGACTGGGATATGGATTCGTTTCGGCAAGCGCTGGCACAGCGCCAAGCAGGCCGGGGCCTGGTGGTGGTGGTAAGCCACTTTGACAACTTCTTCCTGGGCATGATCGGCATTGCCCGATGCGGCCAACCGGTTCACACGATGAAATCGGACATCGTGCAGGATCCCCGGGTGCACCCCACGTTGCGGAAATTTTTTCATGTCAAGTACCAGCGCTACGAAGAGGCGATGGGGGGCGTACCTTTTCTGACCTATGGCGCTGCTGCGCGTGACGCATTTCATCGTGTGCTCAACCAGGGCGGGATTGTGGTGATGGCGTCGGACGGGCCGGCGAGTCAGGGTGAACACAAAGGAACATGGGTGTCGTGGATGGGCAAACAACGCAAAATGGCCGACGGTGCCGTGCGCATGGCCATCGACACCGGAAGCCAAATAGTGGGAATGCGCAGCCCGTATGCCAAACTTGGGCGGGTTGTCGCGCAATGGAGTGAGATGATTGACCCCCAGGACTTTCATATGCATGACCCCGTACGTACCCGCGAGTTGATTTACGCGCCGATATTTGCATTCTTGGAATCAGGCATCCGAGCCGATCCCGGTCTCTGGTGGGCCTCCCACCTGCTAGGGGATTTCGAAGTCAGAGACGAGCAGGTATGACACTTTGCGTTTTTCTCAATAGTGCATCGGGCTTGGCGGGATCGGACGAGCACAACTGGGGTCTGCGCGAGCTGCGCAAGTCGCTCGGACGCAGCGCTGGCTTGTGCCAGTGGGTGGAGTTTGATCCGGCAAAGCCCGAATGCGCGTCTGGCAAACTGCTGTCTACCGTAGATAGCGAGCAGGTTCTGGTAATCCTGAATTCGGCGGTGATTGTTTCGGACAGTGCACTGGAAGCGTTGGCGCAAGCACTGGCCCGCTATCCGCAAAGTTGCGTCATGCCTGCCGACCCGCGCGATGCGATTGGCCCGTGGCAGATTGACTACGCCAGCCGCCTGGGGTTTGAGCGTTATGTGCAACGGCGACAGGCTTTGCCAGCCTTGCGCCCCGCAGAGGGGCTTGCGCCCTGGCTGTTTCTGGCCAATGCCCAAGCGCTGCGCGCGACGCTGGAGAAGTCGCCCGCTCTGGGCTGGCATGAACTGCCTGGTGCCATGCCCGAGCCTGCCTGCATCGCAGAGCATGCCTTTGTGCACTCGTACGCTGACTACCAAAAAAATGACCGGCGTGAGTTTTTGCAGTTGATCCCCGCTGACGTGAACAAGTTGATGGATGTGGGCGGGGGCGAAGGCGGTTTTGCGCGAGCCTTCCAACAGCAACGCAACGCCGAAGTGCTGCTGGTGGAGCCCAACACCGCATCTTCTGATGTGGCCCGCAGTCATGGCGTTGCCGTATTCAACGGGCGCTTCGAGTCGCTTGAGCTAGACCAGGCGGGTCTGTTTGACTGCATCAGCTTCCTTGACGTGCTTGAGCATTTTGATCATCCGCTGGGAGCGCTGCAACACGCACACCGGCTGCTACGCCCGGGTGGTTATGTGGCCCTATCCATCCCCAACGTGGGGCACTGGTCGGTGGTGCAGGGGCTGTTGCACGGCCGGTTTGACTATTTGCCGGTGGGGATTTTGTGTTGCACCCATGTTCGGTTTTTTACCGAACGCAGCTTGCGTGGGTTGTTGGAAGACGCCAATTTCAAGGTCGAGACCTGGCACGCGCAACAGCAACCGCTGCCCGAATACTTTGCCCAGGCGCTTGGCGTACGGCCCAACGCGGAAACCGCTTGGGATCTGCAGAGCCTGGCCACGGACAGCTTTCACGTGATCGCATCGAGGCGCTGATGCCCGCACCTTCGATCGACATTGCCATCGTCAACTACCGTGGTGTAGGCGACACGCTGGCCGCTCTGGAACGACTGGGGCAATGGCCCCACGGGACGGTCTGGGTGGTGGACAACAGCGCGCACGAAGCAGACTTACAAAACGATTCAGCAGCGTTGTGCCAAGCCTGCACCGCGATGCCATGGGTGAGCATGATTACGCCTGGCAAAAATCTGGGGTTTGGCAGGGCTTGCAATCTGGCATTCGCGCAATCACGCTCGGAATATTTTTTACTGCTCAATCCGGATGCGCGTATTGCGCCGGACGCCGTGTTGCGGCTGGCTGCCGTGCTGGTTGAGAACCCGCGCCTGGGCGCGGTTTCGCCCAAGATTTATTGGAACGAGCAACACTCTTTCGTGTTGCCTGCAGCATTTCCCCAAACGCCGTGGCATAGCGTGGCACTGACGCTGGCAACGCACTTTCCGCGCACGACGCAGCGGTTTGTGCGGCACCGGATACAGCGTTCGATGCAGCAAATGGCAGGGCCGGCCTGCTTTGAAGTCCCCTTTCTGGCGGGTGCCGTCATGCTGCTGCGCCGCGCCGCCGTCGAGAAGGCAGGTGGGTTGTTTGACCCCGCTTACTTCATGTTCTTTGAGGACTCTGACCTCTCGCTGCGGCTGCGCCGCGTCGGCTCCGCGCTGGCGCTGGTGCCTGCCGCAAGCGCCGTGCATGAGTACCGGCACAAAGCGTCCAAAGCAACCCTGATGCAGGACAGCCATGGGCAGTATTACAAAAAGCTGTTCCCCGCGTTTTATTCGCTCTCGCGGCAAGGCCGAGTTGTTGCCGCCTTAACGCGGCCCTTACCGTGCGCCCGCTTGGGCAAGGTACTGTCGGCCCCCGTGGGTAGCGCTGCCGAGTTCGCACAGCTTAGTGCCGCCTGCCCGGTGATTGCACTGAGCCCTTCGCCGCTGATGATGCCAGCGATGTTCAGGCCAAGTATGGATGCCGCGCGCTGCCTGGATGCGCAGGAATGGGCCTTGCTGGAACCTGCGCATTACGTTGCGTGGGTGCAAGACGCTGACCGGCCCACGGTGTGGTCTTGGATTTATTTTGAACGCGGCGAGCCAGACTGCTGAGAAAATGCCAGTGTTGACAACAAAACGCCTAGCTGTACCTATGTCAGTCGTTATCATTGGCACCCATGTCCTGACCGAGCAGGATCGTTCATTTTTTGTACCGCCCTTTGGAATCTGACCTCACCCCCTACAGCGCAAGCCTATGCATACCGGCGCAGGCCGTGCTGGTGCTCGCACCGCATCCCGACGATGAGGTGTTCGGGTGCGGTGGTGCGATTGCCGCGCATGTGCAAGCCGCAGTCCCCGTGAAAGTGGTGGTTTTGTCGGACGGCGCTCGTTTTGGTGACGCGACTGTGCGAAGCCGCGAGTGTCTTGCTGCTGCCAAGGTGCTAGGTTATGGTGTGCCTGAGTTTTGGAAGTTGCCCGACCGCGGAGTACGGTATTCCGAAGAGTTGGTTTTGCGCATTGCGGCCAGCATCAACAGCGGCGGTGCGGATCTGGTCTATTGCCCGTCGCCTTGGGAAGTGCATCCCGACCATCGACAAACCTGCATGCTCGCGGTGGAAGCGGTGCAGCGAGCCACCCGACCCGTGCGGCTGGCGTTTTATGAAGTGGGCGCACCTCTGCGGCCCAATGTGCTAGTGGATATCAGCGCCCACGTTGCGATAAAAGATGCAGCGATGCAATGCTTTGCATCGCAGATGGATCAGCAAGACTACTTGCGGCACGTCCACGGGCTGAATCAATACCGCACGTACACGCTACCACAGCAAACCAAAGCTGCAGAGGCTTTTTGGGTAGTAACTGCCGCCGAAGTTGGGCGACAAATGCCATCGGATTTGCGCAATATGGCATCGCCGGGTTTGCTCGGAGATGGGGCGGTGTTGCCGCAAAGCTTGCCACTGGTGTCGATTTTGATACGTAGCGCTGGTGGCGCGCACCTTGCGGAGGCTCTGGATTCGGTGGCGTTGCAAACTTACCGGCCGATTGAAGTCATCGTTGTCGCCACGAAACCGGATCACCACCCACTGCCTGCCATGTACGGCTGCTTCTCAGTGCGATTGATTACAACGGACGCTGTGTTAAATGCTAGCGCTGCTGCCAACCTGGCCATGGAACATGCACGCGGCGAGTTCTTACTCTTTCTGGATGAATTCGATTGGTTGATGCCTAGCCACGTCGCCCGCCTGGCACACGTGCTCACACTGCAGCCACATACTTTGGCTGCGTACACCGGCATCAGTCTGGTTGGCAAAGAAGGCGATTCGCTAGGGCAGATTTTTGATGTCCCCTTTGATGCCATACGACAACTGGCGGGTCGTCTGGTGCCAATTCATGCTGTGCTGTTTCGCGCAAAGGCGCTGAGCCAGGGCTGCAAGTTCGACGAGGCACTTACAACTTGCGAAGATTGGGACTTCTGGTTGCAACTCGGTCGCCTCACCCCGATGGTCCATCTGCCCGGTGTGAGTGGCGCATACCGCATTCGCGAGGGACATACCGAAGCGACAGACTCCCCCATGAAATGGACAGGAACGCGCGAAATCCAGGAAAAATGGGCAAAACTTTGGACCGCACAACAAATCGATTTGATGATGCAAAGGGTGTGGACACATCCACAGTTGGAAACCCGGTTGGCCGATGCGCAACAGCAAGCGCATGCAGCGCAGGCATTGTTCGAACGAGAACAGCAGTTGCTTGTGCAGCAACGCCACCAAAACCAGGCCCTTAGCGAAAGCCTGACTCTCCAACAGCGACAGCTTGAACAGGAACAGCGTAACAGCCAAGCCTTGATCGAGAGCCTCGCGCACCAACAGCGACAGGTTGAATGGGAGCAAGGCCACAACCGTGACCTGTCCGAGGCACTGGCAACAGTTCAACACGAAGTGGAATCTCAATTGGAGCGAGGCCGCTTGCTCGAAGAAAACTTGGCACAGAAGCAGGCGCAGTTGGAATCGACCCAACAAGACAGCCAGGTTCTTGCAAATAATCTGGCGCATCAGACACAATACGCGGCTGAAGTACAACGCTTGAACCAGGAGTTGGAATTAAGCAGAGCCTGGTTTCAGCAGCAGTCCGACTCTTTGTTGCAAAGTACGTCCTGGAAGCTTACTGCTCCTGTGCGCTGGGTCGCACAAGTTGCACCGCTTACGCGCCGCATGCTAACTGCTAATTGGTTGGCCAAGAGCACATACCGTGCAGCGCTGCGTTCAATTTATATGCGCAGCGGGTTACTGCGCACACTTCGGCAAAAATATTTGCAATGGAAGTTGCGTGCCGCGTCGAATATTCAAATCATCTCAAACTCCAGAGACAATTCACCTGCTCTACAGGCTCTTTGCAACCGTCGCTTTTCGCAAGAAGCGTTGTTAAGTGCGAGCAGCGCTGAAATTCCCGCTGCATGGCCCGAAATCGACGTTTCTGTCGTTTCCTACAACAGCGCACGCTGGATCCAGCCATTCTTTGCATCGCTGCTCGCACTGGACTACCCACTTACAAGAATTCACTTGCATTTTGTTGACCACGGCTCAAGCGACGACACCGTGAGTCAACTGCGGGAAATGTTGGCAAGGAGTGCCGCTAGTTTTGCAAGCGGTCAGGTTATTGAGCAGAGCAACCATGGATTCGGGGCCGGCCACGACCGCGCCATACAGGAAGGCAGTGCGCCTTACTGCCTAGTCACCAATTTGGACCTTGAGTTCGCGCCAGATGCGCTGCGTCAAGCCGTGCTAGTGGCGCTCAATGACACAAGTGAGTCGGTCGCTAGCTGGGAATTCAGGCAGGCGCCGTTTGAGCATCCCAAACACTACGACCCTGTCACACTTGAGACCAATTGGTCGTCACACGCCTGCGTGCTGATTCGCCGAAGCGCTTACGCCAAGGTGGGCGGATATGACAAAGCAATTTTCATGTACGCCGAAGACGTGGAATTGTCGTATCGCTTCCGCTCCTATGGGTACGCTCTGAAGTACTTGCCCAAGGCACGGGTGCTGCACCATACTTACGACGCTGCTGGGCAAGTGAAGCCCTTGCAGTTTGCGGGTAGCACGATTGGCAACATCTACATCCGAATCCGCTACGGAAAAACTGCAGACCGCCGCGCAGCTGTACTTTTGTATGCCACACTGCTTGCCAGGCCAACACCGTTCCCGGGTGCCAAGCGGATGCTGTTGAAAAATGCAATTGGGTTGTTGACCAAAACTCCCCACTTTCTTTCGGGAAAGGGTGATCAACCTGCTTATTTCCCGCTACGTGGTTTTGACTATGAGATGACCCGTGATGGCGCGTTCTGGAACACCCAATCAGACCAGGCTTACGACACTTATCCGCTGGTAACGGTCATTACCCGCACCTACAAAGGTAGAAGCATGTTCCTGGAACAGGCCATGCAAACAGTCTTCAACCAGACTTATCCAGCCATTGAGTTGCTGGTTATTGAAGATGGTGGTAGCAGCCAACAGGAATTGGTTAAATCGCTTGCCAAGCGTGCACCTAATAACGTTAACGTGCGCTTCTTTGCGAACGCAAAGTTAGGCCGCTCAGCGGCTGGCAATGTTGGTCTGGCTCAATCCAAGGGGCAGTACTTGATGTTCCTTGACGACGACGACCTGTTACTGTCAGACCACGTTGAGACCCTGATGGCCACTCTAATGCGCGACACCAGTCTGGCAGCGGCCTACGCATTGGCAATGGAGGTCTTGACCGATGTGGAACCCTCCATGGAGCGTTATGTGGAAGACTCTTTCCATACGCCCGGCCTATTCAGGCAAGAGTGGGACTACAACGTGCTGCTGGACCACAACTTCATACCCATCCAGGCCATCCTGTTCAAGCGCGATTTGTATTCGCTACGCGGAGGCTTTGACATGAGTCTTGATCAACTGGAGGACTGGAACCTGTGGCTGCGCTACGGGTACGGGAATCAGTTTGCCTACGTTGCCAAGACCACCTCCCTGTTTCGGTCTCCGGCCAAACCTGAAGTTCGATCAGCACGGCACCTACTGCTTCACGAAGCCTACAACACCGCCAAGAACGGGGCTATGCGAAGCCTGGGATTGGAAAGCACACCCCAATGAATCACGGCAACAATTTGACGGCTCTGCGCTGGCTGGCGGCAGGGCTAGTACTCTACGGTCACTCATTTGTTTTTCTGGGGCTACCCGAGCCAACATTCATGGGATGGGCACCCTTGGGACCACTGGGCGTATTTATTTTCTTTGCCATTAGCGGCTATCTGGTCGCACAAAGTTGGGAAAATGATCCTAGCCCGCTACGATTCTTGCAACGTCGTGCATTAAGAATTTTCCCCGGTTTGTTCGTATGCACGGTGCTGTCGGTCTTTGTTCTTGGCCCATTGCTTACCAGTCTGCCACTTTCCGACTACTTCCTCCACGAACGCACGAGAGGATATTTCGAAAACGTCGCGCTCTACACCGTCTATTACCTACCCGGAGTCTTTGAGTACAGCAGGGTCCCCAATGCGGTCAATGGGTCACTATGGAGTTTGCCGGCCGAATTTTTTATGTACCTAACACTGGCCTTGGTGGGACTATTACGACTTCCGCGACTCGGTTGGCTTGCCATCGTCGCTGGAATAATGTTGCTGTCCAGATTCTGGGCGTCTCAGGCAACTGAAATGTTGGTTATATATCGCACCGACGTGCGCCAAGTCGTAATTTGCGGCGTCTTCTTTTGGGTTGGTGCCGTCTTCTTCAAGTACAAAATCAGCAGACTATTCTCGACCACGACAGCGTTGAGCGCCGTCATCATTTGGCTTTGCTTATCGCGCTGGCCGGAAGTCTTTATTCTTACGGGATGGCTGATGCTGCCGTTTTTGGCGCTGGCATTTGGATTGGAAAAGGGGAGGTGGCTTGGCCGCTTGGCCAAGTACGACTACTCCTACGGGATCTACATTTACGCATTTCCAGTTCAGCAGACCGTAGTTGCGCTATGGCCGTCAATTTCTCACGGCCTGTATCTTGTGGTGACATGTGTCGTGACTTTGGGCTTGGCTGCCATGTCCTGGCACTGGATTGAGCAACCGGCATTGCGGCTAAAACCAGTTCGCCCTGCAATTGAGTAGTGCAATCCTTATCAACACGTACACCAACTTAGACCCCCCCACCTACAAACCCCACTACACTGCGCATACAGTCATGGCACCGCACTTTTGAGGAGAACCCCGATGGTCAAGAAACTGCACAAGAGCACTTCGGCTGGCGACCCGAGCGCCTATTTGAGTGGCTCGGTCAAGGATTCGGCGCAGCAAATCTGGCAAGCCGGACTTGGCGCATTTACCCGCGCCCAGGCCGAGGGCACCAAGGCGTTTGAGGCGCTGGTGAAAGAAGGCACCGCCATTCAGCGCAAAACCCAAGCCGCTGCCGAAGAAAAAATTTCAGAAGCCAGCAACAAGATGAGCACCATGGCCACCGACATCACCTCCAAGGCCTCTGGCCACTGGGACAAGCTGGAAAACATTTTTGAAGAGCGCGTGGCCAAGGCACTGGGCAAGCTCGGCGTGCCCTCGGCCAAGGATGTCAAGGCGCTGACCGCGCGCATTGACGAGCTTAGCGCCGCCGTGCACAAGCTCTCGGCCAAGGCCCCCGCTGCGCCCAAGGCAGCCGCCAAAGCGGCGCCCAAGGCCCAAGCTGCAGCCACCAAGGCAGCGGCCAAACCCACCGCCAAGAAGAAGGCCCCGGCCAAGGCCGCCAAACCTGTCGCCAGCCCTGAGGCTTGATGGCCAAGAAAGCCCCTCGCCGCACGGCCGAGCGCATCCTGGAGGTGACGCTTGAGCTGTTCAACCGCTTTGGCGAGCCCAATGTCTCGACCACGCTGATTTCGGCCGAGCTGGGCATCAGCCCCGGCAATTTGTACTACCACTACCCGGCCAAGGACGAGATCATCAACTCCTTGTTCGACCGCTACGAAAAGTCGCTCAACGAACTGCTCAACGCCAGCGACGACGTGCGCGATGTGGAGGACGCCTGGTTTTTCATGCACAGCCTGTTCGAGCTGATCTGGCAGTACCGTTTTCTGTACCGCGACCTCAACGATCTGCTGAGCAAGAACCGGCGTCTGGAAACGCATTTCCAGTTCGTGCTGAAGAACAAGACGCGCTCCATCAAGGCCATGCTCGACAGCATGAACCGCGCCGGTGCCGTGCGCATCGACCTGCGCGAAGCCGAGCCCACGGCCACCAGCATGGTGGTGGTGCTGACCTACTGGCTGAGCTACGAATACGTGCGCGACCCGCGCAACGCACTCGAGCCCGCCAGTGCCCAGGCGGCGCTGATGCGCGGTGCGCTGCACGTGCTCAACCTGCTCACGCCCTACCTGGAGCCGGACCAGCGCGCACACCTGATGAAGCTGTCGGGGGCGTACACCAGCCCCGCCGTGCCTTAAACTCGGCACCATGAAGCCGCCTAAGCGCCCTCACCACCGGCGCTGCCGGCGGCCAGCGCCACCTTGAGGAGACAGCAGCCATGGCCCGATGGAACGCCTTTGCGTACACCAGCGAGTATTCTTTTGACGCCGTTCGGCTCAAACGCCACTGGAAGCGGCTGCACGCGGGCGACCAGGAGCCACTGCCCCAAGAAGCCAAAGTGTTGTCGGCCTGGGCCCTGATGCACAGCGGCCAGTTTGAAAAGGCGGCCGACGCCGGCCTGAAACTCGGCGGCGCGGGCACCACCGTCACCAACAAAGCTACCTGCGTCTATGCCAACTACCTCGAGCCCAAAGAGAAAACGCGGCTGGAACTGTTCATGCAGGTGGCGCAGCGCGCGGCCGAGCAGGCGCGCGCCGAGCCCGGCAACGCCAACGCGCATTACTGGCAGGCCTACGCCCTGGGGCGCTACAGCCAGGGCATCAGCGTGGCCAAGGCGCTGGCGCAGGGCATTGGCAGCAAGATCAAGCAGGCGCTGGAAACCGCCATCCGCTTGCAGCCGCTGCACGCCGACGCCCACATTGCGCTGGGCACCTTTCACGCCGAGGTGATTGACAAGGTAGGGGCACTCATTGGCAGTATGACCTACGGTGCCAAGAAGGACTCCAGCCTGCGCCTGTTTGACCAGGCACTGCGCCTGGTGCCCGAGTCGCCTATTGCCCGCATCGAATACGCCAACGCGTTGGTGATGCTAGAAGGCGACGCCCGCATGGACGAAGCCACCCGCCTCTACGAGCAAGCCGCCGCCACCAAAGCGCTGGACGCGGTACAGCGTCTGGATGTAGAAATGGCACTAGCCGAACTGGCCGATTAGCTCATGCGCGCCGCCGCTGCGCGGGTCGCTGCCCCCCGAGGGGGCACCACCCCCGTCATCGCGAGGCTACGCCACTTCGTCATCGCGAGGCCGCCAGGCCGTGGCGATCCATGACTTCATGCCTGCATGGATTGCCGCGTCGCTACGCTCCTCGCAATGACAGCCTCTCGCCCTCGCACGAATAATTCGCTCCATCGTGATTGATGGAGTTCTCTTTATTCCTCGCCCCACGGCAGCATCAGCGTAACCATAGAGAGCTTGGCAAATTCGGGCTCGAAGCGGTCGATGATGTTTTGCGGGTCGGGGCACAGGGTGGAGTCGGACACCACGCCGAACTGCACGCCGCCGGCATAGCTCAGGATCGACACGCCCAGGCCGACGGTGCCGCTTTGGGGCACCCAGAACAGCGACTCTTCAATCACCGAGCCGCAGATGCGCAGCTTCTCGCGTGGGCCGGGCACGTTGGTCATCACCGCCGTGGTTTTCTTGGAGAACAGGCCCAGCATGGCGTCCTGCAGAGGCTTGACCAGCAGCCCCGCTACCGCCAGCAGGCCAAAGGCCAGCAGTGGCTGCATGCTGCCCTTGAGGCCCTGCATACGCCTGCGCACTTCATACACGCGCTCGATCGGGTTATCGATCCCCACCGGCAGCACCAGCGGTGCCAGGCCAAACTGGTTGCCCAGCTGGTAGGCCTTGTCCAGCGGGCGCAGGTTGACCGGCACCATGGCGCGTATTTCCTTGCCCTCGGTGGATTCGCCGTGGCTCTTGAGGTATTCGCCAATGGCACCGGCCACGCAACTGAGCAGCACATCGTTGATCGAGCAATTCAGCGCCTTGCCCACCGCCTTGACTTCCACCAGCGGCAGTGGCTTGCACCAGGCCACGCGCTTGCTGCGCCCGGGGATGCCCTTGAGCCGGGTGGGCGAGTCGTCGGGCATGAGCGCCAGCGCAGCCAGGTCGCTGATGGCATGAAAGGCCAGCTTGGCCAGGTCGACCGAGCCACTGACGCCCTTTTCCATGCCCTTGTGCGGGTCCATCAGCAAGTCGAGCGAGCGCGCTGCGCCCTCGCCTGCCGCGCCCAGCGCCTTGACGGTCATATTGGTCAGCGGCTTGAGCAACGCGTCGGCAATCCAGTCCTCGGCTGCTTCCAGGCCGTGGTGGTGTGGGTGGTCATGGTGGTGCTCCAACTCGGGCGGTGCCGCGCCGCCATCCACCAGCGACTGGGTTACCGAAATCAGCGCAATGCCGTCGGCAATGCAGTGGTGGATGCGCACCAGCACGGCCGAGCCGCCCTGGTAGCGCTCGATCAGGTGGAACTGCCACAGCGGGCGCGAGCGGTCCAGCGGCTCCATGGTGAGCGCTGCCAACCGGTCCTGCAGCGCAGACTGCGCCTGCCCGGCCGGGCGGCGCGGCAACTTTTCGATCACCAGGTGCTGGCGCATGTCAAATGCCTGGTCGTGTACCCAGGTGGCCCCGGCTGCGTCCTCTACCGCGCGCTGCATGAAGCGCGGGTACTTCAGCAGGCGGTCCTCAATGCGTTGGGCCAGGTCGTTGTAGCTGATGCCGGGCTTGATCACCCAGACCCCGACGATCATCATCAGGTTGCTTTCGGAGTCCATGCGCAGCCAGGCGGTGTCGACCTTGGTCATGCGCTCGCCGTGCAGCCCCAGCGTGCCTGCTACTGCATCGGTCACGTTTTTTTGCACTGTCTTGGCAGCACTGCGGGCGACTTTTTTTGCACTGACTCTGGTAACCATGTGGACTCCGGGCTGCGAATTCTTGGGGGAATGCCTGTATTCTGAAGGCAAAACGCGCCGTAAGATAGCGCACAAGCACACAAAGGAGAAAACCGTGGCCACTCTCAAATCCAAATTCGACACTGCCGTCACCAACTCCAAGCAACTCACCGAGCGGCCGGACAACGCAACGCTGCTCAAAATCTACGCCTTGTACAAGCAGGCTACGGCGGGCGACAACACCGAAAAGAAGCCCGGCCTTATGAATATGGTGGGCCGCGCCAAGTGGGACGCCTGGAACGGCCTCAAGGGAATGGCGTCAGACGACGCCATGAAGCAATACGTGGCGCTGATTGCCTCGCTGAGCTAAATCGCGCAGCGGCCGCGCTGCCGACGCTGGTGCCGCCCTCGTCACGCAAGCAGGCTATTTTTTCCTGGCGGCGGGCTTTTTGGCAGCCGCTTTGGGCAGTAGCAGGGTATCGAGATTTTTCACAATTTCGGCTTCGATGCGGTGTTTGAATGCCCCCAGCAGCAGCCCGAGCTTGGCGTCCAGATCAAAATGGTCGGCGTTGACGCGCAGCGTGCCGCTCACGCCCGAGCGCACAAAGCGCACCAGGTCGGCGCTGTGGCCTTCCTCGTAGGTGCATTCCATGTCAAACTCGGCCTCAACCTGTTCGGCCCAGGCGTAGGCAATTTTGCGTGCCGCCGCAAGCCCCAGGCTGTGATCCCGTCGAATGTGTAAATTGGCCACTGCTGTCCTCCTTCACCATGCTCTACAAGTTCAAATCCAAAGCCACCGGCGACCTCATCATGCTCGAAGCCAACGGGCGCCAGATTTTGCGCATCATCGGCAAGGATCATACGGAATCGCTCGCCAAGGGCATTTTGCTACCCGAGCACATGGCCCAGGCGATTGCCGCGCTGGAGGCCGCCATTGCTGCAGACGAGGCAGCACAGAAGCAGCGCGCGCAGGAGGCGCTGGAGCGCGGCGAGGCTGCCGAGCGGCCCGAGGGCATTTCACTGCGCCAGCGCGCCGCGCCCTTTATCGACACGCTCAGGCGCTGCCTCAAGGAACAGCACGAACTGGTCTGGGGCGTGTAGCTCAGTCGGCGTACACGCCGGCGGCCTTGATGATCGGGCTCCACTTGGCGATTTCGGAGAGCACAAACTTCTTGTGCTCGGTGGGCTCTACCCGCGCGTCGGTCACCATCACCGCGCCCAGTGCCTCCTGCTTCTTGATGAAGTCGGGGTCTTTGAGCGCAGCTTTCAGCGCTGTATTGATTTTGGTCAGCACGTCAGCGGGCGTGCCCTTGGGCGCGTACAAGCCGTTCCAGACCGTCACTTCAAAACCCTTGAGGCCCGACTCCTGCAAGGTCGGAATATCCTTGAGCACCGCCGTTGGTATGCGCCGCGCTGTGGACACGCCGTAGGCCAGCACCTTTTTGGCGTCAATGTGGGCGGTGGTGTTGGTGGTCTGGTCGCACATCAGGTCGATCTGGCCGCCAATCAGGTCGGTGATGGCCGGCGCCGTACCCTTGTAGGGCACGGTGGTCATGTCAGCCTGCAAGGCGTTTTGCAGCAGCAAGCCGCACAGGTGCGAGGCCGAGCCCACACCGGCGTTGCCCAAGTTCACCTTGCCCTGGTTCTGGCCAATCCAGGTAGCCAGTTCCTTGAAGCTTTTGGCCTGCATGCTCGGGCGCGCAATCACCGTCATGGGCACTTCGTTGACCAAGCCCAGGTACTCAAAGTCGGTTTCCACCTTGAATGTCAGGTTGCGCACCAGCGTGGGCATGGTCGCCATGCTGATGTGGTGCAACAGCACGGTGTAGCCGTCGGGCGCGGCACGCGCCACCTTGGCCGCGCCAATGGAGCCACCCGCACCCACCACGTTGTCCACCAGGATGCTGGTGCCCCCCAGGGCCTTGCGCAGGGCTTCGGCCAGATCGCGCGCCACCCGGTCGGTTGGTCCTCCGGCAACAAAGGGCACGACCATGGTGATCGGTTTGCTCGGATAGTTGTCGGCCTGGGCCAGCAACGCAGTAGCCGTCAATGCGGCAAAGACCAGCAGTTTTTTCATAGGTTCTCCAGCGACTAGTGTTCCAGTCTAGCCGTGCACGACGCACTTGGCATGATGGGAACTACCTATTGAGGCTTCCATAAATCATGCCTACGCCAGGTTCATCGCGAGCGCCCTGTCTCGGGTGGCCGAAAGTGGATAGGGACCATGAGCCGAGGTTTCGTCACTGCGAGCGCAGCGCGGCAGTCCATGCATTCGAAAGTTATGGATTGCTTCACTTCGTTCGCAATGACAACCCTGCGCGCCCGCTGAAACGCGGAGGCGTCGCTACTTGTAGCTGCGCGCGTCTTCGATCACCTTGCCGTCGTTGGGCAGACTGCCCGGGGCCATCATCTGCACCTGGCCGCGCAGTTTGGTGACATCACGGATGGCTTCACCGATCCGGCTGGCCAGTGCGTCGGAGGCGGCTGGGGTTTCCACCTGCAGGGTCATCACGTCATTGGCCATTTCGCCGCTGACAACCAGGCGCGCGCGCGCCACTTCGGTGAAGCGCTTGACGATGTCGTCCACCTGCTTGGGGTGCACAAACATGCCACGGATCTTGGTGGTCTGGTCGGCACGGCCCATCCAGCCCTTGATGCGCACGTTGGTGCGTCCGCTCGGGCACGCACCCGCCAGCACGGCCGAGAGGTCGCCGGTGCCAAAACGGATCAGCGGGTAGCTTGGGTTGAGGCTGGTGACCACCAGCTCGCCTACTTCGCCCTCTGCCACCGGGTCGCCGGTGCCGGGTCGCACGATTTCCACAACCACCTGCTCATCAATCACCAAGCCTTCGCGCGCACTGGTCTCGTAGGCGATCAGGCCCAGATCGGCAGTGGCATAGCACTGGTAGCCAGCCACGCCGCGCTCCAGGAACCAGTCGCGCAGGCTCGGGGGGAAGGCCTCGCCGCTGAACATGGCCTTCTTGACGCTGGGCAGGGCCACGCCCATCTCTGCTGCCTTCTCCAGAATGATCTTGAGAAAGCTCGGCGTGCCGATGTAGCCCGCAGGCTGCAGGTCGCGCATGGCCTGGACTTGTTGCTCGGTCTGCCCGGTGCCGCCCGGAAACACGCTGCACCCGATAGCGTGCGCGCCGGTTTCCATCATCGATCCGGCCGGTACGAAGTGGTAGCTGAAACTGTTGTGGATCAGGTCGCCCGCGCGAAAGCCCGCCGCGAAAATGGCGCGCGCCATGCGCCAGTAGTCGCGCGCCGTGCCTTCGGGTTCGTAGATCGGGCCGGGGCTGGCAAACACACGCGGCAGTTCTGCGCCAAATCCCAGCGTGCAAAAGCCTCCAAACACATTGCCACCGGCCTGCGCGCGCGCGGCCTGCTGCAGCTCCTGCAACTCGTGCTTGCGCGTCACCGGCAGGCGTGCCAGGGCGGCGCGGCTGTTCACGCTTGCGGCGTCAACGCCGTGCAGGATGCGCGCAAACGCGGCGCTGTGTGTCTGGGCGTGCGCCACCTGCAGTGGCAAGGCCGCCAGCAGCGCGGCTTCACGCTCGGCAGGGCTGCGCGTTTCCAGCAAATCAAAGGTTCCACTCATACCAAATAACTCCTCAATCAACTGTGTCTTTGCGAGCTTCCTGTTTCAGGATCGCGACTGCAAATGGACCATGTACCGTGGTTTCGTCCCTGCGAGCGCAGCGCGGCAGTCCATGCATTGGGCAGTCATGGATTGCTTCACTTCATTCGCAATGACAGAGAGAAGGGTCGCAATGACGGGGTGTTGCATCAAGCCAGCCAGCGCTTGCGGCGCTTGTAGCTCTTCACGTCCTTGAAGCTCTTGCGCTCGCCGCCACCCATGCCCAGGTAGAACTCCTTGACGTCTTCGTTGGTGCGCAGGTAGTCGGCAGCGCCGTCCATCACCACCCGGCCAGACTCCATGATGTAGCCGTAGTCGGAGTACTTGAGCGCCATGTTGGTGTTCTGTTCGGCCAGCAGGAAGGTTACTTTTTCCTTGATGTTGAGGTCTTTGACGATCTCGAACACTTCTTCCACGATTTGCGGCGCCAGCCCCATGGAGGGCTCATCGAGCAGCACCATGCTGGGGTTGGCCATGATGGCGCGACCAATGGCGCACATCTGCTGCTCACCGCCCGAGGTGTAGGCGGCCTGGCTGGTGCGGCGGGTCTTGAGGCGCGGGAAATAGGTGTACACCTTTTCCAGATTGGCCGCCACCTCGGCCTTGTTCTTGCGGGTATAGCCGCCGGTGAGCAGGTTTTCTTCGATCGTCAGGTGGGCAAAACAGTGCCGTCCTTCCATGACCTGCACCACGCCACGCTGCACCAGGTCGGCGGGCGAGAGGTTTTCGATGCGCTCGCCGCGCAGTTCGATCGAACCCTTGGTAACGGCACCGCGCTCGCCCTGCAGCAGGTTGGAGATGGCGCGCAAGGTGGTGGTTTTGCCCGCACCGTTGCCACCCAGAATGGCGACGATGCCGCCCTCGGGAACCTGCAACGACACCCCCTTGAGCACCAGGATCACGTGGTTGTAAATGACCTCAATGCCATTCACGTTCAGAACAATGTTTTTCGTGTCACTCATGGTAAAAAATTCCATTCAACCCAAATGAAAGACCCGCACTGCGGAGCTTTCATTTGGCGGGTGGCCTGCGTGGCAACCCACCCCCGCCAGAAACACCGCTCCTTCGGCTTGACCACACAGCGCGGTCAAGCACAAAGAGGTGTTGCTGAAATTAGCTCTGGCAATCAGCCGGTGTGCGCGGCGTGAGTTTCTTGTCAGATGCGTACTTGGCAGCGGTGGACTTGACCAGGGGCTTGAGAATCTGCTCGTCCGCCTGCAGCCAGTCAGAGGAGAAGTCCCACTTCTTGCCGTCCCAGGTGTGCACACGTGCCCAGTTGGAGCCCATGTGGTCCACGCACGAGGTGCTCACCGGGCGCATGACGCCGGCAAAGCCCAGAGCGTCGAGCTTCTTCTGGTCGAGGGCCAGGTTTTCCAGGCCCCAGCGCGCCTGCTCACCACTCATCCACTTGCCCTTGCCATAGCGCTCCTGGGCGCGTTTGACGCCCTCCACGCCAAACATGGCGCTCATGGCACCGCGCATGTACAGCACCGAGCCGACTTCTTCCTTCGGTCCGGTACCCTGGCCCTTGGCGTGCACTTCCTTGAGGATGTCCTGAGCAACCTTGGAGTCGGGGTGGGCACCGTGCTGCATGGTCACAGCGTTGTAGCCCTTGGCACCTTCGCCCACGTCCTTGACATCAGGTTCGGCACCCGACCACCAACCGCCGTACATTTTTTCACGCGGATAACCGGTGGCTTGCGCTTCCTTGAGCGAAGTCGAATTCATCACACCCCAGCCCCACAGCAGCACATAGTCGGGCTTGGCCTGGCGCACTTGCAGCCAAGTGGCCTTTTGGTCCACGCCAGGTGCGGTCACCGGCAGCAGTTGCAGGTTGAAGCCGTGGATTGCAGCGCGCTCTTGCAGCAACGGGATCGGTTCTTTGCCATACGGGCTGTCGTGGTACACCAGCGTGATCTTCTTGCCCTTGAGCTTGTCGAGTCCGCCTTCCTTCTTGCCGATGGCCTGGATCAGGACGTCAGCGGCCAGCCAGTAGGTGCCCGCCATGGGGAAGTTCCAGCTGAACACCGTGCCATCCTGGCTTTCGCTGCGGCCATAGCCGGAAGTGATCAGGGGAATCTTGTCGCCGGGGGCTTTTTCGGTCAGCGCAAACGTGATGCCGGTGGACAGCGGCTGGAACACTGTGGCACCACCAAACTTGCCCTTGAGTCGCTCATAGCACTCGACGCCACGGGCCGTGTCATAGGCGGTTTCGCATTCTTCGTACACAATTTTCACGCCGTTGATGCCGCCACGGGCATTGACCAGCTTGAGGTAATCGGCATAGCCATTGGCCCATGGCACGCCGTTGGGGGCATAGGCGCCGGTGCGATACGGCAGACCGGGGAAAAACTGTTCCTTGGCTTGTGCAAACGCACCCGCACTGGCGGCGACGAGGACGCTGGCCAGGACAACATGTTTCAATTTCATGGAAGTCTCCTAAAGTTTCGGCACTGAAATGCCTGTGGTTAACGAACGAAAAAAACGCTTAAAAACAATGCTCAATGCGGGAACGGCCACAAGCGCAGCTTCTGCTTGCCAATCGACCAGAGCTTGGCCAAGCCGTGTGGCTCGACAATCAGGAACCAGACGATCAGGGCACCGAAGATGATCAGCTCGGCGTGCGAGATGCCGGCGGTGGAAATTTGCACACCCAGCAAGTCGCCCAGCAGTGGCAGGAACTGGTTCAGGAAAATCGGCAGCACGACGATGAACCCGGCACCAAAGAAACTGCCCATGATGGAGCCCATGCCGCCAATGATGACCATGAACAGCAGCTTGAACGACAGATCAACCGAGAACGCAGCCGGCTCCCAGGCACCCAGGTAAATAAAGCCCCAGAGCGCACCGGCCACGCCGATGATGAAAGAGCTGATGGCAAAGGCGCTGAGCTTGGCGTACATCGGGCGGATACCGATCACCGCAGCGGCCACGTCCATGTCGCGTATGGCCATCCATTCGCGCCCGATGGCCGAGCGCACCAGGTTCTTGGCCAGCAAGCCCAGCACCACCAGAATCGTCAGGCACAACAAGTACTTCGAGGTTGGGCTGTCAATCTCCATGCCCAGCACCTGCAGGCCCGACACCGACACCGAGCCCGAGGGCGCGTCGTTGGTAAACCACTTCACGCGCAGAAACATCCAGTCGCTGAAGAACTGTGCAGCCAGCGTGGCCACCGCCAGATAAAGTCCCTTGACGCGCAAGCTGGGCAAGCCAAACAGAATGCCAAAGCCGCTGGCGCACAGTCCGCCGAGCACCAGGGCGACCAACAACGGCATACCCGGCACACGCACAAAGAAATTGAACGCCGCGTAGGCCCCCACGGCCATGAAGGCCCCCGAGCCGAGCGAGATCTGACCGCAATAGCCCACCAGGATGTTCACGCCCAGCGCCGCCAGCGACATGATCAGGAACGGGATGAAAATCGCTCGGAACATGTAGCCGCTGCTGAGCATGGGCACCACAATGAAAGCGGCGGCGATGATGAGCAGAATCACCCATCGATCCTGGGCGATCGGGAAGATCTGCTGATCGGCGCGGTAGCTGGTCTTGAACTGGCCGTTTTCTCTGTAAAACATAACTTCCTCTAGGTACTACTATTTTCGGGACAGAGCTAGACAATCTGTTGGGGACAGAGCTTGCTCACTGCGTGTAGCTGCGGTCTGTCCCACAAGGTCAACTTCCAACATCCGACAATCTGTTGGGGACAGAGCTTGCTCACTGCGTGTAGCTGCGGTCTGTCCCACAAGGTCTTACACTCGATCAATGATCTTCTCGCCAAACAGGCCTTGCGGGCGGAACAGCAGGAACAACAGCGCCAGCACATAGGCAAACCAGATTTCGATGCCGCCACCCACATAGGGGCCCAAAAACACTTCCGAGAGCTTTTCGCCCACACCGATGATGAGTCCGCCAATGATGGCGCCGGGCACCGAGGTGAGTCCGCCCAGAATCACCACCGGCAAGGCGCGCAACGCCACCGTGGTGAGCGAGAACTGCACGCCGAGCTTGCTGCCCCAGATCATCCCGGCCACCAGTGCCACCACACCGGCCACGCACCAGACGATGACCCAGATACGGTTGAGCGGAATGCCGATACTTTGTGCCGCCTGGTGGTCATCGGCCACCGCACGCAGCGCACGGCCCGTGGCCGTCTTCTGGAAAAACAGGCTCAGCATCGTGACCAGCACGGCCGCAATCAGGGCTGCGTAGAGGTCTTCCTTGTTGATCAGGATGCCGCCTTCGAACATTTGCTCAAAGGCAATGATCGGCTCCTTGGGCATGCCAACATCGATCTTGTAAATGTCGCTGCCAAAGATGGATTGGCCAACACCGTCGAGAAAGTAGCTGATGCCCAGCGTGGCCATCAGCAGCGTTGTGCCTTCCTGGTTGACCAGATGGCGCAGCGCCAGGCGCTCGATCAGCCACGCCACCACAAACATGATCAACCCGGCAATCACAAAGGCGGCCAGGTTGGCGGCAATCGGGTCGGTCATGCCAGTCCACAGCGGGATCCACTCGGAAAAGCGGGCCATTGCCAGCGCCGCAAACAGCACCATCGCGCCCTGCGAGAAGTTGAACACGCCAGAGGCCTTGTAGATCAGCACGAAGCCCAGCGCCACCAGCGAATAGAGCATGCCTGCCATCAGGCCGCCCAAAAGTGATTCCAAGAAAAAAGCCATACGTTCCTCTACTCAGTTGGGGACAGTGCCTGTTGCCTAGTGACTCGTGCCCAGATAGGCGCTGATCACTTCTTCATTGGTACGCACTTCTTCGGGCGTGCCGTCACCGATTTTTTTTCCGTAATCGAGTACCACCACGCGGTCGGAGATATCCATCACCACGCCCATGTCGTGCTCGATCAGCACCACGGTGGTTCCAAACTCGTCGTTGACGTCGAGCACAAAGCGGCACATGTCCTGCTTTTCTTCGACGTTCATGCCGGCCATGGGCTCGTCGAGCAGCAGCACCTGCGGCTCCATGGCCAGGGCGCGACCCAGGTCCACGCGCTTTTGCAGACCATAGGGCAGTTGCCCCACCGGCGTCTTGCGGTAGGCCTGGATTTCCAGAAAGTCGATGATGTGCTCCACCGCCTCGCGGTGCTGCTCTTCTTCGCGTTGCGCCGGGCCGATGCGCAGCGCCTGCCAGAGCAGGTTGTTCTTGATCTTGAGGTTGCGCCCGGTCATGATGTTGTCGATCACGCTCATGCCCTTGAACAACGCCAGATTCTGGAACGTGCGCCCAATGCCCATCACCGCCACCTGGTGGCTGTCCATGTGGCTGAAGGACTTGCCACGGAAGGTGATTGAGCCCTGCTGCGGCGTGTAGACGCCGTTGATGCAGTTGAGCATCGAGCTTTTGCCCGCGCCGTTGGGGCCGATGATGGCGCGAATTTCATGCTCGCGCACGTTGAACGAAATGTCAGTCAGCGCCTTGACGCCACCAAAGCTCAACGAGATGTTGTTGACATCGAGAATGACTTCGCCGATTTTCTTTTGCGCGACGCCGGCCGGTGCCGCGACTTCGGGTGTGGTGTTGCTCATGCTGCGGCCTTCACGGGGGCAAGGGTCTTGGCGTCTTCAATCCGCAGGGTGGCGCTGACCTTGCCCGTGCGTCCATCTTCAAACTTGACCTGGGTTTCAATGAATTGCGATGTCTTGCCGCCATACAGCGCGTCGATCAGAAGCTGGTAGCGCTCGGCAATAAAGCCACGGCGGACCTTGTTGGTACGGGTGAGTTCGCCGTCGTCAGCGTCGAGTTCCTTGTGCAGCACCAGGAAGCGGCTGACCTGGCTGCCCGCAAGCAAGGTATCTACGCTCAGGTCGGCGTTGACCTTTTCCACGCACTCCTTGATCAGCTGGTAGACCTCGGGCTTTTGCGCCAGATCGGTGTAACCGGCATACGGCAGGTTGCGCCGCTCGGCCCAATTGCCCACGGCGTCGAAGTCGATGTTGATCATCACGCACACCTGGTCGCGCCCGTCGCCATAGGCCACCACTTCCTTGATGTGCTGGAAGAACTTGAGCTTGTTTTCGACGTACTTGGGCGCAAACATGGCACCATCGTTGACGCCGCCCTTGATGCGGCCCACATCCTTGACGCGGTCGATGATCTTGAGGTGACCGTGCGCGTCCAGAAAACCCGCGTCGCTGGTGTGGTACCAGCCATCCGCAGTGAGCACCTCGGCCGTGGCCGCCGGGCTCTTGTAGTACTCGCGCAGCAGGCCGGGTGACTTGACCAGAATCTCGCCGTTGTCGGCCACCTTGATCTCGACGCCTTCGCACGGCACGCCCACGGTGTCGGCGCGCGCTTCGTGGTCGGGCTGCAGGCAGACAAACACTGCCGTCTCGGTAGAGCCGTAGAGCTGCTTGAGGTTGATACCAATGGAGCGGAAGAAGCTGAACAGGTCCGGACCGATGGCTTCACCCGCGGTATAGGCCACGCGCACCCGGCTCATGCCCAGGTTGTTGCGCAAGGGGCCGTAAACCATCAGGTTGCCCAGCGCGTACAACAGGCGGTCTATGCCGCCCACGCTCTTGCCCGACATCAGCGTGGGGCCGACGCGCTTGGCCACGCCCATGAAGTAATGGAACATGCTGCGCTTGAGCGCCGAGGCGTCTTCCATGCGGATCATGACGCTGGTGAGCAGTCCTTCAAACACGCGCGGCGGCGCAAAGTAGTAGGTCGGCCCGATTTCTTTCAAGTCGATGGTGACGGTGGCAGCCGACTCCGGGCAGTTGACCACGTAGCCACAGGCCAGCCACTGCGCATAGGAGAAGATGTTCTGCCCGATCCAGGCCGGGGGCAGGTAGGCCAGCACTTCCTCGGAGCTGGTGAGGTGGTCAAAATCCGCGCCCACACGCGAGCGGTTGAGCAGCGAGTTGTGGGTGTGGACCACGCCCTTGGGGTTGCCGGTGGTGCCTGAGGTGAAGAACATGGCGCCCACATCGTGCGCGGTGGCCTGGTTGACCTCATTGGCGTAGAAATCGGGGTGCAGGCCGACGAACACCTTGCCTGCGGCTTGCAGTTCGTCCAGCGACGCCAGGCAGGGCTCGTCGTACTTGCGCAGGCCGCGCGGGTCGTCAAAATAAATGTGCTCGAGCTGCGGGCAGACCTCGCGGATTTCGAGCAGTTTGTCGACCTGTTCCTGGTCTTCGGCAAAGGCGAAGCGCACCTCGGCGTTGTTGATCGGGAACACGCATTCCAGCGCCGCAGCGTCCTGGTACAGCGGCACCGGAATCGCGCCTAGCGACTGCACTGCGAGCATGGTGGCGTACAGGCGCGGGCGGTTGGCCCCCACCACCACCATGTGCTCGCCCCGGCGCAGGCCGGCCTGGTGCAGTCCACCAGCGAGGTGTTGCACCATCGCCGCCAGATCGGCCCAGGACAACGATTGCCAGATGCCGTATTCCTTTTCGCGCATGGCGGGCGCATCGGGACGCTCGCTGGCGTGCTTGAGAAGTAGTCGCGGAAAAGTCGTTTGCATTCCCTATCCTTGTCGCATTTCGCTGGTCACCCGGTCCAGATGCCACTGCAAAACTACAGCAGCACCCCTATGCCGCGATTATTAGTCTTTGGTTTGACGTTATGTTGTCGTTTGGACGACAATTCACGAACTTCTACGTAGGTGTTTTCCCTTCACTTATTGAAAACTTACGGGCTCAAAAGACCATGTTTACCGATTCCCCTCTGCACCAGCGCCGCCGCCCTCTGACCGAGCGCGAGATCAGCACCATCCCCTGGATGGCCTTGCTGGCTGAGCATGAACGCGAGCGCGCCATTGACGACTTGCGCGTGACCGACGCCGCTGCGGGCGAGTACGTGTGCCGCATGGGGCGACCGGTGACTTACTGGTTCGGCGTGGTCGATGGCCTGCTCAAGATGAGCAGCGACAACGCCCAAGGCCAGACCATGACCTTCACCGGCGTACCGCCCGGAGGCTGGTTTGGCGAGGGCACGGCGCTCAAACGCGAGGCCTACCGCTACAACATCCAGGCGCTGCGCAAGAGCATGGTGGCGGGCTTGCACGTGGACACCTTCCACTGGCTGCTGGACCACTCCATCGGCTTCAACCGCTTTGTCATGAACCAGCTCAACGAGCGCCTGGGCCAGTTCATTGCCGCGCGCGAGATCGACCGTATGAACAGCCCCGACGTGCGCGTGGCGCGCAGCCTGGCTTCCCTGTTCAACCCGGTGCTCTACCCCGGCATGGGCGCGGTGCTGCGCATCACGCAGCAGGAGCTTGCCTACCTAGTGGGCCTGTCGCGCCAGCGCGTCAACGAAGCCCTCACCACTCTGGCCGCGCAGGGGTCCATCCAGATCGAATACGGCGGCCTGCGCGTCCTCGACCTGGCAGCCCTGCGATCCCAGGTGTTGATCAAACCTGCGGGATGAGGGGTGTTTGTGCTGGCGGGATGCGGGGTTTGGGGCTGAGCCTCATACTGTCAAAGGCCCAGAAATCGGCGCAACCCCAAACCCCGCCTCCCGCGCGTGGCGTTGTTGGCTTGCGCAGATTTCACTGGCACGCTGTCTTCATGCATCAGCGAAAATTCGGGTATGCAATTGGACTATCTTGTACGAACGGCAGATGCTGCTGATGCCAAGCGCTTGGCCGTGTTGGCAACGCAAGTGTGGCTGCATACCTATGCGACACAGGGGGTTTCATCCCCAATCGCTGATTACGTTTTGGGCGAGCTGACGGCTGACAAATACACGGCGCTATTGCAGCATCCTGCCAAGGTGGTTCTGGTGGCCGAGCAAGAGGATGCCTTGCTGGGGTTTGTCGTCGTCGAACTGGATGCCCCGTGCCCGGACAGCCCGGACGCCTGCGTGGAACTGGCGACTTTGTACGTGCAAGCGCATTCCGGCGGGAAGGGTATCGGCACTGCCTTGCTCGGGCAAGCCCAAGCGCTGGCGCGGCAGCGTTCCGATAGCAGGCTTTGGCTGAGCGTCAATGTGCATAACCGGCACGCCTGCGCCTTTTACGCCCGGCGCGGGTACCGCAAAATTGGCAGCCTCCTGTTTATGCTCGACGGCGTGGGCCACGAGAACGACGTCTTGATCAGCGCACCGCCCCCGTAAAATGCGAGTCTGCAGCTACAAAACCTATAGCATTTGATGGAACCCAAAGCACCACCCACTTTCCGCCGCGCGGCGCCGCCGCCGGGGCGGGATGCCATTCCTGCTGGGCAGGCCAATACGGCGGCTACGGGAGCCAATGGCACGGTGCGGCTGAACAAGCGCATGGCCGAACTGGGCATGGCGTCCCGGCGTGAGGCCGACGACTGGATCGGGCGCGGCTGGGTCAAGGTCGATGGCGTGGTGGCGCAGATGGGCATGCAGGTGGGCCCCAACGTGCGCATCAGCATCGACAAACAGGCCCAAGGCCAGCAGGCCAACCAGGTCACGATTTTGCTGAACAAACCCATGGGCATTGTCAGCGGCCAGGCCGAAGACGGGCACCAACCCGCCATCACCCTGATTCAGCCGCAAAACCGCTGGAGCCAGGACAACGCGCGCTTTTTCTTTCACCCCAGCCAGCTCAAAAGCCTGGTGCCCGCCGGACGCTTGGACATTGATTCCATTGGCCTGTTGGTGCTCACCCAGGACGGACGCGTGGCACGCCAACTGATCGGCGAAGACTCGGTGATGGAGAAGGAATACCTGGTGCGGGTGGTGTACCAGGGTGCGCCCGGCTCAGGCGGCAGCGGCCCGGCCACCGGGGGCGGCGACGCAGCGCTGCTCAATATTGGCGAGAACGACCCGGTCAGTTCCAACGTGCAGGCGGTGTTTCCAGCGGCCCTGCTGGAGCGCCTGCGCCACGGCCTGAGCCTGGACGGGCAAGCGCTCAAGCCCGCCAAAATTGCCTGGCAAAACCCCGAGCAGTTGCGCGTGGTGCTGACCGAAGGCAAAAAGCGCCAGATCCGGCGCATGTGCGAACTCGTGGGCCTCAAGGTGGTGGGCCTGAAGCGCGTACGCATCGGCAACATCATGCTCGGCCATCTGCCGCTAGGCCAGTGGCGCTACCTGGCTGCGCACGAAAAGTTCTAGAGACGACAGGCCCCCACGCTCCCCGCAGAGATTGGGGTAGGGGCCCGCGCCTCACCTGTCAAATGCCCAGAATATCGGCGCGGGCCCCTACCCCAATCTCTGCTATCGGTTCTGCGTGACTCACGGGGCGGCACTCATGCATGTAGCAACGCTGCACTGCGGCGCTTTCGTCGAAGGCGTAAGCTCGGGTTTGTACCCAAGCGCCACGCCCCCATGACCCCACCTCCATCCAAGCCCACCCTGCGCCACCTGCGTGCGAGCGACCTGCGTGCCGCAGCGCAACTGGTCACCCAGGCCACGCGCGGCGTTGCCGACATTGCCGAGGGCGTGCACCGCTCGGTGCAGCGCAGCATGGGTCTGCCCGGCGGGGCAAAGGGCCAGACCGCTGGTTTGACCGGCGTGATCTACCGCAGCGTGCACGGCGTCACCGCACTGGTGGGCAAAGGCCTGGAAGCGGCCTTCACCCGGTTGGAGCCACTGCTGGGCACGCTTGTGCAGCAGCCCAGCGAGAGCCCCGAGCGCGAGGCGGTGCTGGCTGCGCTCAATGGCGTCATGGGCGACCGGCTGCAGCAAAGCGACAACCCGCTGGCCACGACGATGCAACTGCGTTACCAGGGCACCGTGCTTGACCTGGGTGCTGCGCCACTGGTGCTACCGCAGGTCAGCGGCAAGCTGGCGCTACTGATCCACGGCCTGTGCATGAACGACCTGCAGTGGGCCAACCCACCCACCAAGCACGCCGCCCCCTGGAGCGACCACGGCAGCGCGCTGGCTGGCGAGTTGGGCTACAGCGTGGTTTACCTGCGCTACAACTCTGGCTTGCACGTCTCCGACAACGGCGCGCAACTCGCCAGTCTGCTCGAACAACTGGTGGCGCACTGGCCGGTGCCGTTGCAGGATCTGACCATCGTGGCGCACAGCATGGGCGGTCTGGTGGCGCGCAGCGCCCTGGACTGTGCCGTGCGCTGCGCCCTGCACTGGCCCAAGCACCTCAAGCACCTGGTGTTTCTGGGCACGCCGCACCACGGCGCGCCGCTGGAGCGCGCGGGCAACTGGATTGACGTGCTGCTGGGCGGCACGCCCTACTCGCGCCCGTTTGCGCGGCTGGGCCAGTTGCGCAGCGCCGGTATTACCGATTTGCGCTTTGGCTTTGTGCGCGCCACCGACTGGCAGGGGCGCGACCGCTTTCGCCGTGGTGCCGACCCGCGCCAACCCCTGCCCCTGCCCGAAGGCGTGGCCTGCTTTGCCGCAGCAGCCACCAGCGCCAGCCGCCGCAGCCCGGTGGCAGAGCGCATCCTGGGCGACGGCCTGGTGCCGCTGCCCAGCGCCTTGGGCCAGCACGCGCAACCCCAGCATTGCCTGGCGTTTGCCCCATCGGCCCAGTGGATTGGCTACGGCATGAACCACTGGGACCTGCTGCGCCGCCCCGAGGTGATCCGCCAAGTGCTGCTGTGGCTCACACCGCCGGGCACGCCAGCCCCTTGAAACTGGCGGCCTTCGCCCATAATTGCAGGTTTCCCGTGCTGGGCGCACCGCGCCTGGCGTCTGTTTTCAGGTTTACCAAGAGTTCCCATCCCTATGAGCAAGCAAACCCTTTCCTTCCAGGCCGAAGTCGCACAACTACTGCATCTGGTAACCCATTCGCTGTACTCCAACAAGGAAATTTTCCTGCGCGAGCTGATTTCCAACGCCTCGGACGCCTGCGACAAGCTGCGTTTTGAAGCCATCAACACGCCCGCGCTATTCGAGGCTGACTCCGAGCTCAGCGTCAAAGTCACGTTCGACAAGGACGCCAAGACCCTGACCATCACCGACAACGGCATTGGCCTGAGCGAGCAGGAAGCCATCGACAACCTGGGCACCATTGCCAAGAGCGGGACCAAGGACTTTGTTGCCAAGCTCAGCGGCGACCAGAAAGCCGACGCCCAGCTCATCGGCCAGTTTGGCGTGGGCTTTTACTCGGGCTTCATCGTGGCCGACAAAATTACGGTGGAGTCGCGCCGCGCCGGACTGCCCGCCGAGCAGGGCGTGCGCTGGGTCAGCGACGGCGGTGCCAGTGGCGGCGGCGCGTTCGAGGTGGAAACCATCACGCGCGCAGCGCGCGGCACCAGCGTCATCCTGCACCTGCGCGACGACGCCCAGGACTACACCCAGACCTGGAAGGTCAAGGGCATCATCAACAAGTACTCGGACCATATCAGCCTGCCGATCCTGATGGAACAGGAAGAATGGAAAGACGGCGAATTGATCAACCCCAGCGACGAGAACGGCGGACGCCAGCCCGGTGCCATGGTCAAGACCGGCGAATGGGAAACCGTGAACAAGGCCAACGCCATCTGGAGCCGCCCCAAGAAGGACGTCACCCAGGAGCAGTACGACGAGTTCTACAAGCAGATCAGCCACGACTTTGAAGCCCCTCTCTCCCACACCCACAACCGGGTTGAAGGCAGCACCGAGTACACGCAACTGCTCTACATCCCGAGCAAAGCGCCGATGGACCTGTGGAACCGCGACAAGAAGGGTGGCCTCAAACTGTACGTCAAGCGCGTGTTCATCATGGACGACGCCGAAGCGCTGTTGCCAACCTACCTGCGCTTTGTCAAGGGGGTGGTGGACTCCAGCGACCTGCCACTCAACGTCAGCCGTGAGTTGCTGCAGGAGAGTCGCGACGTCAAGGCGATCCGCGAGGGCTGTACCAAGCGCGTGCTCTCCATGCTCGAAGACCTGGCCAAGAACGACCAGTTGCCGCAGGCCAATGCCGATGGCGTGACCGACGTGGTAAGCGACGAAGACAAGGCCCAGGCGGGCAAGTTCACCAAGTTCTACGCCGAGTTTGGTGCTGTGCTCAAGGAAGGCCTGGGCGAGGACTTTGGCAACAAGGAGCGCCTGGCCAAACTGGTGCGCTTTGCCTCCACCCAAAGCGACACTGCCAGCGTAGGCTTTGCCGACTACAAGGCGCGCATGAAAGAAGGCCAGGAAGCCATCTACTACATTACCGCCGACACCCTGGCCGCAGCCAAGAACAGCCCGCAACTCGAAGTGTTCAAGAAAAAGGGCATCGAGGTGCTGCTGATGACCGACCGGGTGGACGAATGGGCGCTGAACTTCCTGCAGGACTTTGACGGCACGCCGCTGCAAAGCGTGGCCAAGGGTGCGGTCGACCTGGGCCAACTGCAGGACGAGACCGAAAAGAAGGCCGCCGAAGAGGCCGCCGAAGCCTTCAAGCCGCTGCTGGCCAAGCTCAAGGAAGCGCTCAAGGACAAGGCCGAAGACGTGCGCGTGACCACCCGCCTGGTGGACAGCCCGGCGTGCCTGGTGGTGCAAGACCACGGCATGAGCACGCAACTGGCACGCATGCTCAAGCAGGCCGGCCAGGCCGCCCCCGAGGTCAAGCCGGTGCTCGAAGTCAACGCCGAACACCCGCTGGTGAAAAAGCTCGACGGCTCGGTGCATTTCCACGACCTGGCCCACATCCTGTTTGACCAGGCCCTGCTTGCCGAAGGTGGCCTGCCCGCCGACCCGGCCGCCTACGTACGCCGCGTCAACGCGCTGCTGGTCTGACGTGCTGCGCCTGTGGGCGTAGAAATCCACTGGGCGTTGTAGCCTTGCCCTCCAAGGCGGCTACAACGCCCTTTGTACATCCAAGTGATGAAACATCAACCAGAGGAAGTTGCCCGGCGCTTCGCGCAGTGCTATGTGGGTGAGGTGGTGATGTCGTCAATCACGCACGCCGTCGCACTCAACGTGTCGCTGGTGACCAACAACGAAAAAGACTTTGCCCGTTACCCCGGTTTGACCACCGAGAACTGGATCGAGCCGCCGAGCCACTGAAGTGGCGCTGCTGCACCCGGCACCTCAAGATGATTGGCGTTAAACCTAGATTCCGCAGTTGACCGCTTCACTTGCGCAGGAGAGCCCCGTGTTTGCAAGCAATTTTGACCACGAAGCAACGCACCTTTTGGGTGAGAGCGCTACGCACCCGATTGCGCAGCCAGGCAGCGCCCTGGCGGCGTTGCTCCTCCTTGCTGGCACAAGCCAGCGTCGTCGAAAGCGCCTTGCCAGGCCACTGCCTGACAGCCCACTCGGGCGCGTCCAACTGCGGAATCTAGGTTAAAGCGTGGCCAGAATCGGCTGCAGCACGCTGGCGCCGAGTTTTTTGGAGCGCTCGCCGCTCCAACCGGTGATGGCATCGGGATGGTTGGCGTTGTCCTTGAACGGCATTTCGATGGTGAAGGCCAGGCAGCCGAACTGTTGCGCCACCCAGTTGGTGGCCATGCCCAGGTTGGCTTGACCCGGTGCCTTGGTGGCGTAATGGTACTGATCCTGAAAGTCAGGACAGGCCGCCATCCAGACGCTCTTGAAGGCCGACTCCAGCCCCGCTATGTGCTCGTTATACGCGGGGCAACCTTCGGAGCCGACCACAAAGTTGTACGGCAGACCTTCGTCGCCATGGGCGTCCAGAAACAAATCGACCCCGCTTTGCAGCATGCGTGCTCGCACGCACAACACCTCGGGCGAGCGCTCCGGGCTGGGCTCGGCCCATTCGCGGTTGAGATTGGCACCGGCGGCGTTGGTGCGCAGGTTGCCCAGCAGTGCGCCGTCGGGGTTCATGTTGGGCACCACGTAGAACACGCAGCGCTGCAGCAGCACGCGGCTGACCGAGTCGTCGGCGTCGAGCAGCCGCTCCAGAAAGCCTTCGACAAACCACTGCGCCATGCTCTCGCCGGGATGCTGGCGCGCGATCAGCCAGACCGCCTTCTTGGGCTCATCCGTAGCGCTTTCCTGCGCGTCGGTGATGCGCAGCAGATTCATGTCGCGCCCTTGCAGCGTGTTGCCCAGCCGCTCCAGTTCCACATGGGGCGAAGCCGCCGCACCGGCGAGCAAGTCCAGATGCTGCTCATAGGAATAGGGCTCGAAGTAGGCAAAGTAGAGGCACTGGGTCTGGGGCGTGACGTGGGCGGTCATCATCTCGCCGTCAAATTCGGTATCGATGCGAAACCAGTGCTGGCGGTCAGCGCTGCACAGCACCCGGTAGCCTTCCCAGCCCTTGGGGTAGGCGCTGGCACCGGCATTGAGAAACTTCAACACCACGCCCTGATCCTTGGCACCGTAGAGCGCAAAGTGAAACCACTGGGCCACGTCAGAGGCGTTGTCGGCGCGGATGCGCAGCGCAATGTCGCCGGGGTCGTCCAGGCGGACCACCTCGATCGCGCCGGAGTCAAATTGGGAAGCAATGTGCAATGCCGTCATGGTCTCACCGTGTCATGCCAGGAAGTGCTGCCATTTTAGGGGTGTGCTCCCCAGGCCCGCGCAACGATAATGCCCCATGCCCAACGCCTCCCCCGCCAGCCCCCACAGCCCCTTGCACTTTGCCAGCCTGCCCCTGCCTGCTTCGATGCAGGCCAACTTGCAGCAGTTGGGCTACCTGCAGATGACGCCAATCCAGGCGGCCAGCCTGCCCCCCGCGCTTGCGGGCAAGGACGTGATTGCCCAGGCCCAGACCGGCAGCGGCAAGACCGCCAGCTTTGCCCTGGCCCTCTTGACCCGGCTCAACCCGCGCTGGTTTGCGGTGCAGGCGCTGGTGCTGTGCCCCACGCGTGAACTGGCCGACCAGGTGACGGCCCACATCCGCCGCCTGGCGCGCTCTGAAGAAAACATCAAGGTCGTCACCTTGTGCGGCGGCGTGGCGCTGCGCGGCCAGCGCGCCTCGCTGGAGCACGGCGCGCATGTGGTGGTGGGCACGCCCGGGCGCGTGATGGACCACCTGGCGCGCGGCTACCTGTCGCTGCAGGGGCTCAACACCCTGGTGCTGGACGAGGCTGACCGCATGCTCGACATGGGCTTTTTTGACGACATCGCCACGGTGGCCCAGCAGTGCCCCGCCCAGCGCCAGACCCTGCTGTTTTCGGCCACCTACCCCGAGGGCATCGAAAAGCTCGCTCGCCAGTTCATGCAGGCGCCGCTGCGCGTGGAGGTGGCAGCACAGGCTGAACAGGGCCAGATCGAGCAACGCTTTTTTGAAGTCACGCGCGAGAACCGGCTCGCCACCGTGGGCGCGCTGCTGCGCCACTTCCGGCCGGTAAGCACGCTGGCGTTTTGCAATACCAAGCAGCAGTGCAAGGCAGTGGTGGAGTTGCTGCAGGCGCAGGGCTTTCACGCGCTGGCGCTGTACGGCGAGTTGGAGCAGCGCGAACGCGACCAGGTGTTGGCACAGTTTGCCAACCGCAGTTGCTCGGTGCTGGTGGCCACCGATGTGGCGTCGCGCGGGCTCGACATCGAACAGCTTGAAGCCGTGATCAACGTGGACACCACGCCCGACCCCGAGGTGCACGTGCACCGCATTGGCCGCACCGGGCGCGCCGCAGCGCACGGCCTGGCCATCACACTCGCAAGCCTGCACGACATGGGCGCGGTCGGGCGCATCGAGCAGTACCAGAACCAGCCTAGCGTCTGGTATCCGCTGGAGTCGCTTACCGCGCAAAGTGCCGCGCCGCTGCTGCCCCCCATGGCCACGCTGCAACTGCTGGGCGGGCGCAAGGAAAAAATCCGCCCCGGCGACGTGCTGGGTGCCCTCACCAGCGACGAGGGCGGCCCGGCCTACACGCGCGAGCTGATTGGCAAGATCCAGGTGACCGAGTTTTGCACCTTTGTGGCGGTGCAACGCGCCGTGGCCGCGCAAGCCTGCGCCAAACTCAACGCCGCGCGGGTCAAGGGCAAGAGCGTCAAGGTGCGCGTGCTGTAAGGCAAATTCCTACGCGCTTTCCATCCGTTTGCCGACTCCACAAACTGCAAGCCGTGGATACAGTTACTCCAAGCGCCAGACTCTGTTGACTGACGCAATGTAGCAACCGGAGAACCACCATGACCACCGCAGCCCTGGCAATGAATCCCTTCAGCCTGATGATGGAACCCGAACTGGTTCTGCAAACCATGGAAAACTCGCAGCAACTGCGCCGCCTGCGCCGCCACAAACTGCGCCCGCTGGACAAGCCCCTGATCCCCTACACCCAGGAAGCCCTGGCCAGCCGTGCCGCCTACGACGCCGCCATCGACGCCGAAGACTTTGAGGACGTGGCTGAGTCGTATCTGAACTGAGATCTCCAGGAAACGTCTCCGTCATTGCGAACGAAGTGAAGCAATCCGTGACTGCATGGACTGAGGCGTGCAGATCAGCCCGTGACGCCGCCCAGAATCGCGTTCTTGAAGTCGGTGAGTCGGATGATTTCCACTCCCCGAAATGGATTCATTTCGAGCAGATGAAGGTCACTTGAAACCAGGACATCCGCATTTGCGGATACGGCCAGTTCCAGGAACTGGTTGTCTTTGGGGTCTCGACATTCAACAATCTGTACTGTAGGCGCCACTTGGGTGACAGCCTCGCGAAACATGCTGACCCACAATAACCGCTGCTCTATCGGTCGCCATGCATTGAACTTTTCCCGCATCAGCACCGCCACCAACTCATTGAAGGTGGCGGGCGAGGCGAATACATCGTGCTCCAGGACCGCTCGGCGAAAAATTTGCCCAGGTTCACGCTCTGGATACAAGCAGGCGGGAATCAGCGAACTGGTATCAAAGACGATTCGTTTACGGGCGAAGCTCATGGACAAGCGCATTGATCTGTTCCGCCGAAAGCTCAGGCGCAGTCGGGTTGGCTTGCGGCATGGAATCCATGAACTGAGCCAGTTTGCGGGCGTTGTAGTCGCGTAGCGCCTCAGACGCCATCGCATAGGGAAGAATCATCATGGTTGGAGTGCCGTATTGCGTTACGGCAACCGGCTCACCACTCTTGACAATGTTGGCGATCGAACCAAACCGGTTCTGAACTTCGACCGATGAAATTGTTTTCACGACGATATCCTGGGTATGTTGTCTAACATCGATATATTAGACAACTCTCGCAGGAAGTCAAATTTTGAGGACGTGGCTGAGTCGTATCTGAACTGATGTAGCGCGCGGTGAGCGCTTGTGGCACCATGGCGGCATCGTCTGCGCTGTGCGCGGACACTTGCCTGTGAGAGCCGCCATGCGCACCCTGTACCGCAATTTTGAGACCCAGGCGCAGATTGATGCGCAGTACAACGCCTCGCTGGCGTTGGGCCCCGACGAGCACCCGCTGGCCGATTTCGCCACCCAGGCGGCGCAGGCCCGCAGCCAGTTGCGCTGCATCCTCGACGTTCCCTACGGCCCCACCCGCGAAGAAACGCTCGACATCTTCCCAGCCGCTGCGCCAAACGCCCCGGTTTTTATTTTTCTGCATGGCGGCTACTGGCGCGCCCTCTCCAGCAAGGATTTCAGTGGCATCGCCTTGGGGCTGCAGCCGCTGGGCATTACCAGCGTCGTGGTCAATTACGCGCTGTGTCCGTTTGTCAGCATCGATGAAATCACACGCCAGTGCCGCGCCGCCAGCGCCTGGGTGCTGCGCAACATTGCCCAGCACGGGGGCGACCCCTCGCGCGTTGGTATAGGCGGGCATTCGGCGGGCGCGCACTTGAGCGCCATGTGCCTGCAAACCGAGTGGGAGCGCGACTATGGCTTGGCGCAAGACCCGTTTGCCGCTACGCTGCTGGTCAGCGGGGTGTACGACATTGCACCCCTGCGCTACAGCTACCTGCAGCCGATGATCGGCCTGGACGACGGCATCATCCGGCGCAACTCACCGGCCTTCACGGTGCGGCCCTGCGCCACACCGTTGTGGGTGACCTGGGGTGGCAGCGAGAGCAGCGAATTTGCGCGCCAGTCGCAGCTCCTGCACCAAAGCTGGCTGGCCCAGGGCAACCAGGCGCTGCTGCAGGAGCAGCCGGGAGCCAACCACTTCAGCGCCATCGCCGGATTCACCTCGGCGCAAAGCCCGATTTGCCGCTGGCTACAGCACACCCTGGAGCAGCGCGGCAACGCCGCCTGATAACGCATGGACACTACCCTGGCCCCCGCCGCCCCGCCGTCTGCGCCCTACCGCGACCGCAAGCGCTACGCCTGGCTGCTGTCGCTGCTGGTGCCGTGCTCGGTGGGCATTGGCCCGGCCATGATGGTGGCCACCGGCAACCCGGCGGCGCTGTGGATTCCGGTGGCGTTCTTCCATCTGGTGGTGCCGCTGATTGACTGGATTCTGGGCGAAGACCTGAGCAACCCGCCCGAGAGCGCCGTGCCCGCACTGGAAGCCGACCGGTTCTACCGCTGGATCACGTTTTTGCTGGTGCCCATCCTGTGGACGGCGTTTATCTTCAGCGCCTGGTTTGTGATGCATTACGAGTTGCCAGCGCACGCGGTGCTGGCCATGGTCATGATCACCGGATCGGTGGGCGGGTTTTGTATCAACCTCGGCCACGAATTGGGTCACAAGAACACGCCGCTGGAGCGCTGGCTGGCCAAAATCATCCTGGCACCCACGGGTTACGGGCACTTTCAGATTGAGCACAACCGGGGCCACCACCGCGACGTGGCAACACCGCTGGACCCGGCCTCGTCGCGCATGGGCGAGTCGATCTACCGCTTTGTGCTGCGCGAGATGCCCGGTGCGCTGCGCCGCTCCTGGGCGCTGGAGACTGACCGACTGTGCCGCGACGGGCAGCCGCTTTGGTCGCTGCACAACGAAATTCTGCAGCCCGCACTTTTGACATTTGTGCTGTGGTCGGTACTGGCGCTGTGGCTGGGTGTTCAGGTGCTGCCGTTTTTGCTGGTGGCGTCGCTGTGGGCCAATTTCCAGCTCACCCTGGCCAACTATGTGGAGCATTACGGCCTGCTGCGCGCCGAACGCGCGCCGGGCAAGTACGAGCCCTGCCAGCCGCACCACTCCTGGAATAGCAACCACATCTTCTCCAACTGGGCGCTGTTTCACCTGCAACGCCATTCCGACCACCACACCCACCCGCTGCGGCGCTACCAGTCGCTGCGCCACTTCGACAACCTGCCACGCCTGCCCAGCGGTTACTTTGGCATGTTCACGCTGACCTACATTCCGGCGCTGTGGCGCTACGTGATGGATGAGCGATTGCTCGCAGTGGTCGGGCGCGATGCCAACCGCATCAACCTCGACCCGCGCCAGCGCACCGCGCTGATTGCGCGCTATGGGCTCATGGAAAGCAGCACGGTCAACGGCGCGCTCACGCGCACCTAGCGCTCTGCACCCGGACGTTGAACCCGGCTGGATTCCGGGCAACGGTGCCTACATATTGCGCCGGTACTGCCCGCCCACCTCGAACAGGGCGTTGGTGATCTGGCCTAGCGAGCACACGCGCACCACGTCCATCAGCACCTCAAACACGTTCTGGTTGGCAATCACCGCCTGCTGCAAGCGCTTGAGTGCGGCCGGGGCGGCCTGGGCGTTGCGCGTATGGAAATCTTGCAAACGCTTGAGCTGGCTTTGCTTTTCTTCGTCGGTCGAGCGTGCCAGTTCGAGCTTGTCGAGCACGCGGTCGCCGTGCGGGTTGCGGAAGGTGTTGACGCCGATGATGGGCAACTCGCCAGTGTGCTTGAGCATTTCGTAGGTCATGCTCTCTTCCTGGATCTTGCCGCGCTGGTAGCCGGTTTCCATGGCACCGAGCACGCCGCCGCGCTCGGCGATGGCAGTGAACTCCGACAGCACCGCTTCTTCCACCAGTTCGGTCAGTTCCTCGAAGATGAAAGCGCCCTGGTTCGGGTTCTCGTTCTTGGCCAGGCCCCACTCGCGGTTGATGATGAGCTGGATCGCCATGGCGCGGCGCACCGATTCTTCGGTGGGGGTGGTGATGGCCTCGTCAAACGCATTGGTGTGCAGGCTGTTGCAGTTGTCGTAGATGGCAATCAGCGCCTGCAGCGTGGTGCGGATGTCGTTGAACTGGATTTCCTGCGCGTGCAGGCTGCGTCCGCTGGTCTGGATGTGGTATTTGAGCTTCTGGCTGCGCTCGTTGGCACCATACTTCTCTTTCATCGCCACCGCCCAGATGCGCCGCGCCACGCGGCCCATCACGGTGTACTCGGGGTCCATGCCGTTACTGAAGAAGAAGCTCAGGTTGGGCGCAAAGTCGTCAATGTGCATGCCGCGCGCCAGATACGCCTCAACAAAAGTAAAGCCGTTGGAGAGCGTGAAGGCCAGTTGCGAAATCGGGTTGGCACCGGCTTCGGCAATGTGGTAGCCGCTGATCGAGACGCTGTAGAAGTTGCGCACGTTGTGGTGCACAAAATACTGGGCAATGTCGCCCATCACCTTGAGCGAAAACTCGGTCGAGAACAGGCAGGTGTTCTGGCCCTGGTCTTCCTTGAGGATGTCGGCCTGCACCGTGCCGCGCACATTGGCCAGCACCCATTCGCGGATCTTGGCTGCCTCGGTGGCGGTCGGCTCGCGCCCGTTGTCGGTCTGGAACTTCTCCAGATTCTGGTCGATAGCCGAGTTCATGAACATCGCCAGAATGCTCGGTGCCGGGCCGTTGATGGTCATCGACACGCTGGTGGTCGGGTTGCACAGGTCAAAGCCGCCGTAGAGCACCTTGAGGTCGTCAATCGTGGCAATGCTCACGCCCGAGTTGCCGATCTTGCCGTAGATATCGGGACGCGGATCGGGGTCGTTGCCGTACAGGGTGACGGAGTCAAACGCCGTGGACAGACGCTTGGCGTCCATGCCGCTGGAGAGCAGTTTGAAGCGCCGGTTGGTGCGAAACGCATCGCCCTCGCCGGCAAACATGCGCGTGGGGTCTTCGTTTTCGCGCTTGAAGGCAAAGGTGCCTGCGGTATAGGGGTAACTGCCGGGCACGTTATCGAGCATCAGCCACTTGAGAATTTCGCCGTGGTCCTCGTACTGGGGCAGCGCCACCTTGCGGATGGTGGTGCCGCTTAAAGACTTGGTGGTGAGCGCGGTGCGGATTTCCTTGTCGCGGATCTTCACCACGTACTCGTCACCAGCATAAGCGCTCTGCATTTCGGGCCACTGCGTCAGCAGGTGGCGCTCACCGGTGCCAAGTTGCTGCTCGCGCGCATCGGCCAGGGCTTTGACGGCTTCCACCGCGCGCACCTTGGTCGGGTTGGCGTCGTGCAACATGCGGCCAGACTCGCGCAACTGCTGCACCTCGCGTGCCAGCCGCGCCTGCGCCCTGGCGCGCACCTTGTAGCTGCGCACCGTGTCGCTGATTTCGGCCAGGTAGCGGCTGCGCGCAGCGGGCACCACTGGCGTCTGGTTGGAACTAAAGCGCACCTTGGCCACGGGTAGCAGCCCCTCGGTCAGGCTCAATCCCAATTCCTGCAGACGTGGCAGCAGCGCCTGGTACAGGGCGGTCACGCCGTCGTCGTTGAAACGCGCCGCCATGGTGCCAAACACCGGCATTTGCTCACTCGGCACGGTAAACGCTTCGCGGTTGCGCTGCACCTGCTTGGCCACGTCGCGCAAGGCGTCCTGCGCGCCCTTGCGGTCAAACTTGTTGATGACCACAAACTCGGCAAAGTCGAGCATGTCGATCTTTTCCAACTGGCTGGCCGCGCCAAACTCGGGCGTCATCACGTACATCGGCACATCCACCAGCGGCACGATGGCTGCGTCGCCCTGGCCAATGCCCGAGGTCTCGACCACCACCAGATCAAAACCAGCGCACTTGGCAGCGGCCACCACATCGGGCAGGGCTTGGCTGATTTCGGAGCCAAAGTCGCGCGTGGCCAGGCTGCGCATGAATACGCGTTGGCCGGAGTCCACGGCACCGCCGCCGGGCCGCCCCAAGGCGGCGGACGCCCCCTCGGGGGGCAGCGCAGCACGCGCAGCGGCAAGCGTGGGGGCCCACGGCCCAATTGCGTTCATGCGGATGCGGTCGCCCAACAGCGCGCCGCCGGTCTTGCGCCGCGACGGATCGATGCTGATCACGGCAATGTGCAAGCGGTCGCCCTGGTCGAGCCGCAGGCGGCGGATGATTTCATCGGTGAGCGAGGATTTACCCGCCCCGCCCGTGCCGGTAATGCCCAGCACTGGAATCTTCTTGGTAGCCGCCTGCGCACGGATGGCGGCGCTCAACGGGTGCTTCTCGCCTTGCGACTCCAAACCGGTCATGAGCTGCGCCAGCGCGCGCCAGGCTTGCGGCGCGTGGCCGGCAATGGCATCCAGGCTGGTGGGCGCGTAGGCCGTGAGGTCTTTGTCGCAGCGCATCATCATCTCGCCAATCATGCCGGCCAGCCCCATGCGCTGCCCGTCCTCGGGGCTGTAGATGCGTGAGACGCCATAGGCTTGCAGCTCGGCAATTTCGCTGGGGACAATCACCCCGCCGCCGCCGCCAAACACCTGGATGTGGGCACCGCCCCGGCTCTTGAGCAGGTCGACCATGTATTTGAAATACTCGACGTGCCCACCCTGGTACGAGCTGATGGCAATACCCTGCGCGTCTTCCTGCAGGGCGGCGGTCACCACCTCATCGACGCTGCGGTTGTGGCCCAGGTGAATCACCTCGGCGCCCATGCTCTGCAAAATGCGGCGCATGATGTTGATGGCTGCATCGTGGCCGTCAAACAGGCTGGCGGCCGTGACGAAACGCACCTTATGGGTGGGGCGGTAGTTGGCCAGGGCCTTGAATTCAGCAGACAGGTCGGTCATGGTGTCGTGTCCTTGCTCACTGTGCGCAGTGCGCACGTTTGACGTTTACGTAAACGTCAACTGTAAACCAAAAGTCTTTGCTGCAACTGACGCAGCGCAAGGCCCGTAGTTTGGTGGAGAATACGCCCACTGACAACCCGCACCCCGGCCCCACCACCATGCCCCGCACCGAGCCGACCCTTTCTGCCGCCCGCACCGGGGCGGCCAGCCCCGGCGTGCAACCCGCCCAGGGCTACGCTGGCGACGTCACCCCGCAACAGGCCTACGTCTGGTGGACCGCAGGCGAGGCGGTGCTGGTGGACGTGCGCACCGACGCCGAACGCGAATGGGTGGGCTTTGTCCCCGGCGCTGTGGCCGTGGCCTGGAAGCAGTGGCCCGGCATGGCCATGAACCCTGATTTTGACCAGGCCCTGCAGCAGGCCGTGCCCGAAGGCAAGAAGTGCCTGCTGCTGTGCCGCAGCGGCGTGCGCAGCGTGGCTGCGGCGCGGCGCGCCACTGAATTGGGCTTGGTGGCGTACAACATCCTCGAAGGGTTTGAGGGCGATGCCGACCCCAACGCCCAGCGCGGCAAGCGCGGCGGCTGGCGCATGCACGGCCTGCCCTGGCGGCAGGGATAATCGCGCCATGAGCTTTCTCGCCCTGGATATCGGCAACACCCGTCTGAAGTGGGCGCACTATGCCAGTCCGCGCCCCGGCGCGGTGCTGCTGGCGCAGGGTGCCGAGTTTCTGGAAAACATCGACAAACTCGCCGACGGTGCCTGGAGCGCCCTCAAAGCCCCCAAGCACATTTTGGGCTGCGTGGTGGCCACCGACGCCATCAAGCTGCGCCTGCAAGAGCAAATGGAAATGTGGGACGTAGCGCCCCAATGGGTGGTTGCCAGCGAGTCCGAGGCCGGGCTGCGCAACGGCTACGACCACCCCACCCGTCTGGGTGCCGACCGCTGGGTGGCCATGATTGGTGCCTACCACCGCATGCTCGCGCAGGGCCCAGCCCGCCCGATGGTGGTGGTGATGGTAGGCACGGCTGTGACGGTGGAAGCGGTCGATGCCCACGGCAAGTTTCTGGGCGGCATGATTCTGCCCGGCCACGGCATCATGCTGCGCGCCCTGGAGTCCGGCACCGCCGGGCTGCATGTGCCCACCGGCGAGGTGTGCGAGTTTCCCACCAACACCAGCGATGCGCTCACCAGCGGCGGCACCTACGCCATTGCCGGCGCGGTGGAACGCATGGTGCAACACATCCGCAAGCGCTGCGGTGCCGCACCGCTGTGCATCATGACGGGCGGCGCGGGCTGGAAGATGGCACCCAGCATGTCGGTGCCGTTTGAACTGGTGGACAACCTGATCTTTGACGGCCTGCTGCAACTCGCAGCACACCGTTTCCCCGCACCCCAAAAAGCCTGAGGCTTACTGCGGCTGGGGTGCAGCCAGCCAGGCTTCGGCCAATCGTACCCAATAGGTTGCGCCCAGCGGGATGAGCTCATCGTTGAAGTCGTAGCTCGGGTTGTGCAGCATGCACGGCCCGCCGCCATGGCCCATCTCGCGGTGCTCGCCTTCACCGTTGGCGATAAAGCAGTAGCACCCGGGCTTGGCCAGCAGCATGTAGGAAAAGTCCTCGGCACCCATGGTCGGCTCCTGCACTTGCACCAACGCCTGGCCCACAATGCCCTCCATCACGCCCCGTGCAAAGGCCGCTTCGGGATGCGAATTGATGGTGGGCGGGTAGTTGCGATCAAACTCAAACGTGCACTCCATGCCAAACGCCGCCGCCGTGTGCTGGCTGATGTCGCGCATGCGCTGCTCAATCAGGTCGAGCAGCTCAATCGTAAAGGTGCGCACCGTGCCCTGCAGTTCGCAACTGTCGGGGATGACGTTGGTGGCTTCGCCGGCGTGGATCATGGTGACCGAAATCACCCCTGCATCCACCGGCTTTTTGTTGCGACTGATAATGGTCTGGAACGACTGCACCAGTTGGCACGCCACCGGCACCGGGTCGAGCGCGTTGTGCGGCAAGGCGGCATGGCCACCACGCCCGCGCAGCGTGATCTTGAACTCGTTGCTCGACGCCATCACCGGGCCGCCGCTGACAGCAAAACTGCCCACCGCCGCGCCCGGCCAGTTGTGCATGCCAAACACTGCCTCCACCGGAAATTTTTCAAACAATCCGTCCTTGATCATCTCGCGCGCGCCGCCGCCGCCTTCTTCGGCCGGTTGGAAGATCAGCACCACGGTGCCGTCAAAGTCGCGCCGGGTCGAAAAATACTGGGCCGCCGCCAGCAGCATGGCGGTGTGACCGTCGTGCCCGCAGGCGTGCATCTTGCCCGCGTGCACGCTGGCGTGGGAAAAGGTGTTGAACTCCTGCATTGGCAAGGCGTCCATGTCGGCGCGCAGCGCCACCGCACGCTGCGAAGTGCCCGCGCGCACCACGCCCACCACGCCGGTGGTGCCCAAGCCGCGATGCACCTCAATGCCCCACTCGGCGAGCTTGGCGGCCACCATGTCGGCGGTACGCACTTCCTGAAAGCACAGTTCGGGGTGGGCGTGCAGGTCACGCCGAATGCGCGCAATCGCGGGCGCGGCCGCAACAATGGAGTCGATCAGTTTCATACCGCCATATTACGCCGCAACGCGTAACATTGCACCCATGAGTGATTTTCAAATTGCGAGCAACTCGCCCGCCCCGCACGAAGTGCTGGGTGCCTGCCCCCACGACTGCCCCGACACCTGCTCCCTGGTCACCACGGTCCAGGATGGCATCGCCATCAAGGTACATGGCAACCCGGCCCACCCGGCCACAGGCGGGGTGCTGTGCACCAAGGTCTCGCGCTATACCGAGCGCACCTACCACCCCGAGCGCATCCTGTATCCGCACAAGCGCAGCGGCCCCAAGGGGTCGGGCCAGTTCGAGCGCGTCACATGGGACGCGGCGCTGGCCGACATCGCAGCGCGCCTGCACGCCATTGCCGCACGTGGGCCTGAGGCCGCCCAAGCCATCGTTCCCTACAGCTACGCCGGCACCATGGGCCTGGTGCAGGGCGAGGGCATGGCGGCGCGCTTTTTTCACACCCTGGGTGCATCGCTGCTGAACCGCACCATCTGCTCGTCGGCTGGCGCGGCCGCTCTGGTGCACACGCTCGGCGCCAAGCTCGGCATGCGGGTCGAGTTTTTTAGCGAGGCACGGCTGATCCTGATCTGGGGCAGCAACTCGATTGGCAGCAACCTGCACTTCTGGCGCCACGCCCAGGCCGCCAAGCGCGCCGGTGCCAAGCTGATCTGCATCGACCCGCGCCGCACCGAAACCGCCGAAAAGTGCCACGAACACATTGCCCTGCTGCCCGGCACCGACGCCGCGCTGGCGCTCGCGCTGATGCACGAGCTGATCCAGAACGACTGGCTCGACCACGACTACCTGCAGCGCTACACCCTGGGCTGGGAAGACCTGCGCGCGCGCGCCCTGCAGTGGCCGCCCGAACGCGCCGCCGCCGTCTGCGGCATTGCCGTAGAGCAAATCCGCGCACTGGCGCGCGACTATGGCGCGTGTTTCCAACGTGGCGAACCCGCCGCCATCCGCCTGAACTACGGCATGCAGCGGGTGCACGGTGGCGGCAATGCGGTGCGCGCCGTGGCCTGCCTGCCCGCGCTCACCGGTGCCTGGCGGCACCGCGCTGGCGGCGTTCTGCTGTCGAGCTCAGGCGCATTTCCAATCAACCGCGCTGTGCTGGAACGAGCCGACTTGCTGGGTGGGCGCACACCACGCACCCTCAACATGAGCACCATCGGCGACGACCTGCTGCGCCCCACGTCGGCGCAGTTTGGCCCGGCAGTTGAGGCGTTGATCGTTTACAACAGCAACCCAGTATCGGTGGCACCCGAGTCGGGCAAAGTGGTGGCCGGGTTTGCGCGCGACGACTTGTTCGCCGTGGTGCTGGAGCACTTCCAGACCGACACCGCCGACTACGCCGACTACATCCTCCCCGCCACCACGCAGTTGGAGCACTGGGACGTGCACATGAGCTACGGCCACACCGACGTGCTGCTCAACCGGCCCGCCATTGCGCCGCTGGGCGAGTGCAAGCCCAACACCCAGATCTTTCGCGAGCTCGCTGCGCGCATGGGTTTTTCCGACCCCTGCTTCGCCGACGACGACCTGACCCTGTGCCGCAGCGCCTACGGCGACACCGTGGACTTTGACCTGCTGCTGCGCCAGGGCTTTGCCGCACTCGACCTGCCGCAAGCGCCGTTTGCCCAGGGCGGATTTCCCACGCCGTCGGGCCGCTGCGAACTCGCAAGCCCGAGTCTGGCCACAAGCGGGCTTGACCCGCTGCCAAATTACCTGCCCAACCACGAAGCCTGGGGCAACTCGGCGCGCTACCCGCTGGCCATGATTTCACCGCCAGCGCGCAATTTTTTGAATTCCACCTTTGTCAACGTCGCCAGTCTGCGCGCCACCGAGGGCGAACCGCTGGTTGAAATACACCCCGACGACGCGCAGGCGCGCGGCATCCAAAGTGGCGACACCGTGCGCGTGTTCAACGACCGGGGCAGCTACCGCTGCAAGGCCGAGGTCTGCGCGCGCGCCCGTCCCGGCGTGGTCAATGCCCTGGGCGTGTGGTGGCGCAAGTTTGGGCTGGACGGAACCAACGTCAACCAACTCACCAGCCAGGCGCTGACTGACATCGGCCAGGGCCCGACCTTTTACGATTGCCTGGTCCAGGTGCAGGCCGACTAAAGCCCGCGCGCCTCAGGCAGCAGTGTCCGGCGGCGGCTCGGTGCGATAGACGTTGGGTGGCGACTGGCGCGACACTGCCTGGATGCCGGTGGACGTGGCGCGCGCGAGGTCGTAAAAGATAGATAAGTAGGTGGTGATGCGGCCCGCTTCGTCGCGCCCGGCGCTGACCTTCATCCACAGCGGGAAGATTTGCCCGTTCTTGCGCCGGTTGAGCATCAACCCCTGCCAACTGCCCGAGGACTGAAGTTCGGTCCAGAAGTCTTTGTAAAACACGGCGTCCTGCAAGCCTGAGGCAAAGATGCGGGGATTTTTACCCACCGCGTCTTCGGCGCTGAACCCGGTGGACCGGGTAAAGGCAGTGTTGACTTCAAGGATGGTGCCCGCGGCGTCGGTCACAAAGCTGCACTGCGAATCGCGCTCAAACTCGACCATCGGCCGACGTGGCTCGCTCATCTGCTCCAGCGCGGCGTTGGCCGGGCGCAAGATCCAGTGCACCACGCTGACCGCGCCTTCGTCCACCACCGCAATCATTTGCGCCGATGCCACCAGCGTGGGCGAATAGGGCGCGTCGCGGCGCAGGTGCAGTTCCCACTTTTCCAGGGTATCTGCACCGTCGCGCACGGCGCGCTCGAGCAGCCGGGTGAATTCCTCGCGGTGCGAAGCGCGCACCCAATCGCCCAGCAATGTACCTACCAGCCGGTGCGTGGACGAAATGAGCGACGCCGCCTGGTTGGTCTGCAAAATCACGCCCACCGCGTCGGTAACGATGTGGATGTCGTGCATGCTGCGGATACGCTCATCGAGTTCCTGGTGGTGCTCCATCAGGTTGGCATAGGCCTGGCGCAGGCGTTCGTAGCGCGTTTCCAGCGAGTCATGGTGCTGCATGACCTGGGTCACATACACGTCGTCGTCGCTCTCAGCGGGGTCTGCCATGGCAATATTTCTCCATCAATTTCGGTTGTCTGCGCGCATGATGGCACATGGCGCGGTTTGTTGCTGCTAGAAGGGTTCGACCTGGGGACAGTTGGCAGAGTCGAGGTCGCAGTCGGAACAATGGTGGCCCAGAGCGCAGGCAGACGGAAACAGCAGCGTGACTGCGGTGCCACGTCCGGCAGTGCTGACAATGGAAACCCGCCCGCCCAGCAGGTCCATGAGTTCCTTGACGATGCTCATGCCCAAGCCCGTACCCTTGATGGTGCCGGATTTGTCGGCCCGGTAGAAGCGCTCGAACACGCGCTCCAACTCGTGCGCGGCCATGCCCTTGCCCTGGTCTTCAATCACGATGCCAACCATGTGGCCCACGTCGGCGGGCGAGATCGGCGCGGCGCTCACCACCACACTGCCGCCCTGATCGCGCGAATACTTGTAGGCATTGGACAGGATGTTGTTGAAGATCTGGGTGGTCTTGCCCAGGTCCGACCTGCAATACAGATCGGGCAGATTCACTTCGGGAGGCTGGCGCCCCTTGGGTACGTTGAAGGCATCCACCGCCCCTTGCACCACCATCTTCAGGTTGACGCGCTGGACGCTGAAATCCTGCCCCCGGCGCGCCTCGATGCGGGCCAGGTCAAGCAACTCGTCGAGTATTTCAGCCACGCGCACCGACTCCGAATGGATGATGCCGTGAAACTCGCTGCGCTGCTCAGTCGTGAACTCGTTGCCGATCAGCAATTCGGCAAAGCCCAGGACGTTGGTCATGGGAGTGCGTAATTCGTGCGCAGCGGTGGACAGAAAATCCGACTTCATTTCGTCGGCCAGGATGGACTCGGTAATGTCGCGCAGGTACAGCACCTGCGACGCCGCTTTGGAGCCGCCCAACTTCACGCTCACGCTCAGCACACGGCGGCGCGGGCGCACAAGCTCCACCAGCACCGGCTCTGAACGCTCGGCTTGCGCAGCCACCAGGGCCAGGCGCTCCATCTCCGGGAATGGCCGCGTGGCAACGCTTAGGGTGTTCATGATCGCCACAAACTGCGGCTCCAGCAGTCCCACCACCGCAGGCAACTGCAGCCCGGTGAATTGGCAGAAGGCTGGATTGGCGTGGTTCACGCGGTGCTCGGCATCAAAGGTGACAAACGCATCGGTGCTCATGGAAAACACCGCATCAAGCTGTGCGGCGCGCTCGGCCGCTTCGGTGCTTGCAGAGCGCTGTTCGGTGATATCGCGTGCGTAGCCCGATACCCGCAACGCCCGGCCCCGTTCGTTAAAACTGGCCAGCCCGCGCAGCGCATACCAGCGGTAGTCGGCGTTGCCGCTTTGGTGGCGCAGCTCGGTTTCGAAAACCTCGGATTTGCGTTTGAGGTGGCGAATGAACTCCTGCTGCACGCGCGCGCGGTCCTGCGGGTGAATCATCTCCATCCACACCGGCATCTTGTACGTCGCTTCAGACGGCAGCGCCGCAAACATGCTGCCACCTGTGAACACATAGATCGCATCGCTGGCAGCGTCCCAGTCCCAGACCGCTGCGTTGGACCCCTGCAACGCGGTTTTCCAGCGCTCTTCGCTGCGCAGCAGCGCCAACGAGAGCTGCGTGCGCACCCCCAACTGGGCACGCTGGCGCAGCGCGTACTGCAGCAGCCCCGCGGCTGCCGCTACCAGCAGCAGGCTCACCAGTGCCGATTCAGCGATCAAGGCGTTGCGGCTGAATGCGGCGGCCTCTGTGATGCCGGCTGTGGACAGGCCGATCATGACCACCAGCGGATAGCCGGCCACCCGCTGGAAGCTATAGCTGCGCTCAACACCGTCGGTCTTGCTCGTAAACACGGCGGCACCACTGGATTGCCCGCTACTCGCCTGCGCCAACAGCGGCTGGGTGGCCTGCAGTTGCCCCAGCACCACCTCGGTGCCGCGCAGCCGGGCAAAAACCACTCCATCCAGACCCGCGAACAACTGCACGCTGTCACGCGGCAACTCCAGCGCAGCGTAGTGGTTGGTGAAAAAGTCCACCGGCATCCAGACCACCATCACACCGTCAAAGCTGCCATCGTGGTGGTTCAAGCGGCGGCTCAGTTCAATCACCCATTTGCCCGAAATCGTATCGAGCACCGGTGCCGACACCAGCATCTGTGTGCCATCGCGTCCACGGTGGGCCTTGAAATATTCGCGCTGCGACAAGTCCATCCCGCGGGCCAGATTCAGGCTGCTTTGGCGCAGGACGCCTTGCGCATCCGTCAGGCCAAACTGTGCCACCATGGCCGCGTCGCCCACCAGTTGTTCCATGGTGACACGCAAGGGGTTGAAGGCGGCCGCATCGCTGCGGTAATTGGCGGCGAAATACTGCATCATCCGGTCTACTCGGTTGAGCGCCGAGGCCGCATGCAGACTGTTGATCCTGCTCAGATTGGCGGCATCGGCCCTGGCGTCGGCCAACTGCACGCGCTCAATGGTGCCTATCTGCTGAAACACCAACAGCCATCCCGCACACAGCAAGACTGCGGTGGAAAGGATGACGGAGACGGAAAAGGTGCGATGAGAGTCGCTTTGCGCCATGGTTCCTAACTCAAACTTTGGTGCACGGTGACCATCTCGTCGGCGCTCCATTGGACCGGTTCGGGCAGTGGAGTTTCAGCGGCCACGTCGCTGGCAGATCGGTACAGGCAATAGCGGTTGCCGCCGAGTTTGCGTGCCATGCCCATGGCCATATCAGCATGGTGCAAGAGCGTGAACAAGTCGGCACCGTCCAGGGGAAACTGGGCGCAGCCAATGCTGCCACCCACCACCAGCGTCTGGCGTCGCACCCGAATGGGTGCGGCCAAGGCGCTGAGCATGCGCGCGGCAATCGCGGGCAGTTCTTCCTGCGCGCGCGCGCCGCACAGCAGCACCACGTAGCGGTCATAACCGGTGCGCGCGATTTCGTCGCAACCCCGGATCTCCTCCTGCAGGCGCTCGCTCAAGGTCTTGTACACCGTCTCGCTCACGCTTTGCGCGTTGCTATCGTGAATCCACTGCTGGCTGTTGAGCTTGATCGACATCAGCATCAGGGTGGTCCCGTCTTCACGCGCTGTCTGCATACGCAGGTTGACGCGCTCGCGGAACAAATCCATGTTGGGCAAACCGGTGAGGGGGTCGTGGTAGAACGCCTCGAGCATCGCGTGCTCGGCGTTGAGGATCACCTCGCGGTTGATCAGCACCGCCAGATAAGCCACGGTATTGGAGGCAAAGTCCTTGAGCGCCGTGATCGACATCCATTGGTGCACCGTCTGCCCACCCTGGGTGGTGTTTACCACCTCGCCGCGCCAGGCTTCGGTGTGGCGCAGTTGTTCCCAAAACGCCGGCGTCTGGAGATAGTCGCCTTCGCCCACGATGCGCAGCATGGTGGGCAGCGTGCCGCACAGTGCGGCGCTGCGGTAGCCAGTAACCTTGGAGAAAGCCGTATCCACCGCCAGCACGCGCCCGGCCACGTCAGTCACCATGGCACCATGGTGCAGGCTCTTGACCAGTGCCACCATGTGCTCGGCATCCACCTCGGCTCCGGCGTCGCCGGACAGGTCGCGCAAGATCAACAGCATGCGCGCCGTGCCTGCCAACTGCAGCGAAAAGAAGTTGGTGGAAAACAGCCGCCCCTGCTGCGAGTCGCCCTTGGGATAGAGCAGGATGTCCATGGGCTCAGCCAAAGGGACTGCATGGTCCCGCTCCATGGCCTCAAGCTGGGACTGCAAATGGGGCAACTGCAGCGGCGAGACGATTTGCTGGATGTTCGTCACCTGGCCGCTGTCCAGCGCAAACATCGCCTGCGCGTTTTCGGTGGCATCCACAATCTCGCCACGGCGCCCCAGCACCAGACACAGTTCCTGCGAAGACGGATTCAGATTGCCCAGCAAGCCCCTGGCTTCGGCCAGTTGGGTGTGCGCCTCCTTGAGCTTCAGGTAGCGACTTTCCAGGTCGTGGAGGCGCCCCACCAACTCCTGAAAGTCTTCTGCATAGACGGCTAACTGACGCTCCAAAGCTGTCATTTAAGCTTCTCCCGCATCCAGGTGACCAACTGGAGCGGACTGAAAGGTTTGATGAAGTAGGCGTCGGCACCCAACTCCTGCCCAAGCCGGTAGTCGGCCACCTGACCACGCGCCGTGATCATGGCCACCAGCGTGGACTTGAGCGCGGGGTCGCTCTTGATCGCGGTGAGGACCTGCAAGCCGTCAATCTCGCCAGGCATCATGATGTCGAGCAACACTGCCCGCGGCCGCTGCGCGCGAACGGCCTCCAACGCGCTGGTGCCGTCACTGGCGTCGATGATTTCGTAATCGCTTCCCAAAGTGATCGTCAGGAGGCGGCGAATTTCTGGTTGGTCGTCAACAATCAATATCTTGTTCATAGGGACTTTCAAGGTCTAAGGCGCAGTCTTTCTAACTGTCTTTGTGGGGTAACTGGATATGCGAGAGCATCTGGTGCTCGGTCTCCGAGACTTCGCTCGTGGGCTTGCTGGGTGTGAGGAACGCCAGGTCGCTGGCATAACGCTCCGCCTGACGTGCAGCAAGACACATCTCGCACGATAGCTGGTTGCCTGCCTGCGCCGGAGCGCTGGTGGGCAGGATCACGGTGAAGGACTCAATTCCGCGCAGTGCCTTGCCGTCGGAGTCCAACTCAAGCTCGGAAATCGAGAGCTGCCCGCCATGCATTTCGGCGATGCGTCGGCAAATCTGCGCGCCAATATCCGTGTCCAGGTGCAGGATCGAGGCCGCTGCGCTGGCAGTCTTGGTGGCGCTGGCCTGCGCCTTGGCCGACGCATGCGTGTAGTGGCTGCTGAGTACCGAGTAGCGACCGTTTTGGCGAATGCGCAGCTCAATGCCGCTTTGCGGTGGCACGCCCTCGCCCACGCCCACCAGCAGCGTTTCGATCATGCATTTGAGCCAAGCCGCGTCGCCATAGATCGGGCTCTGGATTTGCGCCGCTGCGCCCGTGGGGTAGCTGATGAAGTAATCGCACTTCTGGCGCGGCATTTCGCGCAGCACCTCTTCTACCAGGGGTGCCAGCGACAGGCGCTCGCCCCGCGTGAAGGCGTCGGGCTGATGAATGCGCGCGAGTTGGTCAAACGCCACCAGCAAGCGGCTGAGCCGGTCGGTCTGCACAATCAGCGCATCAATGTCCAGTGAATTGCTTGCACGCGCGCCCACCAGTTGGTTGTGCAGTTGCGTCATCTCGCGCCGGTTTTCTGCCGACAGGAACTGGAAGAAGTTTTCGTCAGCCAGGCTCAGGCGCGGGGCGCTGGCGGGGAGTTCTTCGGCCGCAACAAACAGCGCGTAGCCCTTGGCATCGGCTTCGCACAGATAGACATCGTGTTTGCACAGCGCCGGGTCGGTGACCTTGAGAATGTCGAGCTTGACCGGCAAACGCAGGGTTCCCTTGACCGCCTTCTCCACCTGCAGACGCAGCTTTTGCGCCGCCGCCATCACGTGTTTCACCCAAGGCAAGGCGGCGCGATTGAAGTTGGTGACCTGGCCCTCGCGGTTGACCAGGATCACGCCCTGGGCCATGCCTTCGATCAGTTTGACGTCCAGGCCCAGACTCATTGCACCGCCACGCCAGCGCTGTTGCGCTTGCGTGCCTCCAGTTGGTGGGCCAATTCGAACAGCCGGGCAAACGGCACCGGCTTGGGCAACACCTCAATGCCCGCTGGCACGCCGCCGTGGCGTTTGATGGTGTCTTCATCCATGCCGCTGACCACCGCAATTGCCATGGAGGCATAGCGCGGATTTTTTGTCAGCACTTCCAGCATTTTGAAACCGTCAATTCCGGGCACCATCAAGTCCAAAATCAGTAAATCGGGGTTGACACGCTCAATCATCAAGAGCGCGTCAATTCCATTGTCCACCACCGCCACTTCGGGGGCCATGGTCCACAGGGACATGGTGGTGTCGTAGAGCCGCAAGAGCGCGGCGTCGTCTTCCACCACCAGCACGCGCAAGGGCCGCACCTGCTCCTGCCACGCCAGCGAGGCCGCCGCAGAGCCCTCGTTCATCTTGGTGTGCAGCAGCTTTTCCACCGATTCGCGCGCCACGCGCCGATGCCCACCGGGCGTCTTCCAGGCACGCAGCATGCCGTTTTCCACCCACAACTGCACCGTTCCGACCGAGATGTTCAGCATTTCTGCAACCTCTCGCGTCGTACAAAACGCGCGCTCAATCTTTCTGTGGGCAGTGCTAGCCGCCATAGACCCTCCTGCCACATCCACCGCCAATATCGTAAAAATTATCGATCATTCCAGAACATGTTCCTGCTAAAGCCAATGCCCGCGCCTCGCGTCATTGCGAACACCTATTCCCGTCATTGCGACCACCTATTCCCGTCATTGCGAGCGAAGCGCGGCAATCCATGACTTCGGGCTGCATGGACTGCCGCGTCGCTTCGCTCCTCGCAGTGACGGAGCCACGGTTCATGGTCCGTTTGCAGTTTCGGTCCCGAAGCAAAAAGCTCGCAATGACGTTTAGCGTGGTCATGATTTATGGAAGCATCAATAGTCAGCCTTTGAAGGGGACCAATATTAGCGTTTATTGTTGTTTTTGCCAATTATTCTGTGGCTTTTTGGTCAACTTGGCGCGCAGCAAGCGCCCGGCGTGCGCTGGGGCGGCTGGCGAGGATTGAACCGGCTGCGCGCCGGAAAGTGCGGCTGTGGCGGCGCGGGCTGCGTCGCGCGCTAACGCAGGTTGCCGGTATGCCCGAGCGAGTAGCGTCCGGGCAGGGGCCAGACGGTCAGGCCATGCGGCTCGGCCCCCACGGCAATCTTGGTTACGACACCGCTGGCGGTGTCGATGCGGTACACCACATCGTCAAAGCGCCCCGAGAGCCAAAGCCACTTGCCGTCGGCGCTGACGTTGCCCATGTCCGGGCTGCCGCCGCCGGGAATGGGCCACTGGGCCACCACCTTGTCGCTGTCAAAGTCGATCACGGTCACGCTGCCCGGGCCGTTGCGCCCGCCGTGGATCTTGTGCGAACCCCGGTTGGCCACGTAGAGCCGCTTGCCGTCGCGGCTGGAGTACAGGCCATGTGCGGCCACGCCGGTGGCCACAAAGCCGATTTGCTTGAAGGTTTCGCCATCGACAATGTGCACGCCGTCGGCCTGCATGTCGGCCACATAAAAACGCCGCCCGTCGGGTGAAATGCGCACGTCCTGGGGCATGCCCTTGGTGGCGGTGCAAATCTCGGTGGCCGGTGGTTCGGTCTTGCCGGGCTTGTCGGAAAAGCGCTCGCGCGGCATGGAGAGCTTGAGGTAGCCCAGCACCTTGCGCTCGACCAGATCAATCTTGGCCACACTGCCGTCAAACTCGCAGGTAAAGAGGGCGTAGCGCCCGTCAATCGAAAAATCGGCGTGGTTGATGCCGCCGCACTGCGGCACGGCTATCGCGTACTGCAGCGCCAGTGTCTTGGGGTCGCGAAAATCAAGCCTGCGCTTGGCCTCGGCCACCACAATGGCCGAGGCACCGTCCGGGCTGAAATACATGTTGTAGGGGTCGTCCACGGGCACGTTTTTGCCGGGCTTGCCGCTGCGCGGATCGATGGGTGTAAGGCTGCCATCGTTGCCGCGCTCGGCATTATTGGCAACCCACAGGGTGCGCAGGTCCCACGAGGGCACCACGTGCTGCGGGCTCTTGCCCACCTTGAAGCGGTCCACCACCTTGAGCGTGGCCGGGTCGATCACCGACACGTTGTTGCCGCGCAAGTTGGGCACATAAATGCGCTCCAGGTCGTCTTTCACGGCAGCGCTCAGGCGGCCTGGGCCTGTGTCGCCATACAGATTGCGCGCGTCAGACACGCCTGGCATGCCCGCTACGGTGGTGATGGTGGTGGCTTTGGCGTCAGTCGCCGCAGGCGCTGCCCCCAGCTCTGCCGACAGCGTAGCCAGTACGCCCACGGCCACCAACGAGGTTGCACCGGCAATGGAGAGGAGTCGTTTCAAACGCATAGTCTTCAGAATGGGGTCAAGGGTTGGTACGGTTACGCATGGCGCTGCGCAGCGCCTTGACGGAGCGCTCCACCACCATTTGCAGCCCGGCGCGCCCGGCTTCGGCGGTGGCTTTGCGCGGGTCGCCATATACGCCATCGGCCTGACTGAACTTGGTTTGGCCGGTGAGCAAGTCGGCGCGCACCAGGGCCGGGTCCACCGCCAGCGCCAGTGCCGTGTCGGCCAGACCGGCGTGGGTGCCAATCTGCTCGGGCGTGAAGCCCTGCGTCTTGAGCCACTGCACGTAGTCGGTTTGCGTGACTTCGTAATACTCGGTCAGGGCGTACACGTGGGCGCTGCCGTCGCGCGCCCACTCGCGGTTCAGGCGCGTGGCCACGCGCACTTCGTTCTTCTGGTAGCCGCCGTGGTCGCCCAAAAAGACAATGTCGCGCAGCCCGTGCAGGCGCATGCTGCGCGCAATGCCTTCCAGCGTGGTTTCAAAAGCAGCGTCGGGGATCGAGACCGTCCCCGCAAAGCGCATATGCGCCTGCGGCGGCTGCACCGCACCTTCAGGCACATAGGCCAGCACTGGTGCCACCACCGTGTTGCCCAGGGCGCGGGCAATCTGGCCGGCCAGCGCGCGCACGCGCACGTTGTGCTTGCCCAGCACCATGTGCGGGCCGTTTTGCTCGGTGCCGCCAATGGGCACCAGTACCGTGGTGACTCCATTGGCAATTTGCGCGCGCAGCTCGGTGGAGGTCATTTCCTCCAGAAACAGGGCCGGAGCCCCCGGCTGCGGGGCTGCAGCCAGCGCGCAGGCTGCGGCCAGTGCCCAGCCCACCAACACAGCGCTGGCACGCAATAGCCAAGCGTCAGCGCGCCACGTGTTCAATGGTCGGCCACAAAGGGATTGGTGCGCCGCTCGCGCCCGAAGGTGCTCTCCGGGCCGTGGCCGGGAATGAACACAGTGGCGTCGCCCATCGGCCAGAGCTTGCTGCGGATGCTGTGAATCAGCGTTGCGTGGTCGCCTTGCGGAAAATCGGTGCGCCCGATGGAACCAGAAAACAGCACGTCGCCCACAAACGCCCGGTTGGCCTCTTTGGAGTAAAACACCACATGCCCGGGCGTATGCCCCGGGCAATGGCGCACGGCCAGCGTGCTGTGGCCAAGTTCCACCGTATCGCCGTCAGCCAGCCAGCGCGTGGGCGTAAAGGCGCGCACCGTTGGCACGCCAAACATCTTGGCCTGCTGCTCCAGGCCGTCAATCCAGAATTGGTCGCCCGGGTGTGGCCCAACGATGGGCAGACTCAGGCGCTCTGCCAACTCGGCTGCCGCTCCAGCGTGGTCGATGTGGGCATGGGTAATCCAGATCTGCTCCAGCGTCACCCCGAGGCGCTTGACTTCGGCCAACACCTCTTCCAGATCGCCACCGGGGTCAATCACCGCCGCCTTCATGGTCTGGTCGCACCAAAGCAGCGAGCAGTTTTGCTGAAACGAAGTAACCGCAATAGTGAGATAACGCAACATGGTTTGGCATCCTACTCGAAACAAAGATTCGTCACGTTCAAAATGGGCAAACTCCCCAGTTTGCCCATTTTGCCGAAGGGCTTCGACTGGCTCAGCACGAACGGTTTCAGGATCAATTTCAACGCTTGCTACTGCGCTTGCGGGGTGTCCACCTGGCACACGTCCACCCATTCGCCTTGGGTGACTTCGGCCAGCAATTGCGGGCTGATGCGCAAGGCGCTGTGCACCGCACCGGCGGCGGGCAGCACCTCGTCAAAGTCGCGCAGGGAATGGTCCAGATAAATTGGCAGCGCGTTGGCCAGCCCGAACGGGCAGACACCGCCCACCGGATGGCCGGTGAGCACTTCTACCTCGTGCGCGGGCAGCATCTTGCCCTTGCCCAACGCAGCCTTGAACTTCTGGTTGTGAATGCGCGCGTCGCCACGCGCCACCAACAACACCACCCGCCCATCGCCCAACCTGAATGCCAGGGTTTTGGCAATGCGCCCAGGCTCCACACCATGCGCCTGCGCGGCCAATGCCACCGTTTCGGTGGTCGTTTCCAACTCGATGATAGGAACCACGACCCCGATTGCGGCAAAAAAACTGCGTACCGAATCAAGACTCATGGCTTAGTTTAGCCGGGCCGCCTGCCTGGAGCAGCGAGCTGAGGCTTCGTCACTGCGAGCGCAGCGCGGCAGTCCATGCATTCGGGCAGTCATGGATTGCCACGCTGCGCTCGCAATGACGGGGGAGTGGCGCGGGCAGCGACCCGCGCAGCGGCGGAGCGTGGGGGTTAAATTACTTCTTACGCGAAGTGGTCTTCACCGAGCTCAGCGCGGTTTCGGTCACGGCGGTGGCTTGCTTTTCGGCCAGTTCAACGGCCTTCTTGGCAGAAGACTTGGCGGTGTCGATGGCGCTTTGTCCGGCGGCCATGGCCGACTTGAACATTGCCACGGCCGACTCGCTGCCTGCCGGTGCGTTCTTGGCCATCGAATCAACCGCTGCGGCCAGGGCTTCCTGGCCTAAGGCGAACTTTTCTTCGGCGACTGAGGTCAACTCAGCGGCGGTTTGCGATGCAATCTCGTACACCGAGCGGCCGTAGCTGATAGTTTGTTCCACCAGGGGCTTGACCAGCGATGCTTGTGCCGCCAGTGCGTCGGTGGGGTTGGCAGCGCTAAAGGCAGCCAGGTAGTCGGGCGTGGTTTGCAGCAGGGCGGTCTTGGTCACGGCCATATTCAGGGCCACCAGTTTTTCAAAACCGGCAAAGGCCGTGCTGGCCAGGGCTTGTGCTTCAGCCACGGCGTTCTTGTTTGCAGCCAGGAATTGTTCAGCGTTCAAATTGTTGATCATGATTTTCTCCAACGGTTAAAGGATTTGCGTCTGCCCAATCCAACTGGATTATGTTGCAGTGCAGCATGGATCGCATCTTAGGCCATCCTGGGCAGATTGCAAGCACCTTGATGCTGCAGTGCAACACATTAGACGGCTGCGCCTAAAACGGCGCAAAGCGGGGATCGCTAACGCGACTCAGTCTAGCGACGCGCTCCAGCGGTCGTTCCAGTCGCTTTGCAGGTTGCGCCGGTCGCGCTTGGTGGGGCGGCCGTTCTCGATGGCAAGTGCTGGCTCGGGGCTCAAGCGATTGCGCTCGGCGATCAAGGCGCGCTTTTCCAGGCTTTGCGCGGTTTCCTCATACAGCAGCTGTGCAACCGGTGCCGGGCCTCGCTGTTCACTGATGCCCTTGACCACAACGGTGCGTGGCACCTTGCCCTGAAGAACCGTAATCGTGTCGCCAACCCGCACGTCGCGGGCGGGTTTGACGTTGGCTTGGTTGACCTGGACATGCCCCTTGTCAATTTCTTGCGTGGCAAGCGAGCGCGTCTTGTAGAAGCGGGCGGCCCAGAGCCACTTGTCGATGCGTGCAGTGCTCATGTCGGGTTAAAAGTGGGTGCGAATCGCGCCGGTGACGTTGAGGCTGGCGTCTACCAAGGGCATCCAGCGCCACTTGTCGAAGGTGGTGCAGGGGTGCGAGATGCCCAGGGCAACGCGGTCGCCCACCTGGGGGATGAGGCCGTTGGGGTCGAAGCGCAGGTAGGCGTGCTGGTCATTGAGGGCGCTGATCTTCCAGCCTGGCGGAACCGCAGTGGCTTGCAGGTCGCCGCGCTTGGCAAGACGTTGAGGCAGGGGCATTTCGATGTCGAATGCGAGGTCGCGCCGACCGCCGGCAAGCAGGGCCAGGCCCGGCTCGGGCACCGATTGCACCAGGGTCCAGACTTCAATTGCGGCCTGCAGCGAGGACGCCAAGCCTTCGCGCTGCTCCACCAGTTTGGAGAAGCGGGCGTAGTTTCCGTGGTCGTGGGTGATGTAGCAGCCCGAGCGCAGGATGCCTTGCACGGTGCGGCGCAGGTCTTGTGTTTGCAGCAGCGGCAGCACCAGGTCAAACACCGCCGAGCCGCCTGCGCTAAGCAGCACTTGCGCATCTTCAAACAGGTTGTCGGCATCGCAGGCATGGACGACTTGCGTTACCCGGCGCACGAGCGCAGAGACTTCGCGGACATCATGGTCGGAGTCGCAACGCGCAACGCCGCCTTCATAGCATTCAACGCCGCAGAGTCGCACTGCCGCAGACGCGTTGAGCCGGCGCGCGAGGTCCAGAGCGCTCTCCAAGGTGCGGCAGCCGGTGCGCTGGCCAGGGATGCCAATTTCCAGCAGCACATCGAGCGGCACGGCATGGCGGCGACGCTGCGACCAGTCTTCGATCAGGGCCAGTTGGTCGGGCGAGTCCACCAGAAACCAGACGCGCAAATCAGGGTGGCGCGCAAGCAGGTGGGCCAAGGTGTCCAGATCGGCATCGGCCACAACCTGGTTGGCAACGATGATGCGGCGCATGCCCGCTTCGACGCCAATGCCCACCTGGTACAGGGTGGCAAAGCTGATGCCCCAGGCACCAGCGGCTTGCTGCATCTGAAACAGTTGCGGCGACATGGTGGTTTTGCCGTGCGGCGCCAGGGCCACGCCTTTGCGCCGTGCGTACGCCTGCATCCAGGCCAGGTTGTGCTCCAACGCGCTGCGGTGGATTACCGCTATCGGAAACGCCAGGTCGTTGGCTAGGATGTTCCAGCCCCTGGCCGCAAGTTGACTGGCTTGGCAGGGCGCAGCCGCGCCGGGGTAGCTTTTGTAGCGCGAATCGAGGGTGAAATCGGTGTGCATGGGGGCATCATAGGGCAGCAGATTTGGGCTCGGGTTACTGCACACTCAATCGCGTTCTTGCGCACTCTGCATTCGAAGCACCACGGCACCCCACGCCAGCGCCGCCAGCACCACCAAGGCACCCAATTTGTGGACAACGCCACCTATGAACTGGGACTTCGGCAGTAGTTCAAGCGATGTGAACAGAAATATCCAGTCGTGCCCGCCCTCCTCGCCCGTCATGCCGGAAAGCAGCATGAGTTGTGGGTGCAGCGCGTCAAACATATAGGGTGCCAAGTCGAGCAGTGACACTCCCAGGAACCACAGACCCATGGAGGCGCCATAGGGATCGCGGTTCTTGACAAGCAGTGCACCGCAAAGGATGGCGGGCATGATGAGTTGGCCCAGGCTGCCGCCCAATACCATCATCCAGTGTCCGAACACGCGGAACACCACATGCCCGGCTTCATGAAAGATCAGCAGTGGCAGGTGAATGAACGAGGCACCGATCTCGCCGGTGCGATAGTCTTTTGAGATCAGCATCAATCCCCACACACCGAAGCCGACCAGGAGCACAACGCGTGCCCACAGCGCCAGGGGGTCCAGTGGTGCTGGAGTCTTTTCGTCGGCATCGCGTTCATCGACCAGAGAACCGTGATTGCTGTGTGGCAATGCTTGCGCAGGCATCCCATCCGCATCTCTCTGGGCCAGGGCAACTTTGGCCAGTATGACCCCACAGACGGGGCAGGCTGCGGGCAGACTCTGGTTGGTTGGCATCGGGCTGTGGCCGCACTTCGGACAATGCTGGAACATGCCGCGAGTTTAGACAGAAGCGCTCATGATTTATGCATTGTGCCGGGCATCTCCCGTGCTTGAACGTCAACCACATCCGGTGCAGCCGTTGCGCTGCCCTCTCTTGCTGCACGCCACCGCCCGGTCCTGAATGGCTGCGACGCTTGGCGGAATTGATGGAAGACGGTGAACGCCATGGGCCTGCGGCCCCTGATCAGCGACCACACGACCGACAGCAGTGCAGCGGACAGGGCCAGCGAGATGATGACAAGCACCATGGCTGCACCCAAGGCAAGCAGCCAGAGGCGCACAAGTGTGCGAATGGCTCGTCCAATAAAGGCTTCCAGGTGATTCATGGTTTCATTGTGCGCCAAAGTTCGTCATCGAGCCGATCGGTCCTGCTGAAAACCCGGCACGCGTCATCTTGCTGTTGGCATCAAAGTGGGCTGATCGCTGATACAAGGTCACCCCAGGTTGAGTGGCTGCCAGTCCAATAGTTCGGCCAACCTGCGAACAACCCAAACCGCCTCAGGTTCTGTGACTACGGCGTCTGGCCCGGTCAATCCTCGAAGGCACTGCGCCAGCACGTCGCCTTGCGCAATGCCCAAGCTAAAGAGCATGTCGCTAGCGGTTTGCGTGAGCATGTTGGCCATGTCCTCGCACAGTTCGTAACGCCCGGCCAGAACTTCGCGCGAAGCATTTGGTTTTTGCCGACCAGGGTCAACAAACAGCGCCATGAAGGACTGCGGAATTTCGATTTGGTTTTGTTCGTACATCTTGCCTCGGTGGTCAGGTGAGCGCCAGTAGCAGTGGCAAGTCTTGCGGATTCATCATTGTGCAAAAACAAGTGGGTTTTCTTGCGACAATACAGCACTGGCAAATTTTCTTGTCAGTGAACTACAAAGAAAGAGATTCATTCAATGGCAACTGCAAAAAAGAAGACTGCGCCCAAGGCTGCAGCAATCCCGAAGAAAGTAGCGGCTCCCGCAAAGGCTGCCAAGCCGACTGCCAAGCCTAAGGCTGCTGCGAAGAAGGCCCCTGTCTCCAAGACAGCAAAGACCATCGCCAAGCTCAGCGCAAACATTGCCAAGCTGACAGAGAAGAAGAACAAGATCGCAGGCGAGATCAATGCCCTGCGCGATCAGCGTACTGCACTCAAGGCACCCGCTGCTGCTCCTGCTGCTGCACCTGCCGCTCCCAAGGCTGCACCGAAGAAGGCTGCCAAGCCCGCTGCCAAGAAGTAATTGCGGCGCAATGCCAATGTGAAGAACGGACCCCGAGGGGTCCGTTCTTGTTTTCAGGGGAGTTGACCTGACCCCCGTCAGTTTTCTTACCGATAAAAAGCTTCGACCTTGCCCTTTAGCTTGAGCAGCAGGGGGTTGCCTTTGCGGTCCAGGGTCTTGCCGGAAGGCACCTTGATCCAGCCCTCACTGATGCAGTACTCGGCTACGTCGGTGCGTTCGTTGCCATTAAAGCGAATGCCCACGTCGTGCTCGAACACGGCGGCCACAAAGTGCGGGCTGCGTGCATCGGTGGACAGGTGGTCGGGTAGGTCGGGCCGGTTGGTCGTATCGTTCATGGGTTATTTTGTCTGAAGGCTGTCGTCGTATTTTGACGCTTTTTACATCACTACTGCAGACTGCCTGGCATGCTTACTTTGAACTGCGCACCATGTCTGCGAATTTGCGATCTCTGGTGGCGATATGCCACTGGATAAATTCCAGAACGTTCTCAACATTGCCTGCGACCAGCGCTGACTTGCCAAGCGCGTGGTTATCGGCGATGTCCCGAAGTGCATCAAGCATGCGCTCATGATCTTCCACGTGCGCAGCGTAGTCTTCGTAGCTCTTTAGGCGCATGAGCAGTTCCTCTGAGGCAAAGTGCGCTTCACTGTAGCTGCGAAGTTGCGCCAGGTTGAGCGCCACGCTCTGAGCATCGCGCCCCTCGCGAACTGCCTGGCATAAGGCTTCGAGCAAGCCGAGTTGGACTTCGTGCTCCCTATCGGTTCCTGCGTTGGCTGACTTATTGAATTCCGAAATGTCTGACATGGCATGTTCTCCAGAAATGGCTCAGCCGGGGTTGACCTGCGAGTGTTTATTTTCCAAACAACCTGGCCATGTGCTGCCACATGCGCAGCAGCAAGCCCGCGCGTTCCACTTCGGCCTGCGCAACGAGCGGGGCTTGGCCCACGGGCTTGCCGTTTGAGGTTGCGACTAGCTTGCCGATCACAGCGCCCTTGGCCACCGGCGCCTCCAGGCCCGGTGTGAGTTCGACCGAGGTCTGCACTTGCTGGCCGCGCGGCACGGTCAACATCCACGGTGCGCCCAGACCCGCTGCAACGGTGTCTGCCTTGCCAAAGCTGACCTTGGCCGTGGTGACTACGGCGGTCGATTCAATCGGGGTGACTTTCTCGAAACTGCCAAAGCCCCAGCCGAGCAGCGTTCGCGTTTCGTCGGCACGCGCCTGAGCGCTGTTGGTGTTGAGGATGACGGTGATCAGGCGCATTTCGTTGCGCTTGGAGGAAGTGACCAGGCAGAAACCCGCCTCATCGGTGTGGCCGGTCTTGAGGCCATCCACGGTGGGATCGGTGTAGAGCAGCGCATTGCGGTTGCCTTGCTTGATACCGTTGTATTTGAAGTCGCGTTCCGCGTAGATGGGGTAGTAGTCAACGCTGTCGCGGATGATGGCACGCGCCAGGATGGCGAGGTCACGCGCAGACGCCTTGTGCTGCGGGTCGGGTAAGCCGGTGGGGTTGACAAAGTGCGTGTGCGTCATACCCAGGCGCTGTGCTTCTGCATTCATCAGCTTGGCAAAACCCTCTTCGGAGCCCGCCATGTGCTCGGCAATCGCCTTGGACGCGTCATTGCCCGACTGGATGATGATGCCGCGCAGGATGTCGATCACCGTGGCCTGGCTGTTCAGTGGCAGGTACATGCACGACTCGGCGCTTGTCCCTCGGCACCATGCGTTTTGACTGACCGAAACCAGGTCGGTTTGCTTGAGCTTGCCAGAGCGCAGCGCCTGCTCGACCAGGTAGCTGGTCATCATCTTGGTAAGTGAGGCGGGCGGCAATGCTTCGTCAGCGTTGGCCGAGGCGAGCACTTCGCCGGAGTCGAAATCCATCAGCAGCCATGCTTTGGCTGGCAGGGCCGGCGGGTTGCCCGCCAAGGCCGAGTCGGCAGCAAGTGCCGCGGGAGTGTTGACGGCGGGCGTGCTCTTCTTGTGGGGCACGGGCTTGGCTGCGCGGTGTGTTGCAGCGATGCAGGCTGAGTCGGGAACCAGGGCACCGGCGGCGATAGCGATAGCGAAGAGGACAGGTAGGTTGGAGAAGGTCTTGGTTTGCATGAATTTTTCGAGTAGAGCCCCGATTGTCGTGGATTGGAATCTGAAGTTTTTTACATCACTACCGGCCCACCCTTGGCGATCGCGCGTTGGTAGGCGGGTCGCTCATTGAGGCGTTGCTTGTAGGCCATCAGATGGGGGTACTTCGCAGCACCATCTACTCGGGACAGAACGGCTTCCACAGCAAAGCTCATCTGGAAGTCTGCCAGGGTAATGTGGTCGCCAGAAAACCACTTGTGCTTGCTCAGGTGGGATTCCATGAACTCCATCGCTGTGTTGACGTTGGGATCAATCAGCTTGGTCTGTACCTTGTTGCAGAGTTGTCTTGCAATGGGTTTGACAAAGAATGGCATCGGCTGGGTGGGGATGGTCATGAATACGAGTTTCATGACGAGCCAGTTCATCAGGGAACCTTCTGCGTAGTGCATCCAGAAGCGGCACTGGCGATGCTCTTTGGTGCCGCGTGCGGGCTCCAAGCCGGACAACTCTCCCCCAAGGTCAACACCGTACTTCTCTCCAATGTGTTCGAGGATGGCACCGGACTCGGCGACGGTAATCTTGCCATCGGTGATGACCGGGGACTTGCCCAGAGGATGAATGGCTTTGAGTTCAGCAGGTGCCAGGCGGGTCTTCTTGTCGCGCTTGTAAACAACGATCTTGTAGGGCAACTCCAACTCCTCGAGGAGCCAGAGAATGCGCTGGGAGCGGGAAAGTTCTAAGTGGTGGAGTGTAAGCATGGAAGACTCCTATCGCTGGATGGCCGGTCACTAGTGGGAGCATAAACAAAAATGGCCCACCGAAGTGAGCCATTTGTGTCGTGGAATACCACGTATTTATTGGTTGCGGAGGCTAGATTTGAACTAACGACCTTTGGGTTATGAGCCCAACGAGCTACCAGGCTGCTCCACTCCGCGTCAAGGGGTTGATTGTAACCTACTTAGGCTGTCTCTGCCACTTCTTCGGCTTCGACAGTGACCGGGCGATCAACAAATTCGACCAGTGCCATGGGGGCGTTGTCGCCCACGCGGAAACCCATCTTCAGGATGCGTGTGTAGCCGCCCGGACGCGCAGCAAAGCGCGGGCCGAGTTCGCCAAACAGCTTGGTAACGCTGTCACGATCGCGCAGGCGGTTGAAGGCCAGGCGGCGGTTGGCAACGCTGGCTTCCTTGGCCAGGGTGATCATGGGTTCGACGACGCGGCGCAATTCCTTGGCCTTGGGCAGCGTGGTCTTGATGACTTCGTGCGCGATGAGCGAGTTCATCATGTTGCGCAGCATCGCCAGACGGTGCGATGTGGTGCGATTGAGTTTACGTAGTCCGTGTCCGTGACGCATGGTGATTTCCTTAAGTTATTGAACAGGCAGCCGGATCAGGTACTGCCCGTGGCACGGTACCCCGAAGGGTCCAAAAAAATTAACGCTTTTCGAGCGAAGCCGGTGGCCAGCTTTCGAGCTTCATGCCCAAAGTCAGCCCGCGCGAGGCCAGCACTTCCTTGATTTCGTTGAGCGACTTGCGACCCAGGTTGGGGGTCTTGAGCAACTCGTTTTCGGTACGCTGAATCAGGTCGCCGATGTAGTAGATGTTTTCGGCCTTCAAGCAGTTGGCCGAACGCACCGTGAGTTCGAGCTCGTCCACCGGACGCAGCAGGATCGGGTCAAACTGGGCATTGCCGCGCGGCGAGGGCGCGTCAAATGCGGCCAGTTCGCTGCCCTCGAGCTGAGCGAACACAGCGAGCTGCTCGACCAGAATCTTGGCCGAGGCGCGCACGGCGTCTTCTGCCGAAACGGCACCGTTGGTCTCGATTTCGACCACCAACTTATCCAGATCAGTGCGCTGCTCAACGCGCGCGCTCTCAACCGTGTAGCTCACGCGCTTGACGGGCGAAAACGATGCGTCGAGCACGATGCGGCCGATCGACTTGGTAGGCTCATCGCCGTGGCGACGCATGGTTCCGGGCACGTAGCCACGGCCCTTTTCGACCTTGATCTGCATGTCAAGCTTGCCGCCTTGCGACAGGTTGGCAATGACGTGGTCGGGATTGACGATTTCGACGTCGTGGGGGGTCTGAATGTCGGCCGCAGTCACCACACCAGCGGTGTCCTTGCGCAGACTCAGGGTCACTTCGTCGCGGTTGTGGAGCTTGAACACCACGCCCTTCAAATTCAGCAGGATGTTGACAACGTCTTCCTGTACGCCGTCAATCGATGAGTACTCGTGCAACACGCCAGCGATGGTGACTTCGGTGGCAGCATAGCCAGGCATGGACGACAACAGGACACGGCGCAGCGCGTTGCCAAGCGTGTGCCCATATCCGCGCTCGAAGGGCTCCAAAGCGACTTTAGCCCGGTTCGGGCCGAGCTGTTCAACACTGATGGTCTTGGGTTTTAGCAAACTGTTCTGCATGCAAACTTCCTCTCAATACCCCCGACTCGTTACGTCGGTAAGGCTGGTGAAGCACCCTGGCTGGGGTGCCCCACAGCCAAGGAACGAAAACAACAAATCAACTCCCTTTAACGGGAGTACAACTCAACGATCAACGATTCATTGATGTCGGCTCCAAACTGGTCCCGGTCAGGAACAGATTTGAAGGTACCCTCTGCCTTGTCAGCATTGACTTCCACCCAGGAAGGAATACCGACCTGTTGCGCCAACTGCAGAGCCTCGACCACGCGGTTTTGCTTCTTCGACTTCTCACGCAGGGCAATCAGATCACCCGACTTGACCATGTAGGACGGAATGTTGACCGCGTTACCGTTGACGGTAATGGCCTTGTGCGAGACCAACTGGCGCGCCTCGGCGCGGGTGGAGCCAAAGCCCATGCGGTACACCACATTGTCCAGACGCGACTCCAACAACAGCAACAGGTTTGCACCGGTGTTGCCCTTGCGGCGATCGGCCTCTTCAAAATAGCGGCGGAATTGGCGCTCAAGCACGCCGTACATGCGCTTGACCTTTTGCTTCTCGCGCAGTTGCAGACCATAGTCGGACGTGCGCGCACCGGAAGTGCGGCCATGCTGACCTGGCTTGGAGTCGAATTTGGCCTTGTCACCAATGGCGCGGCGTGCGCTCTTGAGGAACAGGTCGGTGCCTTCACGGCGTGATAGTTTGGCCTTGGGGCCGAGGTAGCGTGCCACTTGAACTTCCTTTATGTCATCTGCCGCAGCGAACTGCGGGAGCCATCAACCAGCGGTGATGGCGGTGGGCTTGTTGAAAAAAACTTAGATCCGGCGACGCTTTTGAGGGCGGCAACCATTGTGCGGGACGGGCGTGACATCGGCAATCATGTTGATGCGAATGCCCAGCGCGGCCAGGGCGCGAACCGACGACTCGCGTCCGGGGCCGGGGCCCTTGATCTCGACGTCCAGGTTCTTGATACCTTGCTCTAGCGCAGCACGACCGGCCACTTCGGAAGCGACTTGGGCTGCAAACGGGGTCGACTTACGCGAACCCTTGAAACCCTGGCCACCCGACGATGCCCACGACAGGGCATTGCCCTGGCGGTCGGTGATCGTGATGATGGTGTTGTTGAACGACGCATGCACGTGCGCAATGCCGTCGGCCACGTTCTTGCGAACTTTCTTGCGCACGCGTTGTGCGGCATTACTTGCAGGAGCTTTTGCCATAGTGGTCTCTCAATCCCTGTTATTTCTTCAAAGACGCAGCGGCCTTACGCGGGCCTTTGCGGGTACGGGCGTTGGTGCGCGTGCGCTGACCACGCACCGGCAGACCGCGGCGATGACGGAAGCCACGATAGCAACCAATGTCCATCAAACGCTTGATGTTCATGGTGGTTTCGCGACGCAGGTCACCTTCGATGGTGAATTGGCCGATCTGATCGCGGAGTTTCTCCAGATCGCTATCGGTCAAGTCCTTGACCTTTTTGGAATACGCAATGCCACAGGCTTCGCAAATCTTGCGAGCGCGACTGCGACCGATACCAAAAATGGCGGTCAGGCCAATTTCTGAATGCTGTTGCGGCGGAATGTTGATGCCAGCGATACGTGCCATTTTCGTCCTCTAAAACTATTGCAATTAACCCTGACGCTGCTTGTGACGCGGATCTGTACAGATCACGCGCACAATGCCCCTGCGCCGGATGATTTTGCAATTGCGGCAAATTTTCTTGACCGAAGCCGAAACCTTCATATTTCTCTCCTAAAACACTTTGCACCGTTCCGCCAATTGCGCTGCGCGGAACCTGCGCTTCTTACTACTTTGCTCTAAATACGATCCGCGCTCGGGTCAGATCGTATGGCGTCAATTCCACCGTCACCTTGTCTCCTGGCAGGATACGGATGTAATGCATCCGCATCTTTCCAGAAATGTGCCCCAATACCACATGCCCGTTTTCCAGCTTCACGCGAAACGTCGCATTTGGCAGATTCTCAACCACCTCACCCTGCATCTGAATGACATCATCTTTTGACATTAACAGCTACCGAATCAGGAGGACTTGAAGTTAGCCTTTTTCAAAAGTGACTCGTACTGCTGGGACATCAGGTAGTTTTGAACCTGCGCCATGAAGTCCATGGTCACAACCACAATAATCAACAACGACGTACCACCAAAGTAGAACGGCACGTTGTATTTCAAAATCAGAAACTCGGGCAACAGGCAGACAAACGTGATGTAGATCGCGCCAGCCAGGGTGAGCCTGAGCAAAATCTTGTCAATGTACTTGGCGGTGTGGTCACCGGGGCGAATGCCGGGGATGAACGCACCACTCTTCTTGAGGTTGTCTGCCGTCTCGCGGCTGTTGAACACCAGCGCCGTGTAGAAGAAGCAGAAAAACACGATCGCCGCAGCGTACAGCATCACGTACACGGGTTGTCCGGGGCTCAGGGTGCTGGCGATGTCTTTGAGCCAGCGCATCGAGTCACCGGTGCTGAACCAGTTGGCCACCGTAGCGGGCAACAGGATGATGGACGACGCAAAGATGGGCGGGATCACACCGGCCATGTTGAGCTTCAAAGGCAGGTGCGACGATTGTCCACCATAGACTTTGTTGCCCACCTGGCGGCGTGCGTAATTAACCAGAATCTTGCGTTGACCGCGCTCGACAAACACCACAAAGTAGGTCACCAGCGCCACAACGATTACCACCACCAGAGCCACAATGATGCTCATGGCACCGGTGCGAACCAGTTCCAGCAGTCCACCGATGGCATTGGGCAGGCCAGCGGCAATGCCGCCGAAGATCAGAATCGAGATGCCGTTACCCAGACCGCGCTCGGTGATTTGCTCGCCCAGCCACATCAGGAACATGGTGCCAGCGGTAAGCGTGACCATGGAGGTCAGTCGGAAGCTGAATCCGGGTGCGATCACCAGACCGGCAGAGGACTCCAGCGCCAGTGCGATGCCGAGCGACTGAAACAGCGCCAGGCCAAGCGTGCCGTAGCGGGTGTACTGCGTAATCTTGCGGCGCCCGGCTTCGCCCTCTTTCTTGAGTTGCTCAAACGTGGGCAACACGTAGGTGAGCAACTGCATGATGATCGAGGCCGAGATGTACGGCATGATCCCGAGCGCAAAAATCGTGAAGCGCGACAGGGCACCGCCGGAGAACATATTGAACAAACTCAATATGCCGCCTTGCTGGCCCTTGAACAACTGCTGCAGCTGCGCCGGATCGATGCCCGGAACCGGTATGTGTGCGCCCACGCGGTACACCACCAGCGCAAGCAACAAGAACACAAGCCGGCGACGCAGGTCACCGTACTTGTCAGTCTTTGCCAGTTGAGCTGTGCTAGTTGCCACGAACGTCGGTCTCCAATATCGCTTTAGGCGAAGCTGCCGCCAGCAGCTTCGACGGCTGCCTTGGCACCCGCAGTTGCGCCGATGCCCGTGAGCTTGATGGCGCTGGAAATCGCGCCGGTGTTGATGACCTTAACCACCTTCACCATGTCGCCTACCAGACCGGCCTGCTTCAGGGTGAGCAGATCGACTTCGGGCACACCGAGCGCGCCCAGGGCGGTCAAGGTGATTTCGGCGTTGAACTTGAGCAGGTGCGACTTGAAGCCGCGCTTGGGCAGACGGCGATGCATGGGCATCTGACCGCCTTCAAAACCGACCTTGTGGTAGCCACCGGCGCGCGACTTTTGACCCTTGTGGCCACGTCCTGCTGTTTTTCCCAGACCGGAGCCGATGCCACGGCCAACGCGACGCTTGGCGTGCTTGGCGCCATCGGCGGGCTTGATGCTATTGAGTTCCATCATTTACCTCTTAGAGCACTTTGACCAGGTAACTGATCTTGTTGATCATGCCGCGCACAGCGGGCGTGTCCTGCAGTTCGCTGGTGCTGTTGAGCTTGCGCAAGCCCAGGCCGCGCACGGTGGCGCGGTGGTCTTCCTTGCAGCCAATGGGGCTGCGCACCAACTGAACTTTTACTTTTTGTTGAGTAGTCATTTCAAAGTCTCCGTTCAAGCGAAGAGTTCTTCAACGCTCTTGCCACGCTTTGCAGCCACTTCGGCAGGCGAGGTCGAGACCGACAACGCATCCAGGGTGGCGCGAACCATGTTGTAGGGGTTGGTGGAACCATGGCTCTTGGCCACGATGTCGGTAATGCCAACCACTTCGAAAACAGCGCGCATCGGGCCGCCAGCAATGATGCCGGTACCCTTTGGAGCCGGCGCCATCATGACGTTGGCCGCACCGTGGTGACCCATCACCTTGTGGTGAATCGAGCCATTCTTGATGGAAACCTTGATCATGTTGCGGCGCGCTTCTTCCATGGCCTTTTGCACAGCCAAAGGAACTTCCTTGGACTTGCCCTTGCCCATGCCGATGCGGCCATCGCCATCACCCACCACCGTCAGAGCGGCGAAACCGAGAATACGACCACCCTTTACCACTTTGGTAACGCGGTTGATCGCGATCATTTTCTCGCGCAGACCGTCTTCAGGACCTTCGGCCTTACCTTGCATTTTTGCTTGAACTTTTGCCATACTTTTTTCCGATCTGCTTAGAACTGCAAGCCAGCTTCACGTGCCGCATCAGCCAACGCCTTGACGCGGCCGTGGTACGCAAACCCGGCACGATCAAACGCAACCTTCTCAACACCAAGCGCCTTGGCCTTCTCGGCCACACGCTTGCCAACCATCTGCGCTGCGGAAACATTGCCGCCCTTGCCGGAAGCCCCGAGGGACTTGCGCACTTCGGACTCTGCCGTGGACGCCGTGGCGATTATCTTGCCGCCGTCGCCAGAAATCACGCTGGCATAGATGTGCAGATTGGTGCGATTGACAGTCAAGCGTGCAACACCCTGATCGGCAATGCGGATCCGGGTTTGACGCGCTCTGCGAAGACGCTGCTCTTTTTTGGTCAACATAGTGCAGATCCTTATTTCTTCTTGGTTTCTTTGATCGTGATCTTCTCGTCCGCATAGCGGATGCCCTTGCCCTTGTAAGGCTCGGGCGGACGCACTGCGCGCACTTCGGCGGCAATTTGCCCGACGCGCTGACGATCAGCGCCCTTGATCACGATTTCCGTGGGGGTTGGTGTTGCCACCGAAATCCCTGCGGGCATATCAAAGTTGACCGGATGGGAGTAGCCCACCGTCAGATTCAATTTGGTGCCAGTGGCCTGGGCCTTGTAGCCCACGCCGATCAAGCTGAGCTTTTTCTCAAAGCCCTTGGTCACGCCTAGAACCATGTTGTTGACCAACTGGCGCATGGTGCCAGACATGGCGTCTGCTTCACGCGAATCATTGGCTGGCTTGAAGTTCAGGCTGCCAGCTTCGTTGACAACCTTGACCAGGACGTTTTGCTTGAGAGTCAAAGCGCCGCCAGTGCTCTTGACACTGATCAGATCGTCTTTGACGGAAATATCCACCCCAGCGGGGATGGTTACAGGAAGTTTGCCTACGCGGGACATCTTAGTTTTCTCCTCTGTGCAGCATCAGGCGACGTAGCACAAGACTTCGCCACCGACACCGGTAGCGCGCGCTTTGCGATCGGTCATAACACCCTTGGGGGTGGTGACAATGGCCACGCCCAGACCGTTTTGGACCTGGGGAATGGCATCGCTGCCACGGTACACGCGCAGGCCAGGGCGGCTCACGCGCTCGATGCGCTCAATGACAGGGCGACCGGCGTAGTACTTCAGGGCGATTTGCAACTCGGACTTTCCGCCCTCGTTGGAAACCTTGAAGCCGTCGATGTAGCCTTCTTCTTGCAACACCTGGGCGATGGCAACCTTCACTTTGGAGGAAGGAACCGAGACCGACGTCTTGGCCACCATCTGCGCATTGCGGATGCGTGTCAAAAGGTCTGCGATGGGATCACTCATGCTCATATTTGGTTCTCCTGTCGCTTACCAGCTGGCCTTGACGATGCCAGGAATTTCCCCGGCAAAAGCCATTTCGCGAATCTTTGCACGCCCCAGCCCGAAGTGCTGGAAGGTTCCACGGGGACGACCCGTGATCGAGCAGCGGTTGCGCTGACGTGTCGGGTTTGCGTTGCGCGGCAACTTTTGCAGACCCAGGCGGGCTGCAGCACGCTCTTCGTCAGACCGCTTCATGTCGCCAGCTATTGCCTTGAATTCCGCATATTTCTTTGCGTACTTGGCAGCCAACTTGTCACGCTTGAGCTCACGCTCGATTAATGCCATTTTTGCCACAGGTCACCTCAATTCTTGAACGGGAAACGGAAGCCCGCGAGGAGCGCCTTGCACTCTTCGTCACTCTTTGCCGTTGTGGTGATGCTGATATTGAGGCCGCGCAAGGCATCTACCTTGTCATATTCAATCTCAGGGAAAATAATCTGCTCTTTCACGCCGATGTTGTAGTTGCCACGGCCATCGAAAGCGCGACCAGAAATACCGCGGAAGTCACGCACGCGGGGCAGAGCCACGGTGACGAAACGGTCCAGGAATTCGTACATTTGCACGCCACGCAGGGTGACCATGCAGCCAATGGGCTGACCTTCGCGGATCTTGAACCCGGCGATCGCCTTCTTGGACTTGGTTACCACCGGCTTTTGACCGGCGATCTTGGTCAGATCAGCCACAGCGCTGTCCATGACCTTCTTGTCGGCAACCGCTTCACCAACACCCATGTTCAGGGTGATCTTGGTCAGCCGGGGGACTTGCATCGGCGAGGTGTAGCCAAACTTGGCCATCAACTCGGGAGCGAGTTTTTCACGATATTGCTGCAAAAGACGCGCCATGTTATGCCACCTTGATTTCTGCGCCGCTGGACTTGTAAACGCGAACGCGTTTGCCGTCAGCCTGCAACTTGATGCCTACGCGGTCAGCCTTGCCAGTGGCGGCATTGAAAATCGCCACGTTGGACTGGTGAATGGGCATGGTCTTTTCGACGATGCCGCCGTTTGTTCCCTTGAGCGGGTTGGGCTTGGTGTGCTTCTTCACCAAATTGATGCCGTCAACCACCACGTGGGAGTCATCCTTGCGCAGGGAAACGGTTCCCCGCTTACCCTTGTCGCGGCCAGCGATAACGATGACTTCGTCGCCTTTACGAATCTTGTTCATGGCGTGTCCTTACAAAACTTCAGGGGCCAGCGAAACGATCTTCATGAACCGCTCGGTACGCAGTTCGCGCGTCACCGGTCCAAAAATACGGGTTCCAATCGGCTCCAATTTGGCATTTAGCAACACGGCTGCATTGCCATCAAATTTCACCAGGGAGCCATCGCTGCGGCGAATGCCCTTGGCGGTGCGAACCACCACGGCGCTATAGACCTCGCCTTTTTTGACGCGGCCGCGCGGCGCTGCCTCCTTGATGCTTACCTTAATGATGTCGCCCACGCTCGCATAGCGACGCTTGGAGCCACCCAGCACCTTGATGCACAGGACGGACTTCGCGCCGGTATTGTCGGCAACTTCTAATCGAGATTCAGTCTGGATCATTTCAATATTCCCAACTTGCACCAGGAGCAGCAGCCATCTTTTCTAAGGCAACCACCAACACCCAGTCAGTCTTGGGCCCGCTGTCTGCTGCGCAAACCACTCGCGCAACTTCCATGTGGGCAGAAACTTCAGCTTTTACAAGCGAAGCCCGCAATTATGCACGATTTGAAGTTCCCGGTCAACCCAGTCTTTGGGTCTGGGGCAAATATTGTTGCGCCAGAGCGGCAAATTCGGCCGCCTGGGGTGGCAAACCGGTTTCCTGGCTCAGGATGGCGCCCACGGCTGGGGCCAGGCTGGCCGCCAGGGCGGCGTCCAAAAACAACAGCCGGGAGCGGCGCGCGAGCACATCCTCGACCGTCACTGCATATTCATAGCGTGCGGCAAAGCGCACCATGGCCTCGCTCAGTCCTGGGCACAACCAGTGCTCGGCACCCGGCAGAGCACCCACCAGACCCTGCTCGCTGCCATAGGAGTGCAGCCCTGCGGGCAGGCAAATCGAATCGTGCGGCATACCGTCCGCGCCCGACCCCAGCAGCCGTAGGTTGGCGGTCACTCCGCTTGTATTCTTTGGCAGCAGGCCCTTGGCAGTGCAGCGCCCAAGCACGTCTTCGGCCATGGCGCGGTAGGTGGTCCACTTGCCGCCGGTGACCGTGACCAGGCCGCTGCGGCTTACCAGCACGGTGTGCTCGCGGCTCAGGCCCTTGGTGTTTTCGCCATCGTCGTCCTGCGGCTTGACCAGCGGCCGCAATCCGACCCAGATGCTCTTGATGTCGGCACGCGTGGGCGCGCGGCGCAAGTAGCGCGCCGACTCCGTCAGGATGAAGTCGATCTCTTCCTCAAACGGCAGGGGTTCGCGCGCGAGGTCATGGCGCGGGGTGTCGGTGGTTCCCAAGATGACTTTACCCAGCCAGGGGACGGCAAACAACACCCGCCCATCGGCTGTTTTGGGAACCATCAGCCCAACCTCGCCACCCAAAAACTCCTTGTTGACCACAATGTGCACGCCTTGGCTGGGGGCAACCATGGGTTTGGTGGGGCTGCGCCCATCGGCCTGGTTGGCGAGTCCATCCTTTTCGCGTAAGGCATCCACCCAGACCCCGGCTGCGTTGACCACGCAGCGCGAGCGGATGGCGTAAGTCTTGCCGCTCAAGGAGTCGCGGCAGGTCAGGCCCGAGACTTTTCCTGCCTCATAGCTTAGGTCGGTGGCCTCGCAGTAATTGACCAGCAAAGCCCCGCGCAGGGCGGCGGTGCGCGCCAGGGCCAGGGCCAGACGTGCGTCGTTGAACTGGCCGTCCCAGTACTTGACGCCGCCGTGCAGACCATCGGGCAGCGCGCCGGGCAGCAGTTCCATGGTGGAACTGCGGCCCAAAAATTCGGTTTTGCCCAGACCGGCCTTACCGGCGAGCAGATCGTAGGCGGTCAGCCCGGCACCGTAATACGGCGTTTCCCACCACTGGTAGGACGGCACCACAAACGCCAGCGGCTGCGCCAGATGCGGGGCGTTTTGCAGCAGGATGCGGCGCTCGTGCAGCGCTTCGCGCACCAGCGAAATATTGCCCTGCGCCAGATAACGCACACCGCCGTGCACCAGTTTGGTAGCGCGCGAGGACGTGCCCTTGGCGAAATCGTGCGACTCCACCAGCACGACGCTCAGGCCGCGCGCTGCGGCATCGAGCGCGACGCCTAGCCCAGTGGCACCACCGCCGACGACGGCGATGTCGTAGCTGCGCTTTTGCGCCAGGCGGGCCAGCAGATTTGGGCGTTGGGTAAGAAGGGGCTCGGACATATCAGCTAGTGCTTTTCCCAGAAACCAGAACCAATTTGTTCATGCAGCGGCTTCGACCTGATGCTTTGTGGCCATCGGGCCGACCGCGCCGGTGGCGCGTAGCTGGCCACCACAGGGTGGCGGCCAGCATCCGTGCGACGTGAGACTTAACGAACCTTGCCGGCCTTCCAGGCGTTTAGCAAAGTGTCGTAAGCGATGGTTTCACCCTTTGGCTTTTCGTTGGCCAGTTTCTGCCACGGCGCACCCTTGTCACTGAGCCACTTGCCCGGGTCCGACTTGGGGTTGAGCTTGGGTGCGCAACGTGCCATACCCGCGCGCTCCAGTCGCGACATCACCTGATCCATCTCTTCGGCCAGGTTGTCCATGGCGGCTTGCGGCGTCTTTTCACCCGTCACAGCGACAGCAACGTTCTTCCAGAACAACTGTGCAAGCTTGGGGTAGTCCGGCACATTGGTTCCGGTCGGGGTCCAGGCAACACGCGCTGGGCTGCGGTAGAACTCGATCAAACCGCCGTACTTGGCCGCATTTTGTGTGAAGTAGTCACTGCGAATGTCACTGTCACGAATGAACGTGGTACCCACAATGGATTTCTTCAGAGAAACCGTCTTGCTGGTCACAAACTGTGCGTACAGCCAGGCGGCAGCCACCTTGTTGGCGTCGTGGTCCTTGAAGAAAGTCCATGAACCCACGTCCTGGTAGCCGTTTTGCATGCCTTGCTTCCAGTACGGGCCATTGGGGCCAGGAGCCATGCGCCACTTTGGCGTGCCGTCGGCATTGACCACGGGCAGGCCGGGCTTGACCATGTCGGCCGTAAACGCGGTGTACCAGAAGATCTGCTGTGCAATCTGGCCTTGCGCCGGCACCGGACCGGCTTCGCCGAAGGTCATGCCAGTGGCTTCCTTGGGCGCGTACTTCTTCATCCAGTCCACATACTTGGTGAGTGCGTAGACCGCAGCAGGCGAGTTGGTGGCACCGCCGCGCGATACCGAAGCACCCACCGGGGTGCAGTTGTCGGCGGCAACACGAATGCCCCACTCATCCACCGGCAAGCCGTTGGGGATGCCCTTGTCGGCAGCACCCGCCATTGACAACCACGCGTCCGTGAAGCGCCAGCCCAGGCTGGGGTCTTTCTTGCCGTAGTCCATGTGGCCATAAATCGGCTTGCCGTCAATAGTCTTGACGTCTTCGCTGAAGAAGGCGGCAATGTCTTCATAGGCCGACCAGTTCAGTGGCACGCCCAGGTCGTAGCCATACTTGGCCTTGAATTTGTCTTGCAAATCCTTCTTGGCAAACAAATCGGCACGGAACCAGTACAGGTTGGCAAACTGTTGCGTCGGCAGCTGATAGAGTTTCTTGTCAGGCGCAGTGGTGAAGCTGGTGCCGATGAAGTCCTTCAGGTCGAGGCCTGGGTTGGTGTATTCCTTGCCCGTACCGGCCATATAGTCGGTCAGCGACAGGATCTTGCCGTAGCGGTAGTGGGTTCCGATCAAGTCAGAGTCCGAAATCCAGCCGTCGTAAATCGATTTACCCGATTGCATCGAGGTTTGCAGTTTTTCAACCACATCGCCTTCCTGGATGATGTCGTGTTTGACCTTGATGCCGGTAATTTCCTCAAACGCCTTTGCCAGCGTCTTGGATTCGTACTCGTGCACGGTAAGCGTTTCCGAGACGGTACTGATTTCCGTCACGCCCTTGGCTTTAAGTTTGGCACCAACTTCGACAAACCATTTCATCTCCGCCGCCTGCTTGTCTTTAGACAGCGTGGATGGCTGGAACTCACTGTCAATCCACTTCTTGGCGGCCGCTTCATCAGCCCAACCCTGACTAGACATCGCGCAGCAGGCGACTGCCACTGCCAATGCGCTGTAACGCAACTTCATATTCAATCTCCTCATTTGTACCACCCCTGATTCAAAAGTTGCTTCGGCTCCAGGGGACAACAAGCCGAGGTCAAAACGCGCAACTCTCAGCCTTTGCGCATGATCAAAGCGAGCAAAGCCATCGACGCAACAAAGCTGATCCAAATCGATGGTTCGGTTTCCATGTCCATCCAGGCGCCCAGCTTGCCGCTGATTCCGATGAACCCCAAATTCACGTAGGCCGCTGCAAGCAGCCCGATAAACATCCTGTCCCCACGGGTTGTCTCCATCGGAAAGAACCCCCGCCGCGCTACGGTTGGGGATTTAACTTCCCAAATCGTCATGCCCGCCAGCATGAGCACGATGCAACAAAAAAATACGGCAATCGGTGTGGTCCACACCATCCAGTCAAACATGCGATCTCCTTGTCAGTACAAGTTTCATACCCGTCCCATGGCAAAGCCTTTGGCGATGTAGTTCCGGACAAACCAGATCACAATCGCACCCGGAACAATCGTCAATGTGCCCGCCGCTGCCAGCGTTGCCCAATCCATTCCGGCGGCCGACACGGTGCGCGTCATGATGGCCACGATCGGCTTGGCATTGACACTGGTGAGGGTGCGCGCCAGCAGCAGCTCGACCCAACTGAACATGAAGCAGAAGAATGCCGCCACGCCCACCCCAGCTTTGATCAGCGGCAGAAACACCAGCACAAAGAAGCGCGGGAATGTGTAGCCGTCGATGTAGGCGGTTTCGTCAATCTCGCGCGGGATGCCGCTCATAAAACCCTCCAGAATCCACACCGCCAGCGGAACGTTGAACAGCAAGTGCGCCAGCGCCACAGCGATGTGCGTGTCCATTAACCCCACCGTCTGGTAGAGCTGGAAAAACGGCAGCAAAAACACGGCCGGTGGCGTCATCCGGTTGGTCAGCAACCAGAAGAAGACTTGCTTGTCGCCCAGGAAGCGGTAGCGCGAGAACGCATACGCGGCAGGCAGTGCCACGCTAATGGAAATCACCGTGTTGATGACAACGTAGATCAGCGAGTTGATGTAGCCCGAGTACCACGCCGGGTCGGTGAAGATGGTGCCGTAGTTGCTCCAGGTGAAATGCTGCGGGAAGAAGGAAAAGCTCGACAGGATCTCCGCGTTGGTCTTGAAGCTCATGTTGACCATCCAGTAGATCGGCAACAAGGTAAACACCAGGTACGCCACCAGAAAGATCGAGCGTTTGTGGAAGCGGTCCTCATGCATGGTCGCTCTCCTGGTTGGCACCCGTGCCCACGCTCTGCATCCAGTTGTAGAGCACAAAACACAGCAGCAGGATGATCAGGAAATAAATCAGCGAGAAAGCCGCGGCCGGCCCCAGATCAAACTGCCCCACCGCTTTTTGCGTCAGGTACTGGCTCAGGAAGGTGGTGGCATTGCCCGGCCCGCCCCCGGTCAGGACAAAGGGTTCGGTGTAGATCATGAAGCTGTCCATGAAGCGCAGCAGCACGCCAATCACCAGCACTCCCTGCATCTTGGGCAACTGGATATATCGAAACACGGCAAACTTGGAGGCCCCGTCGATGCGCGCCGCCTGGTAGTAGGCGTCCGGAATGCTGCGCAGCCCGGCGTACCCGAGCAGCGCCACCAGCGGTGTCCAATGCCATACATCCATCAGCAGCACCGTGAGCCAGGCGTCGGTTGCGTTGCCGGTGTAGCTGTACTCGATCCCCATGCGTTGCAGCATGACGCCGAACAGACCGATGTCGCTGCGCCCAAAAATTTGCCAGATAGTTCCCACCACATTCCACGGAATCAGCAGCGACAGCGCCACCAGCACCAACACGGCCGAAGACTTCCAGCCCTGCGCGGGCATGGACAGCGCCAGCAGGATGCCCAACGGAATTTCAACCGCCAACACCGCAAACGAAAACACAATCTGGCGCAGCAGCGCGCTGTGCAACTCTTCGTCGCGCATCACCGCGGCAAACCACTCGGTCCCGACAAACACGCGCCGCTCGGGCGAGATGATGTCCTGCACCGAGTAGTTGACCACCGTCATCAGCGGCACGATGGCAGAAAACGCCACGCACAGAATCACGGGCAGGATCAGAAACCACGCCTTCTGGTTTACCGGTTTGGTCACGACGCTCATGGCACCAGTTCCTCGTTCACGTAAAAGCAGCTATGCGGGCCCACCAATCGCAGCCACACCGTTGCACCCGGCTCCAGACCGGGCAGCTCCTGGTGCAAGCGGGCCTTGATGGTGTGGTCGTTCAAGCGGGCGCTGAGCATCAGGTGGGTGCCGATGTCCTGCAATTTGGTCACGGTGGCGGGCACAGCACCCGCCTCGCCCGGTTGGGCCAGCTCCACGTACTCGGGGCGGATGCCAAGCTGGATTGGCCCAGCGGGCAGGTTGGCACCAACAGGAATGGCCAGCGTATGACCGGCTATGGTCAGGCCCGCGCCCGACACTTCGGCGCTCAGGAAGTTCATCCCCGGCGAGCCGATGAAGTGGCCCACAAAAGTGTGTTGCGGGCGCTCAAACAGCGCATCGGCCGCGCCCACCTGCACCGCGCGCCCACGCGTCATCACCACCACCTGCTCGGCAAAGGTCAGCGCCTCCACTTGGTCATGGGTCACGTAGATCAGTGTGAGCTTGAGTTCGTGGTGGATTTGCTTGAGCTTGCGGCGCAACTGCCACTTCAGGTGCGGGTCGATCACGGTCAGCGGTTCGTCAAACAGCACCGCCGACACGTCCGAGCGCACCAGCCCGCGCCCGAGCGAAATCTTCTGCTTGGCATCGGCCGCCAGGCCCGCTGCACGCTGGTTGAGCTGGCCGCTCATGTCGAGCATTTCGGCAATTTCGCCCACGCGCTTGCGGATCTGGTCCTCGGGCAACTTGCGGTTGCGCAAGGGGAAGGCCAGGTTCTCGGCCACCGTCATGGTGTCGTAGATCACCGGGAACTGGAACACCTGGGCGATATTGCGTTGCTGCGGGCTCTGGCTGGTCACGTCGCGGCCGTCAAACACCACCTTGCCCTGCGAGGGCGTGAGCAGCCCCGAAATGATGTTGAGCATGGTGGTCTTGCCGCAGCCCGAGGGGCCCAGCAAGGCATAGGCACCGCCGTCTTCAAACGTCATTTTGAGCGGCAGCAGCGCGTAGTCACTGTCCTGGGTCGGGTTGGCCCGGTAGGCGTGGGCCAGATCAAGTTCGATGCGGGCCATGGCTAGTTTCCCTGGAGTCGCGCCGGTGCCACCTGCAAGGCACCCGAGGCATCGAACAAATAGATGTGCGCGGGGCTGAAGTGCAGTGTCACTGCAGCGCCCAATTCAAAGTAGTGAACACCGGTCAACTGCGCCACCAGGTCACCCACGCCGGTGCGTGCGTGCACAAAGGTGTCGGAGCCGGATATTTCGGCCAATTCCACCGTGCCGGGAAGCGCAACGTCGCCATCGCGCGAGTGCACCCGCAGGGCACTGGCGCGCAGCCCCAGCGTCATGCCCGAGGCTGCGGCTGTTGGCGCGTTCGGCAATGCCAGCGCACAGTGCGGCCCGCCCTGAATTTGCACGCCCTCGGGGGTGCGCGCGCAGGCCACCAGATTCATCGGCGGATCGCTGAAGGCGCGCGCCACCCGCAGCGAGGCCGGGCGGTGAAAGACTTCGGCCGTGGGGCCGTACTGGAGCAATTCGCCCTGGTCGAGCACTGCGGTGTAGCCCCCCAGCAAGAGCGCCTCGCCAGGCTCGGTGGTGGCATACACCACGGTGGAGTCGCCTGCTGCAAACAGGGCCGAGAGTTCTTCGCGCAATTCTTCGCGCAGCTTGTAGTCTAGGTTCACCAGCGGCTCGTCGAGCAGCATCAGCGGTGCCTTCTTCGCCAGCGCACGCGCCAGCGCCACGCGCTGCTGCTGCCCGCCCGAGAGTTCGGCCGGAAGCCGGTCCAGAAACATATCGATGTGCAACCGCGCCGCAATCTCCTGTACGCGCTGATCGATGTTGGACTCCTTGCGCAACAACAGTGGTGAAGCAATGTTGCGCGCCACCGTCATCGACGGGTAGTTGATGAACTGCTGGTAGACCATGGCCACATCGCGCTTGCGCACCGGCACACCGGTCACATCTTCGTCGCCCACCATCACGCGCCCGGTGCTGGGCGCATCCAGCCCCGCCATCACCCGCATCAGACTGGTTTTACCCGCCTGTGTGGCGCCCAGCAGCACGGTGACCGCACCGCTTTGCAGCGCAAGCGTCATGGGGTAGAGCCAGGTCTGTGCCCCCACTTTCTTGCTGACGCCTTCGAGAACCATCTGCATCACACGACCTTTCGACTGCCAGAGCCACAATTTGTCACAAACGCTTCGTTATTTTTCTATTATTGTTCTAATCTTTTCGTTTTAACTCATGGTTTTCCCTTAGTCGATTCCTTTTGATTCGTTTTAACATCGGCTACCCCTGCCCTCACCGTGCCCAGACCATGGACTTCAACCCCCGCCAACTCAAGCTGATCGACGTGGTGCGCTCGCAGGGGTCGGTTACGGTGGAACACCTGGCCGAGGAACTCTCCGTCACCTTGCAGACCGTGCGTCGCGACGTGCAGCGCCTGTCGGAAGCGGGCACGCTGACGCGCTTTCATGGCGGTGTGCGCATGCCCAGCTCCACCACCGAAAACATTGCCCACACCCAGCGCCAGGGCCTGCACGCCGAGGGCAAGGCCCGGATTGCACGCGCCGTGGCGCAACAGGTGCCCAACCACTGCTCGCTGTTCCTCAACATCGGCACCACCACCGAGGCCATTGCCGAGAGCCTGCTGCACCACCAAGGCCTGCGCGTCATTACCAACAACCTCAACGTAGCCACCATCCTGTGCCGCAACCCGGAGTTTGAAGTGATCGTGGCTGGCGGCGTAGTGCGCGCACGCGACCGGGGCATCGTGGGCGAAGCGGCGGTGGACTTCATCCGCCAGTTCAAGGTGGACATCGGGATCATCGGCATCTCGGGCATCGAGTCCGACGGGTCACTGCGCGACTACGACTTTCGCGAGGTCAAGGTCACCCAAGCCATCATCACGCAGGCACGCGAAGTCTGGCTGGCCGCCGACGCGAGCAAGTTCAACCGGCCCGCCATGGTCGAAGCGGCCACCCTGCGCCAGATCGACCGGCTGTTTACCGACGCCACGCCGCCGGAGCCGTTTGCGGCACTGCTGGCCGAAGCCGATGTGCGCCTGGACGTGTGCCAGGCATAAACCACTTCAACCCGTTCTTTGTAGGGACACCATCACATGACTTACCTGCTGGCACTCGACCAAGGCACTTCCAGCGCGCGCAGCATCGTTTTTGACCGCCAGGGCCAGGTGGTTGCCCAGGCGCAAATGGAGCTGGCGCAGATCTACCCGCAGCCCGGCTGGGTCGAGCACGACGCCCAGGAAATCTGGCGCATCCAGATTGCCACCGCACGCGAGGCGCTGGCCAAGGCGGGCATTGCGGCACACGCGGTGCGCGCCGTGGGCATTACCAACCAGCGCGAAACCACGGTGGTGTGGAACCGCAAAACCGGCGTGCCAATTCACCACGCCATCGTCTGGCAAGACCGCCGCTCCGAACCCACCTGCGCCGACTTGCGCGCACGCGGCCTGGCCGACACCATCCGCGACAAGACCGGCCTGCTGGTGGACGCCTATTTTTCCGGAACCAAGCTGCAGTGGCTGCTGGACCACGTGCCCGGCGCGCGCGCGCAGGCAGAAAACGGCGAACTCGCCTTTGGCACCATCGACTGCTGGCTGATCTGGCAACTCACCCAGGGCCGGGTGCACGCCACCGACGTGAGCAATGCCTCGCGCACCATGCTGTTTAACGTGCACACCAACCAGTGGGACAGCGCACTGCTTGCGGCCATGAACATCCCGCCAAACCTGCTGCCCGAGGTCAAGCCTTCGGCCGCACACTACGGCGAAGTTGCACCCGAGTTGCTGGGCCACGCCATCCCGATTGGCGGCGTCGCGGGCGACCAGCAAAGCGCGCTCTTTGGCCAGGCCTGCTTTAGCGCGGGCATGGTGAAGAACACCTATGGCACCGGCTGCTTCATGCTGATGCACACGGGCAGCAATTTTCAGACCTCGCGCAATGGCCTCATTACCACCAGCACCGCGCAAACCAGCGCCACGCCCGAGTTTGCGCTCGAAGGCAGCGTATTTGTGGGCGGTGCCGTGGTGCAATGGCTGCGTGACGGACTGCACGCCATCCCAAGCAGCGCCGAGGTGCAGGCGCTTGCGCAAAGCGTGCCGGATTCGGGCGGCGTGATGGTGGTGCCGGCCTTCACCGGCCTGGGTGCCCCCTACTGGAAGCCCGACGCGCGCGGTTCGATCACCGGCCTGACCCGGGGCAGCACGCTGGCGCACATTGCGCGCGCCGCGCTGGAGAGCATTGCCTTCCAGAGCGCAGCGCTGCTGCAGGCCATGGGGCGCGACGCGCAGAGCGGCAGCGCCGCCCGGGTGACCGAGATGCGCGTCGATGGCGGTGCCTGCGTCAACGACCTGCTGATGCAGTTCCAGGCCGATTTGTTGGGGGTGCCGGTGCTGCGCCCGGCGGTGACCGAAACCACGGCGCTGGGTGCGGCCTACCTGGCTGGCCTGAGCGTAGGGGTGTACCAGAGCACCGATGAACTCACCGCGCTCTGGCGCGTGGAGCGCCGCTTCCTGCCAACGCTGCCCAGCGAGCGCGCCGCCGAACTGATGCAACGCTGGGAACACGCCGTGCGCCAGACCGTGCTGTAAAGTGCGGCTACTTCACAACGGAATCTGACCATGGTTGAGCACATTGCATTCATCGGCGGGGGCAATATGGCCAGCGCCATCCTCGGCGGCCTGATTCGCCAGGAGGTGCCCACCGAGCGCATCGACGTGATCGAACCCGACGCAGTGGCGCGCCAAAAGCTCAAGGACCACCTCGGCTTGCACGCCCACGCTGCAGCGGGCGCCGAACTGGCCCAGGCCACGCTGGTGGTGTGGGCGGTCAAGCCGCAGCAATTCAAGGAGGCAGCGCTGCAGGTGCGCGCCCACACCCAAGGCGCGCTGCATCTGAGCGTGGCGGCGGGCATTCGCAGCGACAGCATTGCCGAGTGGCTCGATAACGAGCGCGTGATCCGCACCATGCCCAACACCCCGGCGCTGATTGGCAAAGGCATCACCGGGCTGTATGCGCGCCCGGCCGTGTCGGCCGCCGACCGGCACGTTGCCCAGCAGGTGATTGCCACCACTGGCGACTTCCTCTGGCTCAGCGCCGAAGACCAGTTGGATGCGGTGACTGCCCTGTCCGGTTCGGGGCCGGCCTATATGTTCTATTTCATGGAGGCCATGACCGAGGCGGGGGCCATCATGGGCCTCACGCGCGACCAGGCCTACGAGCTGGCGGTGGCCACCTTCATTGGCGCGGGCGAACTCGCGCGCGCCTCCAACGACCCGCCCGAACTGCTGCGCCAGCGCGTCACCTCCAAGGGCGGCACCACGTATGCGGCCATCACCTCCATGGACGAAAGCGGCATGAAGGAGCTGTTTGCCAAGGCCCTGTTTGCCGCCCAGGCGCGCGCGCGCGAACTGGGCAACGAGTTCGGTGAGCGCGGTTAGACTTTGCAGCTCCCATCCTTTTGCCCCGACTGCCCACCATGAGTGAACTTGTTACCTACCAATTCAGCGATGGCGTAGCCACCCTGACGCTTGCCAACGGCAAGGTCAACGCCATCTCCCCGGCCGTGATTGCCGACCTCAACCAGGCGCTCGACCAGGCGCTGGCCGACAAGGCAGTGATCATCCTCACCGGTCAAGGCGGCATGCTCAGCGGCGGCTACGACCTCAAGGTGATGCTCTCGTCGCCGCAAAACGCACTCGATCTGGTGGCCGCAGGCTCAACCCTGGCGCGGCGCATGCTGTCACACCCCTACCCCATCGTTGTCGCCTGCCCCGGCCACGCCGTGGCCAAGGGGGCTTTTTTGCTGATGTCGGCCGATTACCGCATCGGTGCCGAGGGCGCATTCACCATCGGGCTCAACGAAGTACGCATCGGCATGACCATGCACCAGGTGGGCATTGCCATCGCGCGCGACCGGCTCACGCCGGCGGTGTTCCAGCGCGCCGTCATCAACGCCGAAATGTTCGACCCCCAAGCTGCCATGGCAGCCGGGTTTCTGGACCGGGTGGTGCCACCCGAGCAGTTGCTTACGGTGGCGCGCGAGGTGGCGCAGCAGTTCAAGGGCCTGAACATGACGGCCCACGCCAAAACCAAACTCAAAGCGCGCAAAGCCCTGCTCGACACGCTGGCCGCCGCCATCGAGACCGACAAAGTCACCGGGCTGAATTAAGCCCCCACGCTCGCCCACTGCGTGTGGCAGCTGCCCCCCGAGGGGGCGCAATTCGCCTTGGGCGGCCCGACGGCGAATTAAAGCCCCCACGCTCGCCCACTGCGGTTAAAGAGGCTGCGCCTGCCAGAAGCCGGGCGTGCCGTAGTGGTGCTTGAGAAAATCAATCCACAGGCGCACGCGCAGTGCCAGATGCTTGCGCTGCGGAAAAACGGCGTAGATGCCGTTGGGCGGCGCGGCAAAATCTTCGAGCACCGCCACCAGCGTACCGGCGGCAACTTCAGCTTCCACCTCCCAGGTGCTGCGCCAGGCAATGCCTTGCCCGGCCAGACACCAGTCGTGCAGCACCTGGCCGTCGGTGCAGTCCAGCGGACCGGCCAGTTTGACGTACACCAGTTCCTGGCTCCCGTCCTTGACCAGGTTGAACGCCCAGCCCCGGGTTTGGGACGCGTCGCTGGAGAGCGTGAGGCAGTCAAAGCGCGGCAGGTCGGCGGGCGTTTGTGGTGTGCCGTGCCGCGCCAGATAGCCCGGCGTGGCCACGCACAGGCGGCGGTTGTCAGCCAGGCGCACGCTCACCAGTGACGAGTCGGGCATGTCGCCCACCCGCACCGCGCAGTCAAAGCCTTCGCCCCCGATGTCCACAATCCGGTCCGACAGGTTGAGCGAGAGCGTCACCTCCGGGTGCGTCTCGCGGAACTGCGGCACCAGCGGCGCGACGTGGCGTCGGCCAAATCCGGCCGGTGCCGTGATGCGCAAGTGCCCACTGGCCTTGACGCCCCCGGCGCTGACGCTGGCCTCGGCATTGGCCAGGTCGGCCAGAATGCGCTGGCATTGCTCCAAAAAGGCGCTGCCCTCGTGCGTGAGCGTGATGCGCCGGGTGGTGCGCAGCAACAGCTTGACGCCCAGGCGCTCTTCGAGCGCGTCCAGACGCCGCCCCATGATGGCTGGCACCAGCCCCTCGGCTTGGGCGGCGGCGGTGAGGCTGCCGCGCGTGGCCACGGCCACAAAACATTCGAGCTGCTTGAGTTTGTTCATGGCGGCACTGGCGCTACTGGGCAGCCTCGGGCAGCAGCACGCCATCGCGGCGCATGCGCGCAATCTCGTCGCGGCTGTAGCCCAGTTGCTGCAATAACGCGGTGCCGTGCGCGTCCAGGCGTGGCGGATCCAGCCGCACGCCCAGGCGCTCGCCACCGAGCGTAATGGGTAACAGCGGTACCGCAACCTGGCGGCCATCGGGCAGGTGCAGCGGTGCCAGGCCGCCGGTTTGCTGCAGGTGCGGGTCGTCAAACAGGGCGTGCGGCTTGGTAATCGGCGCAAAGGGCAGGCCGTGGCGCTCAAACAGCGCGGCGATGTCGGCTGCCGAACGCTCGGCCAAGCGCTCGCGCAGCAAAGGCATGAGCCAGCTACGCGCCAGCACGCGGTCGTTGTTGGCGTGCAGGCGCGCGTCGGCCAACAGGTCGGCAAAGCCAAAAGCTTCGCAGAACACCTGCCATTGGGTGTCGCCCACCACGGCCAGAAAAATCTGCTCCTGGTCTTTGACGCTGAACACGTCGTAAATGCCCCAGGGCGAAATGCGCTCGGGCATGGGCGCGGCTGGCTTGCCGGTCACCGCAAACTGCATCATGTGCTGCGCCACCAGCAGGATGTTGTTCTCAAACAGGGCCGACTGCACTTCTTGGCCCTGGCCGCTGCACTCGCGCTGCATCAGCGCGGCCATGGCACCAATGGCACCAAACATGCCGCCCATGATGTCGTTGACGCTGGAGCCCGCACGCAGCGGGTCGCCGCTGCGCCCGGTCATGTAGGCCAGGCCGCCCATCATCTGCACCACTTCGTCCAGCGCCGTGCGGTGTTCGTAGGGGCCGGGCAAGAAGCCCTTATGGCTGACGTAAATCAGGCGCGGATCGACTTTGCGCAGCGTGGCGTAGTCGAGCCCGAGCTTTTGCATGGTGTCGGTCTTGAAGTTTTCGCTCACGATGTCGGCGGTGGCAATCAGGCGCAGCGCCACCTCGCGCCCCTGGGCGCTGTGCAGGTTCAACGCCAGGCTCTTCTTGTTGCGGTTGAACAGCGGAAAAAAGCCCGCGCCCGAGCCAAGCAACTCGCGCGTGCGGTCGCCCGACGGGGGCTCGACCTTGATCACCTCTGCCCCCAGGTCGCCCAGCACCATGCCGCAGGTCGGGCCCATCACCATGTGGGTGAATTCGACCACGCGAATTCCTGCCAGGGGCAGCGGCGCAGTGGCGGGGTGTTGGGTTGCATCCATGAATTACCTCTATTTTTGTCACGAATATTTTCAATAATACATATTTAATGGAGTGCCAAGTATCTAATACAGTAGGGCCATGTCCAAAACCCCTGCAACAGGTGCCGAAAAAACCAAGGCCGCGCTGCCGCGCGCCGTGCTGTTTGACGCCTATGGCACCCTGTTTGATGTGTACAGCGTGGCCCTGTTGGCCGAGCAGTTGTTCCCGGGCCAGGGCCAGGCCTTGAGCGTGCTGTGGCGCGACAAGCAGATTGAATACACCCGGCTGGTGACCACCAGCAACCACGGCGCGCACTACCGCCCTTTTTGGGAACTGACCCGCGCTGCGCTCGTGTTTTCGATCAAACGTCTGGTCGGCCAAACGCCCTCCACCGACGCAACGGCGAGCTTTGACACACAGGTCGAGCAGCTCATGAACCAATACCGCTCGCTCAGCGCTTTCCCCGAGAACCGCACCGTGCTGCAAACGCTCAAGGAGCGCGGCATTCCCACCGGCATCCTGAGCAATGGCGACCACGCGATGCTGACGCTGGCGCTCAAGTCCTCGGGGCTGCACGGATTGCTTGACCACATCATCAGCGTGGACGCGGTGCGCAAGTACAAGACCGCGCCCGAAGCCTACGCCCTGGGCGAACAGACGCTGGGCATAGCGGCGGCCAAGGTGCTGTTTGTCAGCAGCAACGCCTGGGACGCGCTCGGCGCCACCTGGTCGGGCTACCAGACGCTGTGGGTCAACCGCTACCAACTCCCCTTTGAAGAATTGGGCACGCAGCCCACACGCACCGGCAGCACCCTGCGCGCCGTACTCGACTTTTTCCCACCCTCCGCTTCCTCCTGACGAAAGGCTCCCACCATGACCGAACGCACCAAAGTTCACCGCCTGCACGTTGCAAGCAACCTGCACAGCTTTATTGACAAACAGGTACTGCCCGGCACCGGCGTATCCAGCACTGCGTTCTGGAAAGGCTTTGACGCCCTGGTAGCCGACCTGGCACCCAAGAACATTGCCCTGCTGGCCGAGCGCGACCGCCTGCAAAGCGCGCTCGACGCCTGGCACCAGGCCCATCCCGGGCCGGTGACCACCGGTGACCACGCCCACGGTGCCAACATGCACGACTACCGCGACTTTTTGGAGCGCATCGGCTACCTGGTGCCGGCGCCCAAGAAGGTGAAGGTCAGCACCCGCAACGTTGATAGCGAACTGGCCACCCAGGCCGGGCCGCAACTGGTGGTGCCGATCATGAACGCGCGTTATGCCCTCAACGCCGCCAACGCGCGCTGGGGCAGCCTGTACGACGCGCTCTACGGCACCGACGTGCTGTCCGAAGACAAGGGCTGCGGCAAGGTCGGCAAGACCGGCGGCTACAACCCCAAGCGCGGGGACAAGGTGATCGAATACGCACGCCACGTGCTCGACCGCACCGCGCCGCTGAAGAAGGGCTCGCACGTGGGCTCCACCGGCTACCGCATCAAGGACGGCCACCTGGTCGTGACGCTCGCCGACGGCACCAAGTCCAAGCTGCAGGACGCAAGCCAGTTCATCGGCTACCAGGGCGACGCCAAGAGCCCCGGCAGCGTGCTGCTGCAGCACAACGGCCTGCACCTGGACGTGCAGATCAACCGCAACCACCCCATCGGCAAGACCGACCCGGCCGGTGTCTGCGACCTGGTGGTGGAAGCAGCGCTCTCGACCATTCTGGACCTGGAAGATTCAGTTGCCGTGGTGGATGCCGACGACAAGGTGCTGGCCTACAGCAACTGGCTGGGCATTTTGCAAGGCACCCTGACCGAGAGTTTTGACAAGGGCGGCAAGACCATGACGCGCGGCCTCAACGCCGACCGCGTGTACACCAAGCCCCAGGGCAAGGGCAAGGTCACGCTGCACGGGCGCTCGCTCATGTTTGTGCGCAACGTGGGCCACCTGATGACCAACCCGGCGATCCTCTACACCGCAGCCGACGGCAGCACGCGCGAAATCCCCGAAGGCATCATGGACGCCGTGGTCACCACCACGATTGCCATGCACGACCTCAAGCTGACCAAGAAGGACGCCGCCGCAGGCAAGACGCGCAACTCGCGCAAGGGCTCGGTGTATATCGTCAAGCCCAAGATGCATGGCCCGTTTGAAGTGGCGTTTGCGGCCGAACTGTTTGGCCGTGTGGAGAAAATGCTGGGCCTGCCCGACAGCACCGTCAAGCTTGGCATCATGGACGAAGAGCGCCGCACCAGCGTCAACCTCAAGGCCTGCCTGGCCGCCGCTGCCAGCCGCGTGGCCTTCATCAACACCGGCTTTTTGGACCGCACCGGCGACGAGATGCACAGCGCCATGCAAGCCGGCCCCATGATCCGCAAGGGCGACATGAAGAGCAGCGCCTGGATTCACGCCTACGAGCGCAACAACGTGCTGGTCGGCCTGCAGTGCGGCCTGCGCGGCAAAGCCCAGATCGGCAAGGGCATGTGGGCCATGCCCGACCTGATGAAGAACATGCTCGAGCAAAAAATCGCCCACCCCCGCGCTGGTGCCAACACCGCCTGGGTGCCCAGCCCCACTGGAGCCACGCTGCACGCCCTGCACTACCACCAGGTGCTGGTGCGCGAGGTGCAAAAGGACATTGAAAAAGTCCACGCCAAGCGCGACCAGATGCACGAGCACGACGCTCTGCTCAGCGGCTTGCTGCACGTGCCCGTGACCGCCACGCCGCACTGGAGCAACGCCGAGAAACAGCAGGAACTCGACAACAACGCCCAAGGCATTCTGGGCTATGTGGTGCGCTGGGTGGACCAGGGCGTGGGCTGCTCCAAGGTGCCCGACATCCACAACGTCGGCCTGATGGAAGACCGCGCCACGCTGCGCATCTCCAGCCAGCACATGGCCAACTGGCTGCACCACGGCGTGGTCACCAAGGCCCAGGTGGTGGAAACCTTTGAGCGCATGGCCGCCGTGGTGGACAAGCAAAACGCCGGTGACCCGCTGTACCAGCCCATGGCCGGCCACTTTGACACCAGCATGGCCTACCAGGCCGCCACCGAACTGGTGTTCAAGGGCCTGGAGCAACCCAGCGGCTACACCGAGCCCCTGCTGCACGCCTGGCGCCTGAAGGTCAAGGCCGCACAAGCCGCATGCTGCCCGGCAGGGCAATGCGCGCCGGGCTGCTGCGCCTGAGTTGAGACACTGGGTTGTCTGCCAATCGCTTGCAGGCAACCCAGGCTTACGGGCAAATGAGCGTGACTTGCGGAAAGTAGGTTTTGTACCGGGCTGCGTAGCGCGTCAAAATGGCCAGGCCCTCTGTTTGCGCATGCGCTCCAATGAAGAAATCCGCCAGCACTCCGCTCTTGGTGCCCTTGCGTTTGCGGTAGCGCAGAAAGGCTTCTCCCGCCAAATAGGCGGTGGCGCAAGAAATATCTTTCACGCTGATGTTTGCGATCTTCAAAAACGCATCGAGTTCAGCCTTGCTGTCAAACGCGGGCATGAGTTCGGCATAACCAATTACGTTGATGTACAAGGCGCCCTTTTGTTGTGCTGCAAACAATTGCGCCTCTGACCATTCGGCCCAGGCCGTGTCGTCCTGCAACAGGTCGATCAGGACGTTGGTATCGACCAGCGTCATGGCTGGTTCCAGTCGTCGCCCCGCGTCATGCGCATGATCTGCGCCGTGCTGAGTTTCCTGTTTCCCGTGCCACGCAGCGAGGCAAATGGGTTGTTGGACTTCGTTGCTTGCGCAGACTTTGCGACCCGGTTCAGGTGCACCTCCAGCGCAGCCTGTACCACCGAGGACTTGCTCACATGCTGCGCATCGCAGTATGCAGCGAGCTGATTTTCCAACGGCGACGGAAGACGGACAGACAGCATGGCAAACCCCGCATTTGTATTACATAACAAACAAATTGCATGACAAGGACGCGTCGGCGCTCGACCGCGCGCCAATGTTCAGGACTCTGACTGCTTGTGCAGGGCCACGAGATTGATCAGGGCCGAGAGCACTTCGGTTTTGAAGCCTACGCGGGCGCGGCCCTCTTTGTCGCCGCCGCTGAGGATCAACTGCTGGATGTATTCGACGCAGTCGTGGTGGCCCCAGAACTTTTCTATTGCCAGGGCAATGCGGATGTGGTGCTCGGCAACCACGGCCATCTCGCGGTCGATGCGCGCCTGCAGCGGCCGCTCGTGCAGCGGCATGGGGCGCGTGGGCAACTCATCGTCCTCCCATTGCAGCGAGGGGAAACCCGTTTCCTGGTAGCGTGAATCTTTGGGGGTGGACACCGTCATTCCTCGGGCCAATAACACAGTACAGCCCTATGCGGCGTATTTTGGCAGAGTCCGGCCAAGCTCACTTGCGCGCCAGATAGACACCCCAGACGGCGCTTGCCATCCCACACAACGCCAGACCCGAGAAGGTTTCGCCAAACAGCAGCCAGGCCACCACGGCGGTGCACGGCGGCACCAGGTAAAACAACGCGGCAAAGTTGACCGCGTTGCGGTTACGGATCAGCCAGTTGAGCAGGCTCACGGCACCGATGGACAGCACCAGCACCAGCCAAGCCAGGGCAATGACAAAGTCGCTCACCCATTCAATCGGCGCAGTCTCGGTAAGCGCGGCCAAGAGCCCCGTCAACAGCGCCGTGGGAACAAACTGCGCAATGGCGCCGGTACGCCAGTCAAAGGCCGGGCAGAAGCGCTTTTGGTAGAGCGTGCCAGCGGTGATGGCCAGCACCGCCACCACGGCGGGCAACAGCGCAACACCGTCAAAACCGCTGCCAAACTTGTTAGCCACCACCAGCGTGACGCCCGCCAGCCCGAGCAGCAACCCGAACCATTGGCGCGAGAGTACCTTGTCACCCAGCAGCACACCTGCACCCACGGCGGTGAGTAGCGGCTGCAGCCCGGCAATCAGGCTCGCCACCCCGGCGGGCAGCCCATGCGAGATGGCGATAAACACGCCACCCAGATAGACGCCGTGCACCAGCAAGCCCGTCACCCCAATGTGCAGCCAGTCCGAGGGGCGCTTGGGCCAGGGTGCGCGTGTGGCAACGGCAATGAGCGTCATCAGGGCGATCACGATCAGGTAGCGCACCAGCAAAAAGCCCAGCGGTGGCGCGTGCGGCAGCCCCAGGCGCGCGCCGATGAAGCCGGTGGACCAGAGCAGCACGAAGAACAACGGAAAGATGCGGGAGAAGCGCTCGGTCATGGCAAAGCGAGCGCTGCGGCGGCCCTTGCGGTGGTGGCACGTAGTAGGAACAAGCGCATCAATACGCCGCCTGGTACAGCGCCAGCGCGTCGTCGTAGGCCACGTCGCGCGGGTTGTTCACCAGCAGGCGCTGCACGTTCATGGCGTCGCGCGCGAGCATTGGCAGGTCGTCCTGGCTGACGCCCGCGCTGCGCAGGTTCTGGGCGTAAGGCATGGTGGCAACGCAGGCCGCAATGGCATCGACAAACGCCGCCGCTGCGCCGGCATCGTCCATGCCCACGGCCTGGGGCAGGATGGCACGCCCCAACTGTGCGTACAGCGCAAGCGCCGCGCAAAGGTTGAACCGGAGCACCGGCACAAACACCAGCGAGTTGGACAAGCCGTGCGGCAACCCGTAGTGCCCACCCAGTGGGTAGGCCAGCGCATGCACCGCACCCACGGGCGCGTTGGCAAAAGCCATTCCGGCAAACAGCGAGCCCAGCAGCATGGCCTCGCGCACCGCAGGGTCCTTGCCGTCGATCACCGCCGCGGACAGGTTGGCATAGAGCAGTTGCAGCGCCTTGATCGCCAGCGCGTCGGACAGCGGATTCTTTTTCAGGCGGGTGGTAAACGCTTCAATCGCGTGCACCATCGCATCCACACCGGTCATGGCCGTAACCGCCGCAGGCAGGCCCAGCGTCAGGCGACCGTCGAGCAGCGCAACGTCCGGGTAGAGCAGCGGCGAGACCACACCCTTCTTCTCATGGCTGGGGGTGGTGAGGATGGAAATCGGCGTGACTTCAGAACCGGTCCCCGCCGTGGTGGGCACCTGGATCAACGACAGCCGTGGCCCCTGCGCCAGACCGATGCCGTAGATGGAGGGCAGGCTTTGCGGCGTGCGCGCGAGCAACGCTACCAGTTTGGCCGTGTCCATGGAGCTGCCGCCGCCAAACCCCACCACGCCGTCGGCACCGGCGGCACGCGCCGCATCCACGGCGGCTTGCACGCTCAGTTCCGGCGGGTCGGCCAGCACGTCGGAGAACACCGTAACCGCCACCTGCGCCTTGGCCAGCGAGGCCAGCGCACCTTCGATCAGACCAGCCCTGACCAGCCCCGCATCGGTCACCAGAAACAGGCGCGAGATGTTCAGACCACGGGCGATTTCGCCCAGGCGGTCTGCGCCACCTTGCTCACAGATGATCTTGGGAGTTGTTTCAAACGTGAATGAAGCCATGGTTCGCCTCTATATCAAGTGGGTTCGGGCTTGATCGTATACCAGGCCTGCCTGTGCGCCGGGCTTGCGTCACAATTGGCGCATGCAATCTGCCATTTTTTCAGCACAAGGCTTGTGCAAACGCTACGGCGACAACACGGTGGTGAACGACGTATCGTTCGAGATCGCAGCGGGCGAGTGCCTGGGCGTCATCGGGCCCAACGGCGCGGGCAAGACCACCACCATCCGCATGTGCCTGGGACTCACCGCACCCGATGCGGGCAGCATCACCGCCCTGGGCCTGCAGATGCCTCGCGACGCACTGGCCATCAAGGCGCAGTTGGGCGTGGTCAGCCAGATCGACACGCTCGACCCCGATTTCACCTGCGCCGAAAACCTGCTGGTCTATGGCCGCTACTTTGGCATGAAGGACAAGCAGATCAAGGCGCGCATTCCGCAACTGCTCGAATTTGCGTCGCTGAGCCACAAGGCCGACGCCAAGCCCGGCGAACTCTCCGGCGGCATGAAGCGGCGCTTGTCGCTGGCGCGCGCACTGGTCAACGACCCCAAACTGCTGCTGCTGGACGAACCCACCACCGGGCTTGATCCGCAGGCGCGCCACCTGATGTGGGAACGCCTGCAACTGCTGCTGCAGCAGGGCAAGTCGATCCTGCTGACCACCCACTTCATGGACGAGGCCGAGCGCCTGTGCTCACGCTTGCTGGTGCTCGACCACGGCAAGAAGATCGCTGAAGGCACGCCGCGCACGCTGATTTCGCAGCACCTGGAGCCCGATGTGGTCGAGGTCTTTGGCGTCGGCGCTCTGGCCTTGAGCGAAGGCCCGCTGCGCGCGCTGGCCTCGCGCGTGGAGGTCAGCGGCGAGACCGTGTTCTTCTACACCAGCAACGCGAGCGCGCTGCTGCAGGCCCTAAGCGCCCACGGCCACCTGCGCACCCTGCACCGCCCAGCCAACCTCGAAGACCTTTTTCTCAAACTCACCGGGCGCCAGATCCGGGAGGACGCATAGCATGGCCACCCACACTCCCTCCACCAGCCAAAGCATCTGGCGCGCGCCGCAACTCTCGCTGCGCTTTTGGCCGGTATTCCTGCGCAACCTGCTGGTTTGGCGCAAGCTCGCCATCCCCAGCCTGGTAGGCAATATTGCCGAGCCGCTGATGTGGCTGGTGGCCTTTGGCTACGGCATGGGCGCACTGGTCGGGCAGGTGACGATGGACACCCCCGAGGGCAGCCTGAAGGTGCCCTACATCCTGTTTCTGGCCAGCGGTTCGATCTGCATGAGCGCCATGAACGCCGCCACCTTTGAAGCGCTGTATTCGGCGTTTTCGCGCATGCACATGCAAAAGACCTGGGACGGCATCATGAACGCGCCGGTCGGCCTGGACGACATCGTGCTGGCCGAAATGCTGTGGGCCGCGTTCAAGTCGCTGTTTACCGTAACCGCCATCCTGGGGGTGATGCTGGCGCTGGGCATCAGCCACAGCCCCAAGCTGCTGATTGCCTGGCCGATCCTGTTTGGCGTGGGCGTCACCTTTGCCTGCATTGCGCTGATCTTCAACGCCCTGGCCAAGGGCTACGACTTTTTTACCTACTACTTCACGCTGTTTCTCACGCCCATGATGTTCTTGAGCGGCGTGTTCTTCCCGCTGGAGCAACTGCCGCACGCGGTACGCGTGGTGGCCCACTGGCTGCCGCTGAGCAGCGCCGTGGCGCTGGTGCGCCCCATGTTCATGGACCAGTGGCCGGTGGACGCCTGGCGCCATGCACTGGTGCTGATCGTGTTTGCCAGCGTCTCGTTCTGGATTGCGCTGGCGCTCACGCGCAGGCGCTTTCGGCTCTGAGCCCATGGCCGGGCTGCTCTGGAGAACGGTGGGTGCTTGTACCGCCTGTGGCGGCTTCTACCTGCTGACCCACAAGCTGCTCGGTCCGCTCGAATGGGTGTTGCTGGCGTTGGTGATTGGCCTGGCGTTTTCGCGCATTGTGATCGACGCCAGCGCCGAGTTCGGCTGGCATTTTCGCTCTCTGCTGCTCAAGCCGCTGGAAGGCAACCACTACAAGTTCCAGAACTTTACGGTACACGTGTTCGAAGACGATGACCACTGCCGCTGGATCGCCACCCATGAGATCCGCACCATTGTTGGCAACCTGGCAACCGACCACGCGCTTGCCAAAATCTTTCCCAGCGGGCATCGCGCGCTCGGCAAGAACGGCGAAGGCTATCTGCGCGACGATGCGCTGGTGGCCCACCTGGCCAACGCCACATCGGCGCAGGGCATCAAGTTCAAGAACTGGGTCGAGCGCAATGTCGCGTTCCCTGCCCGGCGCATACGCAAGCGCCTGGGCATCGTGCTGCCTGCACCTTCAGCTGCTGCGGACGAGTGACTCCGTACGTGGCCCCAGGCCGCGCGGGATAGCCTGCAAGAGTTGCTGCGTGTAGACGTGTTGCGGATTGCGGTAAATCTCCTGCGCCAGACCGCGCTCAACGATTTCGCCCTGATGCATCACCAGCATGTCGTCGGCCATGTACTTCACCACCGCGAGGTCGTGGCTGATAAAGACGTAGGCCAGCCCCAGTTCCTGCTGCAGATCGAGTAGCAGGTTGAGCACGGTGGCCTGGACGCTCACGTCGAGCGCGCTGACGCTTTCATCGCAAACAATGATTTCGGGCTGCATGCTCAAGGCGCGCGCAATCGCGATGCGCTGGCGCTGCCCGCCAGAAAACTCGTGCGGGTACTTGCCAAAGGCGTCCTGGGGCAACCCCACCTTGTCAAGCAGCGACAAGGTGCGCCGCGTGCGCTCGGCCGAACTGGTTGTTGGCGCGTGAATGCGCATCGGCTCGGCCAAGATCTGCCCTACCGTAAAGCGCGGGTTCAGGCTGGCATAGGGATTCTGAAAAATGATCTGGATGCGGCTGCGGTAGGCACGCACCTGGTCGGCGCTGAGTCGGGCCAGGTCCTTGCCGTCAAACTCGATGCTGCCCTGGGTTGCATCGGTCAACCGGGTCAACATCATGCCCAGCGTGGTCTTGCCCGAGCCCGACTCACCCACCACCCCCAGGGTGCGCCCCTTGTGCAAGCTGAAGTCCGCTTGCCGGACAGCCGCAAAGACGCTGTGCCCCCATAAGCCTTTCTTCAGGCGGTAGTCCTTGCGCAGCCCGCGTACGGTCATCAGGGCTTCGCCCGCAGCGGGGGCCGTAAGGCGCTGCTGCGTCGGCAGTGGGGTGCCATCCACAAAATCATCAATCACCGGCAGGCGGTGCGGTCGCGTGTCCAGGCTGGGTCGGCACGCAATCAGCGCGCGGGTGTAGGCATCCTGGGGACGGTTGAAGATGGCGTGCACGTCGGCACTTTCCCGCACCACGCCATGGCGCATGACCACCACCTGGCTGGCAATCTCCCCCACCAGCCCCAAATCGTGGCTGATGAACAGCACGCTCATGTTCTTGCGCTGCTGCAGTCGCGCAATCAGGTCGGTGATCTGTCTCTGCACCGTGACGTCCAGCGCCGTGGTGGGCTCGTCGGCAATCAGCAGGCGCGGCTCACAGGCGATGGCCATGGCAATCATCACGCGTTGCTGCTGCCCGCCTGAGAGTTCGTGCGGATAGGCACCCAGCCGTTGCCGCGGGTTGGGGATGCCCACCTCGGTCATCAGCTCCAGCGCCCGATCCAGCGCTTGGCGCGCATTCATGTGCAGGTGAATGCGCAGCACCTCGGCGATTTGCTCGCCCACGGTAAACACCGGATTGAGCGAACTCATGGGCTCCTGAAAGACTACCGAAATGTCCTTGCCGCGCAGCTTGCGCATCTCCTGCGCACTGGCCGTGAGCAGGTTGGTGCCCTGGTACAAAATTCTGCTGTGCTCGGCCACGACGGCATTTTCGGGCAGCAACTGCACGATGCTCATGGCGCTCACGCTCTTGCCACTGCCCGACTCGCCCACCAGCGCCACCGTGCTGTTGAGCGGAATGTTGAAGCTCACGCCATGCAGCGCTGGCACGATGTGACCCTTGCCCAGGCGAAACGACACCTGCAGGTCCTGCACGCTGATGAGATTGGAGGTTGCCGGGTTCATGGATCGGTGCATTCCTTGCGCGACTAGCGCAACTTGGGGTCGAGCGCGTCGCGCATGGCGTCGGTGAGCAAGGCAAAAGCAGTGACAAAGGTCGCCATGAATCCGGTGGCCGCCACCAGTTGCCACCACTTGCCCAGCACCAATTCCACCTGCGCCTCCGACAACATCGTTCCCCAGCTCACCATATCGACCGGTACGCCGAGCCCCAAAAACGACAGAATCACTTCGGACTTGATAAAGCTCACCACGTGCAGGCTCAGTTGCACCAGCACCACGTGGCTGATATTGGGCAAGATGTGTGTGAACATGCGCGCCATGTGCGAAGCGCCAATCGCCTCGGCTGCACGCACATATTCGCGGTTGCGGTGCTTGATGTATTCGGCGCGCACCAGCCGGTAAATTCCGGTCCAACCGACCGCGCTCAGGATGATGACCACGCTCCAGATGCCATTGCCCAACGTTCCCGCCAGCGGCCCGCTCTTGAGCACCGCCGCCAGGGCAAACACCAGCAGGATGTAGGGAATGGCGGTGAACACGTTGTAAACCCATTCAAGCAGGTCGCCCAGCCTGCCTCCAAAATAGCCGCCCAGTGCCCCCAGCACGGTGCCAATCAGCGTCGCCACCAGCGCAGACACCAGACCGACTGCAATCGACACCTGTGCACCCTTGATGGCCTTGCTCAGCACATTGCGGCCCATGCGGTCGGCACCGAAAAGCAGGGTGTCGCTTTTCGCGGTGACGCTGGTCTGGAATTGGGCTGCACGCTGTTCCCATTCCCGATAGCGTAGCGCCAGTGGATCTACGGCGGACAGATCGACGTTGGGCCCGGCAGGCGTCTCGACCTGCGCCGACTCCGAGCCATCGGCGATGCGCCCGACAAAGTGCGGCGGCGCAAACGGCGTGGCCACTTCGCGCTGCCAGTCGCCCGCCACCCAACCCGCCTGCGCCAGCAGTACCAAGGCAATGAACAGCAAGGTCACTGCCAGGGACGCCATACCCACGCGGTCGACCTTGAGGCGCTGCCAGGCCTGGGCCCAAACGCTGGGTGAGCGCGGCAGTTCAGGCGTGATCGGTTCGCTCATTTCAGTGTCACCCGCGGATCGACCAGTTTGTACAGCACGTCGGTCACCAGGTTAATCGCCATGGTCAGGCTCGCCAGGTACACGGTGGCCGCCTGTATGACGGGATAGTCGCTGCGGTTAACCGCCAGCAGCACTTCGCGCCCCAGTCCCGGTATCGAGAAAAACACTTCAATCAGGAACGAGCCGACAAACACGCCGGGCAACTGCGTGGCCACGTTGGTGAGGATGGGAATCATGGCGTTGCGCAGCACATGCTTGAACAGGATGCTGTGTTCGCTAACGCCCTTGGCGCGCGCCGTGCGCACATAGTCCTGGCCGATTTCATCGAGAATGAAACTGCGGTACAGGCGGGTTTGCGGTGCCAGACTGACCAGCACCGCCAGGAACACCGGCAGCGGCGCGTACAGCGCCAGGTTCTTCCAGGCGCTGTTGCTCCAGCCTTGTACCGGAAACCATCCCAGCAAGAAACCAAACAGGTATTGGCCGACCACGATGTACACCAGAAAACTGATTGACAAGGCCAACGTGGTGAGCACCATGATGATCCGGTCGGTAAGGCTGCCGCGCACATAGGCAACCGCCACCCCCGCCACAATCGCCAGCGTCACCTCCAGAATCAGGATCGGAACCATGATGGTCAGCGTGGCGGGCAAGCGGCTGGCAAACAGGTTGGCTATGGGCTCGTTGGTGGCCCAGCTCTTGCCCCAGTCAAAGCTGAAAATCTGCGTGACAAAAATCCAGAGTTGCTGCGCCACCGGCCGATCCAGCCCCAACTGCGTGCGGATCGACGCAATCTGTTGCGGCGTGGCCGCCATGCCCGCGATGATTTCCGCAGGGTCGCCGCCAAAGTACTTGAACAGAAAGAACACCAGCAAAATGACCCCTGCCAGGGTGGGAATCATCTGCCAGACGCGCCGTATCAGGTAGGAAAGCATGGCCGTGGTCTGGGTTGGTGTCCTGGGGTGAAATGCGGATGCAAAGTGTTGCCGGGCAGATTATGCTTGCTGGCATCGGTGTGCACATGGGTGTTTACAAGGGTTGTTATGAAATTTGCCGGTTGGATTCAGGGTGTGATGGTGGCGTGCTTGGTGCTGCTGGGCAAGCCTGCGGCAAGCGCAGAGGCAACCCGCCAGGACACGGGCGCGCCGCAGGAAAAGGTCTTGCGCTACGCCTTCCCGATCGCCGAGACCGGCTTCGACCCGGTACAACTCAGCGATTTGTATTCGATCACGCTCACCGCCAATATGTTCGAGTCGCTGTACGAGTACGACTACCTGGCGCGCCCGTTCAAGCTGCGCCCGCTGCTGGCCACAGCCATGCCCGAGGTGTCCAACAACTACCGTACCTGGACGGTGCGGCTGCGCCAGGGTGTGCTGTTTGCCGATGACCCGGTGTTTGCTGGCAAGAAACGCGAACTCACGGCACAGGATGTGGCCTACACCTACAAGCGCCACTACGACCCCCGCAACAAGAGTCAAAACCTCTATCTGCTGGAAAACGACCAACTGCTGGGCTTGTCCGAGCTCAAGGCCGCCGCGGAAAAACCCGGTGCCAAGTTTGACTATGACCACCCGGTCGAGGGTGTGCGCGCACTCGACCGCTACACCGTGCAGTTCAACTTGGCTGCGCCCAGTCCGCGCTTTTTGTACCGCTTGGCCAGCGCTGGGACTTTTGGCGTCGTGGCGCGCGAGGTGGTCGAACACTATGGCGACCGGATCATGGAGCACCCGGTGGGCACTGGCCCGTTCGTGTTGGACCAATGGAAGCGCTCATCCAAGATCACCTTCGCCAGAAACAAGAATTTCCGTGTAGAACCCTACCAGGCAGAGCCACCGGCGGACGACCCGCGCTCGCAGGCGATCTACCAGGCCATGCAGGGCAAGACGCTTCCAATGGTGGACCGAGTGGAGATTTCCATCATCGAAGAACCACAGCCACGCTGGCTGTCATTTCTGGGCAATGAGTTTGACCTGATGGAGCGCCTGCCCAACGCCTTTTCCTACCAGGCAATCCCCAACAACCGGCTGGCACCCAACCTGGTCAAGCGCGGCATCAGTATGGACCGTGCGCACACCGTGAGCGTGGCATTCACCTACTTCGGCATGGAAAACCCGGTGGTAGGTGGTTACACGCCCGAGAAGGTGGCGCTGCGCCGAGCCATCGCTCTGGCCTACAACTCCGACGAGGAGGTGCGCCTGGCGCGCAAGAACCAGGCGGTATTGGCACAAGGCCCGCTGGCCCCTGCGGCCTACGGCTACGAGCCGCAATTCAAATCGGAAATGAGCGATTTCAACCGCGCACGCGCCATGGCGCTGCTCGACATGTACGGCTACGTCGACAAGAATGGCGACGGTTGGCGCGACCTGCCCGACGGCCGCCCCCTGGTGCTGGAGTACGCCACCTCACCCGACGCCGCCTCACGCGAGCTCAATGAATTGTGGAAGAAGAACATGGACGCGATCGGTATCCGGATCGAGTTCAAGATCGCCAAGTGGCCCGAACACCTCAAGGCCTCGCGCACCGGCAAGCTGATGATGTGGGGCCTGGGATGGTCTGCCACCGACCCCGACGGCGAAACCTTTTTGCAAATGGCCAACGGCCCGGCCAAGGGTGGCGCCAACCATTCGCGCTTTGACCTGCCCGCATTCAACCGGCTGTTTGATGCGCAAAAGGCACTGCCCGACGGGCCCGAGCGTCTGGCCCTGATGCAGCAGGCTGCCAAGCTGATGATTGCCTACATGCCCTACAAGATCAACGCCCACCCGGTGGCCACCGACCTGATGCAACCCTGGCTGCTGGGCTACCGGCGTCACTCCACTTCGCGCGGCACCTGGAAGTACGTCGATATCGACCTGAGCAAGCTGCCCCAGCAATAACCGCAGTGCCACGCGACGCGCGCCCATCGTGTAACCTTTGCCGATTCAAGGAGATATTTCATGCAATACCGACGTCTGGGCAAGAGCGGCCTGCAGGTGAGCGAACTCTCGCTGGGGTCCTGGGTCACGTACCACAACCAGGTGGATGCCAAGGCCGCCACCGAAATGCTGGCTGCGGCCATGGATGCAGGCATCAACTTTTTTGACAACGCCGAGATTTACGCCAAGGGCCAAAGCGAAGTGGTGATGGGCGAAGCTTTCAAGGCGCTGCAGTGGCCGCGCCTGAACTACGTGGTGTCCACCAAGTTCTTTTGGGGGCTCGACCGCGAGGGCAACGGCGTCAACCGGCGCGACACGCTCAACCGCAAGTACCTGATGCAGGCGATTGACGGCTCGCTAAAGCGCCTGCAACTCGACTTTGTGGACCTGATCTTCTGCCACCGCCCCGACCCGCACACCCCGATTGAGGAGACCGTCTGGGCCCTGAGCAACATCATCGACCAGGGCAAGGCGCTGTACTGGGGCACAAGCGAGTGGAGCGCTGCCGAGATTCGCGCCGCCTACGACATTGCCGAGCGCCACCACCTGCACAAACCGGTAATGGAGCAGCCCCAGTACCACCTGTTTCACCGCCAGCGTGTGGAGGTGGAGTACGCGCGCCTGTATGACGACATCGGCCTGGGCCTGACCACCTGGAGCCCGCTGGCCTCGGGCCTGCTCACCGGCAAGTACCTGCATGGCGTGCCCGCAGACAGCCGGGGCGCGCTCCAAGGCATGGGCTTTTTGCTGCCCGGCCTGACCGACCTGGCCAAGAACGCTGCCGTAGGCCAGCTTGCCGCCATCGCGTCTGACCTTGGCGGCAACGTGGCGCAACTGGCCATCGCCTGGGCCAACCGCAACCCGCGCGTGAGCACCGTGATTCTGGGTGCCAGCCAGCAAGCCCAGTTGCAAGACAACCTGGGCGCGCTGGCACTCACGCCCAAACTCACGCCCGAAGTGCTGGAGCGCATCGACGCCATCGCCAAGCCGCTGGCGGCTTGAGCGCGCCGACAGGCCGCCAAGGTCGCGCCTCTACTCGGGCACGGACCCGTACGGTCGGCATGGCGCGGGAGGAGTCATAGAGGTCTTGGCCGTGGCAGTCTGGTAAAGACACATAAGAGT